>JABAOH010004488.1_pt2 | contig 16950 bp, 20 predicted proteins | sample 7062181 | NCBI WGS metagenome assembly JABAOH01 (sample SAMN14538630, study PRJNA623070) | marine sediment metagenome | biome: marine biome [ENVO:00000428]; feature: marine pelagic biome [ENVO:01000023]; material: deep marine sediment [ENVO:00002113]; isolation source: pool of 5 deep marine... | reverse complement strand
AGGAATTTTTGCGGCTTCGAGCTTATTTGAATCACAAACTTTAAAGCCAGAGTAATGCCCTTTAGTGTTTTCAACAATAAATGAAGTTTCAATAAATGCTAATCGTGTAGATATACCTAGGCCTAATGCATCTATATTGCTATTTAGCTTAATAAGCATATTGGAAGAGTCTTGTATAAGTTTATCATACTCTTCATTATACGAACAAAATACACTATAGGACAAAACAATACTCGGAAGAATTTCAGATGGATATTCTTTACCACCTTTATCCCTTTCACCAGCATAGCATTGATTGTTGAAAATAAGTAAGACAAGCACAATAAAGAGATTAGTATTTTTCATAACAGCTACTCTACCGTTTATATGATATAGATAATGAGCTACTCCTGTGGTCTAGGACAATTATGTCCTATATTATAATCTGCACGGGAACACCACCAGTCATCTGGATCATAATAAAAATATACAGTTCCTCCACCTGCCACCACAACTGTTCCGGTAGTTTGAAGAGGAGTATCCCTTGGAACCCATTGTACTCTTCCATTGCAGCATCTTAGACAATTCTCAACTTGTGGGCAACCCCTAGTCGGGTGACCGACGCACACCTCTTTTCCCCCGTCTGATCGATCTGTGCCAATCGCAGTTGCAACAATGATATTCCAGACTATTAGATCTAATCCTGTCGAATTCGATCCATCAATACCTGTACATGGTTTCCTGCTACAACAGGCTGCCAGGCTTGCTTTCGCATCCGATAATCCGGCAGGCTCACTCCGACCTATCCAACTTCTTATCTCTCCAAAAGTACAGGTATTTGCATATTGTCCTGTTGAATCTAAAAACTTGGTAGGATTATTTTTGCTATAAATAAAATAATTAACACCACCATCTATCCTTTCGGGATCAACTCTTAAATATCTTCCGACGCTTGAATCATAATATCTCCACATATTATAATGCAGCCCCGTCTCCTGATCGTAGTACTGGCCCGGGAATCGCAACGATTATACATTATTCACCTTTTCGCTTGACAGGGGGAATATAGGATATCCCCCTTTAGTTTGTAATCACATCTGTATAATAGGGTGGCTTAATATCGTCTCTTGTTCCTCTCATTCCTGAGCTAGAGAGAAGGNNGCTAGAGAGAAGGTAGCTGATCTTAAATCGACAATGAAAGTCCTCATTTCTTCTTTGGGAACGCATTTGCCGCTTCTCTCTTTAATTATATAAACACCTGGCTCCTTAACACGAACAGAAGTAATTGAACACAGAGCTATATTGTTGGTTGTCAATTTATCAGAATCATATAAGAGTTTAACATTGAGCGAACAATCAACCCACAAAATAGTTGTCCTCTCGGGTGAAACAGATGAATGAATAACGAAGATTTTTTTATCCATTGGTTTGACGGGGGTTGTCACAAAGAGTATGTTTTCAAGTGGGACCTCCTTTTGCATATTTTTCTCCCAATTCTTATCAATGAAGCCTGAAAGATGATCACTAATATTGCTTTGAACAACAAAAGCTATATGGGTAAATGCCATTCGAGTATCGATATGGCAATCTAATTTATCAAATTCCGATTGAAGTTTTTCGATTATTGGAGGTTTTTCACCATTTTTCCATCTGCTTTCAAATTCGATAGCATAAGTAGCATATACACTATATCCTATAGTGATACTCGGTAATCCTTCAGGCGATATGTCATAAGCTACCGATCGGGAACCGTTTAGAACTAACAAAAACACGGCCAAGAGGCAGAGAATTACATTGTTTCTCTTCACTTTTCTGAAAATTCAACCAATTCCTTTGTAGAAATTTAAATCACTTGGAGAACGATTATTTTTTGCATCCATAATTATAATCCTTCTTATTACACCAACCTTTAAGGATGTCTTCATAGAAATAGAGAGTGCAAGAGGGTACTCTTAATGTCGAAATGGATGATAGCGATTTTTTTCTTTTCACCTTGTGCTTAGTGCCATCGCAACACTTGTAGCAGTAGTCAACGAACCAACATCTTTTAGGATTATTTACACACATAAAGTTTGCGCCCATTGACTTATCATCACCCCCGGTAGCGGTAAAACAATCGGCGTCCCTCTTTTCGTTCTTCCCTTGATCAGGGGGTTGGATTGCCATGGGAAGGTTTTATTCCTTGAAGTTTTCGCCTCGTCATAAAAACTTGACTCTTAGACTGGTATGATATATTGTCATACTGGAGGTGCATCATGTCTACAACCAAAGTCGCAATCACGCTTGATGAAAAGACGCTAGACCGGCTTGATCGCCTCGTAGAAGCACGAGTCTTCCCAAACCGAAGTAAGGCAATCCAGAAAGCGGTTGAAGAAAAACTGGAGCGGCTAGACCGAACTCGACTAGCCCGGGAATGCGGTAAGCTTGACCCCGCGTTTGAACAGGCTTTGGCAGAAGAGGGAATGTCTGGGGAGTTGGGGCAATGGCCCGAATACTAAGACTAAGAGGCGAAATCCGGTGGGCTGACTTGAACCCCGTTAGGGGGCGAGAACAGGCTGGTTTCCGGCCCGTTCTTATTCTGAGCCATGACGTCTTCAACGAGCGCTCAGGAACTGTTATAGCGATGGTAATTACCAGTCAGCCCCAACGTGCAGGCTTCCCTCTGACTCTTGAATTGCAGTCTACCGTGTTGCCAAAGCGCTCATGGGTCAAGATAAGCCAGATTCGAACACTTTCAGTCGAACGGATTGGGAAAAAAGTTGGGACTGTTTCTCCTGAGGAATTGGATCAAGTCATTGCAGGTCTCAATGAGATAATAGGAAGCTAACCCTTCACTGAAGCTGACAGGTGGCAGCTTCGCTGTCCGTCTGCAGCTGAGCTCGACCGCTAGGCACATGCCATGCAAGCCTCCGTTTTTTAGCTGAAAGCGACTGAAATATGCAATTAAAGAGGCTTTTCATCACAGGGATCAATGGTTTGATAGGCTCTATCCTCAGGAAGGGATTAGACAAGGCCTTTGACATTTATGGGCTTGACTGCGCTGGTCCCTTCACGGATCGCGTATTCGAGGCAAATATCAGGGAATATGACCAAATCGCCGATGTGTTTCGACGCATTGGACCGTTGGAGTATCTGATCCACCTTGCGGCCAATCCTCGTGCAGATGCCGACTGGGATTCGGCTCTAAACGATAATATCGTGGGTACCAGAAATGTATTTGAAGCGGCGCGGGAATTCGGGGTGAGGCGGGTGGTGTTCGCAAGTTCAAATCATGTGACAGGTGCGTATGAGGGATTTGAGCCCGACCAACACCTTCATGAGGAACATGAACCGAGGCTTATCACTATAGAGGATCCGATACGGCCCGATGGCTACTATGGCGTTAGCAAGGCATTCGGGGAAGCACTTGCCAGATATTACTGCGCACGGTGGGGTACAGAGTTTGTGTGTCTTCGAATAGGCTCAGTTCTGCGGGATGATAACCCAACGGTGAGCCAACGATTTCGAAAGACATGGCTGAGCCACAGGGACCTCGTTCAACTTGTGGAGAAGGGCCTCAAATCAAACCTGACGTTTGGCATCTACTACGGTGTATCCAACAACAAAGGGGCGTTCTGGGATATCTCCAACGCGAGACGAGAGCTTGGATATAGCCCGGAGGACGACGCATCGACCTTGTGAAGAGAAGGTGTAAATAACATAAATGGATAAGAACACGGAGAAATCAATCTCCAAATCGCTCGAGGCAAGACCCGAGTTGTTGCCCTATCTCCCTGAGCTCCTTGTTGATTTATGGGCTTTAGGGAGTTCTCCGGATCTCATAGTTGAAATACTTCGGCCCTTGAATCTACCTTCCAGCAGCACGCGAGCCCTAGACTTAGGCTGTGGAAAAGGTGTTGTGTCAGTTACCCTGGCTCGTGAATTAGGATTCCAAATTGTGGGGATTGACGCGTGTAAGGCCTTCTTAGAGGAAGCTGAAAGAAAGGCAGCGGAGTTTAACGTTTCCGAACTATGTCAATTCGAGTTCGGTGATGTCCGTGAATTCATTAAAGATGCTGAGAATTTTGACATTGTAGTGTACGCCTCCATGGGTAATGTCCTTGGTTCATTTGATGAGTGCGCCGGAAAATTGAGATGGGCTATCCGTCCTGGTGGATATATCGTAATTGACGATGGATTTCTAAAAAATCCCGCAATTATCAAAAGAGGCGGATACGAACATTATGTCCCACATGATGAGACCTTGAGACAACTCACCTCCCAGGGTGATACTCTGTTACAAGAAGTACTTCTCGCCGACGAGGAGACGAGATCCATAAATGAGCACTATATCAAGGCAATGAAGCGAAGGGCGCAAACCCTTATCCAAAGGCGCCCCCATTTGCACGAAACTATACCTCGATATATCCGAGAGCAAGAGATTGAATGCGAACTAATCGAGAACCACATTACCGGAGCAATCTGGCTTCTTAAACGAGCCGAGTAACTGCTAAGAGGGTATTTTCTGCGATCTAGGAAGGAGTAGCATGGACTTCAAAGAAAAAGTAAGCCTCGGTAGAACTGGACTCCAGGTAGGCAGGCTTGGTATTTCGTCGAGCTACGGAGCGCCTGCCAAAGCCTTTGAAGAGGCATTCGATAGGGGTTGCAATTACTTCTCCTGGGGCTCATTCATCAAGGGCAGATCATCTGAGATGAAAAAGGCCATCAGGAATCTAGTCGCAAGAGGCCACAGGGATGAGCTCATTGTCTCCATGTTTAGCTATGCACACAATTCATTTCTGACCGAGATATTCTTTAGGAGAGGGCTAAAGGAGCTAGGGATTGCATATGCCGACGTTCTTGTTCTGGGTTACTTCCCCAAGCGGCCGCATCAGAAGGTTATCGATGGGGCGATGAGGTTAAAGGAACAGGGCTTGGTGCGGTTTATCGGGGTTTCCAGCCACAATAGAAGACTATTTCCAGGGCTTCAAAAGGAGGGCATTTTTGACCTTTTCCACATCCGATACAGCGCAGCTCATCGGGGCGCTGAAACGGAGACATTTCCTTTTCTCAAAGGGGACGACAGACCAGGTCTCGTTTCATTTACCGCGACAAGATGGGGAAGGCTTCTCAAGCCCAAAAAAATGCCACCAGGGGAACCGCCAGCTACTGCCGTCGATTGCTATCGCTTTGTACTTACTAATCCGTCAGTTGACGTGTGTATGATGGGCGCNNAGATGAGAGAGAATCTTGAAACGCTTAAACGTGGTCCCATGACCGAAGAGGAACTCAATCGAATGCGGAGAATTGGCGATTATATACGCGGAAAGTAGCACGATTATGCAGTACCCACCAAGACACTTTGCAATTATTGCAAGGCCTCGGGGCCGTCGATTTTATTTTTTGACATACTGCCGCACCGAATGTATGGTTGCTGCCTGCGAAGCCCCAAGGACTTGGCTTTTATAGGTTTTTCTCTTGGAAGTGACCAGTCTCGCAGGATAAGAGGGAGCTCATTGTGCCTTCAGCGATATCACATGCGGCTGTTGCAGTCGCTGCCGGAATAGCATTCGCACCGCGGGATGTTCCGGATCATTTTTGGTCCGTCGCTGTAGCCTGTTCAATCATTCCTGATGCTGACGTAATCGCATTTTCCCTTGGTGCCCCCTACGACCATTTCTTCGGGCATCGGGGGTTTTTCCACTCGCCATTCTTTGGTCTGCTGATGAGTATTTTCCTGGTTGGGGTCCTCTTCCGTGACGTAGAGATATTTTCAAGGCGATGCTTCTTCTATCTCGTTTTCTTCTTCTTGTTGGCGGCGAGTCACGGCATCCTCGATGCCTTCACGAATGGAGGTCTGGGGATTGCCCTACTGGCCCCTTTTGACAGCACGAGGTATTTCTTTCCATGGAGGCCAATAGTCGTTTCTCCGATTGGTATTGGTGGTCTTTTTACCAAATGGGGTCTCATGGTTATCACAAGTGAGCTCTTGTGGGTGTGGCTGCCTTGCTTCTTGATGGCTATTGTCTCGACGGGTATTCGTGTCCTGGTAGTGAGGCACTAGAAAGTAAGCTTGTGGTCGATCGCATGCCTACCGCATGAACTCGGGCGCGGGTTGATAGAGAAGACTTAATGATGTTGCTGACATTTAGGAGGTTGAATATGCCTGAAACTGTAAGAAACATCTTAAAAGCATTCCTTTTGGTACTCACTATTGCAGGAATATTGTCCGCCAGTGGCTTCAGTTCACAAGCTCACTCAAAAGGTAGAATACTCGGGACTGTAGAGGTCAATTGGAACGGCACCTTTACCGAGGTGATAATGGAATTTAATGATTCCACCCATAAGGAAATGTGGTCACTATATGTCGAAAAACTCCTCCAAGTATTTCCCACCCTTGAGGCTGATTACGATGCATGGCTTGTGAGCAGTATGGACACAGTCACTTACAACAATCGCCTGGAAAAACTCCAATATCTAAAACCACAAGTCCCCAAGGAATATAGAGATGAGATAGAGGGAATGGCCCCAAAGTTCTCAGGCGGAACCAATAATATGCTAGGTGACGGTAAACTCTCGGTTGACGAATTGTACTACGTTAGCCTCTATATAGACGTACTTATGACCGGGGCATGCTCCGCTATTTCAGTATTTGGGCCAGCCTCGGTCACCGGAAGAAATATGGTAGCGAGGCTGGTCGACTGGTATCCACGGAAGTACAACGCAGTTACCACTATTAACAATGGGGATAAATCCATCGTCATTATCGGCCGCCTCCTCAGTATAATGGCGGGGACCGGGTTTAACGACGACGGGGTGTTCGCCGCGATTTTGGCTGGAGGATCCTCTCCTCCAGCTGATTTTAAATCCAAACCGTACCATTCCGTTACTATAGATATACGCTATGCCTTAGAGAACTACTCTACATTGGAAGGGGCCGGAAAATACCTCGCCAGTAAAGAATACACCTTTAGCCAGCAGATTTTTCTCGCTGACTCGGGGACAGGCAAGGTACTGGAAAACAACATTATCAATGGTGGGGTACGTGCGTTGAGAGGCGCAGATTCTCCGCTTGGCGGGGGTATAGATTGGGAGTTTGCTAATGCTGTTGCTGCAGTGAACACCTTTTTTCTTGAGGGGAACTACCGTGGATACGGAGTTGATTCAAGATGGACAAATATAAGAAGGCTACTTGCCACTAAATTGAGAAATAGTGAGAACGGTGAAGTGGAAAAAGTCACCTTCAATGGGCTCAAAGAAATAGCAACCTTTTATGACAGAAGCAAGCGCCGTGCTTATCCAGGATCGAGCATTGGGGATATATATAACTCGAGCACTCAGCACATTGCCCTCTTTGAACCGGCTACCTTTCACCTAGAGGTATTTTTCCGCAACAGCAGCGCTTCACCCATCACCAATCCCACCTTCATAGCAGTACCCATATCCTTTCAGCTGCCAAACGACTAGACAGGGGCTCAAAAAAGATACAGCCCCTGACTGTTCCATGAAGGGGGCCGGGGATGTAGTGTTAGCGACTCAGATTTTCAAGCCGTTCTATCCTCTCAACCGGCGGCGGGTGTGAATAGTTGAACCAGGAGAACATTGGGTGCGGTACTAGATTTGCAAGGTTGTCAGCACTGAGCCTTATGAGGGCCTCCTTCATTGGTGCCGCCGTTCCCATGAGCTTGACAGCCACATCGTCGGCTTCTCTTTCATATTTCCTTGAGAGAGCTGATCCAATGGGCCTCAAGAAGTAGGCAAGGGGACTCAAAACTGCTGACACAAGAAACAGGCCAACATATGCCATCTGCTCTTCAAAACCGAAGGTCTGGTAGATGAGGGGCCACCTGAGAAGTTTTGCCAGGATAAACAACCCGATCAGGGAGAGGATCTCCACCATGATTAGTTGTTTAATAGTATGCTTCTTCATCCAGTGACCCGCTTCATGGGCGAGGACTGATATGATCTCCTCATCAGGATGAGACGCCAGCAAGGTATTGAACAGAACGATCCTCTTGGTCCTGCCGATCCCCGTGAAGTAGGCATTGGTGTGTCTGCTTCGCTTGTCAGCATCCATCTGAAACACGCCTTTTACTGCCAGCCCCGCCTTTTCCATCAGGCTGCGTATCTTGGCCTCCAGGTCTTCATTGGTAATTGGCTCGAATTTGTTAAATAGGGGTGCAATCAGGACCGGGTACAACCACATAATCAGCAGCTCAAACACGGAAACAGCCATCCACGCCAAGAGCCACCAACTATTCTCGAAATAGTACACCAGCGCTAATAGAAAGGACAGGACGAGACCACCCAGAATACATGATATGGCCAGATCCTTAACCCAATCTGAACACCACAACCTCATCGTTCTGGTATTGAACCCGTACCTATCCTCGATCACAAAGGTGCCGTAGAGGTCAAAGGGTATGTCAACCAGATTACCAATCATCGCAAGGACGGCAAAAAAGATCAGCCCGCTGCCAATAAATCCCAGGTGCCACCCATTGATTCCTCGAACCAACCAGGGCAAGAACCCAGTCAGCACAATGACAAGCAACAACACCTGATCGAATAATCTCGCGCCAATGCCAAATCTGGTGGAATCCAGGGTATAGGCCGCTATTTTGGAGAATCTTTCCCCATCCACCCTGCCCTGAAAGACCAGGGGGACATCGTCTCCATTCCGGCGTAGATGGGAGATATTAATGAGGTTCAAGGTGAGCTGAAACAGGGAACGAAAGACAAAGGCCGCAAGGAATGCAATGAGTAGGGCGTTAAACTGAATCATGTCTGGCTCTAGCCTAAGAAGACCCTCCCTTTTTCCACCGGATTCCCTCTGCGCAGAGATCAACGATCTTGCACTGGTGGTGCCTGGGCCTTCTGGCGACACAGATAGCCCTGCCATGGAGGATGAGCAGGTTTGAAAAGAGGCCCCATTTTTCCCTTGGGACTATCTCCATGAGGTCGAACTCTACCTTGGTGGGATCTGTATTCCTGGTCAGCCCTATGAGCTTGCTCAACCTGAGGACATGGGTGTCTACTACAATCCCCGGTATACCAAAGGCCTCTGAAAGCACGAGATTGGCAGTCTTCCTACCAATCCCAGGTAGGGATATGAGGTCCTCGAGGTTGGCCGGTAGCTCCCCGTTGAATTTCCCTGCCAGGGTGGAGCAGAAGGCCTTGATGGACTTGGCCTTATTCCGGAAAAATCCAGTAGGCCTGATATCCTCCTCCAGCTCAGCCTGATCCACTTGAGCATAGTCCCTTGCGGACCTGTATTTCTTAAAGAGATACTCAGTTACCCTATTGACCCTCTCATCAGTGCACTGTGCTGAGAGGACCGTGGCTACCAGAAGCTCCAATGGGTTGCTAAACCTCAGGGCGGTCCTGGCGCCGGGATACTCCTTCTCCAGGATTTCGATTATCCCCTTCACCCTGTCTTTGTAATCCACGTTTTCGGCCGATCTCGTCATTGCAAGCTGATATTCAGTTCGCCTCAAACCGTTCGCCTAACCAGACATCGGCGCCTGTATGAAAGCCTCTCTCCTCCCAGTACCCGAGGACATCCTCTTTCAAGAGCCTGATCTCCGACACCCACTTAGCGCTCTTATAGGCATAGAGGTCAGGCACTATGAGCCTGAGGGGGTAGCCATGATCCCAGCTGAGGGGCTTTCCGTTTCGCTCCCAGACAAGGAGGGTATCCGGTCGTCGCAGGACCTCAAGCAACAGATTTGTCCCATAACCGCCGGCGCTCGACACTATAGCATAGCGTGCATGGGGCGAGAGATTGGCCCGCTCCAGGATCCGGTGAACAGGGACCCCCTTCCAGTTATTTTGAGGCAGGCTCCATGACTCCACACAGTGAAAGTCCCTGACAATCTCCACCGCGCCAAGCCCCTGAACCTCCTGGAAGGTAAGGGTCAGCGGTTTTTCCACCTCACCTGTAATCTTTAAGGTCCAGGACTTAGGATCCGCATCAGGCGACAGTTCCGCTGTCCTGACAGGCCAATCCTCAACCCAGTGCTGGCCAATAGGCAGATCACCGGGATTTGTGCTTTTGGCCCCTCTCATTGCTTGCTCACCCTTATTCGCTTGTAGTCCCCATCGACATTGGCCCTTTCGGATACCCACTCCCCCACAGGTGAGGACTGGTTTCGGAGCACCATAATCTTGGTCTTGCTGGTATAGGGGCTTTCAGTGACGACAAACCCCTTGGTACACCCCTTTACCTCCCTATCTCCCTGGGATCTCTATGGGCCCACCTCCAAGAAAATTCTCCCTACTGTTCAATTCCGCTCAACCTCTCGGCCGCACGTTTCATCCCATCTATATTCGCGGTCCTGCCGATCATAATCTTCTGGGCCTGAGGCGAGCCGGCACCGTGCATGGATTCCGTTAGATAACAGACCGCCCCCATGCCCAGGGTAATGTTTTCAATCAGCCGCAGGATACGGGCACGATGCTCTACGGGAACGCCCTCCACACCCTTGAGGTATTTGGCTACATACGGGCCTATCTTGGGGTCTTTGAGGTCTTTCTCCGAGGGCATGGTCACCATTATTCCACCGGCCACCTCCTGGGCTAGCCTGGCAATTTCATAGGGGAATCTGGTCACATTGAGCTTACCCACATTTGCCCAAAGGGGATTGACGAAGTAGGTTCCCGAAGGCTCCCTGTGCCCTTCATGGGCACAGGTAAGGCTACAGCAGGCTATGGTCTCATTGAGGTGAATCATCTCAAGGATCCTGTCCCTGATATGGGAGGCCCTGGCAGTACCTTGCTGCTCGGCAATTAACTGGGTGGCGCCAATCAGTACATCACCAATCCCCGCCTTGCATGCATAGCTCTGGCGGTGGTAGGCGGCAAACCTCTCAACCAGCTCCCCGGCAAATTCCCACTCCTTGTACAGGAAAACACGGTCCCAGGGAACGAATACATTTTCAAAGACCACCATACACTCCTGCCCACCATAGAGGATATTCCCGGTATCTATGTCTCCCCCTTCTGCCTTTCGGGTGTCACACGACTGTCTTCCATAGATGTAAATAATGCCCTTCGTGTCGCTGGGCACGGCAAAGGCGATGGCATAGTCCTTGTCCTCTTGGCGCATGGCCCTGGTTGGCATGACGATTATCTCGTGTGAGTTAACCGCCCCTGTTTGGTGGAGCTTGGCCCCCCTGACTACAATACCATCTGATTTTTCCTCCACTACATGGAGGTATTGGTCCGGGTCAGGTTGTTCGGCAGGTCGAAGGCTTCTATCAGCCTTGGCATCCGTCATGGCCCCATCACAGACGAGGTCCTCATTCTGTACGTACCTCAGGAACTCTAAGAACCGGCTGTTATAGTCGGTGCCATATTTCTTGTCAGTATCATAGGTTATGATTGAGAGGGCGTTCAAGGTGTCCATGCCAACGCACCGTTGGAAGCATGAGCCGGTATAGGAGCCCAACATTCGACCCATCTTTGATTTTCTCACAAGGTCATCAAGGCCCTGGTGAATATGGCAGAAACGATTGACCTTATTCCCCGTGAGGTGTGAGGTGGCGGTGAGCAGTTGCTCATATTCCGGCTTTTCGGCAAGTTCATAGGTAGCGGCAACACAATTCATGGTAGGTCTGATGATGGGGTTGTCCACGTGGTTCTTGATCCGCTCCCCAAAGAGGTAGATCTCAAAGTTCATCTCCCTCATGCTGTCAATATATTCCTTTGCGGTCTTCATTTCCTCTCCTTACCTGTTTGCATTATTAGCGTTTGACTCTGATACTACGGTTCAGAGTTATTCGTGGAAGAAACTTTACGCTGAGCATGGAGACGTCTTTCTTGCCCAATGCCCTCAAAACAAGGCCCCGTGCAGGGTCGTTTCAAAATGGTCTATATAGTTTATATAGATGGAGCGCTTGTTAGCCGCGGCCCGGGGACTTCATCACTTCTTCTTGTATAGATCCTCAAGTTTCTGAGCTTCCTCTTTCGGCATCTTGTACCAATTCTCCGGACCGGGAAATACGCCCTCATTCACGTCGTCTACGAAGTGTTTCAGGGCATCAACGATCTGTTGGCTGATGTTCGCGTATCTCTTCACGAACTTGGGGGTAAAGGCCTCGAACATCCCCAGCATGTCGTGGACGATCAAACACTGCCCATCAACGTGAGGTCCTCCACCGATGCCCAGGATGGGTATCTCTGCCCTTTCCGTGACGATCTTCCCGACCTCTGGAGGAACAGCCTCCACCAGGATCATGCAAGCCCCGGCCTCCTCAATAGCCTTCGCATCCTCAATAATCCTAACTGCGGTATCTACATCTCGGCCCTGGGCCTTAAATCCCCCAAACATGGCAATGGATTGAGGGGTGAGGCCTAGATGCCCCACCGTGGGAATAGTGGCCTTGACCAGTGCCTTGACGGTATCCACGACCTCCCGTCCACCCTCTAGTTTGACCGCATCACAGGCGCACTCAGCCATAAAGCGGCCGGCGTTCCGCACGGCCTCTTCGATGCTCACCTGGTAGCTCATGTACGGCATGTCGCCGATCAAAAACGCATCAGGGGCTCCTCTCCGCACAGCCTGTGTATGGGGGATGAGGAGATCCATGGTTACCGGGAGCGTGGATTCCCAGCCGTACGTAGTCATTCCAATGGAATCCCCTACAAGGATAATATCAATGCCCGCCTTCTGCTCCGCCTGGGCCATGGGAAAGTCATAGGCAGTCAGCCAGGTTATCTTTTGCTTGTTCCTTTTCTTTTCCATTAAGGTGTGGATGGTTACCTTTGCCATGTTTCCTCCTTCCAGCTTAAATACTTCTTCTCAAAGGCCCCCCACGAGGCCTAACGAAAACCCATTTGAACATTGCACCCCTGGCAGCCGATCCGACCATACGCCAGTAGCGCTCCAAGAGCGTTCCTTTTTCTAACTCGGTATGGGCCGAGATCCGCCAGTTCCGCTTGCGCCGGTCAACGATCTCCTTTGGAACCTTGAGGTCAATCCTCCCATTGCGGATGTCGATCTCAATGGTATCTCCCTCTCCCACGAAGGGGCAATTATGCTATCGCTTCTCCCTTAAGATTGGGAAGGTATATGCCGCCTGGGGCATCACGGTGATCTTCGGGTTTGTGCCGCTGCATCTTCTATAGGCGATCTCCAGTGCCCCTTCCATACTGGTGACAGAGTCCAACCTCGCCCGTCTCGCCAACTCCGCATTTTCCTTCCTCGTCAAGATAATGTAGTAGCCCTTATCGTGGCACTCTAATTCCTTAAGGGCGGTCCAACCTGCAATGGTAAAATTCCCTCGGAGGGCCCTTTCCATTTCCAGGTTCGATGGATAATCAAACCACGCGAAGAAATCCCCCGGTTCCTGGATATCCGGGCACTCGAGGAGAACTATTGCGACACCGCCCTTTTTCATGGCGTACCGGGCATTATCCATGGTCTTTGCGCTCTGGTAGAGATTGATATCCTTGGGATATCCTCCAGCAGTTGCGATGACGATGTCGGCCTCTTTTTTGATCTCAAAGCCGCACATTTCATCCACCAGCTTCGTGGCCTCTAACCAGGCGGAAACCCAGTTACCCGCGAATATACCCGCAATCTCGTCATCGAGGTTGGGGACGATGTTGACGATGAAGTCCGGCTTCACAAAGGCAGCTATTTCCATCATATCCTCATGGGCCTCGTTGCCTTTGGTGGCCCCGGGGGCGCAACGGAGGTTAATGCCCGTGCCGAGTTCAGGCCCCATGGCTAACATATGGCTCTGCTGTATGGTCTTCATTGAAGCTATACCCGGTAGGATGCTCTTCCTTCCTCCACCATAGCCTGATAGGTAGTGATATATAACGCCCCCTGTGAGAATCAGTTTGTCTACCTCCTCGACGATCCTATTGACCGAGACCTCCGTGCCCCTGCTGGTCTTACCCAGGTATACCATATTATCCATATCCCAGGGATCGTGGTTGACGACCGTTACCCTGTGACAGACCTCCTCTCCGCACAGTTCGATAAATTCCTCCTGGGTGTTTTGCCGGTGCCCCCCCACCGCAACGATGATCTTTATGTCTTCATCGGGTATACCAGCCTCATTCAGGGCCTCTACCAAGATCGGCATCGTCTGATCATTCCTCTGCCATGCCCGCGTGATATCACTCACGGTAATGCCCACCTTCTCGCCAGGCTTGACAATTTCCCGCAACGGTGGCGAATCGATGGGACGCTCCAGGGCGCATGTATATGCCCTTTTCAAGTCAGGCGGGGGGCTCACGTTGTTGCCCCTAATCTCATAGAGTAGCTGATCTTCCGGTATCGTAAATGACACCTCTCCCTTGCCATACCTCAAGCTAAATTCCCTCTGCGCCATGCCTATCTTCCCACAAGTGACCTCACGTGAGCTCGGAGAAAACCCGATTGCTCCCTTTATAATCCGTTGCAATCGAGAATGCAAGGTTTCAGCAGACGAGTAATCTTTACCGCAGTCTGTCTGATCTGTTCTGCAGGCCTAGTCTCCAATGCGGGTCCTAGCTCAATGCATATTTCCTTGACCCGTCGGGGCTATTGCAATATATTTGTGATTGGTAAAATTCCATGGCTTGAGGGAATATGACGAGAAAGGAAATCGCATATTTCAGGGTCTTCCATGAGGTTTCCCGGGCTATCCTATCGGTGCTTGATTCAAGAGAGGTCCTCAACCTTATCGTAAGAAGGATCGTTCCGGCGATGAAATTGAAGGCCGCCAGCCTCAGGCTCCTGAATGAGAGGACGAATGATTTAGAGCTCGTGGCATCCCATTTGTTGAGCAACAAGTACGTGAACAAAGGGCCACTTAATGCAGACAAGAGTGTACCGCAGGTATTGGAGGGGAGGCCGGTGTTAATTACCGACGCCCAGAACGATCCGAGGATCCAGTATCGAAAGGAGAAGGCAGAAGAAGGGATCGCCTCAATCCTGAGCATACCTGTTCAGATTCACGATAAGGTGATTGGAATGCTGAGGCTTTATACCTCATCTCCCAGATCGTTTCCTGACGAGGAGATCGAATTTGCATCGGCGCTGGGTGAAATGGCCGGACTGGCGATACTAAATGCCAGGATGTATGAAAAGGAAAAGGAGAAGCTCACCAGCCTCTTTAAGAGGGGAGGCATAGAATCCACCCCACAAGAGGAGACTGAGAGATATGGGATCAGGCCTGTACCCAAGGGCACCTTTGACACCAAACGGTCGACTGAATTCTTTAAGGTCCTGCATGAAGTATCTCGGGCTCTGCTGTCTGATCTGAACTCACTCGAGGTCTTAGATTCCATGGTGGCTAAAATTATCCACATTATGCATCTTAAGGGGTGCTGCATATATCTTGTGAATGAGACAACTGCTAGACTGGAGATGGTTGCCTCAAGAGGATTGAGCACTGAATACCTTCAAAAGGGGCCCATCGAGGCCGACAAGAGCATGCCAGATGTATTGAGGGGGAAGACCGTCTTTGTGCAGGATGTCGCTACACATAAGGGTATCCAGTACCGAGATGAGTCCATCAGAGAAGGTATCAAATCCATACTGTCTGTTCCCATCTTTGTGAGGGATTACGTTATTGGTGAGCTAAGACTCTATTCAGCGGAAGAGAGGAAGTATGATAAGGAGGAGATAGAGTTTATTCTGGCCTTGGCGGAGATCGGCGGTATTGCCATCACCAATACTAAATTCTACCAGAGGCTGAAGCGTGATATAAAATTCTGGGAGTCGACCCTTACATACCTCGATAAGGGCTAAGGGCGGCCCTAGGATGCCCTCCTTTTTCTAAGATAGTAGTTCCTCACATCAATCAATTTCCCCGCATATTCCCTCCGGAAATAGAGGAGCTGATTGTTCTCAATCTCTTCGGCTAACGGCTGCAGGAAGGGCTTGATGTCGATCCCAAAACTGTTTATCTTTCTCTTGTCAGCTTCATGGACAATCAGGAGACAGTAATAATTGAGAAGCAGTCGCAACCTCGTCTCCCTCCTGAAGAGGTAGGCCCTCCCTCCAATAGAATTCACCAAAAAGCCGGCATACCTGTAAATGGTATCCCAAGAAGGGGGCAGCCCTTCCTCTTGGCCACACCTATCACCTGACATAAGCCATCGGAACAAGAGGGCAAGGTTAATCTCCATGGCATCTGCCTCATGCTCTGCAATGAGCCTTACAAGCTTTAGGTCCTTTAGGTTCAAGACCCTGTAGAAATGGTAGATATTCTCGATGATCCTATCATAATTAATGCCTTCTCCTGCTGGAACTGGAGGATGCACGGAGAGGACATGAACGATTTCCTTAAAACGCGTAAATGTATCTCCCTCTATCCCCAGTTCCGTGACATAGTCTCTTGTATCAAGATACGAGAAAAACTCCCTGAGTTCCCTCTCCAGCCTCTCGCATTCATCTTCAGCTGTCATTGGCTGTCCTTCAACCACCTCTTCTCTTAAGACATCCTCGAGCTTTTCCTCAGGGGCCTGCAGGTCTGGAGAGCTAACCTGTGTATCCTCAGCCTCGGTCTTTGCCGTCTCCTGAAATGCCGGTTGGTTTTCTCCTTCCTTGGCGCTGAAGTAGACGACCAGCAAACCACCTACAACAAGGGCAATAACCAAGAGCAAAATGCCCCTATTTCCTTTCATCCCTTATCCCCCCTCTAGGATTGAGAATTCAGGGGTAAATCAAGGGTAACTACAGTTCCCTTGCCGCCCCTGCTCGTAATGTGAATCTCACCCTGGTGATTCATTACAATCTGATATACCATAGTCAACCCCAGACCAGCCCCCATTGTCTTGGAGGTAACAAAGGGTTCCTGGACGGAGTCAAGGTGATCCTCCTCTATGCCTATGCCAGAATCCTCCACCACAATGCGAATACGCATATCTACCGGTCGTGCCTTAAACTTGATAGTACCACCATTCGGCATAGCTTCTATACTATTTTGGATAATATTCTTCAAGGCCCTCGATATCTGTGCACTATCCATGACGACTGGGGGCAAGCTCTCT
>JABAOH010111647.1_pt2 | contig 16957 bp, 13 predicted proteins | sample 7062181 | NCBI WGS metagenome assembly JABAOH01 (sample SAMN14538630, study PRJNA623070) | marine sediment metagenome | biome: marine biome [ENVO:00000428]; feature: marine pelagic biome [ENVO:01000023]; material: deep marine sediment [ENVO:00002113]; isolation source: pool of 5 deep marine... | reverse complement strand
GAGGAATTTAATCGAGGCAAGGGACTGTATTCATGAAATACCGGATAACCGGCAGGAAGACATTGATAATTATTTTCCTTATCTTTTTCGAATTAAACTGGATGCTGCCAGCAAAAAAAGTAAAAAACGTTATTTGAGTGCGGCTTATTTGAAAGAAGTGGATAAATTCGATTACCGGTTTTTCCGGTTATCTCCCAAAGAAGCTTCATTAATGGACCCCTGTCAGCGGATATTTATGGAAACGGCTTATGAAGTATTAGAGGATGCCGGGTATGCGGGTAAGAGTGCCTTGAAATATGAAACTGGTGTTTATGTGGGTTATTCTGACGATGCCAAGCTCAATTATTTTCAAATGGTCATGCAGGTGGAGCCTGGTTCTATTCCTGTGGCGATAGCCGGGAATTTGTCTTCGATTGTACCCAGTCGGATTTCCTATTTTATGGATTTAACGGGGCCCAGTTTATTGGTGGACACGGCGTGTTCTTCTTCTCTCGTGGCTGTGCACCTGGCCTGTCAGGCCATTCGCAATGGTGATTGTGAGCAGGCCATTGCCGGAGGAGTCCGGGTCAATCTCATGCCCATTGCCCATACGGCAAAAATAGGCATTGAATCGTCGGACGGAAAAACCAGGACTTTTGACGATGATTCTGATGGGACGGGTGTCGGTGAGGGTGTTGGTGCTGTGCTGTTAAAACCCCTGGACAAAGCCCTGGAGGACAGGGACCATATTTATGCGGTCATTAAAGGGAGCGCAGTGAACCAGGATGGGCAATCATTGGGGATAACCGCTCCCAGTGCCGACGCCCAGGCGCGGCTGCTGGTTAAAGCCTGGAAAAATGCCAATGTCGATCCGGAAACCATCTCCTATATTGAAGCTCACGGCACGGGAACGCGGGTGGGTGATCCTATTGAAGTGGAGGGTATTATCAATGCTTTTAAACAGTTTTCCAATAAAAAGCAATTTTGTGGTATTGGGTCGGTGAAAACCAATATCGGGCATTTATTTGAAGGTGCCGGGATATTTGGTTTTATCAAGGCGGTTTTAGCTTTAAAACATAGAACCCTGCCCCCTGTCCTTCATTTTAAGCGTCCCAATCGCAATATTGCTTTTGAAGAATCGCCTGTTTATGTGGTGGATGAATTAACTCCGTGGAAAACCAACGGCTTTCCCTTGCGCTGTGGTGTGACTGCGTTCGGGTTCAGCGGCACCAATTGTCATCTGGTATTGGAGGAAGCGCCTGCGATTGAAGAGCAGCAGCCGCATAAACCGGGAAATCCCCATGGATTTCCTTTTATCCTGGCTTTATCTGCGAAGTCGAAAGAATCGCTTTTGCAATTGGTGAAACGGTACAGGGATTTCCTGGCGGTCAATCATGATGATGAAGCATTCATCGATATATGTTATACTGCCGGTACGGGGCGGCAGCATTTGAATCACCGGCTTGCCGTGATCGCAAAAGACACCACTGAACTCCTGAAATTAATGAAAAGTTTTTGCGGGGGGTTAAGGGGGGCAGTTTTTTCAAAAAGAGCCCCCCAGTTTTATTATGGGGAACATCGAATCGTGCAGGACAGGGGGGACGGTGAAATCGAAGCTGTCAACGGGAAAATCAGGGATTTTGTAGAATCCGGCCGGCAGGACATCCACCTTCTTCATGACATCTGTAAGTTATATATCCAGGGTGCTGACCTGGAATGGGGGTATTTTTACAAAGGTTTGCCGGTGAAGTGGGTTTGTTTGCCGTTGTATCCTTTTGAGCGAAAGCGGTGTTGGATTGACATTCCTCCCTTTGAAGAAAATGTCGCCAAACCCCTGGAAGGGAAACTCTTTTTCGACATGGAATGGATCGAAGAGGAATTGAAACCCGGGCAAATAGTGGAAAGTGAAACGTCCGGTATGATCATTGTGATTAAAGATGAAAACGGGGTAGGGGAGGAAGTGGCACGGTCCTTGAAACAAGAAGGACGACAGGTGCTGGAAGTTACGCTGGGGGATTCATTTAGTGTATTGGGAAATGATTGTTATCAAATCGATGGCTCTGAAGCGCATTATGAAAAATTACTCCTGGTTTTGGAGGAGAAGCCCATAGATAAAATCATATTTATGGCTACATTGGCCCGGAAAGTTCCCATTACCAGCCTGAAGCGGCTGCAGCAGATCCAGACCGGGGGAGCTTATAATTTATTTCATTTAACCAAAATGCTGTTGAAGCATTATTCAACCGAGAAAATAGAGTATGTTGTCATTGCCGATTACGCCAATAAAGTAACTGGAAAGGAAAAAAAGCTAAAGCCTGAAAATGCACCGTTATTGGGTTTAGCTTATGCCATTGACCGGGAATGTGAGAACTTCTCTGCCTGGTGCATCGATATCGATGATACGGTTAAGGTTGATCAGCTCATGGCTGAAATAAAAGCCGGTAAACAGTATCGTGCGGCTGCTTACCGTGAGAACCGGCGCTATATTGAACGGTTTATTCCCATCGACACGGAAGATATCGAAGACAGCAAAATTGAAATTAAAAACAACGGTGTTTACCTGATCACCGGTGGAACCGGCGGTATTGGCCTGGAGATGGGAAAGTACCTGGCGTCCAAGACAAAAGGCGTCAACATTGCATTGGTCAATCGTTCAAAGATGCCGGACCGTGATCAATGGGAAGACATTCTCGATGAAGAGGCGGATAAGAGAACCATTCAAAAAATAAAGGCCATTAAAGAAATTGAAGCCATGGGTGCCACTGTCTGTTTGTTCAGTGTCGATTGTTCCGGTTTTCGTCAAATGAAACAGGTGTTGGCGGAGCTGCGGGAAAGATTCGGCGAAATCAATGGCATTATTCACGGTGCCGGGGTTGAAGGGGAAGGGTTGTTGGTAAGAAAAAGTGAGAAGAAGTTTTCTAATGTATTAAATCCCAAGGTTGCCGGTACCTGGATATTGGATCGTTTGACTAAAGATGATGACCTGGATTTCCTGGTATTATTTTCGACCGTGGCAACGTTTTTGATGAATCCCGGTCAAACCGATTATACCGCCGCCAATGCTTACCTGGATACCTTTTCCGAATACCGGAATAGGCAGGGCAAAAAGACGCTGGCTGTTAATTGGGTCACCTGGAAAGAGACTGGTATGGCAGTGAATTTCAATGCCAATTTTGATATTATTTTCAAAGCCATCCCAACGGCGCAGGCTATTGGGGCTTTTGATGTGGTATTGAATAAAAAAGTCAACCGGGTATTGATCGGGGAATTGAATTTAGATAGTAAATTGATCAACCTGTTAAAGAATGCCCAGTTCCGGTTAGCTGCCCCGATTCGAAACATCATTGACGCACCTGATACGCCGTTAAAAGCGCAATCCGCGGATGAGCAGCGGAAGAAAATCAGGAAGGTCAAGCTAACCGGACGAGAGGATGGCACCTATACCAGATCGGAACTATTGGTCGCCAAAGTATGGGGTGAGGTGTTGGGATTTGATGAGCTGCGCATCGATGATAATTTTTATGAATTGGGCGGTGATTCCATATTGGCTACGCAGGTGGTGAACCGCATCAATACGGAGAACAATTTAAAAATATCTTTGATTGAGATATTCAATTATGAAACTATAAAAGATTTAGGCGAAATACGTGGAGAGTCTGTCGTGAAGTTGACTTTTTCCTCTTTTTCTTTTACAATTTAAAATACCTTATACACTTGAAGAGCGGAAGAAAAATTCTTTCCGTTTCACCAAAACACCATAAAATGGAGGCAGCATGATTAAAAATCGTAAACGATTAATGAATTGGCCGGTACTGTGTCTGATCCTCTCGTTCCTGGTTTTGCCCGGGTTTTATCAATACGCAGAGGAAAAACCGGGAGAAAAGAACGCTGGGGATTCGGCAGCGCCGGATTCCAGTCTGGTGAAAGTGTACTATTTCCACACCACCTACCGCTGTGCGTCATGCATGAAGATCGAGGAACTGACCACCGCATCCGTGAACACGAATTTCCAGGAAGAACTGAAAAACGGTGTGTTAACCTTCGATTTAATAAATGTGGATAAAGAAGAGTACAAACATTTTGTAAAAGACTACAAGCTTTACACCAAGAGTGTGGTTTTGTCAAAGGTAGTAAAGGGAAAAGAAGTGGAGTGGAAAAATCTTGATAAAGTATGGCTGCTGCTTCGTTCCCCGGAAAAATTTAAAGAGTATATCAAGACTGAAACCAGGGCCTTTCTTGAAGGGTTGAAAGGGAAGAAATCGTGAATGCATACCTCGCTGATGCGGCAGCAGCTTTATGGCTCGGTATTTTGACTTCCATCAGCCCGTGTCCGTTGGCCACCAATATCGCGGCCATTGCTTTCATCGGCAAAAAGGTCGATAGACAGCGGCAAGTACTCTTGACCGGTGTATCGTATACGTTGGGCCGCATGGTGGTGTATCTTGTCCTGGGAATGATCCTGGTATCCAGTACGAGCTTGATTTCATCCGTATCCATGTTTCTCCAGGAGTATATGAACCTGGTCCTCGGTCCCCTCCTGGTGATTGTTGGGCTTTTCCTGTTAGAGGTGTTCAAATTTGCGCCGGGAGGAAGCGTGGTAAACGAGAAAATGCAGCAGCGCCTGGGAAAAGGCGGCCTATGGGGTGCTTTCCTGTTGGGTGTTCTCTTTGCCTTATCTTTTTGTCCAATTTCCGCCGCGCTTTTTTTCGGCAGTACCTTTGCGCTTGCCGTGAAACATGAATCCACGGTGATAATGCCTTCTATTTTCGGTATAGGAACGGCGGCACCGGTTGTGCTTTTCTCCTTTGTTATTGCTTTCAGTGTCGCCAGGGTCGGCGATCTCTTCAATAAAGTAAAGGTTTTTGAAAAATGGGCCCGGAGAATAAGCGGGTTCGTGTTTGTGGGTGTCGGGATTTATCTAAGTATGATCCACATTTTTCACCTGTAACCCAAGCCGGGCAAGCCGGAACGACCGGGCTTGCCCGGAAATTCCAAATTCCAAATTCCAAATTCCAAATCACAAACAAATTCCAAATTACAAACAAAAGAGGTGCCCTACGGGCATATTTTTTCTTGCATGTCCCCTTTTCTTCTTTTCTTTTCCTGCAGATATCATTACTAAATATACAATGCCTTTTTCCTGGAAAAGATTCTTGTCAGTCAAAAACCTGGACAAATACCGGTTTTACCGATATTCTACCCCCTTCGCCTTCATCCACAAACTCGGTTTCAAATTTCTTCCGGTTCTCTTCATCGATGGTTTCTATAAAAAACAACAGCGATATTTCGCTCAAACCCAATTGCCTCCCATAAACCGCCGTTTGTTTTAACGCCTCTTTGTAGGCTCTTTCATTTACAAAGGATTTTAATTCCAGGGCGTATAATTTCCCGGCGTGCTTGATCAATATATCGACTTTTCCATTGCCGGTGGGAAATTCGGCGAAAACAGCGGATTTCCATATTTTTAACAAATCATACAAATACCTGTACAAATTGAAATGATAAACCGCTTCGAAAAGTTTTAAATCTTTACGCCGGGGCGCTTCCTTAAACAACCATTCCCTGTTTTCCTGCAAATACTTCCGGTACCTCTTGATCAGGTTCGGGATATTTAAACTCTTTTCGGTAATGGCATCGTCCAGGTTTTCAAAGGGGTCCACCAACCGGCCTAACCTGTCGAAGATTTCGTTGGAGAGATAATTAAACAACCGCTTTTGAACAAAAGGACAGGAAAACCGGTTATACAATGTCATATCTTCGCGGCTTTCCTCGATGTCGGTTATGCCGTTCATGTAGAGAAAATTCAATTCTTTATCATCGAAACGGAATTCTATTTTTTCATCTGTCCGGAACAATTCCAGGACTTTATCTTTATAGGGTTCGGTATTGGCTTTTTCGATAATGTTGAGGATATTGTTATTGGGAAGTCCTTTGGACGCATACATATAGGCATATTCCCATTCGCTCATGGTAATGGGTTTTGTCTTATCTTCGTTATATTGTTCGGTAAGCAGTTCGCCCAGCCAACAGGTAAGACCGGGTTGGCCATTGCATTCATAATAAATTCGCTCGAGGACATCCCGGGATATTTCCTGGCCGCTTTCTTTCCGGTACCAGGCAAACATCTCCACGACTTCGTCATAGGTGAGGTTGGGGATTTTAACGCTTCGTTGGACGTTAAAAGGTGAACCTTTCACGTTTTCGATGCCTAAAACACTGCGTACCCCGATTAATGATACACCGTGGAGGAGATAGGTCTTTTCAGCGGTGGTTTTATCGATTTCATCCACCCGGCTGATATAGATATTTCTAAACGCACTTACTATGGTGTTTATGCCCTCTTCCACCAGGGCATCGAATTCGTCCAGGATTAAAACCAGGGGTTTATCCAGGCTCCCTTTCCTGAATATTTCCTGGAATTTTTTCTGGTTGTTAATCCCTTTGAAGGTTTTACCCAATTTTTCCCCGGTTTCTTCAGCCACCGCCTCGATGATTCGCCCCACATTTTGTTCATATTTGAGGTGTTCCAGGTTGATCTTGAGAACATCGAACCGGGAATCCTTTTTTAATCGAAACATGACCTGCTGCATGACCCAGGTTTTCCCGGTCTGCCTGGGAGCCCATACTGTGATGTAATGACCGCCTTCGGAAGGGTTCTCCCCTAACAGTTGGGTGTAGGCCCGATTAATCAATTCTTCCCTGGGGGCATAATAATGCAATTTGTTATTTATTGGACCGTAAGAACTAAATCGTCTCATCTTCGGCTCCTTTTTTTATTCCTTTCATGTAAATTTTATCAGATATTCCAAAGTAAAGCAAACAGGGCGTTTTTCTTGCCTGGATTTCTTATTTCTTGCCTGTTCCTTTTCCCCTTTTTCCTTACACAGTAAGGTTCCACAATATCACAGCCATCCGTATATTTAAACGGAGGTGAAGATCGATGAAAAAAGTAATCAGTATTTTTTTTATTGTAATTTTAGGAATAGGTACATTCTCGAAAGGAAATCATAATCAAAATACCATAAACGAAAATGCCTTTACCACGATTGCTTTGCTAAAAGCAAGTGGAAGACTGAAAATTAGAAAACGTGCCGAGCATGAGACTTACCAGGTCTATTTTCATATTCCTATTGCGTTCCAAGAGCAGGTGCCCATTGCTATTGAGATCGATTGTAAGCCATTAATCGATTACCGGTTTCTTCATCTGACTCCCCCTAATGTAATTATTTCTGCCCGATTGAAACAGACTAGTAAGGCCAGTCTGAATTGGACGGGCTGGGTGTTGATCAAAGAAAATACCTATGCCGATTGTCCCGAATTCGTTCCTCTAACTGCTCTAAATGAACTATCCGCTGAAGAAAAAAAATGGCTGCAATCCACAGACTGTGCACAATTGAGCGCACCCATTGTCCAGGAAAAAGCAGACCTTGTTAGAGGCAATACTAGCAATTTGATTGAGCTGGCCAATAATACAGCCCTGTATTGCACCTCCATACCCTATGATTTTTCCCATGATCCCATGGCCTTTGATGCGGTGTATACGTTAACGTGGGGGAATTCCTGTACCGGCCATGCCCATGCCGGGGCGGCGTTATTAAGGGCCAATGGGGTGCCTGCCCGTTCAATTCTCAATATCCCCTCCTGGGCTTCAGCTTATATGGATATGCATTGGATGATTGACTATTTTGTCCCTGGTTATGGATGGATAAATATGGAGACATCATTAGGCGAGAATTTTTATAATCCACAGGAGACTGTTGTTGTTCACGTATCAAATCCTGGAGATGAATTTCCTGTATTTTTCCCGGTCGGCATTGACGGCTTCTGGCATACTTCCGAACCTGAATTAGGGATTTTTAATCCTTATTGGGGACGTGCCCACCACTCCTCTCAAGAAACTCTTATCACCGATTCTTTTGAAAAAATCGCAGAGGCAATTCAACTGTCAAAAGCAATGTTTGATTATTATTCTCGGTATTGGGGTGTTTATTTCAACAGGGATCAGAACAACAACATCTTCAGGGCTTATTTAAAACAGGACGCTGCCCTGGTTGATTTACAAAATGGGGACCTCGACAGCTTTCTCATCCATATTCGCGAGGCTTTAGATCATTATAAAGAGGTGGCCCCCGAACCAATGGAAACGATATTCTTTGATGATTTTGAAAATGCCGGTACCGGTTGGATTCATGGGGGAATCGAGGACGAATGGGAGATGGGCTCACCGTTGTATGGTCCCCCTGGTGCTCATTCCGGTCAGAATTGTTGGGGAGTTGATCTTGATGACACCTACAATAACAATGCCGACTGTTGGCTTATGTCTCCTGGAATTGATCTCCGCAATACATCTTGTGCTTTTTTAAGTTTTTGGGTCTGGAATTGGGTTGAAGATCAATACAGCAGGATCCATGATCCTTTGTGGTTGGATTTGACCATTGATGGCAGCCAATTCTATCCCATTTGCAACTATATGGGCGGGGTCAATGATGATCCCCAAATACCGGATGTGGGGGGATGGAGCCGGGTAGTTTTGGATCTCAGCCACTACGCCGGGCATGTTGTGCGCATTCGTTTCAGATTCCAATCTAACCACAGTAAGGTCCAGGCTGGTTCTTACGTCGATGATTTTCATGTGTACGGAAGAATTCTAGAGTTTGAAAAAAAACCCATCGTTATTGAACTTAATGCATTCAGGAAGACCGAAAGAGCCTGGATCATCAGGAAAGAATACGATGAAATTGAACTCTCTATTAACAATCCCTACCAATTGAAAGGATTAACGTACGATATTTTTATAAGAGAACCGGGACAATATTATCAACTCCTGAGAGAAATAACAGAAAATGAAATTCAAGGCAGCAGATATACTTTATTGTACCCCCTCCCTAATCGTGATATAGAATTCCAGTATTTGGCTGTGGCCCGGGATGCCAATGATAAGATTTTAGCCATTGCGTGCACAAAAACCATTTAAGGGCCTTTTTAAGAAAAATTCGAAATTCGAATATCGAAATCCGAAACAAATCCAAAATCCAAATGTCCAAAATCCAAAACAAAAGCAGTATGAAACGATGCTTTCAAGCTTTTTCGTTTTGGTCATTTAAATTTCGGTCATTCGAATTTGTTTCGAACTTCGTGCTTGGTCTCTGCGCAATTTCGGATTTCCAAGGGTGTGCAAGGTTTTTTAAGACTTTGACGCACCCTTGGCTGCGGGCTTGCATTTTTCTGGGAAAATGTGTACATTATATGTCGGTACGTTAATACGAAAGATGAGGAGTTGAAGAATGAGACATTTTAAAAAATGGCGGCGTTATAGTTTGGTTTTCCTTTTGTTGGTATGGGGTTGGGCATGCACATCACCTGTGTCTGCCCTTATAGAAGATGAAAAAAATACCATTGAGGTGGTAAAGCAGAACTCCAATTCCGTGGTATACATTACCAATATCCAGTACGTGAGGGACTTCTTTTATAACCAGGAACAGGTTGCCAGGGGAACGGGTTCCGGTTTTATATGGGATAATAACGGGCATGTGGTTACAAACTACCATGTGATTGAGGAAGGGGATGCATTTTTAATCACACTGCCCGACCAGAAGCACCTGAAAGCCCGCCTGGTGGGAAAGGAGCCTAATAAGGATATTGCGGTACTGCGAATTGAAGGGAGCACCGCAGGACTAAAACCCATTAAAGTCGGTTCATCCGGTAATCTCATGGTGGGCCAGAAAGTTATTGCCATCGGCAATCCGTTTGGGTTCGATTACACGGTGACTACCGGTATTATCAGTGCCGTGGGGCGCCAGATTAGAGGGGCTGGGGGAGTGACCATCCGGGATATGATCCAGACCGATGCCTCTATCAACCCGGGGAATTCAGGTGGTCCGTTACTGAATTCCGACAGTGAATTGATCGGCATGAATACCATGATTTATTCCGCCACCGGGACCAGCACCGGGGTGGGCTTTGCCGTACCTGTGGACACCATCAAACGAGTAGTTCCGCAAATTATCAAACACGGTAAAGTGATTCGTCCTGGTATTGGTATAACTTATTTACCTGAGCAATATGCGCAAAGAGTTAATGTGGAAGGGGTTGTGGTAGTGGAAGTACTTAAGGATAGTCCCGCTTACCGCGCCGGTATCCGGGGCATTGCCAGGGACCGTTACGGCCGGTTGTATATCCAGGATGTCATCGTGGGTATCGATAACATTAAGATTTCTTCATATGATGATCTGTACAATGCCCTGGATAATTACCGAATCGGGGATGAGGTAACAGTCACCTTGATGCGGGATGGAAAAAGACGAAAAGTAAAGGTCCGACTGGTCAGGATCGATTAAAAAATCATGTATGAATAAATCTTTCGTTATTTTAACCGGTATTTTTGCCGGCAGCCTGACCATCGCAGCGGTGTTGGCCAGCAAGATCATTAATGTTTTTGGTTTTTATGTCCCTGCCGGGATACTGGCGTATTCCGTCACCTTTGCCGCAACCGATGTGATTAGCGAAATATGGGGCAAAAAGATTGCCAGTCAGGTGGTACTGGCTGGTTTTTTTGCCCTGGTCTTTGTTCTCGCCTTGATCCAGGTGGCGATTTTGTGGTCTCCGGCTCCCTTCTGGGAAAATCAAGAGTCCTTTACGCTCATTTTAGGACGTACATCGCGAATTATTATCGGTTCGGTTGCCGCTTACCTGGTCAGTCAGTTTCACGATGTGTGGATGTTCCATGTACTGAAAAAAGCCTTTAACGGCAGGTATCTCTGGTTAAGAAATAATGTGTCTACCATGATCTCCCAGTTTATCGATTCCTTTATTTTTATCACCATTGCGTTTTATGGAGTGGTTCCTATCTGGCCGCTTATTTTGGGACAATGGGTCATCAAACTGGGGATCGCGGTACTGGACACGCCGGTTGTGTATCTATTGGTACGGTTGCTTAAAAAAGAGAATACAGCCACAAAGACACGAAGACACAAAGAAGTGTCTAAAAAAACATAAAGGAGGTAAAATGAAACGCAGCGAACGTATTAAGCAATTCAGCAGGCGAGGTTTTTTAGGATGTATTGCCGGGTTTCTGGCAGCGGCGGGGTTGGAAGCCGCCGGGCAATCTGTCCTGGATAAACCGCCGGAGAAGGGCCTTTATGACCCGCTGACGCCGGAAGAAGAAAAAGTTATAAACGCTTCGGAAATGGCGAAAGAGATTGTAAAACTTCCCACGCAGGGATTCAATTGTGCGGAATCCATTTTATTGGCGACATTGAAATATTTGAAAAAGCCCGAAGATTACGTTCATGCCGCCGCTGCTTTTGGCGGAGGCATGGGGCATTATGACCTTTGTGGACTGTTGACCGGTGGTTTTATGGCATTTGGGGTCGCTGCCGGAACCTATCACAGCGACCGTAAGAAAATGAAAGCACAGGCCCGAAAGATGACCAAAGAATACTGGAAATGGTGGCAATCATGGGCACCTATCCATTGTTACCAACTGAGACCTAAATATGACAAGCCCGGGTACACAAATATGACCAGGCGGGTGGCTGCTAAGGTTGAGGAATTGATCAAGGAGTGCCGGGAGAAAAAGGCTGAATAAACCGATACATATTTTTACAATCGAGCACTATTCATCCAATTGACTTAAAATGGTGGGGGAGTTCCGCCAATTTGGAACCACCTTGATAAACAGGTCCAGGTAAACTTTTCTATCGTAATAATCCTCCAGTTCTTTGCGGGCCAGTTTGCCCACCAGTTTCACAAAATTCCCGTGCTTGCCTACTAAAATCTTTTTCTGGGACAGGTTCTCTACATAAATCTCCGCGCGAATATATAATACCTTTTCTTTGTCCGTAATCTTTTCTACCTTTACCGTGGTGGTAAAGGGCAATTCGTCTTCTACCATAAGCAGGACCTTTTCCCGTACCAGTTCCGCCACATAGAATTTCTCGGTTTGCAACGTTAACTCATCATCGGGATAAAACCCTTCGTTTTCCGGGAGGTATTTATAAATCAATTCTTCCAGCAAATCGAGGCTGATTTCTTTTAATGCTGAAATAGGAACGATTTCTGCCCAGGGATACACGTCTTTAAATTGGTCGATTTTCTGAAGAATTTTGCCTTTGCCAAACTTATCGATTTTGTTGATCACCAGGAAAACGTCTTTTTTAAGGTCCTTCAACAGGGAAAGCACAAATTCATCCTGCTTACGATCGCTGATATCGATAAAATAGAGAATAAGATCAGCATCTGTCAAGGAAGCGTACACATCTTTCATCATTTTTTCATTGAGTCTGAAGTGGGGCTTGTGGATTCCCGGCGAATCGAAGAATACAATCTGACCTTTTTCCGTTGTTCTAATTCCCAGGATTTGTTTCCGGGTAGTTTGGGGTTTACTGGAAACGATGGCGATTTTAGCTTCCATAATGGCATTGAGGAAGGTGGATTTTCCCACGTTGGTCCTGCCGATCAGGGCGACGTAGCCGGAGTGTTTTGCCTGGTCTTGTTCCATCTGATCGATTTGTATTGTTTTTTTATTCTTTTTTGGATATTTTGACTTTCTTGATGCGGTTTTTCTCCATTTCCATGACCTCGAACGTATATCTGTCAACGTCTACCTGGTCTCCGTTATTGGGTATTTTGCCCAGCATAAAACTCATCAGGCCGCCCACTGTCTGGTAGTCTTCATCCTCGTCGATTTTAATTTTTAATGTATCCCCCAGGTCATCGATATCTGTATCCCCTTTAACAATAAAATGATCTTTTTCTTCCACGATATTTTCGGTATCTTCGTCATATTCATCGTGAATTTCCCCTACGATTTCTTCAATGATGTCTTCCATGGTGACCAGGCCGGAGATACCGCCAAATTCGTCCACCACGATAGCGAATTTTTGCTTGGATTTTTGCAATTCGTTAAGCAACTCCAGGATGCGCATGGTTTCGGGGATAAAAAAGGGTTTTCGCAGGATATCGCGGATGTGGAATTCTTTTTGTTTATTTTTGTTGGTGTTCCAGTAATCGAAAACATCTTTTGCCAGGATAATGCCTTCGATGTTATCGATTCGACCTGAAATCACCGGGTACCGTGATTTTTTGGCGTGGTTTATTTTTTTCACCAGGTTATCCAGGCTTATATTGATATCCACGTAGATCATATCTACCCGTGGTGTGATGATCTCTTTCACCAGGGTATCTCCGAACTCCAGGATACTTTTGATCATCTCTTTATCTTCTGATTCCAGTACCCCTTCTTTTGCACTCTCTTCAAAGAAAACTTCTATTTCTTTTTCGCTGAGGTCATCCTGTTCACTTTCTTTTTCTACCGGTCTTTTCCTGGCAAAATAGGAAAAAATAATATTCACCGGGTAAAAGAAAACCCATGCCGCGGGTGTGATGGAGATCAATCGTCCTAAGATGGCTTCTCGTTTTGAAAAGGAAAAGGTGTAGAGCAGGAAATTGAATAATAAAAGAAATGAAAGTATTACCACCGCGATGCGTTGGATGGTATTGGGAATCAGATTCTCGAGAAGAATATAGGCATAGATGAAGAGGATCAATTGGAGGAAAAAGGAAAATCCTCTCAGTGCATAAAGTACCATATCATACTTTTCAACAAAATCGAATTGTCTTATTTTCTCATTATGAAAATTGTCCAGGAACCGTGCCAGGGAAATGCGCGAAAAACTCTCAAACGCATTTTGCAGCATATAAAACAGAATGGTTACCAGAAATAAAATGGAAAATATAAAATAACTCATTCACCTCCCTCCTAAAATGGAATTTATTATGTATATGAATAAATAAACGTATCCGTATAAGTGGATTCGTGGTTTGATTATAGTGAAATTGAAAGTAATAGGGATACGTTGTTCAGGTCCGGGGTCGTCGTTGTCTTCCTTTATAAGCATATTTATAACATCCTTAAAGGGTAATTTTTTCAACAGCGGCAGAATCCATATCTACGATAAAAAAGGTGGGTTTTCGCACCCAGCCGCCGGATTCCCCCGGGTTAAGCACCAGGGTTTTCCCTTCTCTTCGTACATCCACCTTATGCAGGTGGCCATAAAAAATAAAATCCGCTTCCTGGGATTTAATTAATTCCTCCAGCAAGAAGGGTTCGTGCATGAGAATAACCCTTTTGCCTTCCAAATCGAATTTCATTGGGGGTTTTTCAATGTCGCCGCCCATGGTGTTAATGGTGCTTTGCAATCCCAGCAATTCGCCGTCGCAATTGCCGTAAACTGCTTTTATGATGCATTTAAACTCCTTTAATTTTTGGGCGGTAAAGGGGGAGATGAAATCACCCAGGTGAAAGAAATAAGAACAGTTTTGCTCATTTGCAATGCTGGCAGCTTTTTCCAGGTTAGTGGCGTTGTCGTGTGAGTCAGACACCACTGCAATTCTCAAATTATCCATTTCCGGCTTATTTTACCATAATTAAAAAAATTTCGCTATATTCTTTTTAAAATACTTTTGCACTTGAATTATTTTTCGATTTTTTGTAAACTTCTTAGAGGCTGCCCGAGAATAGCAAAAATCGATCGAATTACGAATAAGGGCGAATACAAAATCCTGACCGAGCCCCTACAAAGGTTTTCAGGGTGCATGGAGGGGTTCGGCCGGTATTTCGTGTTCACCCGACATTCTCGGACAGCCTCCTAGCGGATGAAGTAATAAAACAACGTTTAAGGTAAACGAATGGATTATTGGAATATCTGGAAAGCCGCATTGCCCATTATAATTATCTTTGCAAGTTTCATCATCGGTATTATCATTAGAGTCACTGTGCTCAAACGACTGTCCAACCTGGCAAAGAAATCCAAATCCAAGCTGGACGACGTATTCCTGGAGTCATTACAATCCGTTATCGTTTTGTGGTTCGTATTGTTGGGGGTCTATATTTCCATTAATATCTTGCCTCTGCCGCAAAAAGAGACGCAGCTAATGGAACATATATTCAAAGCTCTTCTGGTTTTTTCCATATTCTGGTTCCTGATACAATTGATGGGTAAATTCTTCCTGACTTATTCCGAAAAGCTCCAGGCCAAAGTACCTGCAGCCACGATTATTAAAAATGCCGTTAAAATTCTCATTTTAACCATTGGGTTATTGCTCATCTTGCAAACCCTGGGGATTTCTATAACGCCTATTATTACCACCCTGGGGGTTGGAGGTCTCGCCGTAGCGCTGGCTATGCAGGATACCCTTGCCAATCTTTTTGCCGGGTTTCATATTATTGCCACCAAACGAGTGAAAACAAATGATTACATCAAGTTGGACAGTGGTGAAGAAGGTTATGTAGTGGACATTACCTGGAGGGATACGCTGCTCAGGCAGCTTCCTAATAATCATATTATTATTCCCAATTCCCGGTTATCTTCCGCAGTAGTGACCAATTACTATCGGCCGCAGAAAGCCCTGAATGTGCTGGTGGAAGTCGGCATCGATTATTCATCGGACCTGGAAAAGGCGGAGCAGGTAACACTGGAAGTGGCACGGGAAATCCTGAAAGAGGTGGCTGGCGGGGATGAAAAATGGGAGCCTTTTATGCGGTATCATACGTTTGGGGATTCCAGTATTAATTTTACGGTTTACCTGCGGTGCAAGGAGTTTTTTGATAAGTTCCTGGTGCAGCATGAATTTATCAAGCGGTTAAAAAAGCGGTACGACCAGGAAGGCATTACCATTCCGTTCCCCATACGAACTGTGATCATGAAGAATGAGTGATGAATGATGAATGATGAAGAGTAAAAATTTGTCTGTCATCTTTTCTAATTTATTTTTCACCTGTTTGCGTTATTTTTGATCTTATGGTATCATATCAACTATGATAATACGAAGCCATAGCCCAAGGAGGTTATTATGCCGCATGTCGTTATTCTACCTCATGCCATTGAACAAAAGTTAAAGGAAAATGAAAGGCAAGAGGTTATCAATTTCATCAATGAACTTATTGCTGATACATCTAACGAACTGAAAAGAGATATAATTGAGGTAGTGGAGGAAAAGTTTGAAAGAAGATTATCAGAAGAGATTGTAAGTCTAAAGGCAGAGTTAACCGAAAAAATGGTACTTTCCGAAGCAAAACTAACCGAGAAAATAGCATTTTCCGAAGCAAAACTAACTGAAAAGATTTCCAACAATAAAGCAGAAATTATAAAATGGATGTTTATATTTTGGTTAGGCAATGTGATAACCATCATTGGGGGTGTAGTGGGAATATTAAAAATTGCAAAGGTGTTTTAGAGTCTGTTTAACTTCCGATTTTTTGTCTATTCCCTTCTTCCGATCAATCATCTGGTGCAGTGCCAGGTGATATTTTCATATCTGGATCATAACCTGGGGAATCCCTGGGTCATATTTTCAGATCCGGATCATGACTCAGGAAATCCCTGAGTCATATTCTCAAATCCGGATCATGACCCAGGGAATCTCTGAGTCATCGATTAAAATCACATCAATCCCAGGAAAAGCTTGTATAACAATCGATTTCGGCAGGAACGCCCCTTAACTTCTCATTGATTTACTGGGTTACTACTCCCTTGCATCTTCAGAAATTTTGCATCTGGGCTGAAGTTGACAGTAATAGTTTAGCTGCAAGCACCAGCTTCAAGCCCCAGCCCAAAGCTTTAAACGGCAGTAAATCTTCGATTAAAGTACGGCTTATGGTTTTCATCTTTCTGCTTGTAGCTTGTGGCTTGTGGCTGGAGCTTAAACTGTTACAGTTGACATTTTTTATATTTTGAGATATATATAACCCGTAGGAGAAAAAAATGAGTATGGTTGTAGAAGGTGTTTACGAAAGAGGAGCTGTTACCTTAAAGCAAGAGGTCAATATCCCTGATAAGACCGAAGTGCTTGTTATATTCAATGATAAAAAAAGCAAAGAACGTTTTTTAAAATCCGCTGGTTCATGGAAAGAGGTGGATGATAGTATATTTGATGATATTATCAGACAACGTTAAACAATTCGAGAGAACTTAGTCTC
>JABAOH010009304.1_pt1 | contig 16957 bp, 12 predicted proteins | sample 7062181 | NCBI WGS metagenome assembly JABAOH01 (sample SAMN14538630, study PRJNA623070) | marine sediment metagenome | biome: marine biome [ENVO:00000428]; feature: marine pelagic biome [ENVO:01000023]; material: deep marine sediment [ENVO:00002113]; isolation source: pool of 5 deep marine... | reverse complement strand
GTGAGGAGTGAGGAGTCCCGCCTCACTCCTGACTCCTTACTCCTTACTCTAGGATCTTCGTCACCACGCCGGCTCCGACGGTCCGCCCACCCTCGCGAATGGCAAACCGCAACCCCTCCTCCATCGCAATCGGCGTGATCAGCTCAATCAACATCTTCGTGTTGTCACCAGGCATCACCATCTCCACCCCACCCGGCAACTCCACCGCACCAGTCACATCCGTAGTCCGAAAGTAAAACTGCGGACGATACCCCTTGAAAAACGGCGTGTGCCGACCACCCTCCTCCTTCGTCAACACATACACCTCACCCTCAAACTCCGTGTGCGGCGTCACCGTACCCGGCTGCGCCAACACCATCCCCCGCTCCACCTCCTCCTTGTCAACTCCCCGCAACAACAAACCCACATTGTCCCCAGCCTGACCCTCATCCAACAACTTGCGAAACATCTCCACACCAGTCACCACCGTCTTGCGATCCGCTCCAAAACCCACAATCTCCACCTCATCCTGCAACTGAACCTTCCCCCGCTCAATCCGACCCGTCGCCACCGTCCCACGACCCGTAATCGAAAACACATCCTCCACCGGCATCAAAAACGGCTTGTCCACATCCCGCTCCGGCACCGGAATGTACGTGTCCAACGCCGCCAATAACTCATCCATACACTGCGTCGCCGCCGTCCCCGGCTCCCCATCCTCCAACGCCTTCAGCGCCGAACCCTTAATCACCGGAATCTCATCCCCCGGAAACTCATAACTGCTCAACAACTCCCGCACCTCCAACTCCACCAACTCCAATAACTCAGGATCGTCCACCATGTCCGTCTTGTTCAAAAACACAATGATGTACGGAACATTCACCTGCCGCGCCAACAACACATGCTCCCGCGTCTGCGGCATCGGACCATCCGCCGCACTCACCACCAACACCGCACCATCCATCTGCGCCGCACCCGTAATCATGTTCTTCACATAATCCGCATGACCCGGACAATCCACATGCGCATAGTGCCGAGCCTCAGTCTGATACTCCAAATGCGCCGTCGCTATCGTAATCCCACGCTCCTTCTCCTCCGGCGCCTTGTCGATCTGCTCAAACGGCACATAGTCCGCAAAACCCCGCTTCGACTGCACCAACGTCACCGCCGCCGTCAACGTTGTCTTCCCATGATCCACATGACCTATCGTCCCCACATTCACATGCGGCTTCGTCCGCTCAAAACGTGCCTTCGCCATGATCGTGGTTCCCTGTCTGATCTCCCGGTTAGCTGACCTGGGTGCTAGAGGCTGCGGACTGGGTGCCAGCGCGCCCGACCCGCGCTCCCCTAGAACCGAAGACCGAACACCACAGACCTACCCTTTGATGATCTCCTCCGCCCTGGCCCGCGGCAGCTCCGCGTAGTGCGAGAACTGCATGGAGTAGACTGCCCGACCCTGACTCAGAGATCGCAAGTTCGTGGAATACCCAAACATCTCAGCGAGCGGCACGCTGGCACCGATGATCTGGGCCTGGCCTCGCTGCAGCATTCCGCCGACCTTTCCCCGGCGACTGTTGAGGTCGCCAATCACATCGCCCATGTATTCCGGCGGTGTCACGACCTCGACATCCATAACCGGCTCCAGAATCGCCGGGCTCGCTTTCGCCACGGCTTCCTTCAACGCCATTGAGCCTGCGATCTTGAACGCCATCTCGCTGGAATCCACTTCGTGGTAGCTACCGTCGACGAGCTCAACCTTCAAATCCACAACTGGATAGCCCGCGAGAACGCCGTTCTCAAGCGCTTCCTTGATGCCCTGCTCGACCGGTCCAATGAACTCCCGGGGGATGGCGCCGCCCACAATCCTATCTTCGAACACGAAGCCGTAGCCGGGCTCGTTGGGCTCGACGTGGATGACAACATGACCGAACTGCCCCCGGCCACCAGTCTGCCGAACGAACCTGCCCTCGACGTGCTCCACACGCTGCCGGATGGTCTCGCGATACGCCACCTGCGGCCGACCCACGTTCGCCTCGACCTTGAACTCCCGCTTCATGCGGTCTACGAGGATCTCGAGGTGCAACTCTCCCATCCCTGAGATGATCGTCTGGGCCGTCTCGGGATCGGATCGCACGTGGAAGGTCGGATCCTCTTCCGAGAGCTTCTTGAGGGCCTGTGACAGTTTGTCCTGATCGGCCTTAGTCTTCGGCTCGATAGCAACCGAGATGACTGGCTCCGGAAATCGCATCGCCTCCAAGATGACTGGGTGGTCCTCGTCACACAGCGTATCGCCGGTACGGGTCTGCTTGAGCCCAATGGCTGCTGCAATGTCACCGGCTCGAACCTCTTGGACTTCCTCACGCTTGTTCGCGTGCATCTGCAGCAGGCGCCCGACGCGCTCCTTTCGATCCTTGGTGGAGTTGTAGACGTAGGAGCCAGCCGCAAGTACTCCGGAGTACACGCGGAAGAAGGTCAGCTTCCCGACGTACGGGTCCGTCGCGATCTTGAATGCCAGGGCGCTGAACGGCTCGTCGTCCGACGCCTTCCGCTGCACGAAAGTCTCATCGTGGTGCGGCAAATGGCCCAACACCGCCGGCACATCCAGTGGACTCGGCAGATAGTCAATGATGCCGTCCAGCAGCCTTTGCACGCCCTTGTTCTTGAACGCCGCGCCGCAGAAGACCGGGATGAGCTTGTTCGCGAGCGTCGCGCTCCGAACCGCACGTCGCACCTCTTCCTCCGTGAGCTCCACCCCGTCGAGATACTTGTGCAGCAGCTCTTCGTCGTGCTCCACCGCCGCCTCGATCAGGTCATGGCGGAGTTCGGCGACCTTGTCCTTGAACGCTTCGGGAACTGGACGCTCTACCCAGGATACGCCGAGGGAGTCCTCGTCGTAAACGACCTCTACCTGTCGCACAATGTCGATCAGCCCGGTAAAGAGCTCCCCTGACCCCAGCGGATACTGCACCGGGAACGCCCGGGCGCCGAGTCGCTCCCGCATCATGGTGACACAGCGGTCGAAGTCGGCACCGACGCGGTCCATCTTGTTGACGAAGGCAATCCGCGGCACCTCGTAGCGGTCCGCCTGGCGCCACACCGTCTCGGTCTGTGGCTCCACGCCCCCTACGGCATCGAGCAACGCGACGGTGCCATCGAGCACCCGCAGCGACCTCTCCACCTCCACCGTGAAATCCACGTGGCCGGGGGTATCGATAATGTTGATCTGAAACAACTCATCGAACCGCTGCCACTGGCAGAATGTTGCGGCGGACGTAATCGTGATGCCCCGCTCCTGCTCCTGCTCCATCCAGTCCATGGTGGCGGTGCCTTCGTGCACTTCGCCGAGCTTGTACGTCCGGCCGGTGTAGTACAGGATCCGCTCGGTCGTAGTCGTCTTCCCGGCATCAATGTGCGCCATGATGCCGATGTTCCGAATCTTCTCGAGCGCGGTCGTTCTCGACATACCAGCCGTATGTCCCAAGTGCTACTCCAGCTCCATAGTACGCCAGACAGTCCTTCGTCCATGCTGCCACCGGTCGCGGGCAGCGAAAAAGCGGGGCGACCGTCATCCGTGTGCCGGACAGGTCTCGCTCCGCAGTCGGCCGGGGGCCTCCCCCCTGTTGCCGCCGGACGCCTCGTTCACGGCTCCGGTGGTTGTCCCTATCGCCTCCACCACTTGCGAGGTGTCAAGTGCGAGGGGTGAGCGTCGGTTTCCCTCGACCCTCGGACCTCGAACCTCACACCGCTACCACCGGTAGTGGGCGAACGCCCGGTTCGCCTCTGCCATCCGGTGGGTATCTTCCTTCTTTCTTACGGCGTTGCCCTCGCCTTTCGACGCCTGGATCAACTCGCCGGCGAGCCGCTCGGCCATCGATCTCTCACCCCGCGCCTTCGTGTATTGCACGATCCAGCGCATCGCCAGGGACGTGCGGCGGTCCGGCCGCACCTCCACCGGCACCTGATATGTGGCACCCCCGACTCGGCGACTCTTGACCTCCAGCACAGGCTTCACGTTGCTGAGCGCCTGTTTGAAGACCTGCACACCAGGCTGGCCGGTCCGCTGCTCGATGAGGTCCATGGACTCGTAGAAGATCCGCTCAGCAATCGACTTCTTACCGTCCTGGGTCAACCGCGTGACGAACTTGGATACGGTCTGGCTATCATAGCGCGGATCGGGCGGCACGGGCCGCCGAATCGCCTGCTTCCGTCGACTCACTTGGGCCTCTTGGCTCCGTACTTGGACCGACTCTGCTTGCGGTCGCTTACGCCGGCGGCATCCAACGTGCCCCGAATGATATGGTACCGCACACCGGGCAGGTCCTTCACCCGGCCACCCCGGATCAGCACGATGCTGTGCTCCTGCAAGTTGTGCCCCTCGCCCGGAATGTAACTCGTCACTTCAAACCCGTTGGTGAGCCTCACCCGGGCCACTTTTCGCAGGGCCGAGTTGGGCTTCTTCGGGGTGGTCGTATACACACGGGTGCACACGCCGCGCTTCTGGGGATTCCCCCGCAGCGCCGGCGCCTTGTCATGCTTCGCAACCGCTCTCCGCCCCTGGCGGACTAGTTGATTGATGGTCGGCATACTTCCTCGAACGCCAGCCGTGTGACACCCGCGGGCAGCGCGGACCCGAATCCAGACAGACTTGTGAAGCTAGACGGGCTGTCGCCCTAGGTCAAGCCGTGGGACCGACTTGCGCAGCGGGAGAGGAACAAGGATCCTGCCGCAAGCGCCGGCCGCGGGCCGCACGGGTCGCGATCCAGATGGCCACCCGTGCAGCCGGCACCGGGCGGCCCGCTTACTTCGTCTCGGCCTGCGCCGGTTCCTCCGACCGGGCAGCCGCGACGAACGGGCTCGGGACGCCCTCCACCTCCTCCTCCACGGGGGGTGGCGGCGGCTCAAACCCTTCCGGCGGCTCCACTTCCAGCTCGGAATACCGGTAGATCCCGGTACCGGCCGGAATCAGGTGGCCGATGATGATGTTCTCCTTGAGCCCGAGGAGCTCGTCCTTGGCGCCACGAATCGCCGCGTCCGTCAGAACCCGGGTCGTCTCCTGGAACGAGGCAGCCGAAATGAAGGACTGCGTCGTCAGCGAGGCTTTCGTGATCCCTAGGAGCAAAGGCTCGCTGGTCGCCGGCGTCCCACCCTTCTTGATGAGGCGCTCATTCCGGGTTCGGAACGGGATCTTGTCCACGTGCTCGCCTTCCAGGAAGTCGGTTTCGCCCGGATCGATCACGCGCACCTTCTGCAGCATCTGGCGCACGATGACCCCGATGTGCTTGTCGTTGATCTTGACGCCCTGGAGGCGGTAGACCTCCTGGACCTCGTTGAGCAGGTACTCCTGCACCGCCCGCGGGCCCTTGATACGCAGAATGTCGTGGGGGTTCACCGGCCCCTCCGTGAGCCGGTCGCCCGCTCGCACCTTGTCGCCTTCATGCACCCGCAGGTGCTTGCCCGCAGGAACGTCGTACAGCTGGGCGTCGCCCGAATCCGGCTGGACGAAGATCTCGCGCTTGCCACGCTTGATCTCGCCGAACCTGACCACGCCGTCGATCTCGGAGATCGTCGCCGGGTCCTTGGGGCGACGCGCCTCGAACAGCTCCGCCACCCGGGGCAAGCCGCCGGTGATGTCCCGGGTCTTGTACGCCTCCCGGGAGATCTTGGCCAGCGTCTGGCCCGCCTTGACCTTCTCGCCGTCATCGACGGTGAGCTGCGCGCCTTCCGGAACGACGTGGCTGCGTACCTTCCGTTCCTTGCCCCCCTTCCTCTGCACGATCTCGATGTGCGGGTGGAGCTTCTTCTCCCGGTCCTCGATGATGACCCGCTGCCGCAATCCCGTCAGCTCGTCAAGCGATTCGCGCACCGTCTCGTCCTCTACGATGTCCACGAACCGGACACCGCCTTCGACGTCGGTGATGATGGGGTTGGCGTAGGGATCCCAGGTGAACAGCAAGTCGTCCCGCCTGACCTGCTGGCCGTCGGTAACGGCCATGCGCGCTCCGAGAGGCACCTGGAACCGCGATCGCACCTGCCCATCGGCGGCCTCGAGGACGAGCTCCCCGTCGTAGCCCGTAACGATGCGCTCACCCTCGCCTGTCTCAACTGCCAGGAGCCGATCGCCGTAGACGATCGTCCCTTCCAGTTTGGTCTTCCGGGCAGTCTGCTCGGCAATACGCGCGGCCGTGCCCCCGATGTGGAAGGTCCGCAGCGTGAGCTGGGTTCCGGGTTCGCCGATGGACTGGGCCGCTAGAATGCCCACCGCCTCACCCAGGTCGACCATCTCCATCGTGGCCAGGTTGCGCCCATAGCACATCCGGCAGATACCACGACGGGCCTCGCAGGTGAGCACCGAACGGATCCTGACCCTCTCGATGCCCGCGTCCTCGATCACCGCAGCCGTGTCCTCGTCCACCAATTCGCCTGCCGCAACGAGGAGGAGGGAATCACCGTGCTCGTCCAACTCGTGCGGGTCGAGCACATCCTCGGCGACCACGTTACCGACGATCCGCTCCCGCAGGGGCTCAATGATGTCCTCGCCCTCCTTGAGCGCGGAGATCTCGAGCCCGAGGATGGTGCCGCAGTCCTCCTCGGTGACGGTCACGTCCTGCGCCACGTCCACCAGCCGCCGGGTGAGATAGCCAGCGTCTGCCGTCTTGAGTGCGGTGTCGGCAAGACCTTTCCGAGCGCCATGGGTCGAGATGAAGTACTCGAGCACGGTCAGGCCTTCCCGGAAGTTGGACTTGATCGGGCTCTCGATGACCTCGCCGATCCCACCGGTGAGCTTCTTCTGGGGCTTGGCCATCAGCCCGCGCATCCCGGCGAGCTGCCGAATCTGGTCGCGGCTGCCCCGGCTGCCGGAGTCGAACATCATGTACACCGGGTTGAACCCGTCCCGCGACTGGGCCAGGCTCTGCACCATCGCCTCGGCAACATCGCTGTTGGCGTGCGTCCAGGCGTCGATCACCTTGTTGTACCGCTCACCGAAGGTGATCTGGCCGGTCGCATACGCCTTCTGGAACCGGTCCACCCGCGCCGTCGCACCCTGCAGGATCTCCGACTTCTCAGCCGGCACCTCCAGGTCTTCCACGCCGATCGAGACGCCCCCGACCGTGGCGTAACGGAAGCCGGACTCCTTCAAGCGGTCCAGAAACTGGACGGTGTCCGCCAGTCCTGCGCGGCGATACGCCTCGAACGCAAGCTCGGACAGCGCCTTCTTCTTCATCACACGGTTCTGGAAGCCCAGCTCGGCCAGAAGCCTCCGCGGGAGAATGCTGTTGAACAACACCCGTCCCGCCGTGGTGCCGATCCAGCCAGCCTTCTGATGCTCGGCCGCTGGCGGCGGCCGGTACCAGAATTTGACCGGCGTTTGGTAGGTGAATCGCCCCGTCGCCAGCGCAGTCTCGACTTCGAACAGCGTCCCCACATGGGGGGCTCCCTCCAGTCGCTCCTCAAAATCCAGCGGGGTCTTGGTGAGGAAGTAGCAGCCCAGCACCATGTCCTGGCTCGGTTCGGCGACCGGCCGCCCGTCGGACGGCTTGAGCACGTTGTTGCTCGAGATCATCAGCACTCGCGCCTCGAGTTGCGCCTCGAATGACAGCGGTACATGCACCGCCATCTGGTCGCCGTCGAAGTCGGCGTTGAATGCGGCACACACAAGCGGGTGGATGCGAATTGCCTTGCCTTCCACCAGCACCGGCTCGAACGCCTGAATACCCAACCGGTGCAGCGTCGGTGCCCGGTTCAGCAACACCGGGTGGTCGTGGATGATCTCCTCGAGAATCTCGTATACCTCCGGGCTCTCCCGCTCGACGATCTTCTTCGCCCGCTTGACCGTCTCGGCGATGCCCTTCTCAACCAGCTTGTGAATGATGAACGGCTTGAACAGCTCCACTGCCATCGTCTTTGGCAACCCGCACTGGTGCAGGCGCAGCTCGGGGCCCACCACGATTACCGAGCGACCCGAGTAGTCCACGCGCTTGCCCAGGAGGTTCTGGCGGAACCGTCCCTGTTTGCCCTTGAGCATGTCGGACAGGGACTTGAGGGGCCGCTTGCCCCGTCCCCGAATCGCCTTGGAGCGTCGGCCATTGTCGAGCAGGGCGTCCACGGCCTCCTGCAGCATCCGCTTCTCGTTCCGCAGGATCACCTCGGGCGCTCGGTGCTGAATGAGCTTCTGCAGACGGTTGTTTCGGTTGATCACCCGCCGGTATAGATCATTCAAGTCGCTCGTCGCGAACCGACCGCCGTCCAGGGGGACCAGGGGCCGAAGGTCGGGCGGAATCACCGGGACGACGTCGAGAACCATCCACGCCGGGTTGTTCCGCTCGTCCTCGTCGCTGCCCGAGTTGCGGAACGCATCCACGATCTTGAGCCGCTTGAGCATCTGCTTCTTGCGGTGCTGACTCGTCTCGTTGGCGATGGCCGCCCGGAGCTCTTCGGAGATCGTGTCCACCTGTAGCCGGCTCAGGAGCTCCCGCACCGCAGGCGCCCCGATGTCGGCGTGGAACTCCTTGTCTCCTTCTGCCTTCGCCTTCGCACGAATCTCGAGGTAGGTCTCCTCGTCGAGCAGCTCCTGCACCTTCAGATCCTGGCCGCCGGGGTCGATCACCACGTAGTTCGTGTAGTAGATCACCCGCTCGAGGTCACGCAGCGTGAGGTCAAGCAGGTTGCCCATGGGACTTGGCAGCGTCTTGAAGAACCAAATGTGGGCCACTGGTACGGCGAGCTCGATGTGGCCCATCCGCTCGCGCCGCACTTTCGACAACGTGACCTCGACACCGCAGCGGTCGCACACCACTCCGCGGTACCTGATCCGCTTGTACTTGCCACAGTGGCACTCCCAGTCTTTCACTGGGCCGAAGATCCGCTCGCAGAACAGGCCGTCCTTCTCCGGCTTGAACGAGCGGTAGTTGATGGTCTCCGGCTTCGTGACCTCACCCCATGACCACCAGTAACGCTGACCCTGAAGCCCCAGGCGCTCGCGCTCCTTGCCATCGCGGGGGCCCCGGATCTCCTCGGGACTGGCAATGCGGATCCGGATGAAGTCGAAGCTTGAGCTTCCCGATTCGCGTGCACTGCGAAAATCAATCATCGATGTCGCTCCCTACTCCTCAGCATCCTCGGTGACTCCAAGCGAGACCTTGAGACCGAGCGCCTGGAGTTCCTTAACGAGGACGTTGAACGACTCAGGGGTGCCTGGATCGGGCAGGTTCTGGCCCTTGATGATCGCCTCATATACCCGACTCCGGCCATTCACGTCATCCGACTTGACGGTAAGCATTTCCTGCAGGGTATGGGCCGCCCCGTACGCCTCGAGGGCCCACACCTCCATCTCACCAAAGCGCTGGCCGCCGAACTGTGCCTTCCCGGCCAACGGCTGCTGGGTGACCAGGCTGTAGGGTCCGATGGACCGGGCGTGGATCTTGTCATCCACCAGGTGCGAAAGCTTCATCATGTAGATGGACCCGACGGTGATCCCGGCCGCGAACCATTCACCTGTGCGGCCGTCACGCAGTCGGGCCTTCCCCGTAGGCGTCAACCCGGCAAGCTGCAACAAGTCCTCCGCTGCTGCCTCGACGTCAGCTTCACTCTTGGGACCGAGCACGGATGCAAGCCCGGGCAGCCCGGAGGCCGCGAGGCGCCGGGCAGCGTCGAGGGTCATCACCTTCTCGGCTTCCCTGATGCCGCCCTTGAGGGCGGCTTTGTCCGACTTGGAGAGCTTCTCACCGGCCTCCACACGGACCTCATGGTACTCCTTCTGCAGCTCCGCGTCCGCCCTGCGACGCTCGGCGATGTCCTTCGCCGCGTGTTCCATGTAGTCCCGCACACCGTGGAAGAAGTCCCGCGTCGACTGGGACAGGGCACGGCTCCCCAGATCGTCGAGCCGGAGGCTGGCGAGATCGAACCGGCCACCGTCCTTGGACGGCCGCCGCCGCAGGTCCGCCAGCAATGCCGTCAGCACCTGGGGCGTCAGCTCAGGTGGCCTGGTCTCAAGCCCGAGGGCCCGACCGGCCCACGTGAGTCCTGCGATCCGCAGGAGGTAGCCAACCTCTTCCTCATTGGCGCCCTGGAACACCGGGGTCTCGGCCATGAAACCGAGGATCCGAGCACACCATCCCAGGTGAGTCTCGAGGATCTGCCCGACATTCATGCGGCTGGGCACGCCGAGCGGGTTCAGGACGATGTCCACCGGCGTCCCGTCCGGCAGGAACGGCATGTCCTCTTCCGGCACGATTCGGGCAATGATGCCCTTGTTGCCGTGTCGGCCCGCCATCTTGTCGCCCACCGAGATCTTCCGCTTCTCGGCGAGGTACACCTTGACGAGCTGGATCACGCCGGGTGGCAGCTCGTCGGGCTGGAGAATCTTGTCGATCTGATCTTCTGCCTTCTCTTCTATCTTCGCCCGCTCACCGTTGGCGGCGTCAATCGCCGCCCGGACCCGCTCGTTCGCCGCCTTGCTCTTCACGCGCAGCGTCTTGAGATCGACGTCAGCAAAGTGGACGTCGGCGAGCTGGGACTTGGTGAGCTTGGTGCCTTCGGAGAGGTATTCCTCCACGGTGCCGTTCTTGAGCATCACGGCGACCTCTTGACCCGCCAGTAGCTCCGCAAGCTCCTCAAACAGCGCGGCGCTGATGCGGGCCTTCTCCTCGTTCTCAAGTCGCCTCACTTCCCCGATCCGCTCCCCGCGATCCTTCTCGACGACTTGATCCTCGATCCGCGAGAAGATCTTGACGTCGATGACCACGCCCTCCATGCCCGGCGGAATCTTGAGCGAGGAGTCCTTGACGTCCTTTGCCTTCTCACCGAAGATCGCCGTGAGGAGCTTTTCTTCGGGGGACAGCTCGGTCTCACCCTTCGGCGTGATCTTGCCCACCAGGATGTCACCGGGCTTGACGTGGGCCCCGATGCGGATGATGCCGCGCTCATCGAGATCCACCAGCGCCTCCTCCGAAACGTTGGGGATCTCCCGCGTGATCTCCTCCTGTCCCCGCTTGGTGTCCCGCACGTGGAGTTCGAGCTCCTGGATGTGGATCGACGAGTACTCGTCGTCCTTGACCAGGCGCTCAGAGATCACGATGGCGTCCTCGAAGTTGTGTCCGTACCAGGGCATGAACGCTACGACGACGTTGTTCCCCAGAGCCAGGCGCCCGCCACTGGTGGCCGGACCATCGGCGATCACCTCGCGAGTTGCCACACGTTGGCCGACCTTGACCAACGGTCGCTGGTTGATCGCGGTATCCTGATTGGTGCGCCAGAACTTCTTCAACCGATACCGATCGTGCTGCAGCAGCCGCGCCAGCGGCGTAGCGGCCCCCTCCTGTCCCTTACGACCGGTATCCACAATGATCTCATCAGCCGTAACCTTGCTGACTACGCCAGCCCGACGCGCCACCACGACCGCACCGGAGTCCAAGGCGACCTTGTCCTCGAGCCCAGTGCCGACCAACGGCGCCGCCGGAAACAGCAGTGGCACTGCCTGGCGCTGCATGTTGCTCCCCATGAGCGCACGGTTCGCATCGTCGTGCTCCAGGAACGGGATGAGCGCCGCGGCAATAGAGACGAGCTGCTCCGGCGCTACGTCCATGTAGTCAATGCGCGACGGCGGCAGGAGCGGGTAGTCGTCCCGCTTGCGGCACAGCGCCACCTCGTTGACGAACGCGCCCTTCTCATCGAGTGGCGCATTGGCCTGCGCCACGGCGAACTCCTCTTCCTCAGAGGCAGACAGCCAACGGATGCCCCACGATACGACGCCGTCCTCCACCAGGCGGTACGGCGTCTCGATGAACCCCAGCTCGTTCACGCGAGCGAAGGTTGAGAGACTCGTGATGAGACCGATATTCGGCCCCTCCGGCGTCTCAATCGGACACATGCGGCCGTATTGCGAGTAGTGAACGTCCCGCACCTCGAAGCCGGCCCGCTCGCGAGTGAGTCCACCAGGACCGAGAGCGCTCAGGCGCCGCTTGTGCGTGAGCTCCGCAAGGGGGTTCGTCTGATCCATGAACTGGGATAGCTGCGAACTCCCAAAGAACGCCTGGATCACAGCGCTCACCGTCCGCGCATTGACCAGGTCGTCAAGCGTGATCTTCTCCGGATCATTGTTGATGCTCATCCGCTCCTTGATGAGCCGAGCCATCCGGGACAGCCCGACCGAGAACTGATTGGCAATCAGCTCACCCACCGTCCGAACCCGCCGGTTCCCCAGGTGGTCGATGTCGTCGGTGTACCCCCGGCCCTCCGACAGCTCCAGCAGGTATCGGACAATTGCCACGAAGTCCTCGCGGGTGAGCACGGTGTGCTCCGGCGGGATGTTCACCTTGAGGCGCTGGTTGATCTTGTAGCGTCCCACCCGCCCCAGGTCGTAGCGCTTGGGGTTGAAGAACAGTCGCTCCAGCGCTGCCCGCGCCGTTTCCAGGTTGGGCGCCTCGCCCGGTCGCAGCAGCGAGTAGATCTGCTCCAGGGCCTCAGCCTCGGACGTCGTCGGGTCCTTGGCGAGGGTGTTCTTGACCATGGGCGACTCGCCCCGGGCCGACGCGACCATGACATCGACTTTGGCGGCGCCGGCCTTGATGAGCTTCTTCTTCAGGGTCTCGGACAGCTCTCTGCCCGCCTCTGCCAGCACCTCACCCGTCTCAGGATCTGGAACGTCGAACGCCAGGACGTGCCTTTCGGGACGCTCGCGCACCGTGGCGGGGCGATCCTCATCCCGTAGGTCAACGGTGGAGTAGCGGGCGAACACTCGCACGCTCTTGATTCCGGCCGTGCGGAAGGCATTGAAGCGCTCTGCCGTGATCTCGTCGCCCTCGCGCGCGAGCGGCTCCCCGTCCCTGTCCTCCGGATTCGGCACTTCCTCGGCGACCAACGCACCAAGCACCTCGCGGCGGAACGCACGGTCGTCGCGCTTCTCCGTGAGGTTGAGCGACTTGGTGGCGTAGAACAGCCGGAGGATGTCACTGTTCGTCCCGTACCCGAGGGCCCGTAGCAACGCAGTGGCGGGGAACTTCTTCCGCTTGTCGATGTGCACGTACACTACGTCATGGATGTCGACCGTGAACTCGACCCAGGAACCACGGAACGGGATGATCCGCGCGCTGTTGAGCCGCTGTCCATTGGGATGGACGGTCTCCTCGAACACGACCCCTGGAGAGCGGTGCAGTTGCGATACCACCACGCGCTCCGCCCCATTGATTACGAAGGTGCCAAGGGGAGTCAGGATGGGCAGCTCTCCGAGGTAGACTTCCTTCTCGATGATGTTCCTGGGGCGCTGGGCTCCGCTCTCCAAGGTTTCGTTGATCAGCAGACGTAGCGTCGCTTTGAGGGATGCCGAGTAGGTCATGTCCCGCTCGATGCACTCCTCGACACTGTACTTGGGCTCGCCCAGCGCGAATCGCACGAACTCCAACGAGTAGTTGCCGTTCACGTCGGTGATCGGAAAGACCTCCTGGAAGACCCGCTCCAGGGAAATGTCCGCGCGGGATTGATCGTCCTCGGATCTGAGGAACGCGTTGAACGACCGCGTCTGGATATCCAGGAGGTGGGGCATGGGCATGCCCAGCTCCAGCTTCGCGAACGAAATCACAGGCGACTGCTTGCTCATTGGACTGTCCTCACGCAACACAAATGGCCCCGCCTACGCGGCCCGGAGCATTCCGGATCCCGAGCCAGCGTCGGGGCTTGCTGTACGAGCAGGGTGAACCAGATGCGTCTCTGCATACCGTCCTAGCTGAAGGAAGTGCGAATCTGCGTCTCGTCCCCACGAACAAAGGGACCCGCAGTCCACCTACTTCAGCTCGACGGTCGCGCCCTGCTCCTCGAGCTTGGTCTTGATGGTTTCGGCCTCTTCCTTGCTGACGCCCTCTTTCACCGCACCCGGCGCCGAATCCACGAGATCCTTGGCCTCTTTGAGCCCGAGCGAGGTAACCTCGCGCACGACCTTGATCACCTGGATCTTCTTTGCACCAGTGTCCTTCAAGACTACCGTGTAATCCGTCTTCTCCTCCGCCGCCTCGGCAACAGCCCCCTCACCGCCGGCCGCGGCGGCCGCGGCGACGGGTGCCGCGGCAATCGTGACGTTGAACCGGTCCCTGAACGCCTCGATCAGATCTGCCAGTTCCGTCACCGACATGCTGCCGATTGCGTCGAGAATCTCGTCCTTGCTCACAGTCTTGGTTGCCATTCTCTGTCTCTCTGCTGGATCCTGGGGTTATGCACCGGCCTGCTGCGCACGCAGCGCCTCAAGCGCACCGACAAACTGATTCAACAAACCTGTCAGGGCGCCGACGAAGCCCTGAAGCGGCGCCTCGAGGGCGCCGCCAACTTGACCTAACAGCTCCTCCCGGGACGGTAGGGTCGCCAGCCGGCGAATCTCTTCCGGACCCACCGTGCGACCCTCCACGAGGCCCACCTTCACGGTCAATGCCTCGTGCTCCTTCTGGAATGCAGCCAGCACCTTGGCCGCCGCCACCGGATCGGCACCCGCAAGCACAAACCCGGTGGGGCCGCTGAGGAGCTGCTCGAGCCCCAAGAGCGATGCTTGTTTGAGGGCCCGGAGCGCGAGGGTGTTCTTCACCACGACGTACTCGACCCCCACATCCCGCAGCATGCGACGCAGCTCAGTCAGCGGCTTCACTGGAATCCCAGTGAAGTCGGTCAGATACAGGTTGGGCGACCGCTGCAGCCGAGCGCTCAGCCCTTCGACGACCTCGGTCTTCTTCGCGCGATTCATCGATATCCCACTGGGTCGATGCGCACCCCGGGACCCATGGTACTGGAGACGGTCACCGATCGGATGTAGGTGCCCTTGGCCGCTGCCGGCCTTGCTCGCACCACGGCATCCATGAACGTCGACAGATTGGCTTCGAGGTCGTCGACCGAGAACGACGCTTTCCCAACCGGAGCGTGTAGGTTCCCAGTCTTGTCGACGCGGAACTCGATCTTCCCCGCCTTCACCTCGTTGATCGCCCGCTCAACATCCATAGTGACGGTGCCAGACTTCGGGTTCGGCATCAGCCCCCTCGGTCCGAGAATGCGGCCCAGTTGACCCACCTGGCCCATGATGTCGGGCGTGGCAATCACCACGTCACAATCGAGCCACCCATCCTTGATCTTCTGGATGTACTCGGTACCCACGAAGTCCGCTCCCGCTGCCTCGGCCTCTTTTGCCTTGTCGCCCTGCGCGACGACCAGCACGCGGACCCGTCTTCCGGTACCATGGGGCAACACCACCGTTCCCCGCACGATCTGGTCCGCGTGTCGGGGATCCACACCCAGGTTCACCGCGAGGTCGATCGACTCGTCGAACTTGGCAGAGGCCGCCGCCTTTGCAGCCTCAAGCGCTTGCCGCGGCTCATACAGGCGGCTGCGGTCGATGGCGGAGGCCGCAGTCTGATACCTCTTCCCAGCAACCGGCATCAGTCCACTACCTCAATGCCCATGGAGCGAGCAGTCCCGGCAACGATGCGGATCGCCGCGTCAACGTCGTTGGCGTTGAGATCCGGTCGCTTCAGTTCGGCGATCTTCCGAACCTGGTCACGCGTGACCTTGCCGACTTTCTCCCGATTAGGCATCCCCGAGCCCTTTTCCAGGCCCGCCTCCTGCTTCAGGAGCACGGCCGCCGGCGGTGTCTTGGTGATGAAGCTGAAGCTCCGATCGCGGTAGATCGTGAGCTCCACGGGGATGATTGTGCCCTGCTGCGACTGCGTCTGCGCGTTGAACTGCTTGCAGAAATCCATGATGTTGACGCCGTGGGGGCCCAGCGCAGTCCCCACCGGCGGGGCCGGCGTGGCCTGCCCGCCCGGCACTTGAAGCTTCACGAACGCAGTGACCCTCTTGCCAATCTTCGTCGCCATGGAATTCCTCGGGAATCAGGGCTAGGTGTTCGGTGCCAGGGTCATCCCCGAGCACCGAGCCTCGATCACCCCCGTCAATGCGCCTTCAGCTGTAAGTAGTCCAGCTCCACCGTAGTCGGCCTGCCGAACAGACTGACGCTCACGCGCACCTTGCCCTTTTCGCCCAAGACCTCTTCCACCGTCCCACTGAAGTCGGAGAAAGGCCCCTCCATGATCTCTACCACCTGCCCCACCATGAAGGGGATCTCTTCCTTGGGTGCCTCCTCCTCGACTTCCTCCTCGACGCCCAGGAGGCGGTTGACTTCGTCTTGACGCAGCGGCTGCGGTGTCCATCCCTGCCCCACGAACTTGATCACGCCCTGGATGCCGTTAATCAGGTGCATCGTCTCTTGATTCAACACCATCTCAACGAGCACGTATCCGGGGAAGACCTTCCGCTCCACCGTGACCTTCTTCCCGTTCTTGATCTCCACCACTTGCTGGGTGGGGACCAGGGCCTGCCGGATCAGTCGTTCCTCCTCGGCCTTCTGCTCGGTGTGAATCTTCCGCTCGATCAGCGACCGAACCTTGTTCTCGTGCCCCGCAGTCGTCTGAATCGCGTACCACCGATGCTCCATGACCGTCCCGATCATCCGAAGGCCCGACCGAAGAAATCGATCAGGAGCTTCGAGAAGATGAAGTCCATGATCCCAATGATGATCCCGATGATGATCACGATGATGGTGATCACCACGGTGGACCGGCGCAGGTCGTCCCACGACGGCCACGCAACCTTCCGGACTTCGCCGCGCACCTCTCGTATGAAGCCGACCGAACGCTGCGTGAAGGCGAAGACCGGCTGTCGCCAGATCACGAGCACTGCAACCGCAGCTACCGCGACCCCTGCACCAATGATCAGCGGCAGATCCACGTCTTACTTGGTCTCCTTGTGCGGCCGATGTCTGCCGCAGCGGCGGCAGAACTTCCGCGTTTCCATCCGCTCGGGATGCTTCCGCTTGTTCTTCGTCGTGAAGTAGTTCCGACTCTTGCAGTCGGTGCACTCGAGGATGATCTTCTCTCTCGGCATTAGCTTCAGTGAGGAGTGAGGAGTCCCGCCTCACTCCTGACTCCTTACTCCTTACTCTAGGATCTTCGTC
>JABAOH010010337.1_pt1 | contig 16966 bp, 13 predicted proteins | sample 7062181 | NCBI WGS metagenome assembly JABAOH01 (sample SAMN14538630, study PRJNA623070) | marine sediment metagenome | biome: marine biome [ENVO:00000428]; feature: marine pelagic biome [ENVO:01000023]; material: deep marine sediment [ENVO:00002113]; isolation source: pool of 5 deep marine... | reverse complement strand
ACTGAAGCTGCTGCAAAACTTTTTAAGAATAAGGTATCTGAAGAATACGTTCAGGAAATGAAAGGGATGGTGGCGGGAATGGAAAAAGCCGGGAAAAAAATAACTTTTGAGCAAATGCTGTTCATGAATGGCTTTATCGATGTGCTCTGGCACTGGTTTCCTCAGCAACAGGGCAAAGCCAAACAGCCAGAGCCGGGTTGCAGTGCTTTTATCGTCACTGGAGATGCCACTGCTGATGGTAAAATCGTTATGGCGCATAATTCATGGTACTTCTATGCTATTCTTCGATTTTGCAACATAATTGTTGACATCGTTCCAGATAAGGGACATAGAATCCTGATGCAATCCTGGGGACCCTGTCTGTATAGCGCGACTGATTTTTTCATTACCGGCGCTGGCTTAATCGGCACTGAGACTACAATTGGAGGGTTTAGCGGATTTGATTCCGCCGGAATACCTGTTTTCGAAAGAGCAAGGAAAGCAATGCAGTACGCTAACAACATTGATGAATGGGCGCAAATCATGATTGAAAACAACAATGGCGCTTATGCCAATTCCTGGCTTTTGGGAGATATTAATACCAACGAAATCGCAAGGCTGGAGCTTGGCTTAAAGCATCATAAATTGGAGAAAAAGAACAATGGCTATTTTACTGGTTCCAATATTGTCGATGATATCAACATTTTAAGAGAAGAGACCCAGGCGACTTATGATGATGTCAGGGACTTTTGTGTGGCGCGAAGGGTGCGGTGGAAACAGTTGATGAAAAAGAATTATGGGAAAATAGATACAGAAATTGCCAAACAGATGCTGGCTGATCATTACGATGTTTATCTGGAGAAAGAACAACCGAGCTTCAGAACAATATGTGGTCACTGGGAATTGGATAATGGTATGGTGCCAGGAACCCAAGGTGCTTATTTACCGGGAGGAGCTGTTGATGGAAAAGTCGTTAATTCAAATATGGCGAAGAATTTTAAACTTTGGGCGAAATGGGGCAGCTCCTGTGATATTGGTTTTAATGCTACGGAATTTTTAGAAAAACATCCGCAGTACGAATGGCTGAATGGATATTTAAAAGATTTGCCAGCTAAACCATGGACAATTTTTACTCCCGGGGAAAAGGAATAATTGGTATTATTTAGGGGATGAGAATGGATAAAATGTATTTCTGTATTATTTTAATGTTAATAAAAATAAAAGTGAAACAATTTCAAGAATTCCAATTAATTTTTTCTCACTCCATAAATATCTCATATTTCACATCTGATGTTTCACCTTTATTTCATTACTCGAGCACTCCAATTCTCTATCACCAAAATTCTATCAATTATCCAATCACTCATACTTCTCCCCTATACCTCCTTTTCAATCCAGCCATCCAGAAGATGAATAATTCGATTCCCATATTTCGCCCAATTTTCATTATGGGTGACTTGGATGATGGTCGTGCCTTCTTCTTCATTCAATTTTTTCAGTAAATCCATAATCTCTTTACCCTGGGTAGAATTCAAATTTCCTGTCGGTTCATCAGCCAGAATCAATTTTGGATTGGTGATAATGGCTCTCGCAACTGCAACAAGTTGCTGTTGTCCACCAGAGAGTTGATTGGGGAAGAGATTCTTCTTCGCTACGATATTGAAGCGATCCAGCATATCCGCCACCATGGCTTTTCTTTCTGAAGCTCTTACCTTTTTATAAAGAAGCGGCGTTTCAAGATTTTCGTAGACATTTAATTCGTCTATCAGGTGATAGCTTTGAAAAACAAATCCGATGTGGTTTTTATGAATATCAGATCGTTGTTTTTCTGTGAACTTATGGACAGGTTGGTCATAAAAATAATAATCCCCACTTGAGGGATCATCAAGCATACCAAGAATGTGGAGTAGTGTTGACTTACCAGCACCTGAGGGGCCCATCACCGTTACGAATTCACCTTCTTCGACATCGAAATCGATGTTCCTTAAGACATAGGTTTTCACAAATCCGTTGGTATAATACTTTTCAATGCTATTTAGTTCAATCATGTTTGATCTCCGATTTCTAATTTATTTTAGTAAGGAATTGAAATTGTTACATCAAAACGATCTCTGTTCAACTACGAACAGGACTCCATTATTCAACGAACGACGGACGACAAACAACAGACATTAAACATGAATCGCCTCACCATAAGCCGCAGCCGCAGATTCCATTATCGCCTCCGATAAAGTCGGATGAGCATGGATTGTTTTGATTAATTCACGAGCAGTAACACCTGTTGATTTTACAACCGCCAATTCACCGATAAGTTCCGTGGCTTCGGCGTGGACGATGTGGGCCCCGAGAAGTTTATCGCTCTTTGCATCAAAAATAAGTTTAATTAAACCATCACGTTCACCCAGTGCTAATGATTTACCACTGGCCACAAATGGAAATCTGCCGATTTTGAGATCAAAACCTTTCTCCCTTGCTTTTTCTTCAGTTAAGCCAATACTTGCTACCTGTGGATGACAATAAGTACAGCCAGGGATGTTACTATAATCAATTGGGTGGACATCCAATCCTGCAATTCTTTCGACAACATTGATTCCTTCTGCCGAAGCCACATGGGCTAACCACGGCGGACCGATAATATCTCCAATGGCGTAGATATTTTTAACATTGGTTTGAAATGATTGATTCACTTTAATATAACTTTTTTCAACCTCAATACCTAAATCCTCCAGACCTAATCCCTCATAATTTCCTTGAACACCGATTGCCATTAGCGCTTTTTCTGCATCGAGTTCAGTCGTCTCTCCATTTGATTCAATAGTCACTTTTACCCGGCTGTCCTCGATTAAAACATTTCTAACCAGGCTATTCGTATGAATATTGATCTTCGATTTTTTAAAGGATCTGAACAGAATATCGGTAATTTCTTTATCCTCAATTGGCAAAATTGTGGGCATCATCTCTAATATGGTAACATGGCAGCCAAAAGAGTGATAGAAATAAGCGAACTCGACACCAATAGCCCCTGCTCCGATAACAATCAGTGATTCAGGAACCTTTTCCACTGACATCGCTTCTTTGCTGTTGATTACTTTTTCGCCGTCAATTTCAATGCCAGGAATTGATCTTGGTCGGGCTCCCGGAGCAATGAGGACCTGTTTCGCTGTAAGCTCATTCATGACCTGACCCGAATCATTTACCACAACAACTTTATCTTTATCGGTCAGTCGCCCAAAGCCTGAAAAAAGGGTCACATTGTTTTGTTTAAACAAGAATTGAACGCCTTTGGCCATACGATCTGCAATCTGTCGACTTCGTTTAATAACAGCAGGAAAATCAATCCTGACATTATCGGCTGTTATACCAAATGAACTGGCTTCATTTAGAGTTGAATAAACTTCAGCGCTTTTTAGCAGTGCCTTTGTAGGAATACATCCCCAATTCAGACAAATTCCTCCGAGACGATCCCGTTCAACTACTGCAACATTCATTCCCAATTGAGAAGCACGAACTGCCGCCACATAACCGCCCGGTCCTGATCCGATAATTGCCAAATCATATTCTTGGTTCGTCATAGAAACTCCTTTTCACTTTTTTAATCAACAAAAAGAAAAATCTCAGAGTTACATCAAAAATATAAATTATATGAGCCGAATTTTTATGCCTGTACGAAAGAATTGTCCCTTAGATTTTTTCTTATTTTTTTAAATATAATGAACAAAATTTCCCGCTTTATTACCAGAAATGACATTACACGCCCAAAATAGATGAAATTATTCAACCAAACTTGTTAAAAGATCCAGGTTCTCCTTAAATTTTTTAAGATTTCCTGGTGTCTCCAGGATTTTAGGTATATTTTTAAATGTAGAATCATTCATAATTAACCGAAATCCTTCCAATCCTATTTGCCCGTTGCCAATATGCTCATGGCGATCAATTCGGGACCCTAGTTCTTTTTGGGAATCATTCATGTGGATTGCATATAATTTATCAATACCGATAACCTGATCAAATTTTTTTAAGGATTCTTCATAGCTTGACTTATTTCTGATATCATATCCCGCGGCAAAAATGTGACACGTATCTAAACAAACTCCAACACGTCCTGGTTCATTTATCATATCGATAATTTGCCTCAATTGCTTAAAAGTATAACCAAGATTCGTCCCCTGGCCAGCGCTCGTCTCGAGTAACAGTTTCAATTTATACTCAGGACACCGGTTATGGACATAGTTAATACTTTCTGCAATTAATTTGAGTCCAATTTCTTCCCCTGCACCTTTATGTGAACCGGGATGGAATATAAGATAGGGTATGTGTAACTGTTCCGCTCGTTCCATTTCAAAAAGAAAAGCCTGGCGAGACTTGTCACGAAGGTCTACCTCTGGACTGCCTAAATTAATGAGGTAGGAATCATGGGCTAAAACAATGCTAATTGATGAATTGGCTAACGATTGTTGATATTTTTCTATTTCCTGATGTGATAATGACTTTGCCTTCCATTGCATTTGGTTTTTAGTGAAAATCTGTATTGAAGTACATCCAATCTCAACGCCCCTTTCAAGTGATAAATACAATCCGCCAGAAATTGATACATGTACACCGATTAACATATACAAAACCTAACAATATTTCTGATAGTAAGATAAAAAAGTGGAGAATCTTATGCAAGCAATTTTTTATGTTATAGATTAAAATCAAATCTATGTTTCGCGGTATGAATATATTGAAAGAGTTCAACATAGATTTCTATTAAGGGTACAGGAAGTTGAATTAGAAGTCATTTCTAACCTCGCTGAGTTAGAAATCATTTATTCAACCTAAATAGGGACGTAAATTTTCTCGACGATGGAAATATCGTAGTTTACGTAGCGCCTTATCTTTTATTTGTCTAATTCTTTCACGACTTAAGTTCATTTCGTTACCGATTTCCAATAAAGTCATAGAACGTTCTCTGTCAATCCCATAATATAACCTTAAGACCTCGGCTTCCGAATTCGTTAACGATTCCAGGGCCATCTTAATATCCGTCTTCATGGATTCCTCAAAAAGCTTGCTAGAAGGCGCAGCAAATTCATCACTGCTAAGTTTGTCGATCAGCGATAAGCTTTCCTGGGAAGGCCGAGTGGAATCCTCAAGTGATAATTCTCGCCCCCAATACATCATATTTTTTGACAATGTTCTAGGTGAAATTTTTAATTTATCAGCGACTTCTTCTAATTCAGGGGCCCTACCCAAATCCTGTTCTAAATCTTCAATAATAGATACTACCTTTTGTAAGGCCCAAATATGATTAATTGGTAGACGTACTAAGCGAGAATGATTTGCCAGTGCCCGTAGAATTGACTGTCGAATCCACCAAACAGCATAAGAGATGAACTTAATACCTCGTTCAGCATCAAATCGTTTAGCCGCTTCCAACAACCCCATATTTCCTTCGCTAATGAGTTCATCCAGAGGCAATCCTCGATCCTGGTATCCACGCGCAATGAATACCACAAATTTTAAATTGGCATTAACTAATTTAGCTAAAGCCTGTCTATCACCCATTCTGATTTTCTTAGCTAATGAAATTTCTTCTTTCTGGGGAAGAAGAGGAATTTGATCTATATCGTGTAAATACTTTGCTAAAATATCACTTGATTTTTTTTCTTTGTTGTTGCTTTTCATCAATCGCACCTATTTCACGATCTAATTTTTTAGATAAATTATCCTAAGCGCTGCAAATTTGTGTCAAATTCTTTTCAAAATTAAAAAGTCAAGTTATCACAATTTATATCCTGGCTTAAGAATCAAAGTTGCGGTGCAAGAAGGATGGTTAAATTGGTGAATCATTGATATAAAAAAATCAAAGTTTGTGCATTTAAATATTGCGTCTTTCAATCTATCAACTTACAGTCTCTTTTTTCATTTGCAGCAGTTTTAAGATATGACTTTTTTCTTCATTGATCAACTGCTCTATTTTTTCCTGATCTTTTGGTTTAATCCATCTATTCAATTCTTGTAAAAAAAGAATGGTGTCTTTTTCAAAACTTATTGAAATGTGAATGGCACCTATTTCATCTTTAAGTTCCTGGGCTAACGAATTTCCTTCTGAGGAATCCGGAAAAACCTTTGTATCGATAAGCGCTTTAAAATATAACGATACTTCATCCCAGTTATCTATCTCACTCGTTTCAATCTTCTCTATTGAATGACGTAATTGTTTAAAGTTAGCGATATGTTTTTTTTCTTCATCAGCAAGCCAATTATAGCCCTTTTTTAAATGAATATTACTAGTATTATTAGCCATTGTCTTATAAAAATCATAGCCTTTTTGTTTTATTTGAAAAGCTATATCCAGTATATCATGGACTAATGATTCATCATTCATATATAAATGCTCCTTTTATTATTCTCAAATCGATGAAAATAAAAATGATTTAAATTTTATAGCTTAAACCCTCAGTAGCAGCATTGAGTTTCATAGAAATTTTTAAATCATTTGTTTTTTTCCGGTAATGTTTGAGAATAGTATCTATTTCCTCATCTTTGCGATCAGGTTCATGATGAAAAAAAATAAGATGTTTGACATTGGCCTCCACGCCTAAATGAAATGCATCTTCATAGGAAGAATGCCCATATCCCACCGTATCACTCATTTCTTCCTTCAAGTAATGGGCATCGTGGATAAGTATGTCAGCATTTTTACAAAAATCCAAAAATTTATCCCAACTTGTAGTTATAGTTTCTTTCTTGGGTAGTAATTCATTATCAGTAATAAAAATAATTATTTTACCATTCTCGTTAACCCTAAAACCATAAGCAGCACCTGGGTGATTATTTCTGATGAATGAGAATCGAGTATTTTTCACCCAATGCTCATTCTGAGCGATCTCTTGAAATGTAATGTTTGCTTTTAATTGATTAAAGTTGACCGGAAAATAGCTGGATTCCATTTGGTTTTTAAGAATCTCTTTTAATTTCTTAAAAGCAGGTGGACAACCGAAAATTTTAATATGTACGTTCTCAGAGTATGCTGGTAAAAAAAAGGGGAAGCCTTGTATATGATCCCAATGAGAATGGGTGAGAAAAAGATGAATGGTTCCATTATGATTATTCTGGACAATTTTATTCCCTAATTTTCTTATTCCAGTTCCTGCATCAAAAATAATTAATGTACCATCGCCTAAATTTAATTCCAGACAGGTTGTATTACCGCCATATTTGATCGTATTGATACCAGGAGAAGGAATAGAACCTCTTGTTCCCCAAAATCTAAGCCTCAAACTCTACACCTCCTCATTGTTTTGTGCCTTCCACCCAATTTTATTCTGAACAATAAAAGAAACAAAAACTTCTACATACCTTTCTTCGTTTATTCCATATAAAAAAACTTCTAATTTAGAACGTTCGTTTCATGACAATTTAATATTATTTATCTCGCATTTTGTGTCGAATATCACACAATTTAACACAATCACAATTTTTTTAAATTTCAGCATTCTTGACTTGGGATAAAAAAGATCGAACATCGATGGTATTTTAATAGATTTAGTAATACAATAGTTTAGTTTTATTGGTTTTAAAAGTTTTATTTCATATAATATATTGATAATTTAAATTTTTTCGTCTAAAATAATACGAAAACAATCTCAGAATGTCAATGTTTTTTTTATAGGTTACAAAACTTTTATAACCATAATTTTGATATAATTATTGAAAATTTAAGGTCTTATTACATAAAAATTAAAAAGGGCACTTTTCACAATCTATGCCCTTCGATTAAATTTAAGACAATTCATCCTTCTTCAAAATAATTATTATTTTGATAAAATTTTCAAACAAATCTGGTTAAAGCAAACTATTGTAACACTATATATTAAGAATATAATTATTATTGGATAAAGCAAGAAAAAACTGAGTATTTCACTTAAAAGCTAATAATGTGATCGACATCTGCAACAGCATCGTAGAAATCCTTAAGCGTCCCTATATTTACCCCATCAATAATAATATTTTGAAGCTTTCTATTTTTAATTGAATACTCGCAGACATAAATCGGTATTTTTTCTGTTGACATTAACAATTTAATATTCTTAGCGTTTCTACTCCCTTTGACAAGATGGTAAACGCCATCTCCCACAAAGTAAAAAGCGGCAACCTGCACACCATGTTTACCTTCTAAAATTGGGATCAATAAATTTTCTTCAATTAGCTCCGATGTACTTTCTTGAGTAATGATGTACGCAATACTTTTCATAATTAGCCTATTTAATATGGTTTATTTTATTAAATTTGCAAAGTTGAAGCTATACCTTAAATGATAAAAACTTAAAAAAGTTTCATTTGATTAATTTCAATATTAGATTTCGTGAAATTAGATTCTATTTTTGAAAATATAGAAAGATTTTTTAATTAGATGATGTCAAAATTTTAATAAATATATTCGTTAAAACGCAGTAAAAACAAGATTTCCAACAACGCTCATAACGTCGTTAGCATCCTCAATTTCACCAACATTTCATGGATTTACAAAAGGATCATTCATTTGTCCAGAATATGATCCTTCCATACGACTGCCGCTCCCCGCTTATTATTCATTCCCTGTTAACACTTTTAACCCCTATTTCTGAATTATTACTAAAATTTAATTGCCTTTTTAAATTAATTTTTCTTTTAACTAATTCTCATATTCTCATGTTTTTATCGTGATATTTGTCTATGTTTAACTTCATGAATCTAAATATGTTAATAAAAAAAATTTTTACTCAAGAATATAAATAGTGCTCTATTTAATGATTTAAAAAATTTTGATTCTGCCTATGAAATATTTTAAAAATTATTTTTTTTATTGACATTATCCATAAAATTTAGTATTATTATTTAATTTTTAAATCATTTTTTACTTTGATCCAAAATCCATTTATAGGAGGAATGAAAATGACAAAAGCAGACCTTGTCGATAAAGTCGCTGCTGTTGAAGGTATCCCCTCGAAGAAAGTCGCTGGCGAAGTAATTGATGCCATGTTTGGCGCTTTAAAAAATACTTTAGTCAAGGGTGATTCTTTTACATTTCAGGGCTTCGGAACTTTTAAAGTACAAAAATATGCTGCTCGAACTGGAGTAAATTTGCAAACAGGCGCCAAAATTCAAATCCCTGAATCTAAAAGACCTAAATTTGTAGCCAGCAAAGCATTAAAAGATGCTGTAAAATAATACAGCACTTTTTATAGTTTTACCCAAACGGGACTCATCATTTTTTATCGATAATTGATGAATCCCGTTTTTTATTTTTGGTTCCCAAAGAACTTATTGAATACTATCTTTATTGTTACTTCCTATCTTTCCACCGGTACCATTCTGGTCCCGACATCCGCCACATGTAATCAGGATCGATAAAGGGTTCGTCGTTCTCTCTTCCAGTCATTAATTCAATGCGTTTTTTGAGAAGCTCACCAAAATTCTCCCCGTGAATGAGCGGGGTTTCCGCATATTGTGAGACAACCATAAAATCTATCGTTGAAGTCTTCCATAGTTCAATGAGTTCCCTCGTGTTTTCAATTTCATCAAGCACCATATCTCGGACAAGCTGTCGTCGTTCCGTTTTTATTTTTTCATCCGTATTTTCAAGATATCCATGAACTCCTGCAATCCAGGCAGCGACATTTCGGTGTGTTCGGAGCCAGCATTTTAATGCCTGAAGTCGATCGCTTTGATCCTCAAATACTCTATGCGCAGGATCATCTTTGTTTAGTTCACCAAGCACCTTCACATAAATTTTTAGCGTTTTATCGATTAGCGTCCATGTAGACTTGTCCATTCGCTCGACGACGAACATACACCGTTCAGGAGTCGTCAATTCGAATAGGACATCCTTCATTAAATCTACATTGGCTGGATTATGTGGCGGCGAAATCATAAACCGCTCGTAATAAGCTCGATCTTCTTTAGGAATGGCTTCGATATTGGGTACCAATGGGCGTACCCATAGCCGCATCCATGTATGACCCCAGAGACTATACATCGAAACTGGAATCGGAAAGGTTTTCACGGCTTGATCAGTCAATCTCCAGGCTTCGATTAAATCATTCGACCATCTTTCACCGACCCATTTATTAGCGACATCCTGAACGATTGTCTCTATATCCAATGAAGAATCCATTTGAAATGCTTTGAAAACCTCATGATTAATAGACCATGGCACCATTGTAGGTGGATTTATTCCACCATAACTTGCCACATATTCTGCCCCGACTTCTGCTAATGCTTTTAATTTTTCATAGGTAAGCCAGGGCGCTGCCGTCCCCAGTAAACAATCAATGCTGTTAACATTTCCATGCCCATAAACCATGTGCGTCCGACAATCCTTCTGCTTCAGCTTCGCTATTTCCTCTTTTTCTCTCATATCGAGAGTGTTATGGAAAATTGTTCCCAAAACTTCGGTTACGTCTTTATAAAGCGGGTGATGATAGGGACTTTCAAAACCTTTGCTCAAAAGCGTAGCCACCTCCACATCGATTCCATTACCAATTTCACGGTTAATGACATGCCGCTCAGCCGAGAGCGCCTCCAATCGTCCAATGACTCGAAATTCCGGATTGACTTTTCGGGCAGCATCTCTCAGAACGTTCATGAACCGCATGATATTCTCCCCAGCCCTATTGGCGATTTCTTCATTGGACTTCCACTCTCTAATCAAATAAGCGCCTCCGTTGCGTCCAACATACAATGTGCTAGTATATTCAAAGCCTGCACCGCTGTCGTTCGTCCAGATGGAGATATATCCTAACTCGGGCACTTCTTTCATTAGATTTTCCATCATCTCAGCATAATGTTCCCGAACGGCTGGATGTGCTAAAGTAAGATTGTAACGAGGTTTGAGACTGCGAAACGGATGATCTACTCTGGCGCCCCGGAGCATGGGGTATCGTTTCAATAAGGCTTCGGGCACATGGCGGGGTTCAAAACAGAGCAAACCAGGCGTTAATCCAAATTTCAGTGCCAGAGATGCATTGTATTTCAATAGATTCAAATTTCCCTGTAAATATTCTGACGGATAAATTCCTCGATTAAGTCGACTATCAACAAATTGATCCAGGGCTGCGCAGTAATTGTAAAAATGGGGATAGACCTCATCGGATACTCCTTGTTCATACGGAATCGGCGTAGCCAGACAATTTACCTCGATATGGGAATAGCCCAATCGCGCACTTTCTCGAACATGTGCCTCTCGATCAAAATGCCTGGCGGTGCGGTACTGATGAGCAAAAAAGATATCCATTAAAGAACGCTGCCACTTGAATGTGGCTTTTCCAATCCAACCCTGATTAAATTTTGAAACATCTGCGTTGATCCAATCTTCTTCGATTCGACGAAACAGCCCATAAAGCAGGTGAGGCTGCGAAGTTACCAATTCTCCTCCTCCTGTTTCGTCTAAACGAAAATAGATCCAATCGTTATCACCGACATCTTTTTTATTATTAAGTTCAACAAATTGATCATCTGTAACTGAAATCCGAAAAATACCTTTATTTTGTCCTCCAGTTCTATCAACTTTATTCAATTTAGCATTAACGCTTAACTGACGTTTCCATTCCTCGGCTACTGTATTCACAACAGGTCGACATTTTGATGAATACTCGATGCCTTTTACCTTCTGCAACGCCTCGCTTAGAATCATAACTACTCCTTCTTCAATCGATTATCATCTTTCATTAATAACCTTGTTGATTTAGTGCTATTTTTTTCTCGTTGAGCACAATATGCAGCAATGAGGGATTGCTGCTACCCAATATGTTGTGGTATATTGCTATTAAATGATGCCAAATCAACAGAGCCATTAATTTCTTATTGACTTTTATGTTGAGATATTGTAAATTCTTATAAAAAGTTTAAAAAATAATCAAATAATATATAAAAAGCAAGTTTTTTATTCTTTAAAAAAATATTCATGGGCAAATTTTTTTAATGTAGGAGGACACTTGCCCGCACAAAAATCTACACGTGGACACGGGTTCGGTACCGCCCCGGTATTTTTATCCGCTATCAGCACCATTCTCGGCGCCATTCTATTTTTACGATTTGGTTATGCTGTCGGTCATACAGGATTGTTCGGCTCAATATTAATTATCTTAATTGGGCATTCAATAACCATTCCCACGGCACTGGCGATTGCCGAAATTGCAACCAATTTAAAAGTCGAAGGCGGCGGCGAATATTTTATGATCAGCCGTTCTTTCGGCTCCATGGTCGGTGGAACAATCGGTATTTCATTATATCTGTCACAAGCCATTTCTATCGCCTTTTACATGATCGCGTTTGGGGAAGCTTCTACTCCCCTTTTCGGCTGGATTCAACAGCAAACTGGAATCACACCTCATACCTGGATGGTCAGCATTCCGGCGACGCTCCTTCTATTGTTGCTGATGATAACAAAAGGGGCTGATCTCGGCGTAACAACTTTGTGGGTTGTCGTAACAACTCTGGCGATTTCGCTGTTCATGTTCTTTATCGGTAAACCTGAAACAGATAATACCTCTCTTGACATATTTGCAAAAATAGAAAACCCGGATGATTTTTTCATCGTTTTTGCCATTATCTTCCCTGCTTTTACGGGAATGACGGCGGGTGTGGGACTATCCGGAGATTTGAAGAATCCCAGGAAATCCATTCCGCTGGGAACGCTATCAGCGACGATAACTGGCATGGTCGTCTATGTACTGGTCGTCGTCAAATTGTCATACAGTTTATCACCAGAAGAATTAGTTGCAGATCAATTTGCCATGAGTAAGATTGCCATTTGGGGACCAATTATTCCCATTGGCTTAGCCGCCGCTACTTTGTCTTCAGCAATTGGTTCCATTCTCATTGCTCCAAGGACGATGCAAGCGCTAGCACGGGATCGAATTTTTCCGATTTCCACTGTGAACCAATTTCTCAGTAAAGGAAAAGGGGAGGCAAACGAGCCTGTCAAGGCAGCCCTCGTTACAGCTATCATTGTTTTGACATTTGTATCGATGGGTAGTGTCGATTTCGTCGCGCAGGTTATTAGTATGTTTTTTATGATCACGTACGGAACCCTTTGTCTTGTCAGCTTTCTCGAACATTTTGCTGGTAACACTTCTTATCGTCCAACATTTCGATCGAAATGGTACTTGTCATTAATCGGAGCAATTGCCTGTTTCATTATGATGTTCCAAATGGCGCCAATGTATGCATTTTTAGCGCTCATCGTTATAGTGATTATTTACATCAGTCTGAAACGTGGCAGAGAACAGGAATACGATTTATCTGCCATGCTGAAGGGGGTGCTGTTTCAACTCACCCGCAATCTTCAGGTTCTCATTCAAAGGAAATCGGCTAAGGATGCCACGTCGAACTGGCGTCCATCATTCATCGCCATATCATCCAGTTCGCTAACACGACTTGCGCCTTTTGACCTCCTGCGATGGATTTCCCACTATTACGGATTCGGATCTTTTATCCATTATATCAAAGGTCCTCTCAATGATGAACTGAAAAAAGAATCGAAACAAAAGTTGGATCAATTGATAAAACTTGGAGCAGACAGTCGAGCCGGGATTTACGTGGATACAATTATATCACCAAGTTTCAAAACCGCGGTTGCACAAATCATCCAGATACCGGGAATTTCTGGAATGGAAAACAATTCTGTCCTTTTTGAATTCCACGAAGACGATCAGGCTGATATTACCGATATCATCGAAGGCTGTCATTTTGCTGCTATCGTTGATTTCAACATTTGTGTTCTCAGATCATCGGAAAGGCATTTTGGTTACCGAAAAAGAATTCATCTCTGGCTGACCCCTGGTGATTACCGCAATGCTAATTTGATGATTTTATTAGCTTACATTATTATGGGACACCCTGAATGGAAAGGATGTGAAATCGCTCTTTTTACAGCTTTTGAAGAGAAAGAATTAAATAAAGAAGTTAAACGCCTGAATGACCTTATTGATCGAGGTCGAATTCCCATCTCTCAGAAAAATGTTCAGAAAATTCCCTGGAACAAGCAGAAAAAGCTCTATGAGACATTAGTTACTGAGCATTCCGAAAATGCTGATCTGGTTATTATGGGATTTTCTTTAAGTAAACTCACTCAGGAAAAAGGCGATTTCTTCAAGAGGTTTGCCAAAATCAAAGATATTCTATTTGTTCGGGCAGGTCAGAAGATTGTGATCAGTGAAACGTTGGAATAGGCTGTTGTGATTCCTTTTGAAATGAATGTTGTGATTCTTAACATTGGAATTGTTTAAAAAGCTTGGTTTTATTTTTAAACATCGATATACTGATTTCATAAAACGGGGCAAGCGCAATGGATGTCTTTTCCCTTCAAATTCAGACCATTAAAGAAATGCTGGACTGGCGGGTTTCGCTTGATATTATTCTGATAACCCTGCTCATTTTTTTCCTCTATCGCACGTTTAGAGCGACAGGTACGGGAAAGATTTTTCTGGGGATCATGATTGCTGTCGCACTGTTTATCGTTGCTCGTCTGTTAGACCTCAAAGGGATTGAATGGATTTATTCGAACCTGAGCCCAATTTTTTTACTTGCATTAATTATTATATTTCAGCCCGAAATAAGAAAGATTTTTGAAAGAGCCGCTTCCATCAAACATAGAGAAATTGGCGGAGAAGCGCCGAAACTTTCATCCGTGATTAGTAATGTGATATTTACTCTGGCAAAACAACGGCGAGGCGCACTTTTTGTATTTCCAGGTCAGGATTCCATCAAAGCCTGGACGTCTGAAGGAATCCAACTGGGTGCCCAGCCCAGTTACCCTCTCCTGATGAGCATATTCGATCCGAATTCTCCCGGTCACGATGGAGCGATTGTCATTGAAAACGGAAAAGTCTCCTCGTTTGCGGTTCGCCTTCCGCTCTCCGAATCGCAAAAACTATCTGAAGAATTTGGCACCCGTCATCACGCTGGTTTGGGACTCTCAGAGGTTACCGATGCATTCGTTATTGCAGTATCTGAAGAGCGGGGAACAGTCACCATGTTTTATGAGGGTGTCGTCGAACGCATTAAGGATAAAAATGAATTAGCTGCCAGAATACTGAAACACTGGAATTATATTGCCTCATATCCGTTATTTAATCAAAATAATATGACGCAAAGGAAAACAATTACACAAATTGTGATAAGTTTTGTTCTGGCTTTTCTGTTCTGGTCTACGGTTGTACTGACGCAAAGTGAATTGCGAGAGATTAGTTACACTGTACCAATCGAATATCTGTCAGCGACGAAAAAACTGGTTGTTGTGGGTGAAAAACCATTTGAGATAAGTCTAAATTTAATAAGCACAGCTTCGGAATTGGATCGTCTCAATCCAATGTTATTGAGAGTCCATATTGATTTATCCAAATTATCGCCGGGAGAAAATATCGTCCGAATAACAGAGGAAAATGTTGAGCTTCCCAATCACGTCAAACTATTAGGAACCGATCCATCAAGCCTAAAAATGAATATCACTGAACTTAAAGAGATCGAAGCCATTATCAAACCGCAATTTATCGGTTCTTTGCCGAAAGGAAAGAAAATTCGTAAAATTGAATTAAAACCTAAAACGATAACTATTCTTGCTCCTATGGATAGGGGCGAAGAAGGCGAGATTTTTTTGTTGACAACGCCTATCTATCTCGAAAATGTAAAACAGGATGTTACACTTTTCTGCAAACTTGTCGCTCCATCAAATATTCAAGCTCTTGATCGAGATCTACCAGATGTTGAAGTCAATATTTCTGTTGAATGAACCAAAATTCAAAGGAGGAACAACAATGAAAGTCAAAACAATTATCGCCCTGATTTTAATCGCTCTTTTCTTAATTCTACTTATCCAGAATGTACAGCTAGTTACCTTGAGATTTCTATTTTGGAAGATTAGCATGTCAAGAATCATTTTCATACCTTTAATACTCATCATCGGATTTATTCTGGGGTATATTTTTGCTAAAGCCAGGAAGCAAAAGTAAAATTAGTGATAACTATGTCTATCAAAAATGTTTGCCTTGCTCTGGTCAGAATCGTTAAATACAGGGAAAGGCTACAAAAATATTGGATTATTTATTATTCCATTTTAATTCCAGTAATTCTTATATTTTTTATTTCTCAATGAACTTTCAAATCACCAAAAGCACCATCCTGGGAAACGCAACTGATCATTCCACTGATCGCCAAGAAGTACACTATGGCTGAACTGGCTGAGAAGGAGAAAAATCTCAGTATCGATTCCACGGGATTGCTGGAATATGGCACAGAACTTACGATTCCCCGATATGAAATTGGCAATCGGCTTGCCATAGGTCCTTTCATTAAGGAGAAGAGCCTAAATATCGGTAAGATTAAAATTCCATCGCCTGGCAGTCATTCGGTTGAATATCAATTGGTCGACATTTATCCCCAGGCTGATGCCATTCATGGGCAGGCTGCGATGATTCCAGCTTTTAATTTGAATCCGATATCGAAGCATTATCCTGAAATTCCCCTGTTTCATTCGATCTTAATCGACAGTGGAAACGTTTGGATCACGATTCAGAATAACCTGGCAATTTCTCTTGGCGTTCCCATCAATATTCGGTTGGTTAATTTAAGCGATAGCTCACTTATCGGTGAGACACCTTTTCGGAGAAGATTGCTACGGGACAGTCAGCCTTTCGTACAATCACGCTCGATAACAAGACTCTGCAAAGCCAGTTTGTCGTAGAAATTTTAGGTTCATCAGGTGGGACAGAAGGCGTGGCACGATTCATCAATAAAAACAGTTCATTCACATTCGAAGTAATGCTTTCAGATCTGATCGTTTCAGAAATATCGACTCAGAATCCACGATTTAGTTATACCATTCATGATTCAATAGAAGTGAATTCCGTATCCTGAGCTTCTCCTATCGTAATTTTGCTTTTGTTATTAACGGAGAAGCTATGGCATCGGGTCTGATCGCAAAAGATTATATCGATCTGGCATTGAATGGAAATGAGTTGGG
>JABAOH010008251.1_pt1 | contig 16969 bp, 15 predicted proteins | sample 7062181 | NCBI WGS metagenome assembly JABAOH01 (sample SAMN14538630, study PRJNA623070) | marine sediment metagenome | biome: marine biome [ENVO:00000428]; feature: marine pelagic biome [ENVO:01000023]; material: deep marine sediment [ENVO:00002113]; isolation source: pool of 5 deep marine... | reverse complement strand
GGGGAGATGCAGCTGGGGCAGAGGGGGCTGAGATCTACCGCGTCGACCAGCGCATCACGGGGCTCTTAGATCCGGGCCAGACACTGACGCCGGTTACCCTGTAGGGCATCGCGATCTGTGCGGTGCTGCGGCGACCCTGGAGATCGATCTGCAGCAGCACACCCGGCTCGGAGTCCGCGCCTTCTGCGGCGACGTAAGCCCAGCGGCCGTCGCTGCCCACGGCCACCGCGTACGGGCGGCCCGGCGTTGGCACTTGAGCCGTCACCAGGCGCCGCCGCAGATCCACGACCAACACCTCGTCCCGTCCAGTGTGGGTGACCACCGCCCAACGACCGTTGGGTGACAGCGCGAGCTGGGACGCGCCTGCTCCAACGTCTACGGAGTCGAACGGCTGGAGCACGACCCGATCGACGTAGAGTATCCGCCCGGACGCTCCGCACAACACGAACACGATGGTGCCGTTGCGCGACAGGGCAATGTCGCTGGGGAGGCACGGGTCGGACGCCGGCGCAGTGGGTTCCGGTGCCAGTGCCGCGGCGCGCACCAACAACCGGAGCTTGGCGTCAACCTCGGCAACAGTGTCGTCCTCGCATGCCACGTAGAGCTTCTCGCGTGCGAAGAAGCCAGAGAGCCCTCGAACCGGGCCATGGCACACGGCCACGTGCGCCTCTTGGCGGAACCCGTCTGACGAGATGAAGTAAAGGGCTCCGGTACGCTGCGTCGTGCCCTGATCCCCAACCACCGCGGCCACCAGCGACCGCGCATCGGGGGAGAGTGCGAGGGCAGTGACGATGCTGGTGGGGAACACCGCTTGCTCCAACACCGTGCCGTCAATGCGCCGTACACGCAGCAGCACCCCAGGGGGCGTTGGCCCGAGTGCGGCGTAGAGGCTCGTCCCCCCGTGGGCGAATTGTACATGGGTGACTGGTTGCTCGAGAGGGGCGGCTGTTGTGAGGAGCAGCGTGTCGGCCTGCCCCAGACCGGCGTCGAGCATGAGGACGCTGTTGCCGCGTTCTCCTGCCGCTGCGATCCAGCGCGGGGTGGGGGAGCAGCCGGCCAGCGCGGCCGCGGCCGCAACGGCGAGGTAATGTCGGCCCGTCAGCTTCCCACCGTGTCGTCCACGAAGGTGATCGGCACCCGCTGCGGGATGATCCCCGCTGCCCCGCCCCGCTCGAGCAGCGCGTGAACGGCTTGCCTCCCAGTAGGTCCATAGTCCACGGTATAGTCGTTGACGTACATTCCGACGAACCGGTCTGCCGTCGCGCGGTCGAGCCCGCGGGCATACTGCATCGCGTGCGTCAGCGCTTCCTCACGGTGCTCCAGGCTGTAGACGATGCTCGCTCGCAGCTCCCGGGAGATGGCGTTAATCAGCTCTGCCCCGAGGTCCCGGCGCACTGCGTTCCCGCCTAGTGGCAAGGGGAATCCCGTCTCGGCGAACCACCACTCCCCCATGTCCACCCACAGGTTGAGCCCGCCTTCCGCGTAGGTGAGTTGCGCTTCGTGTATCAGCACACCGGCGTCCACGTCGCCGGTGATCACTGCCTCCTCGATTCGGTCGAACGGCACGACGACCGCTTCGAAATCGGGCTGATACAGGCGCAGCACCAGGGCCGCCGTGGTGAGCGCTCCTGGAATGGCGATGCGCATTCCCTGAATGGCACTGCGGGGGGCAGCGGGCACGGGCTCTCGCGCCACCAGGCGGGGACCGTAGCGGTCGCCCATGGACGCGCCGTGGGGCAGCAGGGCGTAGGTCGCCGCCAGGTACGCGTAGGCGTGAAGTGAGACTGCCGTTACCTCGAGCTCCCCCCTGAACGCGCGCTGGTTCAGCGTCTCGATGTCGGCCAGCTCGTGCTGGTAGCGCCGATCGCCGGTGGGGATTTTGCCGGCGGCGAGGGCGTAGAACATGAACGCATCGTCCGCATCCGGGCTGTGTGCCAGTCGGATGGTTCTCATGAACTGCCGGACGTGCCGCCGAGCGCCTGCTGGGCTTGGGATCGAAAGGCCTCGATGGACCCCTGGTGATCTTGGTACTCTGACCGCCCCTGTGCGATCTCACTCTGGTAGTTATCGAGGAACCTGCGGTAGGCCCGCTGGACAGCGGTGGTGTCGCCCCGCAGTTGTGCCACGGAGCTGCGCAGCAGCATGGCGAGGAGGTGTCCCGGGACTGCCTGCTCGATGGTGTCGGCCTGGGCCTCGGCCACCTCCGCGTCCCCGCTAAAGGCGTGAATGAGTCCCATGTGGTAGCGCGCGTCGTTGTCCAGCTCAGGGAGCATCTGGTACGCCTGCAGCGCCATGGGCCGGAACAAGTTGAACCGGGCTGCGTCACCTTGCTCATGCGCCCGCATGATCATGTTGAACAGGCTGTCGGCGGCCTGCCGGGGTGAGAGAGAGCTGATGTCAGGTATGGCAGTGGCGGCCCCGCCCGCTCTCACTGGAGCGCCGGCGCCTGGGGCGGTGCTCGGTCGAGACGACCGCCCAACGTAATAGCCGACGACAACGAGGAGCACGGCCACCGCCAGTGCCGCCAGGATCCAAGGTCCGGTGAGCCTTGGCTGCTTTCGTGTACTGAACGGGGTGCCACACGCGTGACAGAACTGAGCGGCTGCGGACAGTGCGGCACCGCAACTACTACAGAATCTCTTCTGTTCGGTCGAGTTCATCGAGGGATCCCACTGGCAGTTTGATGGATTTCGTCGAGGCGACATAATATACCAGTTATACCGGTATCGCGGGATCGGAGTATTGGGATGATCGGGCGGTCCGCGCTGGCCGCGCTCGCAGCGGCTGCCATTGCGGTGGTAGCGCCTCCGGTGTGGGCCCAGCAGGTGCGCACCGTGGCGGGGCGGGTTCATTCCGCTGCCGACAGCGCTCCCCTCGCCGGTGTCCGGGTGAGGATCCTGGGGACCAGGGTGCGGGCGGAGAGCGGACCGGACGGCGACTTCGTGCTGCGAAACGTCCCGAATCGCGTCGTGCAGCTCATGTTCGGGCGCATCGGCATCCATCCAGACACGGTTCAGCTTGGCGCGAGCCAGCACACGATCACCGTCTACCTCCGTGTGCGGGCCGTCGCCGTCAGTCCCTTCGTGACGGTGAGCGGCCGCCCGGCCCGTGAGCGGTTCGAGAATCTCGCCCAGACCTCCACGGTGAGCCTGGACCCCTTCGAGATCGCCAGTGCTCCCACCCTCGCCGAGCCGGACGTTGCGCGCACCGTGCAGCTCCTTCCAGGTACGGTCGCGAGAAACGACTTCACCGTCGGGCTCAATGTTCGCGGTGGCGAGACCGACCAGAACCTCATCCGGTTGGATGGGATCACCGTCTTCAACCCGTTTCACATCGGTGGCCTGTTCAGCACGTTCGACGCCGCCGCGGTGGATCGGGTGGACTTCGTCACGGGAGGGTTCCCGGCGGGATTCGGCGGCCGACTGAGCAGCGTGATGGACGTCCAGCTGCGGGGCGGCAACCCCAGCGACATGGACGCGCACGGCAGTGTCTCGCTGCTGGCAGCGAAGCTGCTCGTGGACGGGCCGATCGGGGAGACCGGCGTCACGTATCTCGTGGGGGCCCGCCGCACGTATGCAGATGCCTTCGCCGATGCGTTCTCGGACGACCCGTTTAGCTACTACTTCGGCGACGTCCTGGCGAAGGTGACGGCTGCACTGGGGACTGGTGGTGTGCTCTCAGTTTTTGGCTATTGGGGCCGAGACGCCCTGGTTCTGCCGTGGGTCGATCCGGAGCCGGGGCGCGATGGGATCGATCTCAAGTTCAGCTGGGGCAACCGCCTCGCCGGTGTCACCCTGCGGCAGCCCCTGGGCTCCCTGGCGTGGGAGCAGCACTTTTCCGCCAGCGCGTTCTCCACGCGTCTCGGGCTGGTGCCTGACGTCCTCCGGGCGGACAATACCGCACGGCTCCTCACCGCACGCTCTACTGTGGCCTTCCCCCTCGGCGGCGGGCACGACCTGCGCATCGGTTTCGGGGTGGAGGCCTATTCGATGGACTACGATTTCCGCGACCAGGCGCTGGAAACGCAGATCCTAGATCTCGCGTACCGTCCCACCATTTGGTCGGCATTCCTCGACGACCAGTGGAATCCCGTGGACTGGCTGTTGGTCCGGCCGGGTGTGCGTTTCGAGTCGACACCGAGCGCCGACTTCAACGCGCTGTCTCCACGCGTGGGCTTCAAGGTGTTTCTCTCCCGGGACGTCGCCCTCACTGGCTCCGCCGGTCGGTACTACCAGGCGATCCACTCTATCCGGGACCAGGAACTGCCCATCACCCTGTTCGACTACTGGATCGGCGCCGACGACCTGACGCCCGTTGCGCGCTCCGATCACCTCGTGCTCGGCTTGGAGCGATGGTTCGGTTCCGACGTCTCCCTCAGCGTCGAGGGGTATGCCAAGTCGTTCGATGATCTAGCGCTGCGCAACTTCCGCGACGATTTCAAGGTCCGGGGTGACGAATTCATTGCGACGAGTGGATTCGCCCGGGGCGTGGATGTCCTGCTGCGGAAGTACCGAGGCACGATACGGGGCTGGCTGGCCTACGGATATGCCAAGACGCTCAGGCGGGCCGGCGGCGAAGAGTTCCCGCCGGCCCATGACCGGCGCCACACGCTGAACGCCGTTGTCCAGATGCCCGGCCCGTTGGGGAGCGACATGACGGTGCGCTGGGGGTACGGATCGCCGATACCGTACACGGGAGTGGTAGGGCAGTGGTTGCATCGGGAGTACAACGCTGAGAGTCACGAGTTCGACAATCACGAAGACGAGGTGCTCAGTACGACGATCAACGGTGAGCGGTTCCCCCACTACTCCCGGCTCGATGTGGGATTCAGATGGGAATTCGAGAAGTGGGGCGCTACCTGGCGGCCGTTCTTCCAGGTGGTCAACCTGTACAACCGCCGGAACGTGTTCCTGTACACGTTCGACTATGGCACGAGACCGCCGACGCGGTCGGGATACAGCCAACTTCCGTTCTTCCCGACGTTCGGAGTGGAGTTCGCATGGTGAGCCGCCCTGACAGGTTGCTGAAAGAGTGGGGCGGGAGCGCGGGATTTGCGAAGTACCGTTCCACCGTCACGGTTCTTCAGCGCCCTGTTGACGCTCGCAGCTGGTGGTGGTGGCTCAGCCTACCGTGCGGTGCACTCCTGGTGGCCGGATGCGAGTTGAAGGAGGTGGAGCTACCGGCCGGCGATCCCGTCGTCATCGTGCACGCGGTGATGCGGCCGGACTTCGACCAGCAGTTCGTCGTGGTGGAGCGGTCGTTCACTGGAGCGGTAGACCCGGGGAAGTTCGAGATAGGGCCGATCCCGGGCAACAGTCCCCGCACTCCAATAGCGGGTGCCGCAGTCTGGGTCACGAACCTCGATCTGCCCAGTGATCCGTGCGGCAATCCAGTCCCATTCCTGGAGCAACCCCCAGGAATGGCGGATCTCCTGGTGCGAGCCGGCATATACCTGAGTCCTAGGTCCTGTCCCACCATGCGGCCGGGAGACCGCCTGGAGTTGCGCGTGGAGACGCCGGAGGAGGACGTCGTCACCGGGATGGCGCGGGTACCCGGACTCAACACGGCGTTCCTCTCGGTGGGGAACGACTCGGTGGAGTTCGGGACAGGCGACACCACCACGTTCAACCGCGATCAGGACGTGTTAGGGGTGCGCGTCGATGCATCGGCCGGTCGCTTGCTACAGCTGCAGGTACGCCGTCCCGGCGACCTGAGCGACGTCCGCGCTACCAAGATTTTCGCCGACACCACCGCCATGGCGCTGCGGGGCGATGCCATTGACGTGTTCGTTCGTGGCGGGGGCGAGGATGTGTTTCGCGCGGGTCGTCACTACGGGCTCACCGTCGCGATCACCGACACCAATTACTTCGATTTCGCCCGATCGCGGAACAACTCGCTCACGGGACGCGGCTTCATCAATCACCTGCTGGGTGGTGTCGGGGTCTTCGGCAGCCTGGTGGCCACCTCGACCCTAGTGACGGTGGTTGGCGACCTGGATGATCCGCGGGAAGGGGTGTACCGCCTCACCGGTCAACTGCTGGGCATCGACGTCGACGTTACCATGACCGTGTACCTCGCCCGCTCCATCGCGGACTCTGAGCTCTCGGCCTTCCTCGACGGCCAATGGCTCGCCCAGCAGGAAGTGGGGCCCGAAGGGGCCGTCCAGTGGGCCCCGCTGACGCTGAACATGGAGAGCGTGGACGGACGGTTTGACCGTGACAGGCTGTTCGTGGTTGTGGAGGACACGGTGTCTGATGAGGTGCAGATCCTCACGCTTCGCGGCGTCAGGAAACCTGACGCGCCGTTCACCGTCGCCGTTGCCGATTCCAGTCCCTTGGGCGCGGCGCAGTTGGGATCGCTGACGGCCGTCAAGCAGTAACTTCCCCGCGCGGGTGGCGTCGCACGATGTCGCCCATTACTGTAGCTCCTGATGGCGGCTGATACCGAGGGCCAATCGAGGTACACCCGGTTCGATCCACCGTGGAGCCAGATCAAGGCTCGGCAGATGGGCGAGCTGGAACGGGGCGAGAGCCGTTGGGACGTGCTACTCGAAACCGTACCGGATCCGACGGTGGATGCCATCCGCGGCCGCATCCATTTCATCTCCGGCAACGCGCATCGCCTCTCCGGGTGGATCTTCCTCGAGTGGGCCGAGAAAGATGTGGAAGCCCGCTTCGCCGAATTCTCCGCGCAAGAGCTGTGGACCCTGTTGGGCTCGCTGGAGGCACCGTAGCGGCAAGCTGAGCCTTCCCGTCCCGCTACGTTTCCTTGCTAAGTCCCTGGTGTGGCGAGACAGAGATTCGTTGCATAGCACACTCGCCGAGCAGTACCTCCGCGCGGTGGCGTTTGCGGCGGACTCGACGCCGGGCCACGGCTGCGGGATCAAGCTTTCTGAGGCAGAGCTCGGCGCCGAGACCGCCGGTACGGCAGCGCCTGCAGGGACCACGGTAACGTGCGGTATGCAACAAACTTCCAACTCGGGATGCTTGGGGGGGTGTGAGCGCGGAAGCAGACAGCCGGAGGCCATTGCTGAGAAATGAGTGAAGCGGTTTCAGCATTTCTACTGGATCTCGACGGAACGCTCTACACGGAACGAGGTGTGGTTCCGGGAGCCGTGGAGGCTGTCCGGGATCTCCGCCGACGGGGTGTGCCCGTACGGTTCGTAACCAACACGACCCGACGCTCGCGCCGCATGGTAGTTAAGCGGATGCAGGGCTACGGCTTCGAAGTCGAGCCCGACGAAGTGTTCACGGCGGTGGTGGCCGGGGGAATCACGCTCACGGAACAGGGGATACGAACCGTGGCGCCGTTCGTCGCTGAGGAGGTCCTCGAGGAGCTCGGGAACTTCGAGTTGGTCGGTGGGACGGCGGGCCGGCCGGCCGCGTCGTGCCCCGAGGCCGTGGTCATGGGAGATCTGGGCGACGACTGGAGTCCGCCGCTTCTCACCGAAGCATTCCGCTATGTTATGGACGGTGCCCGGCTCATTGCACTGCAGCGAGGCCGCTACTGGCTCGGGGCCGACGGTCTCCTGCTGGACGCCGGAGCCTATGTGGCCGCCATCGAGTACGCGACGGGTAAGGAGGCCGTGGTGTGCGGCAAGCCGAATCCCAGGTTCTTCCTCGCGGCGGTGGCGTCGTTCGGCGGATCGGCGGATCGGCGGGTCGGCGGATCGACCGGCGATGTGGGCACGCAACCGCCGAACCGCCGAACCGCCGAACCGCCGATCGTCATGATCGGCGACGACCTCTGGGCAGACGTGCAGGGTGCTCAATGGGCCGGGCTCCAGGGGTGGCTCGTCCGCACGGGGAAGTTCCGGCAAGACGAGCTTCAGTCGAGCGGCATTCGGCCCGATCGAGTGATCGACTCGGTGGCCGACCTGAGTGGTCAGGGAGAATGATGCTGCATGCGGTGCACGGCGCTGCTGGTTATCACACTGGTGTTCCTTCCAACCACCGCCATACGCGGGCAGGAGCCGGTGCGTGGTGGTCCGCCGATCATCGACAGCATCATCATCGTCACCCGCGACATCTTCGATTCGACTGAAGCGAGCAGGAACGTCTTCTTCCGCATCGCGAACGCCCTTCACGTCACCACTCGCCCATCGGTCATCCGCCACGAGCTGTTGTTCAGAGTTGGGGAGCCTTACGACTCGGCCAAGGTGGCTGAAACGGAGCGCAACCTGCGGGGGCGGGGACTGTTCCGGGATGTGGAGATCGATACCGTACACGTGGGCGACAGGGTGAACGTGCAGGTGAACACGGCAGACGGGTGGACCACCGAACTGATCCTCAACGCCCGATCGACCGGGGATGAAGTCTCCTGGGCTGTGGGTGCACAGGAGCGGAACCTGTTGGGGACGGGGGCACGGTTGGGCCTGACCTATCGGGACGAGCCTGACCGGACGGCCGTGACCCTGCGCGGCGGGATGGATCGCATTCGGGGAACGCGCTTCGGCGTGGACGGCCGGTTCGACTATCTCAGTGACGGTGAGGTCGGGGCGTGGCAAGCAGGTGTTCCGTTTCGAGCCTTCGCCGACCGCTGGGCTGTCGAGCTGTCGGGGGCGGCGGGTCGGCAGCGCATCCTCCAGTTCAGAGATGGCGATTCCCTGGAGACGTACCGGCGACGGCTCCTGCTGCAGTCCGGGCATCTCACGTATGCGCTGGGGGCCAGCCCCGACGGGTATCTCCGACTCGGTCTCCTGGGCCAGTTGAAGCGGGAGGAGTACCTCCTGGACAGCGTGTGGGTCGGTAGGGGAGCGAGTGTGCCGGACACCGTGACCGGCGCGCTGGGGATCTTTGCTGACTTGGTCGACGCCCGTTTCAAGGTCGTGAAACACTACAACGGATTCGACCGGGATGAGGATCTCGATCTGAGCACCCGTGTCACAGTCGCGGCATGGGTGGCCCCGGACGTGTTCGGATATCGGGAAAACGGGATCGGGCCGGGCGTCTTCGTGCAGCTCGGCGCCGCACTTGGGAAGAACTTCGCCAGGCTCCAGGCGGCGGCGAACGGCCTCTTCACCTCGTCAGGGCTTGATTCCGGGCAGGTCCGGATCGCCTTCACGGCGGCGTCGCAGGTCATTCCCAAGAGCGCAACGGTGCTGCACGTGCAGTACGGCGCGCGTCGTGGGACGCCGCCCGGTTCCGAGTTCGATCTGGGTCACGGGTTGGGGCCTCGCGCCTTCGGCCCCCACGCGTTCACGGGGGACCGCAGCGTGTGGGGATCCATTGAGCAGCGGGCGTTTCTCATTGACGAGGTGCTGGGAATCCTGGGCGTGGGTTTCGTGGCATTCCTGGACTACGGCGGGGCATGGTTTGCCGATCAACCGTCGAGGCTTGGTGGAGACGTCGGCGTGGGTCTCCGCGTGGGGGCCACCCGGGCTACCGGACAGAACATCGGAGGGCTGGACCTCGCGTACCGGTTCGGGGATGGCGTCGACGGCGACCGCTGGGTGGTGAGCTTCGGCCGGGGGTTTGCATTCTAACCGCTGCACACTGATTTCTACCCTCGGCGGTCCCCTGCCCTAGCTCATCCCCACCCAGGCGGTCCCCCTCCTCACAGCTACCCCGCCCTGGCGGACCGGCGGAAGGCTAGGTGCGATCCCGGACCGCCGGCCCGCCGGGTAGGGTGGGGGGAGGATGGGGACCGCCGATCCGCCGAACCGCCGACCAGTGCAGTCAGTCCTGTCCTGCCACTAGGGTTGGCGTGCTGCGGCTGCCTCCGCTCACGCCGAGCTGGCCGTTGTTGTTCCATCCCCAGCAGTAGGCGAAGCCATCGAGAGACATGCCACAAGTGTGGGACCACCCCGCACTGATGGACGCGAACTTGATGCCGCCGCTTACTGGAATCGGCTCGCCTGACGCGATCGGCGATCCTTGGCCCAGCTGACCCAGGTCGTTCAGCCCCCAGCAATAGGCCGTACCGTCGGATGTGAGCCCGCAGGTGTGGGCGCTCCCCGCGCTCAACGATTCGAACGCGATGCCCCCGGTGACCGAAACGGGGTGATTGCTGGGTGTGTTGCCGCCATTGCCCAGACGCCCGAAGCCGTTTGATCCCCAACAGTACGCCTGGCCGGTGCGCGCAATGCCGCAGGCGTGGTCTGTGCCGACGCTGAGCGACCGGAAGGCGATGTTGCCCGCGACCGGCACAGGTGCGGAACGTGACGTGTCCGAGCTATCTCCCAGCTGACCGAATTGGTTGGAGCCCCAGCAGTAGGCCGCGCCGGTCGGCGCAAGGCCACAGGTGTGGTCCGTACCCGCGTCGATGCTCTCAAAGGTCGTCGGTCCCGCGACGGGCTCCGGGACGGTGTTGCACGGCTCGTCCACCACCATAGGGCAGGTTGCCGTCGGTTGTCCGTTGCCGAGCTGGCCGGAGCCGCCGCCGCCCCAACAGTACGCTGTGCCGGGCGTAGGCTGGGACCCGAGCGCGCATGTGTGTCGATCGCCCGCTGTAATCCACGTGAAACTCGGCCCGCTGACCGTGCTGGTTTGAGGGTGGGGGCCCGCGTCTGCCGAGCCCATGCCGAGCTGGGCGCTGTAGTTGGCTCCCCAGCAAACAGTGGGTCCAACGCTGAGGGCACAGGTGTGGCTGGAACCGATGGCGACGCGGGTGAACTCGGTACCCCAACTCGCCACGAGCACGGGTGCGGGGTTGGAGAACAGGGTGCTGTCACCCAGCTCGCCCCACCGGTTCCGACCCCAGCACGCGATCCGCCGCTCGCTGGTGATGCCACACGTGTGGAATACTCCGGCTCTGATGGACGTGAGCGAGACGCTTACCGTGACGGTTGCGCTGGCGCTTCGTCCGCCGCTTTCGGCGACAATGCTGGTGAATCCCGCACCGGCTGCTCTCACCAGCCCGAATTCGTCGACCACGGCCACTCTGGGGTTGTTGGAGGACCAGTTCACCGCGCGGTCGGGGAGGGGCTCACCCGAATCGTCCATGACGGAAGCGACCAGTTGCGCGCTGTCTCCTAGCGACAGGGACAGGTCATCGTGCGACAACACCACCTCTCCTACCTGTACGGCGCTCACAGGGAGTTCGAGGCATCCAGCGGAGAGCAGACTGAGCGCCAATGCCGAGAGGCCGATGAATGATCGCTGCACTCAGTCGCTCCCAGGCAGTGCTACGCGTGAGGGTGTAGACCGGCGGATGCCGACTCCGCCATTGCCCAGCTGAAACAGCAGGTTGTCGCCCCAGCAGTACGCTTCGCCGGAAGTCGTGGTGGCGCAGGTATGGCTGTCGCCGCCGCTGATGGTGAGGAACCTATGCCCTCCTGAAACCGGATGCGGGGTGCTCTCACTTACGATCGTCCCATTACCGAGCTGGCCCCAGTCGTTGCGTCCCCAGCAGTATGCGGCGCCCTCTGCGGTGAGCCCACAGGTGTGGTCCGCTCCGGCGGTGAGGGCGTGGAAGCGAGCCATCGTTTGCACCGGAACCGGCCGCGTAGCGCAGGGCAGCGGCCCACACGTCTCGGTGCTCTCCTCGGTGCCGAGCTGTCCCGCGTGATTCAGGCCCCAGCAGTAGGCCACGCCTTCGGTCGTGAGAGCGCAGGTGTGAGCTCCGCCTGCCTGCACGCTGATGAACTTGAGCCCACCCGCTACCAGCACCGGCTGTGGCACAGACGTTCGTACGCCGTTGCCGAGCTGGCCGTTCTGGTTGCTGCCCCAACAATACGCGACGCTGTCTCGTGTGATCCCGCAGGTGTGTGAGAGACCGGCGCTCAGCGAGGCGAATAACAGGTTGCTCTCGAGCCGCGTCGGCGTCAGGAAACACGGGCTGCCGCCGCAAATGCTGCCGGACACCCGGACACCGGCCTGCCCGCCCCCATTGAAGCCCCAGCAGTAGGCCACGCCTTCGTCCGTGAGACCGCAGGTGTGAAGTCCGCCAGCGTCGATCTGCTCGAACGCCACTCCCCCGGTGGTGAGCACCGGGGCGCTACGACCGGTGGTTGACGCATCCCCCAGGGCACCGGTGCCATTGCCTCCCCAACAATGGACCGCGCCGTCTTCGGTGGCTCCGCAGGAATGGAAACCTCCGGCCTCCAACGCTCGAAAGGTGAGCCCACCTGCAACCAGAGCTGGCACACGTTGTCTTTGGAACGATCCGGCACCGACCTGACCTGCTCCGTTGTCTCCCCAGCAGAAGGCCTCCCCCGCGCTGCTGAGCCAGCAGCCGTGGAACGCGCCGGCTACAACGCTGGTGGTGGCGACGGGCTCGGGCTCGGTGGGCTGCAGATCGCACGCGGTGAACAGCGCGCAGCCGAGCATCAGGAAGACCGTCGAGGCGGTGCGACGGCGCCGGGGAAGCGGCTTCATGGTCGGGGCAGGTTCCTAGCGTGTTCCCCTACTACCAGGCGACGCGAACGGCGGTTCCCGACGCGCTCACCATTAGCATGGTGCCGCCCTGGCTGATCCCGNNACGATGGCGTTAGCACCCAGGGACTCGGCCTCCATGGCCATCTCGTCGATGGCGGTATCCCGCGCCTTGCGCAGCTCTTGCTCGTACGCCGCGGACCGGCCCCCCACGATGTCCCGTATGCTGGCGAAGAAGTCCTTGAAGATGTTGGCGCCGAGAATGGCTTCGCCGGTGACGATTCCGTGATACTCGGCGATCTCAGCCCCGTCGATACTCGGCGTAGTGGAAATCAGCATTGATCCTCCGCTTGTCTGAGGGTCGCTAGAACGTCTCCTGATAATGGCCGGCGCGAATTGGGGTGTCGCTACCCGGGCGACCCTGCGCTCAACCAGCTGACCTAGACGCCGGCGAGAGCCCGGGCCACACCCCGGTGGAGTGCCTGGTCCACTCGGTAGCGGCTGAGGTCGTGCACGGGACACCACGTGGCGTGGTTCTCGCCGGTCAGGTTGCCGGGGTCACCATCCGCTGAACAGCGAACCATGAGGTCGTGATGCAGGTGCGCGGGTTCGCCGTGACCGGACGGGATCTCGTGGACGTCCACGCCCACCAGCCGTAGGGGTGTCGTCGGGAGCACGGCGAGTCCCGTTTCCTCTCGCACCTCCCGCTGCGCCGCCGCCACGATGCTGGCATCGTGTGACTCGACGTGCCCACCCGGTTGCAGCCAGCGTTGCAGGCGGTGATGGAAAACCAACAGGACCTGCGTTCCGTCACTCGAGAGAACCAGCGCACTGGCGGTCACGTGACCGAGGTCGTAGCTGGTGCGGCTGAACGGCGCGGGCGACTGTCGCAGGAGATCCACCGTCCGGCGCGCGCTTGCCGCAGCCCGTTCGTCACCCGCGGCGTCAAACGTGTCGAGCAGGCCGAGCACCTCGCTGACGGGGATGGTCGTCACAGCTCGATCGGCGCGATGCACTCCGGTCCTTCGTTGTCGGGGGTGTTGACGTACCTGCTTACCGGGTAGGCGGCCATCTCACTGGAAGGGTACGGCTGGAGTAAGCCTTTGAGGCCGTCGACGTCGCGGTATGAGGGGTCGAGCCACCGATCGTAGTCGCCAGGTTTGAGGATCACAGGCATGCGGTTGTGCAGCGGTCTCAACATGTCGTTTGGGGCCGTGGTAATGATCGTGAAGGTCTCTACCGGCTGCTGAGCCGCACCCAACCAGCGCTCCCACAGTCCTGCCAGCGCGAACACCGCCCCGTCACGCAGCTTCGCGTAGTACGGCTGCTTGCCGCGTTCCGTCTTCTGCCACTCGTAGAACCCGTCGGCGGGAATGAGGCAGCGGCGATAGCGGAACGCGTGTTCGAAGGTGGGTTTCGTCGCCACGGTCTCGCTTCGGGCGTTGATCAGGCGGTTGCCGATGGAAGGGTCCTTGGCCCAGGAGGGAATCAGCCCCCACCGCAGCAGCACGAACTCGCGCTCGGGCCCTTCCCGCTGTTGGCGGATCGCGGCCGCCTCCTTCGTGGGTGCAATGTTGTAGCGCGGTTCCATGTAGGGCACGCTCAGGAGCTTGAACAGCTCCCGATCGAGTTCCGCGATCTGCGCCTGGGAGAATCGGCCGCACATTGCTTATTCAGCCTTCAGCCTTCAGCCATCAGCGATCAGTAGTAGCAGTTTGCAATTCGCAGTTCGCAATTGGCGATTCGTGAATGGATGTAACGGCCACGAACTGCGAATTGCTGATTGCTCGAATAGTCAGAGTCATCAGTCATCAGCCGAACCGTCAGTGTCCGCCTCCACGCGCCCGCTGAAGGCTGACGGCTGAAAGCTCGCCCCTTTTCAAGCTACACACCCTGCAGCACGGGGTCACGCCGCATCCCGTTTGCCGCCAGCGGGTCCCAGTCGCAGATTGGGCGTCGGTCCTTATCGCCAGGGAGATCCCCATGCGCGCCGTTCATGTACTGACGTTGGCAACCGTTGCCTCGCTGGCTGGCACCAGCCTCCTCGCCCAGGACACCGTGCGGTTCACCCCGACGGTCGCCCAGCCGACCTTTGCGGTTCGGGATCCGGTGCTGCGGATCAGACCCGGCACCGTGCTCATCTCCAACACCCATTTCGGTCCCTACTTCACGGAGGAGGGGGGAGCTTTCCCCGGCGAGGTAGGGCCGATCTACATCGATGGTGCCACCACCAATGACGTGCTGGTGGTCAAGGTCATCAAGGTTCGTCCCAACCATGATCTCGCTGCCTCCCGGATCTACCCGGACTTCGGTGGCCTGGCGACGGACAGTCGGGTTCGCATGCTCAACGATGCGATTCCGGCGCGGCGCTACGTCTGGCGGCTCGACCGGGAGCGCATGATTGCGACGACTGAGCTCCCCGGTAGTCGAATCGGGCGCATCGAGATCGACCTCAAACCCATGCTCGGTCGGGTGGCCGTGGCACCCAGGGGTGAAGAGGCCTTCAACGGCCTCTGGCCAGGGGACTTCGGGGGGAACATGGACGCGCCGGAGGTGCGGGAAGGAACCACCGTCTACCTGCCCATCTTTCATGACGGGGCGTACTTCTACTTCGGCGACGGACACGCGCGGCAGGGCCACGGGGAAGTTGCCGGCACCGGGCTGGAGACGTCGATGGATGTGGTGCTGCAGCTCGACCTGATCAAAGGCAAGACCATCGACTGGCCCCGCCTGGAGGACGACCAGTACATCATGGTTGCCGGGAGCGGCCGGCCCCTGATCGACGCCTTCCGCCTCGCCCACGTCGAGCTGGTGGAGTGGCTGGAGGAATACGGATTCGGGCGCTGGGACGCGTACCANNGCGTACCAACTGCTGGGCCAGCTTTCCGAGAGCACCGTGGCCAACATCGTGGATCCGGCATATACGGTGGTGGCGAAGTTCCCCAAGAAGTACTTACCGAGGTGAGGAGTAAGGAGTGAGGGGTAAGGAGTAAGGAGTACCCCTCACTCCTCACCCCTTACTCCTTACTCAAACCAGGATAGTGACGGTCACCGTGAGCCCACTGCCAGAAGTCCACATCACCTACCCTGATTGGGTCTCCTCCGCGGTCGACTGGGACAGGCGGTACGACTCTGTCGAGGACCGGATGCGTCTCGCGATTGCTCTGTCTCGGGAGAACGTGCTCCGGGAGACCGGCGGGCCTTTCGGTGCAGCGGTGTTCGAGAGCGACACGGGCGCACTGGCTGCGGTGGGCATGAATCTGGTGGTGGGCCGGCACAACTCCGTGCTGCATGCCGAGATGGTGGCCATCATGATGGCCGAGGGACGGCTCGGATCGTACACCCTGGGTGCGGCATCGCTGCCGCGCCACGAGATCGTGACCTCGTGCGACCCCTGTGCCATGTGTCTTGGCGCGCTGCTGTGGAGCGGGGTGAAGCGCCTGGTCTGCGGCGCCACCCGACAGGACGCCCGCCTGCTGGCGTTCGACGAGGGGCCGGTGTTTCCGGAGTCCTACCAGTATCTCCGGAATCGGGGGATCGAGGTGGTGCAGGGGGTGCTGCGGGAAGAAGCGCAAGCGGTACTGCAGCTCTACCGGGACCGGGGCGGCCTGATCTACAACGGCTAGAAGCGTGCGTTACCCTGGGTGTCTTCCAGGCCGCGGCACCGGGGGATGACGCGAGGCTCACGCAGCATCTCGATAGTGATGCGTCGCTGCCTGGCGCCTGGAAGAACACAGCAATTAGCCAACTGCAATTAGCGGTTTGTGATGGGCCAGGAATTCCCAACGGCGAATGGCGAACTGCGAGCTGCCTGATGAACGTTCGATTCCAACGTGACTCACCATGATTGATTCAGCTAGGCTCTCACCTGCCGAGTCTCGGCCGGGTGCAGCCTTCGAGCTGGAAGGCGCGACCCATGTCCATGTGGAGGAGGCGCTGCGGCGGCTGGAGAAAGCCCTCCAGACGATGCAGCTCGGTGTGACGATCACCGACGTAGCCGGCAGGATAGTCTACACCAACGCCGCAGATGCGGGCATGCACGGGTACTCGGTTCAAGAGCTCATCGGCAAGGACGTGGGGATCTTCTCGCTTCCGGAGGAGCGGCACCCGCTGACCCAGGAGCAGTTGCGGTCGGTTACGACCTGGCAGCGGGAGAGCCTGAATATCCGGAAGGATGGCAGCGTCTTCCCGGTCCGGCTGTTGTCCGACGTGGTGGTCAGTGCCGATGGTGAGCCCATAGGAGTAGTAACCACCTGTGAAGACATCACGGAGCGCAAGGCAGCCGAGGACCGGCTGCGGGAGGCGTATGAGGAGCTGGATCAGCGGGTTCTCGAGCGGACGTCGGAGCTGTCGGAGGCCAATGCCAGGCTGCGGGAGGAGATCGCCGAGCGCCAGCGCACGGAGGAGGAGCGGATAGCGCTGGAGGATCAGCTGCGCCAGGCACAGAAGATGGAGGCACTGGGTCGGCTGACGGGGGGGATTGCCCACGATTTCGGCAACCTGCTCACCGTGATGCTCGCCAACGCGGAGTTGGCGGCCCGGACGCTGCCCACCGAGTACGAGCACATCCTGGATGAGCTGGAGGTGCTGCAAGGCGCCGGGCGGAAGGCGCGAGATCTGGTGAGGAAGCTCCTGGGGTTCAGCCGGGAGCAGGA
>JABAOH010032580.1_pt2 | contig 16974 bp, 18 predicted proteins | sample 7062181 | NCBI WGS metagenome assembly JABAOH01 (sample SAMN14538630, study PRJNA623070) | marine sediment metagenome | biome: marine biome [ENVO:00000428]; feature: marine pelagic biome [ENVO:01000023]; material: deep marine sediment [ENVO:00002113]; isolation source: pool of 5 deep marine... | reverse complement strand
CCGCCTTTGGCCCTCGAAGCCTTCAAGGTCAAGTTCGAGGTGGACGACTAACTCGCGCCACCCGTAAGAGAATGGCGGGGTCCGGCCGGCGGTCGGACCCCGCTTCGCTTGTCCGGCCGCACTCGACCCGGGCGGTTCATCGTGTATGTTTAGCGCCCCAACCCAGAATCTCACGGCGAGCCGCGGACCCGGGCACGGGTGTGCGTGCCACGCCCTCAGTTAGGAGAACCCGCATGAGGAAAAGGGACACTGCTGGGCTCCACGCCGTGGCCCTCGCCGCTCTGTTTCTCGCGGCCGTGCCGCTCGGCGCGCAGGAGCGCTTCTTCCCCTACGACGTCCACAAGCGCACCCTGGAGAACGGGCTGGACGTGCTGGTCATCCCCACGCCCGAGTTCAAGGACGTGCTGAGCTACAACACCCTGGTGCTGGCCGGGGCGCGCAACGAGGTCGAACCGGGCAAGTCCGGACTCGCCCACCTGTTCGAGCACATCCTCTTCCGGCACCGCTGGGATGGTAAGGACGATGGCTACCGGTTGGCGATCGAGCAGATGGGCGCTTTCAATAACGCCTGGACCAACTTCGACGTCACCTTCTACCACCCACTCACCTTCACCTCCAACCTGGAGAGCCTCGCCGCGCTCGAGGCAGCCCGCTTCGTCAAGCTCGACTACACCGAGAAGATCTTTCAGACTGAGGCCGGCGCGGTGCTGGGCGAGTATCGAAGGGGCGCCTCGAATCCCGGGTTGCGGATGAGCGAGGTCCGCTCGCGTTTGATGTACGGCAGCTACGGCTACGGACACACGACGATGGGGTACCTGGAAGATGTCGAGGACATGCCCAACGAGTACCAGGCCGCCGTCAAGTTCTACGGCGACTACTATCGACCCAACAACGTCGTGCTGCTCGTCACCGGCGACGTCACGCCCGAAGCGATCTTCTCGCTGGCGCAGCGGCTCTACGGCGACTGGAAGCCCTCCAACCTGCCCAAGCTGCCCGAGGCGGAGCCCGTGGGCGGGCCCAAGCGCGAGCACATGGCCTGGAACGTCGATGTGCCGCCGCGCGTCCAGCTCGCCTACCGCATGCCGCCGCACGCGAGCGGCAGCGTCGAGACCGCGGTGGGCCAGCTACTGCCCGAGCTTCTCACCTCCGAGACGGCGCCGCTCTACCAGAAGCTGCGTTTCGAGAAGCAGCTGGCGGCGGGCCTGTTCAGCGGCAGCGGGGGCTATGAGAGCTTCGGGCCCGGCTCGCTGGTGCTGACGGCCATCCTGTTCAAGGAGAAGTACATCGAGATGGGCCAGGGCCTTTTGCAGGAGGTTACGGCCGACATGGAGGGCGCGCTGGAGGACCTGAAGAGCTTCGCCTCGCGCCCGGATGCCGAGGAGACGCTGGCCGAGCTCAAGAGCAAGTACCGCTACGACATGCTGTCTCAGTTCGACAGCCCGGGCGATATAGCGGAGAACTTCTCCTGGTACTACCGCTTCGAGCGCGACCCTGACGTGTTCAACCGGCTGGTCGAATCGGTGAACAAGGTGACGCCCCAGGACATCGAATCGTTCGCCCGCAAGTACTTCATGCCGAACAACCAGGTACTGGTGACGCTCGCGCACGAGAGCACGGGCGCTGAGTAATACGGAGTCTGCCATGAACATGACAAAACGAACAACGGTTCCCGCCCTGCTCGGCGCGGCGACGGCGTGGCTTCTCGCCATTAGCGCTCAGCCGGCCTCCGCCCAGCAGGTCGTCACCATCGACGTGCCGTCGCCGCTGATCGAGGTGCGCCTGATGGTTCGCGTCGGCTCGGCGCACGACCCGGCCGGCAAGGAAGGCCTGGCGGCGATCACGGCGCAGGCGCTGTTGGAGGCGGGCTTCGGCGATCCGCAGAACCCGGTGACCAAAGAGCAGCTCGCCCGCATCACGCGCCCCTGGGGTTCGGGAGCCCGTCCAGACGTCTTAGTCGAAAAGGAGACCACGACGTTTCGGTTCACGGTGCCCCGAGATGTGTTGGACACGCACATCGAGAATGTCATGCGGCCGATGCTGACCCGTCCCGTCTTCATGGCGGACGAGGTCAAGCGGCTGAAGAGCGAGGCGGTCACCCAGCTGAGCGGTTCGCTGCGCTACGAGAACATCGAATTGCTCGGCCTGGAAGCGGTGGACAATTACCTGTTCGCCGGCACCCCACACGGCCACACGGTGAGGGGAAGCGTTCAGGGCGTGGGTGCGATCACGGGCGACGATGCACGAAGCTTCTACGTCACCTACTATCGGCCCAATAACATGATCCTCGGGATCAGCACTTCCGACCCTCAGGTCGTGAACGCGATCAAGGGCGCTCTGACCGGCATCGGCCAATTGCCACGCGTCAACCGGCTCAAGCCGGCCGAGCTCAGGCCACCGCGGCCCGTCAGGGGACGCGAGGCCACGATCGTTGCGATGCCGGATGCGGGGGCGAGCGGCATTCACGCCGCCTTCCCGATCTCCGTCAGCCGGACGGACGCCGACTTCTGGCCGCTATACATCGCCAACGTCTATTTCGGCACGCATCGCGACAGCCATTCTCATCTGTACAAGCAGATCCGACAGGCGCGCGGCTACAACTACGGCGATTACTCGTACATCGAGCACTTCGCCTTCCGGCCGTTCAACCTGTTTCCGCCCTTCAACACACCTCGGAGCTACCAGTACTTCCTGATCTGGATCCGGCCGGTCGGCACCGAGTACGCTCACCACATCATGAAGGCGGCGAGTTGGGAGCTGGAGAACCTGTTGCGGAACGGCGTGTCGGATGAGGACGTCGAGCTGTCGAAGAACAAGGCCAAGGTGCTGTATCTCAACCTGGCCGAGAACAGCTCCCGACTGCTCGCCGCGGCCGTGGACGATGCGTTCTACCGGATGGAGCCCGGCTTCCTCGGGGGCTATCTGGAGCGGATCGACGCGGTCACGCCGGAGCAGGTCAACCGAGCGCTCCGCCGGTACCTGCAGGCGGAGAACATCAAGTACCTGATCGTGACAGAGGCCGATAAGGCGGAGGCGCTGGCCGAGGATATCCGCCTGGATCGTAACGCCAAGGGCAAGACGGCGGCGGACTATCGCATCGACATCGTGGAAGAAGCCGGAGTCACGCTGCTCAAGGTGCCGGAGGACAAGCTGGACGTCCTGCGACTGGACGCCGTCTGGGAGAACTACGACCTGCGTCTCGAAGCGGAGCGCGTGCGCGTGGTGCCGGTTGAGGCATTGTTCGAGACCGGCGAGTTTGCCACGAAGACGGCGGCGACCAACTAGGTCCGCCCTTCAACATGGACGCGGCCCTTCGGTGGGCCGATGCAACGCGGCGCCGTCCCGGTGGGCGGCGCCGNNNNGCCGCAGATCGTCATCCAGAGGCAGCCGGACCTGGTATTCTAACCCGGCGCGCGGCCGAGCGTCCATGGTCGGCCGTCTGCCGGTCGCGCTGGATCAGTGACCCCAGAGCTGGTCGACCAGCCGCTCCGCCACCGCCCGACCATCCTGCACGCAGTCGGGGATCCCGATCCCTCGGTAGCCGCTGCCGCTGACAAGAAGCCCGGCGCGCTGAGCCAGGTCTCGGTCGATCTCTTCCACCCGGCGCGCGTGACCGACGTCGTACTGGGGCCCGGAGTCGCGCCAGCGGAAGACGCGCGAGAACAGCGGCTCGGCGGCGATCCCGGCGATCTCGCGCAGCTCCGCGCGACAGATTCGAACCAGCCCGTCGTCATCGGCCTCCAGCTCGCCGCCCGTGCGGTCACCGCCGATGAAGCAGCGGGTCAGAAAGCCGCCCTCCGGTGAACGGTGGTCGAACTTGTTGGTGATCCAGGTGGCGCCGTTGATGCGGCGCCCTTCGCAGCTGGGGACCAGAAAGCCGTAGCCCTGCGGACGGGCCGGCAGATCCGACCTGCGGAAGGCGAAGAACACCGTCGCAGAGCTCACGTAGCGGATTCGCTGCAGCTTTACGGCCGCCGCCGGCGCCATCTCGGCGAGCAGACGCGCCGCCATCCAGGCGGGCGTTGCCACGATCACGCCCGCGTACCCGCGCCGTACTCCCTGGGGCGTGAGCAACGAGTAGCCGCCGTTGTTGTCCGAACGCTGGACGGAGGTGACGCTCGTGCCTGTGCACAGCGTCGTGGCTGCCAAGCGATCGGTCAGCCGCTCGACCAGGCGCCCCAGACCGTCGCGCAGCGAGCAGAAGATGGGAAGCCAGCGCGTTCCCGAGCGCGCGCTCTGCGGCGCCCTGAGCAGCGTCAGCAACAAGCTTCGGCGGCGGGCCACCATCTGGGGAAAGCGTGGGAAGGTGCTGTAGACGCTCAGCCTGTCGGGATCGCCCGAGTAGATCCCCGCGACCAGCGGATCGACGATGCGCTCGACGGCCTCACGGCCCAGTCGGCGTCCGAAGAAGTCGGCCATCGACTCGTCCTCGCGCTCGGGACCGCGCGGCAGCACCATATCGGCGGCCATGCGCAGCTTGCCCGGCCACGAGACCACGCCGCTGCTCACGAACGACTGGATCTTACGCAGGGCGCTGGAGCCGGTGCCGTAGGGCAACGGCCTTAGCTTGCCCCGCGAGTAGAGTGCAACACCGCGATCTTCGTCCCGCGTCGGGATGATCTCGTCTTCCAGATCGATCTCGCGAGCAAGCTGCAGCGCCGCCGGCTTCAGGGTGAGGATGGCGTCGGGGCCGGCGTCGAGGACGTAGTCGCCTTCCCGCTCCGTCAGGATGGCTCCGCCCAGCCGGTTCGAAGCCTCGAACAGATCGACCTCGAGAGCCAACGATCGCGCGCGGGCTTGCAACCCGAGCTCGTACGCTGCGGCGAGGCCCGCGATACCGCCTCCGACCACGGCGACCCGCCGCACCCGCGCTTCAGGCATCGGCGCGCGTCACCCCACCGGGTGAGCGTGCACAGTCTCCACCACCGCCTCCACGCTCTCCGGCGGTGTGCCGGGCAACACCCCGTGACCCAGATTGAAGATGTAGCCGCGACTCGCATCGGCGTCCCGCAGAATGCCCTGCACCCGATCCACCAGCAGCTGCCTGGGCGCCATCAGCAAAGCCGGATCCAGGTTGCCCTGCACGGCGAACTTCGACCCGATGGTGCGTCGCGCTTCGGCGATCGGCGTCCGCCAGTCCACGCCGATCACATCCCCACCCGCCTCCTTCATCGCTTCCAGCAGGCTGCCGGTGTTCGTGCCGAAGTGAATCCGCGGCACATCGTAGCGGGCCAGCCCTTCCAGCACCCAGCGAGAGTGAGGCAGCACGTAGGCGCGGTAATCTTCCGGCGACAGGCAGCCCACCCAGCTGTCGAAGAGCTGAACGGCCTTCGCGCCCGCCTCGATCTGGGCGGCCAGATAATCGCGCGTCACCTCACGCACGATCCGCATCAGGCGGTCCCACGCCTTCGGCTCCCGGTACATGAACGACTTCACCAGAATGTGGTGGCGTGAAGAACCGCCCTCGATCATGTAGCTCGCCAGCGTGAACGGCGCGCCCGCGAAGCCGATCAGCGGCACGCGGCCGTCCAGCGCCGCACGCACCGTGCGGATCGTGTCGAGGACGTAGCTTAGCTCGACCGCCGGATCGAAGGGTTGTAGCGCATCCACATCGGCCGGCGTGCGGATCGGCCGCTCGATGATCGGGCCTTCGCCCTTGGCGAAATGGAAGCCGACGCCCAGCCCCTCCAGCGGCAGCAGGATGTCGGCGAAGACGATGGCCGCGTCGAGGTCGAAACGCTCCAACGGCTGCAGCGTCACCTGCGCCGCCAGCTCGGGGCTGTGACACAGCTCCAAGATCGAGTGCTGCTCACGCAGCGCTCGGTATTCGGGCAGGTAGCGGCCCGCCTGCCGCATCAACCACACGGGCACGCGGTCCACCGACTGGCGCCGGCAGGCTCGCAGGAACGGATACTCGTCGCTCATCGCTCTCCCAACAGCTCTCGATTCGGGGTTGCGGCTGCTGACGTTTTGGCGCCCCGGCCAGAATCGGGCGCTAACGGCTCGGGACCGCTTGGTACTTCCTTGTTCTGAACAACGGGTGTCGGAACAGAATCCTGCCGGCCCGGAGTGTCAAGGGACAGGCGACGTCGGACTCATCGCAACTTGACGCTGCGGTGGCGCCGATCATCTTCACCACTGTTCCCAGCAGCCAACCCGCAATTCGTGGATGTCAAGGATCACCCTCTGATGCTTCGATTCGCCAACCAGCGGCTGACGGGTTATCGCCCCCGGCCCGTCATTTTCGTTGCAAGTCTCTTCTTGATCGGCGCTTGCGGAACCGGCGCTAACCCAGCGAGTTCGACCGGCTACCGCGGGTCGATTCTGCCAGAGCCGCAGGAGAAGGTCGCGTTTACGCTGGCCGACACCGATGGCCAACCGTTCGACTTCGTCGGGCAAACCGATGGCTTCGTGACGCTGCTATTCTTCGGCTACACCCATTGCCCCGATGTCTGCCCCATCCACATGGCCAACATCGGGGCGGTGCTGGAAGATTTTCCCTACGATCTACGGCGGCAGTTCAAGGTCGTCTTCGTCACCACCGACCCCGAGCGCGACACGGCCGAGCGGCTGCGGAGCTGGCTGAACGAGTTCGACCCCAGCTTCATCGGCCTGCGCGGGGATCAAGAGGAAGTCAGCCGAATCCAGATCGCTTACGGCCTGCCCGCCGCGATCAAGCAGGAGACCGAAGGGGGCGAAGGCGGCTACCTGATCGGCCACTCGGCGCGCGTTCTGGTCTTCACCCGGGACAACCGCGCCCACGTCGCCTACCCGTTCGGCATCCGTCAGGCCGATTGGGCCCATGACCTGCCGAAGCTCGCCGCGGAGACGTGGGGCGAAGGGTGAACATGACAAGGCCACCTCACCCAGACCGCCGGGGCACGCAAGTAGGTCCGCGCCGGCCGCGGCGGCCGTCCCTCTGGCATGCCGCCCCGCTCTGCGCCCTGGTGTTCGCCGCGGCGTGCGATTCCCAGCGCCATGAAGAGGCAGAGATCATCGTGTCGGCGGCCGTCGTGGCAGAGCCGGTCGTGGGCGAGCGTGCGGCCATGTACTTTCAGGTATCCAACCGCGGCGAGCAGCACCTGCAGCTCATGGCGATCTCGACCCCCGTGGCCGAACGCGATTGTGTCACAGACGCCGTTACTGCCCGGCGCTCTTGCCGCGGGGGCGGCCCACTTTCCTCACTCCGCTGAGCTCCTTAAGCTTAGGGCCGCCGGCGAAGCCTGTCGCGTGTCGCCTGCAAGGTTCCGGCACAATACCTTTTCTCTGCCCAACACGGACCACAACAATCGAGACCTGTATGAAAGCGACCCGTCGGCTTCGTCTTCTGCTCGTTACCCTGGCCGTGCTAACGACCTTCGCCGCCCCGGACGCCGAAGCTCAAGAGACCATCGCCTCGGACCGGCCGGGCCTCGGCAGCGGTTCTTACGTTCTGGATCCCGGCACGGTTCAGGTCGAAGGTGGGGTCTCTTACGCCAACGCCGGCCCGCTCGACCTGTTCAGCGTCGGGCAGGTACTGGTTCGAGTCGGCGTGCCCCAGATCGAGGTCCAGGGGATCGTCAACTCGCTGGTGTTCGCCAGCGCCAACGGACAGAGCGACGAGGGGCTTCAGGACATCGGGGTCGGAGCCAAAGTACGGATCTACCGAAGTCCCGAGATCCCGCTCTCGGTCTCCGGCCTCGCCACCGTGAGCGTGCCGACCGGCGCGGATTTTCTCACCAGCGACGAGGTGGTGCCGGCGGCGGTTCTCCTGGCTGACTACGGGGTCAACGAGCGCTGGACAGTCTTGGGCAACCTCGGTTACACGGTGGGGGTCGGCGATCTTGACGGCGTCTTCGCGCTCATCCTGACGCCCAGCGTTTCGCTGCCGGTCGAGGCGAACGCCGGGGCCTACTTCGGTTACGCCGGCTTCTACTCCTCATCCAGTCCACAGCACTTTGCGGAGGGCGGGTTCACCTTGCTGCCGACGCCCGATCTGCAGCTCGACATCAACGGCGGTGTCGAGCTTGGCAGCGGCGACTTCTTCATCGGCGTCGGCGTGGCGACGCGCTGGTTACCACGCTGACGCGGCTTGGACTTGACGCCGAGGTTCGAATCCCCGTAGTCTTGAGCCGACAGTTGACAGAACGGCGGGCGGAACATCCCGGAAGCCGGTGAGAACCCGGCGCGGCCCCGCCACTGTGTGAGGCCCGGCGCGAAGCCGGAAGAAGCCAGCTCGACGTGCCACTGGGACCAAGCGATCGGTCCTGGGAAGGCGAGCTTGGCTGCCTCGAGCCAGGAGACCTGTTCCGCCCCGCACGCCACGGCACTCTTCCAGGGCAAGACGTGCGGGCTTTCTTATTGGATTCCAGTCACCACGCGAGCGGGCTCCAGACCCGCGTCTGGTCAGCGCGAAGTCGCGACGCTTCCCTTCCGAGATCACTCGGCAAAGCACGAGCCACGACCGCGCTCGCGGCTGCGGCGCGCCGACTCGCCGGTTTCGTTTTGCTCGTCGTGCTGGTCGTGGCTTCGGCCCGAGGCGTCCTCGCTCAATACCCCGGCGAGCTGACGGGCTGGGTCTTGGATGCGATCACCGGCGATCCGATCGAGCACGCACGCGTCGAAATCGTCGAGACGGGTCACGCCACATCGACGGACGGCCGCGGCGAGTTCTACCTGCGCGGTTTGGAGCCGGGACGCCATCGCGTTCGCCTGAGCCGGCTGGGCTACTTACCGGCGGTTCAAGAGGTGGAGGTGCGGAACGGCGCCACGACCCGGCTCGACGTGCGGCTGGGAGCCGATCCGTTCGTTCTCGCAGAGCTTCGATCGCAGGCGACCCGCGGACCCGATGCGGAGCCGGGCGTGCTTCGCCTGGCACGCGACGAGATCGAGGCGAGTGGCGCGCGCACGGCGGCGGACCTGCTGCAGGGTCGCGCCGGGCTAGTGATCGATCTCCGCGGTCCCGGCGGACCGGCGCGGGTCAGCATCCGTGGCAGCTCCGCCGACCAGGTGCTGGTGCTGCTGGACGGCGCGCCGTTGAACGATCCACTCACCGGCGCCGTGGACTTGTCGTCGCTTCCCGTTTCTCAGATCGAGTCGGTCACCGTGCTCAAGGGCAGTCGATCGGCGCGCTTCGGTCCGGGAGCCGAAGCCGGCGCAATCCTCATCCAGTCGCGCACGATCGCCCGGCCCTGGGCGATGCGATTGGGTGCCGGTTCGCTGGGGGACTGGTCGGGGACCGCCGAGACCGGAGGCCAGCTTTCCGCGATGTCCTGGTCGGCGGGTGGCAACGTCCGAAGCCAGAACGGCGAGTTCGACTTCGAGCGGCCAGCGGCGCTGGGCGGTGGGACCGATCGACGTTCCAACTCCGACCTCGCGGAGGTCGGCGCGTTTGCGGACGCCTCCGGAGCACTGGCGGGCGGCGGCCTGCGAGTCCGTGCCGGCTTCAACCAGCTGAAGCGCGGCATTCCGGGCCCCGTCTACCTGGCTACACCCGATGCGCGCGAGGAGTTGAGCCGCTGGCGTGCCCAGGCCGCCTGGGAGCGTCGGGCGAATCGCGTCGGATTCTCAGCCCACACCTTCGCCGTCTGGCAAAAGGCCCGATTCGCGGATCCGCAGCCTCCGGCCGGCCCGGCGCTCGACAGCCGCTACGAGGCTCGCGCCCTGGGCGGCCGCTTGGGCGCCGAACTGGCGCTGGGTGGCGCGCTGAAGTCTCTAACGGCGGGCACCGAGCTTCGGCGTCAAGCTTACGAGGGCAGCGAGCTGGACGACTCGGCGCCAAGCGGGCGAACGGACCTCGGTCTCTTCGTGGGTGGGGTGCTGGGCCCGCGTGAGCGAGCCCTTCCCTTGCAACTCGACGCGGCGCTGCGTCTCGATCGCGACGGCCTCGACCACCTCTGGCGGCTGAGTCACGAGCTGACCCTGACGTTGGAGGCGGGGGCGCTGGGATTTCACGTCCGCCACGCCAGCAGCTACAGCCCGCCCAGCTTCGGGGACCAGTTCTTCAAGGAAGGCGTCCTGGTGCGGGCGAACCCTGAGCTGCGAGCCGAGCGTGTGCCCCGCGACTTGAGCGTCGGTGCGAGCCTCGAGGGTGGCTTAGGGCCGCGGGCGTTCGGGCGCCTGTCCGTCGACGCTTATACCGCCGATGTGAAGGACATGATCATCTGGGCGCCGGATTTTCGCTTCGTCTGGAGCCCGCGGAACTTCGATGTGAACCGCCGTGGCCTCGACGCCGAGGCCGAGCTGCTCCTTCCCAGGCCACGACTCGCCCTGCGTATGTCTTACGGCCTGGCGCGGGCGACCTACGACCGACCCGGTGACGAGGCCGTGCAGGTGATGTATCGGCCCCGGCACAGCGGCGGCCTCGCCGCCAGCTGGCGCCCGGCGGCCTGGGAGCTTGCCGTGGACGCCCGTTACATCGGGACGCGCTACCCGGTCCCGGCGCCGCTCAACGCGCTCGATCCTTACTGGACCGTCGACCTTCGTTTGGGACGGAGCTTCGAGGCGGCGGGCTGGCGCCTCACACCGCGCCTGACCGTCGAGCGGCTATTCGACAACGACGATTCGTTGATCTTCGGCTATCCGGAACCGGGACGCACACTCCGGTTCGAGCTGGCGGCGGCGCCCAGTTCAAGCGCCGAAATGGAGATTAGCAACGAACGATGACGCCGCGTGACAGGTTGAACACCGCAGGGTAAACATGAGGAACGATTGATGACGGCGCGTGGGTGGATGAAGGATCTGACTATGGCGGTGGGCGGCGTGACCTTGGCCATGGCGCTGACTGGTTGCGATGACGACCCGACCGGTCCGGCCCCGCAGGCCGGGATCGAGACGGCGGTGGTCGTCAATAGCATCGCTCTGTCAGTGACGGTCTTTCCGGTGGACAGCCCACAGAGAGCGCGAACCATCGGACTCGCCCCGGCGGGCACGCCCGCGAGCCTCGCCGTGCGCGGCAACCTGGCCGCCGTTCCTCTCGGACTCTTTCCAGCGCTGGCCGTCGTCGATCTGTCGACCGGCGACGTGCGAACCGTGCCGTTGCGGAACAACTCCGGAGCGACGGGCGCGGCGTTCTTGAACGACTCGATCGTCTATGTCGCCGACTCGAACCTGAACTCGCTCTCGCGCGTCAACGTGTTCAGCCTGCAGGTAGAGGCCGAGATCGCGGTCGGGATATTCCCGCAGGCGGTCGCCGTCGCTGAAGGCCGGGTCTTCGTCATGAACGCCGAGCTGGACTTGGCCTTCAGGCCCGCGCGCACCGGTGTCGTCTCGGTCGTCGATCCGACGACGAACACGGTCGCCTCTTCGATCTTCTTGACCGGCTTCAACCCCTCGGCAGTGGCGCCGGGGCCCGACGGTCTCCTCTACGTGGTGAATTCCGGTACCTTCGGCCAGGGGGACGGCAGCCTTTCGGTCGTCGATCCGGCGACGCTTGCGGAAGACGAGCACCACGCCGGCTTCGGTGAGTTTCCCGGCGGCATCGCCTTCGGCCCCGACGGTCACGCCTACGTCAGCGCCTTCAGCTACGGTGTGGCGATTTGGAACGCGAGCGACGACGCGTTCCTGCGACCGCCGGCGAACCCGCTGGTCATCCAAGGACACATGACGTCATCGGGCGTCGGCTTCGATACGAGCGGCCGGCTCTACTCGCTCATCCCCGGCGACTGCATCAATCCGAGCATGGTGATGCGCCTAAACGCCGACTTGAGCTTCGACCGCGAGATCGATGTCGGGGTCTGCCCCATCGCCATCGCCTTTACGCGGCTGGAGGCGCCGTGAGCGCTCGCGCCGCGGTCGCCGCTCTTCTCGTCCTTGCCGCCTGCTCCGGCCAGCCGGCGAGCGATCGTCCAGGCGCCGCGGCGGCCGGTAGCGACACGCTCCAACAGACCACGCCGCAGCGGATCGTCTCGCTCATCCCGTCGGCCACCGAGACGATCCTGGCGTTGGGCGCCGGCGACCGGCTGGTCGCGCGCACCGACTTCGATCTCGACCCGCGGCTCGCCCATCTGCCCTCGGTGGGCCAGGGGCTCACGCCGAGCCTCGAGCAGCTCACGTTGCTACAGCCCGACCTGGTCGTCGGCTGGCCCGACAATCCCTCGCGCTCGGTCATCAACCGGCTGGGCGAGATGGGGGTGGCCGTGTACACGCCGAAGGTGCAGACGCTGCGTCAGGTCTACACGACCACACGTGAGCTGGGCGAGCGGTTAGGGTTGAGCGCGGCCGCCGATTCGCTGGTCGCGGCCATCGAACGCGATCTTGCCGCGGTTCAGGCGGCGGTCGAGGGCCGGCGGCGGCCCAGCGTCTTCTACGTCGTCTGGTACGACCCGCCGACGACCGCCAGCACTGGGACGTACATCCACGAGCTGATCACCATCGCCGGTGGTCGCAACATTTTCGCGGACGCGCCGGGCCTGTGGCCGCAGGTCAGCATGGAGGAGGTCGTGCGCCGCCAGCCCGACATCGTCCTTCTGTCAGAGTCCGACGACAACCCGGTGAACGTCGAGCGACTTACCGCGGCGGTGGGCTGGCGCGAGCTGCGTGCCGTGCGCGAGGGACGCGTTCAGACCGTCGACGCGAACCTTTACAACCGGCCCGGCCCTCAAGTGACCGAAGCGGCGCGTCGGCTCGCCAGCATCCTGCACCCCACGGCGCTCCGCGGGTCCGCCATGCCGTGACCGCGCGCAACTCGCTCCGCCTGTTCTCCTTGACGCTGCTGCTCGCCGCGGCGCTGGTGGTGAGCATCGCCTTCGGCGCGGCCAAGCTTCCCATCGGCAGCGTCATTGACGCGCTGAGCGGCGGCGGCGAAGAGACGACGCGCACCATCATCTTGAGCCTGCGGCTGCCCCGCGCCGTCCTCGCCATGCTGGTGGGCGGCGCCCTCGCCCTCGCCGGCGCCGTGCTGCAGGCGCTGCTGCGCAACCCGCTGGCCGAGCCCTACGTGCTGGGCGTCTCCGGCGGCGCCGCGGTCGGCGCGGTGGGCGCCGTCGTCCTCGGTTGGAACGTGCGGGCGACCTGGTCGCTCCCCATCGCCGCGCTGGCCGGAGCGCTTTTCGCCATCGGATTGGTCCTCCGCATCGCCAGCCGCGCCGGCCGCACCCTCGACACACGCATCCTGTTGCTAGCCGGCGTCGTGGTGGGCGCCTTCTTCAACGCCGTGATCCTGCTGCTCCTGACCTTCGCGCCGGCCGAGACGTTTCGCTCGGCGATCTTCTGGATGATGGGGAGCCTGGCGGCGGCCAACTGGTCCGAGGCCGGCGTGCTGGCCGCGTACCTCGCCCCGGCGATGGTGGCGCTGCTGCTCATGGCCCGGCCGCTCAACCTGCTGGCCGTCGGCGAGGAGACGGCGCTCTATCTCGGCACGCGGGTCGAGCGGGTGAAGCTCGCCGTCTACCTGCTGGCCTCGCTGCTGGTGGCCGCGGCGGTGGCGCTGAGCGGCATCATCGGGTTCGTCGGCCTGGTCGTGCCTCACGCCGTGCGCCTGGTCTGGGGCAGCGATCACGAGCTGCTGCTTCCCGCCTGCGTGCTGGCCGGCGGCGCCTTTCTGCTGGTAGCCGACACGGTGGCGCGCACCGCGGCCGCGCCGGCCGAGTTGCCGGTGGGCGTCATCACCGCGCTGGTCGGCGTGCCGCTGTTCGTTCTGTTGTTGATGCGGAGGGTGACGTGAGCGCCGCGCGGGCGGGCCGGACTGAGGTGACGGCCGCGACCGGCGGCCCGGTCTTCGAGGGGCGCGACGTGCGATTCCAGTACGAGCTGGCCGCGTCGCCGGCGCTGGACGGCGTCGGCTTTCGTGTCGATGCCGGGACGCTCTACGCCGTCATCGGGCCCAACGGTTCCGGCAAGACCACGCTGCTGAAGCTACTGCTCGGCGCGCTTCGTCCCGGCGGCGGCGAGCTGCTCTATGCCGGACAGGCTGTGACGGATTGGAGCCGGAAAGCGCTGGCGCAGCGGATCGGGGTGGTGCCCCAGGGCGAGGAGATGGCGTTCCCGCTCAGCGTGCGCGAGCTGGTGGCGATGGGGCGCTATCCGCACCTGGGGATCCTCGGGCGGCCAGGCGCCGAAGACCGCGAGGCGATCGACCAGGCGTTGGAACGCTGCGACGTCGCCGGCCTCGCCGACCGCTCGATCTCGACGCTGTCGGGCGGCGAGCGCCAGCTCGCGCTCATCGCCCGGGCGCTGGCCCAGCGGCCCGGCACGCTGGTGCTGGACGAGCCCACCGTCTCGCTCGACATCCGTCACGAGATGGCGATCTTCGAGCTGCTGGCCGAGCTGACGGCGCGCGACGCCGTCACCGTCGTACTGGTGACGCATCACCTGAACCTCGCCGCGCGCTACGCCCAGCGGCTGCTGCTGCTCGATCGGGGCCGGGCCGCCGCCGAGGGGCCACCGGCACGCGTGCTGTCACGCGAGACGATCGAGCGCGTCTACGGCTGGTCGGTGGTGGTGGGCGCGCACCCGGGGCCGGGGCGGGATGTGGGGGCACCGCAGATCGTCCCTCTGGCCGGTGAGGAGCCCTGAGGCTGGGCCCTCAGGCTGGACGTGGGTTTTGCGGAGCCTTACACCACGGGCGATGGCCATAGCTTCATGGCCACGAGGTCCAGCAACAGAACGGCGACGCCGGCTCTCCAAAGGATGTCACCCAGCTCCGAGCCCGCTGCGAACAGCGCCCCAACAAAAGCCAACAGACCCACGACGAACAGTCCGACCTGCATGACTTTCATATTCAACCTCCTGTAGCAAGAACTACCAGCGCGCGCGTCACGGCCCCGGCTCGCCCGCCACGGCGTCGGCGCCGCCGGGCCGGAACGGAGTCGGCAGTCGATGTTCGTCGTACCAGAAGGCGCCCGGGAAGCCGGCCTCGACCTCTTTCTTCTTCGCGCTCCAGCGCTCGATGTCGACGCGGAACACCGAGGTCCGGTCCAGCTCTTCCTGGGTGGACGGCCGGTAGTCGCGTTCCGGCTTCAGATGGGGCGCGTACTTGTCGAGCAGCAGCTGCAGCGCGTAGCTCTTCTCTCTGTCATCATCGACGACGCGGCCGCGCCCGAACACCGTCACACCCGCGTACTCGACGCTGAACTCGAGCGCCGTGTCGGCGGGGAGGAGCCGGCCCATCTCGCTGACGCTGAAGCAGGCGCGAGCATCGCCCTCGACGTTCGAGCGGGTGCGGCCGCTGCGGGCCGTGTGCAGGTAGATGGCGTTCGCCTTCTCGTCGTACACGTAGAGGTTCGTATTAATGAACGGCTGATCGTCGGCGATCGTGGCCAGCGCGCCCCACGCCCCTGAATGCAGGAAAGCGCGCACCCACTTTTCGTCCTCGACCGCTCGGTCGCGCCGTCGCATCTCCTCGGGCCCTTTCTTCTTGCTCGCGGCCATCCGCACCCTCCCCTCGTCCGGGATTTTCTCTTATTTATAGGACTCGAGCTCAGCCGCGCGAAACACGCCGCTTGCGGCCCGGCCCACAGCGGGCGAGCCGAGGAGCCGTTCCCATGCCGAAAACCCCGATCCACGCCGGAACCTCCGGCTTCTCCTACCCGGAGTGGAAAGGCTCATTCTATCCCGAGGTGCTGCCCCAGTCCAAGTTCCTCGAATACTACGCGGGGAAGTTCTCCACCGTCGAGATCAACAATACGTTCTACCGCTTCCCGGCGGCGAAGCTGCTGGAGGGGTGGCGCGACGGAACGCCCGACGGCTTCACCTTCGCGGTCAAGGCCAACCAGGGGATCACGCACCGGGGCCGGCTGCACAACGTCGACGAGCTGACCCGCGACTTCATCGACCGCTGCCGCCTGCTGGAAGGCAAGCTGGGACCCATCCTCTTTCAGCTGCCCCCCAACTTCAAGCGCGACGACGAGCGGCTCCAGAATTTCCTCGACATCCTCGACCCGCGGCTGCGCTACACCTTCGAGTTTCGGCACGCGAGCTGGTTCGACGATACCGTGTTCGAGATGCTGTCGGGCGCCGGCGCCGCTCTCTGCGTCTCGGAAGGCGACGCACTCGACACGCCGCGCCTGGCCACCGGCAAGTTCGTCTACGTTCGCCTGCGCAAGGAAGCGTACGCGGATGAAGAGCTGGCCGATTGGCACGCCTGGATGAGCCGGCAGGCCGAGGAGGGGCGCGAGGTCTTCACCTACCTCAAGCACGACGAAGAAGGGGCATCGCCCGAATACGCGCTTCGCCTGCTGGCCGGACCGCCGGCCTGAGGCCCGGCGCGGGCCACGGGCGACGCTTGCCGGACGCTTGGGGCTACCCCATGTTAATGCGCCTTTCGCAAAACACGCTAAGCAGACAAACGGGGCGCGCTATCGGGTTGGGGTCCGCCGGCGTCGCTCCAGCGCCGAATACCCAGGGAGGCAGTCGACATGGCCGGAATCTATCGTTCGCTCTACTACGCCGACGTGACTGTGGGAAGCGGCGGCAGGCTCACCATCCCTCAGGAGATCCGCGAGGATCTCAAGATCGAAGACGGCAATACGCTGACGCTGAGGGTCGAGGAGAGCCCGGACGGGCAACGGCAGATGGTGATCTGGAAATCGGCTCAGCAGGCCGAAGAGTAGCGAATCACGCAGCGGCCTGCCGGCCTCGGGGGTGAGGGTCGGCAGCGCCTGTGCTCGTCTAGTGAGTCACCCCGTGGATGTAGTCTTTCAGCAGGCGGTTCTCGAATTCCGTCGCGCGCAGGTGGGAATTGACCACGTCCCCGATCGAGATGATGCCCACCAGCTTCTCTTTCTCCAGCACCGGCAGGTGGCGGATCCGATTCTTGGTCATGATCCCCATGACGTAATCGAGGTCATCCTCCGGGACACCGATGATCACGTTCTTGGTCATGATGTCCGCCACCGGCGTCTCCTTCAGGCTCTCGCAGCGCGCCGCACCCTCTCGCAGGATGTCACGCTCGGTGATGATCCCGACGACCGAGCCGCCATCTGTGACCACCAGGCTTCCGATGTTGTGCTTCACTAGGGTTTGGAGGGCTCCGTGAACAGTCTGGCGGGGCTCGATTGT
>JABAOH010021768.1_pt1 | contig 16975 bp, 14 predicted proteins | sample 7062181 | NCBI WGS metagenome assembly JABAOH01 (sample SAMN14538630, study PRJNA623070) | marine sediment metagenome | biome: marine biome [ENVO:00000428]; feature: marine pelagic biome [ENVO:01000023]; material: deep marine sediment [ENVO:00002113]; isolation source: pool of 5 deep marine... | reverse complement strand
CCCACCCCTCCGGTCATCTTCGCTTCATCCCTGACCCCAATCTGTCTCATCTCAATTCTCGTCTTAAACCTTGCAGCGAGATCTTTAACCAGCTCCCGAAAATCCACGCGTTTCTCAGAGGTGAAGTAGAAGATAGCTTTGCTCCGATCGAAGAAAAACTCAACCCTGACGAGTTTCATATTCAGTTTTCTGGCCTTGATTCTCTCCAGGCAGAACTGGAAACCTTCCACTTCAAGAGATCGATTGGCTCGGTCCTGTATGATATCCTCTTCGGTGGCCTTTCTCGTTACCTTCCTCAAAGTCTTCATAAGGGATTTCTTTTCCTTTTCCCTCGGCTCCACCGCGACACTGCCAAGACCAACGCCTCTCCCGGTTTCAACGACAATTGAGTCTCCCGTGTGGAGATCGAGATCGAGTGCATCGAAATCGTGAACTTTCCCATCGTTGAGTTTGACGCCAACAACTCGAATCATTCTGTCTATCCTCTATCCTTCAATATATCCTCAGGACCCCGGACAGGAAATACCAAATTCCCGGCCTTTTTGAAAAGCTCGTCCTACTCGGGTAAGAGGCTTTTTCTCCTCACAGGGCACCCAAATGACCCGATTCCTGAAGTGATGTCCCATAGAATGCCTATCTCAGTTGGAGCATAAGGTTTTCCATTGCTAAGAGCCGGTTTGCATTACGACTCAGAACCTTTGAGGTCTCGTTGATCGCCTCGATTCGCCGAACCAGGGACTTTCGACACATCAGGACCGCCTTTTCCTTTATTATCTCAGAAAAATCCTGGTTAATGAGCCGATCGACATCCCTCTGTTCATTCCAAATAATCAGATCTCGGTACCAAGAGATCATCAGAGGGAACACCAGTGGGAGATCTTCCCCAAAGTTTGCTAAAGACTCGGCAGTAGCGAACGCACCCTGCACTCCCTGGGAGCCTAAATCGATCAGGTTTTGAATAATCTTCTGTCTCCTCTGCCAGATTTCGTGATGAAACATCTCGATAGCCCGTCCCGGGCTGCCCTGAGAAAGCCCTGCCAGGGTCCTTGCTTCCCTCTTCTCGAGTGACAGCCGGTTGGTCAATTCTTCGCTCATCTCGTCGATGGGCAGCGGGGCGAAACTCATCTGCTGACACCTCGACGAAATGGTGGGCAAAAGCGAATTCCTTTCCGGGGCAAGGAGAATCAGGAGGGTTTCAGGGGGGGGCTCCTCTAACGTTTTCAATAGCGCATTGGCACCCTCTGCCTTCATCCGATCCGCCCCATCGAAGATGCAGACTCGTTTCCTGCCCTCGTAAGGCCGATAACTCAAGGACCGCTGAAGTTGACGGATTTGCTCGATTCTGATGAACTGACCGTCTGGACTTATCACAGAAACGTCAGGATGGTTCCCATCTTCTATTTTCCTGCACGATAGACATCTATCGCAACAGTCCTCTCTCCTCTCTTCACAGTTCAGTGCCTTAGCGAGACTGAGGGCCGTGATCTTCTTCCCGATCCCTTCAGGTCCCAGAAACAGATAGGCGTGAGGGAGGTGATCGTTCACAATGGCTTTCTGTAGAAGTCGAATAGGCCGCCGATGACCGATAATCTGTTCGAAGCTCATGTCCTAAAGATTCTCCTAATGAGGTAACGGGCTATTTTCTCTCACTCCCTACCCTATCCGGAAACCGACCCCCTTGCGCGAGGACCTCTCGAAGGATTGGCTCCACCACATTACAAACAGTTCGGTGAACCTCAGGTTCCTCCGAAGACGCATCAATCACTCGGATGCGACCCGGATGTTTCCGCGCAATCTGAAGGTAACCTTCCCGCACTCTTCGATGAAAAGCGATGGATTCTCTTTCAAATCGATCTTCCTTTGCAGCTGGCTCCCTCGCATCAATTCTTTGAGACGCCCTTCCCAACCCCATCTCGACCGGGCAATCCAACAAAAGAGTCAGGTCGGGGACAACCCCCTGTGACGCCAGACGGTTCAGATGCTCAACCATTTTGAGATCGAGGTGACGAGCATAACCCTGATAGGCCAGAGTGGCATCACAAAAGCGATCACATAGAACAACCATACCCTTTTCCAGGGCCGGTTCGATAACCTCGAGGATGTGTTGAACTCTGCTTGCTTCATATAAGAAGAGCTCACCCAGGGGAGTGAGCTCGTTGTTTTCTGAACTCAACAAGATTTTTCTTATCTGATCACCAACAAGGGATCCACCTGGTTCTCGGGTCAGCTTGCATCGCCATCCTTTTTTCTTCAAGAACTTTTCGAGGCCCCTGGCCTGAGTGGTCTTGCCACTCCCCTCTATTCCTTCAAAGGTAATGAGATAGCCTGTAGAACGTGTCATTTATCTGAACTGGATATCTGCCCAGTCGGACAAGGTATTGAAATCCTTCGTCATCATAGGTGACGTCCCGCCCCTTGTCAAGCTAAAACCCTCCCTCCTTCTCGCCGATGGCGGGACAAGTGGGAACGGGCTGTTGCCCAAATTCCGTTAGACCACTTGCGTCCAAGTCATTTCCAGAGTATTTCACCGGAAAGTGGGAAGGGAAGCTCTGAACCAAAACTCGGTGTTCGTGGTCCGTCGTCCGCAGTTCGTTGTTTAAAGACCCAGATTTGCACATCCACGGCTATTCGAGTAACAGACCCAGGGAATCTGATTTTCAATCGAATGACGTAAAATGATCGTTACAACTGACCACTGACAACCGACAACGGACAGCACCCAGAAAAGCTTTTGAGCAGCGAAGAGCACTCCTTTTCCACTTTCATCAGAGAAAAGCCGAGAAAAGCGATTTCGGAACGGCCCGAGGAATACTGACACCCTTCCTTCGCAAATGTCCCTCAGGGACATGAGCGTCCACAAAACTGAAAAAACTCCAGAAATCGTCTATCTCACGGGCTCCTGTGCATTTAAGGCCCAGTTGTAATGGATATAGTCGACTTTGGGCTCCCGTCCAAGAAAGGAAACGACCTCCTCGTTGAGGTAAGGTCGAATAAAGTTCATCACTGAACCGGATTTTCCAACAAAATCACCTTGAAACCAGTCGAATATCTTTGACATGTAAAATGTATTCTCGGCTCGATCGATCCGAATACCCCGGTCCGAATTGATATATTTCCAAGTTTCTTCTTCCAGCTTTTTCTGTACGTTCTCTTCTGTGTAGGCAAACCTCGGTAATTTTGGGCAACTTGACGAAGCACATATGATGGCGAAATGGATTCTTGGATCTTTGAACTGCTTTCGCAGAATTTCATGTTCGATATCGTCAGGACCCATCCGCCGACCGGCCACAACATGTTCCCGACTTGTGAAGAACTTGGTTGAAGTCCAGACGCCTGGAATCAGCGTCTCACGAACGCTTTTCTCGGGCTTCCATTTGATCACTTTGTCGATGGTGATGGCGTTATAGGCATTGATCCAAAAGGCAAGCTGACCATCATGGGATAGCGTTTCCACCTTGGCCGATTCAAGTGATTCTATGTAGTCGGAAAAACGCCCGTCCTTGGCGACGCCGTTATAGTCCACCAGACCATCCTCATCAACATACTCCTTGAGAATCAGGTCAAACTTATCGTGATCAAAGGGATAAACCCATTGAACCATAGAAAGGGTTATTAGCATTGATACAAAAAAAGCAGCCATCCACCTGTTCATCTTCATACCCCCGAATTGACTTTCTCAAATTATACCATCTTATCCCTTCGGGAATTAGGGGACGTTGGTAGGAATCGAAGGTTATCTTGGCCTAAAACACTGATTATCCGATTGAGACTGATCCATCCTGATCCTCAACCGGGTACCCCTCACTTCATTAACTCAGAGCCACGATATCTTCCGGCGCCATCTCCTTGATCCATAAGGCCGCTCTGCCCTGGAGTCACCATACCGGAAAGCGAGTTCTTATCTCTTCACTATGACTTTATCACTCACTCCAATCTGTCGAGAGAAGAGGTCGATAGGTCTTCCGCTCCACTTTTTCGAGGTATTGGAGAAGATTCCTCTCGAGCTCTGCTGTCAGATCTAGCTCTTCCTCAATCAGGTTTCTCCTCTCCATCGGATCACGGTAAGTATTGAACAACTGGAGAAGGTCCAATTCGGCAAAATAAACCAATTTCCATTCCCAGTTCCGGTATAGGAAGTATCGGCGCTTGAACGATGCCCTTCCAACGATGTCCCGATAAAGATAACTGTCCCGCTCGTTTTCCAGGAGCAGCGGCACGAGAGAGATCCCCATATGGGAATCTTTGTAGGGCGGATCAATAGAATAACCAGCCAGATCGGCCAGTGTGGGTGCCACGTCAGATGATACGACGGGAATGTCCTCCACTCGCTTCCGGATTCCATGGGTGAACAGGATCAAAGGTATTCGGATCTCCTCTTCATAGAGTGTGTGGCCATGCAGACTCGCCCCATGCTCCCAGAACTGTTCTCCATGGTCAGAGGTAAATAGAATGATCGTACGGTCGTAGATACCTTTTTTCTCAAGCCACGAAACAAACCGCTCGAAGGCCTTATCGATGTAGGAGAGGTTATTATCGTAGAGGTCTCTGGGGGTATTTCCGAAATCCAGGCCACCTTCCTTCTTCCACAGATCGTTGTGCACATCCATCAGGTAGAGAAGGCAGAAAAACCTCTCCCCTCGGGCGAGCCTATCAATCGCATCTTTTGCCCAGGCAAAAACCTCGTCTGCCGGAACCGACCGTCGGTCACCCGTCGATTTTGATCCTCCCAGCTCGATGACAGGGAAGTGGGGAGGGAAAATGGCTCTCGGGCCGAACTCTCTTACCATCATCACCTTATCAATTCCCTCTGCTCGGGCTAGTTTGAAATAGAGATTCTCCCGGTGCACCTCCGGCCCATACAGGTTAAAACGGCTTCTTCCGCCGAAGAGAAAAGGGACCGCTGCAAAAGATCCACCCCCCTGGCTATAGGCTCTTCGGAAAGAGACGGCCTCCTCCAGGGCCCATCGATCCAAGAAGGGGGTTAAGTTACGGCTATACCCCGATGAGTGGAACGCATCCCCGCGCAGAGCGTCGACCACGATCACCAAGAGGTTGAAATCTTTGGGGAGGAGCGACGGATGGGTTTTCTCTAGCCTCCACGGTAGGGGCCATTGCTCTGGACTATGATTGATCTTCGGAGCCTGTCCCAGGCGGACCCATCGGTTGATTCCAGTGAAATTGGAAACCGCCCTCGCATAAGCTGCGTCGACCCTGTTGAGCTCGTTGAACTGTAAGACAGCCACCTTTGTTTCCCTATGCCTCTCGAGAAACACAAAGGGGAGAAAGCCCACAAAGAAGACAATCCCTATAATAGCCCATTCTCTGGTCAGCTTGGTTGAAAGCACCGAGTCCAGACCGAACAACTCCTCGTATAACAGGACCATAATCCCAGCAGATATCACGGCTGTCGCCTTTAGGACTGCCGCTTTCAGGTATGAGAAGGCCGTAAACCACGGATCGAAAAGACCACCATAAAGGACATAGGCTCCCAACAATAGGCTTCCCACCAGACAAGAAAACAAGAGAAAGCGCCACGACCATCGGCCACAGCCTGGCCGCGTCAGTATCCAAGTTAGGGGAAACACAAGCACCGATCCCATAGCGAGCGCAACGGCTCCAATTTGACTCATCCTTTCCGTTTGACGTCCGCACGATACAATCCTCTGGAAAGCCGCTGAAAATAGGAGACCACCACTCCCACACAAGAGGATAAAAAGCGGGATGATAGCAGGCTTGAGGTCGAGTGCCCTAATTTCCCAGTCCGTCGCGAGGACCAACGATTCAAGCCATATGACAGCATAGAGACCTGATATGGAGAGAAAAGGAAAAATGAAAAACATCCCTCCAATACCGCAGCTCCGATTGACCCTACCCTGCAAGGCCCTAAACCCAGCCAGAACCGCTAAGGTGCCAATCCCAAACCATAGACCCGTGACCCCTGATAATAGGGGAGGAAGAATTTGACTCAACAGCCCCTCAAAGGAGCTGTCCAGATGAACGTAGGCCTGCATTCGATTCCAAGAGGGATCGAGACGTGCAGGTATGGCAGCAAGGACAAAAAGAAACAAAAGAAACAGAAGGGAACCCATTTCTGGGCGAATCGACCCATTTTTTAGCGGGTAGGGGTCGATTCTCTCAGATCGCCATAGGGCCAATAGCGCCTGCAGCAGGATCGAAATCTGAAACAGAATGTGCCCCCAAACAAGGCCGTCCCTCCACCAGTTGAGAAAGCCCATGGCCAGAAGACCCAGGGCGACAACTTCACTCCACACGAGAGCCTCTATCCATTTATGGTGGGGGTTGTATTCAAGACGGAACGCGACACGTTGGACCCCGTGAATTCCCAAGAAATAGACGAAGCCGAAAAAGAGGAACAACGGCGTGTATGCTTTGGCCCAAGCGAAGGTGGGGCTTTCCCCCGTCGAGATCTCCCTGGCCAGGTCGCTATGGATCGCAGCGAAGAGAGAGATCAGCACAAAGGCAAGCAAGCCACCCAAGAGATAAAGCCATGGCAAGATGAGAAGAAGCCTTGAGGGATGTATTTTTGGGGATGAGGGATCCATAGCTCTGGTGACTGACGAGGTGATAACCCGAAGATTCTTGTCATTTGGCAATATATCAAGTTCGAACCAAATCTTCGACTCCCTATCACCAGAATCCCCTGATCGGTTCAGGAGGTGCGCAATTACTGCCGAGGGAATTGGGTGAAAATCAAGTCACCTGTTAAATGAAAGGCGATGCTATGGCAACCATGGCATTCTTGAAGCTGACCTGGAAGCAGTGAAGGCTGGCCCTCAGGTGTAAACTTCCCATAACTCCAGTCAGAAGGATAGAAGATAGAGGGAGGATGGCTTTCACGACGACCCATTTTCGCTATAACCGCGATCTCCTCAGGTTTTGAATCCCTGGCCATCGAACCATTCCCGTTATATACCTCCAGTATCATAAAGGTCCCTGAAGGCCAGATCCGCAACTGCCGAGATCCATCTGGATCTTTGAAAGCCCGGGAGCGGGCTAGATCCGAGATCCGAAAATAGAGACGCGCGCTCTGATTACCGGAGAACCGGCGTGTCTTGATCACCTTCACGGTCCATCCCTCACTCAACTCTCCCGAGGACTCACGATATCTGGGAAGCCCCAAGTCCTCGTTGGGATATTCATGGAAGGCAGGGATGACAGTGGAGGGTTCATTTACGAGCCTGAGCCCAGGGGGCTTCAGGAGAGGTTTCGATTCTTCTCCTCCTCCCGGAGCGACGATCGTCGCCGTGAGGGAGAAGATCGAAACGACCATAATGAAAGACAACGCATGGGAATTCAAAACAGTAACTCAGAGGGTTTTCAAATAGCCAATGATTTCGGAGATCTCCTCTTCTTTCAGGTTCTTGAAGGGCGGCATCTTGCCTCCACCCTGCTGGATCTGTTTTCGTACTGTTTCTTCGCTCGTTGGCCTGCCTGTGCTGGGGAGCTGGGGGTTTTTGAAAACCCCTTTCAGTCCTGGACCGACTTTCGTCTCGGTGCTGTCGTGGAAGTGGCAAACAGCACAATTCGCCATGAAAAGATCCTGGCCCTTTGGAGAGGTCTCCTCGTTTTTGAGCTTCGTGAAAATCCATTCTCCAGAGCGTCCCGGGAGGGTAAAGTCGCCTCTCAGGATGATACGGCTATCTTCGCACACCAAACGAAGGGTCGCCTCTCCCTTCTTCTCTTCGAATCGAAAATCCATTGTGATCGTGTCTTGCTCCTGTACCATTCGGTCGATGATGAGATTCCCATCAAATTGCTCCCCTTCCAGTTTGCCCGGTGATGGGAGATAAAACCGGTACACCTTATCAAAATTGGATTTCCAGATGCCTGGCACCTCACACCGCAACGATTCCATGTGAGCCATCGGTTGGCGAAAAACCGATTGATAGAGACCGTCATAAATGGGTCCGTTGCTGCATTGATGGTCGGCCACAACAAAAAGCCAGTCTTTGAGGTCCTCTTCGTCCAACGCAGCGGGAATGAAGGGCGACACATAATCGCCCACAGGAAAGTTGGCCTTCTTGTCCTCCAGATCTCCACTTACGGGAAGCATCCGGTAGGCTCTGAAACGTTTTGTGTCAACTGCCAACATCTGGGGACCCAGATTGCCATCCGAGTCATCCACCTTCATGGTGATCCGGAATACCCGGTCGGAGGCCTTAGCAAAACGAATATTTGAAATCCGGGGGTTATCATCGGGATTGCTATCAAGGGGTAAGATGACAGGTATTTCATTATCCATCCCCTCATTCACCTGGATCTGAAGAGGGAAATAGATGTACCCCTCGCTATAAACATGCAGACCCCAGGGTCCTCCCGAGGGGAGAGGGATCTTGAACGTACCATCCGGGAGAATCTTTCCTCCTGCAAGGAATGCGTTGTTATGGAGTTCCCCCTTTTCAAGAGCCACGGCACCGCTTGCGACAATTTTTCCGTCTGAGGTAAGCACTTTCCCCGACACGTAAGTCTCGCACCACGCCAGTGAACCGACAAGAAAGAGGGATGATACCCAAAACAGTCCAGAAATCACCATTCCTTTTGCTTTCCTGTGCAACCCTTTGCTCCTCCTTATTCCTTCTTTCAGATCATTTTTGTCAAAAATTTATACTAGCATGGAGGCTGATGAAAAGTCTATAATTAAGCAATCCAAACTGCGATCGCACTTGCATGGACCGGCGCAAATGACTCCCGTGCTTCTCTCGGTTGACTGTGTTCGCCAGAGTCATCATTGGGGGAATCCGTGGAAATTCTCAGTTATTGTCTCATCGTTGTCTACCTATTTGCCCTGATCTCTCTTTTCACTTATGGAATCAATTGTTACGTCCTCATGCTTCTCCATCGATTCCATCGAAACAAAGCCCGGCAGAAAGAACTGAGGCGGCACGAGCTTTTTCTCGCAAAGTCCGCTCAGGACGGTCTTCCAAGAGTCACGATCCAGCTCCCTCTGTTCAACGAAAGATATGTGGTTGAAAGACTTCTGAAAGGGGTGGCTACGATTTCCTATCCAAAAGAACGCCTCGAGATTCAGGTATTAGACGATTCAATCGATGACACCGTTAAGATTGTTCAAAAGACAATCCAAGAATATCAGAACGAGGGTTTCGACATTGTCCATCTCCACCGTAAGGACCGCAAAGGGTACAAGGCGGGAGCCCTGGAAGCAGGTCTTGCTCGTGCAAAGGGGGAGTTCGTTGCCATCTTCGATGCCGATTTCATTCCCCCTCCCGATTTTCTCCATAAGACGCTTCCCTATTTTGCCGATTCTCGGGTTGGCATGGTCCAGGCTCGATGGGGCCATATCAACCGCACTTATTCTCTTCTTACGCGCGTTCAGTCGCTCGGTATTGACGGCCATTTCGGTGTTGAGCAACCCGCTAGGTCGTGGGGCGGGCTGTTCATGAACTTCAACGGAACCGCTGGTGTATGGCGGAAAACCGCGATCGAGGATGCGGGGGGATGGGAGCATGATACCCTGACCGAGGACATGGACCTCAGCTACAGAGCTCAATTGAAAGGATGGAAGTTGGAGTTCTCACCGACTATGATCTGTCCATCTGAACTTCCCGTCCAGATACACGCCTTTAAGGCACAACAAAACCGTTGGGCCAAGGGTTCGATCCAGACAGCCCGCAAGCTGCTCGGCCGGATTTTCCGCGCCAGGATTCCCTGGTTTGTCAAACTTGAGGCTTTCCTTCATTTGACGCACTACATGGTTCACCCCTTGATGCTTATCGTCGTCCTCGCCTCCCTCCCCATGCTCTTTACCCAGTGGTTTTATGCCAGCCTCTCCTACCCCATTATGTTTTTCACCCTCATCACCCTCGCAACCTGCGGTCCCTCGTCTCTCTATTTCTACTCTCAACGATTACTCTATCGAGACTGGCTAAAGAACCTCAAATACCTTCCCCTTCTGGTTTGTCTCGGAACGGGGATTGCGGTCAGCAACACGAAGGCGATTCTCGAGGCTTTTGGGCGTAGGACGGGCACTTTTGTCAGGACGCCGAAGTACGATATCTGGTCCCGAGCCGACGATTGGAGAAGAAAGATCTATCGATCACCTGAAAGCCTCCTATCGATAGCGGAGTTCCTTATGGGGTGTTATGCCCTCACTGCTCTCATCCTGTTCTTAACTCTGGGGAAGTATTTTATCAGCCCCTTTCTGGTGATCTACACCCTGGGATTTTTCGCCGTTTTTGCGCTATCCATCTCCCATTCCATGGAACCGGAGAAGAGAAAATCTCGACAAAATGACTCTTAAAAGAGCTCTCTCCCTTGCAACGCTCGGTCTGATGGGAACTCCCATTTACGCCCTCAACTTCAGGCTTTACGGAGTTCTCCTGAAAAGAGGCTTCATCGGTCCGGAGACGGGGACGTTCACAATTCTATTATGCCAGTACGTCCCTCTCGGGATCCTTTATCTTGTTGGAATTGGGATCGTTTTCGGGCGTGACAGCGAGAAAAGGACGACCCCAGATCTACTCTATATTGTCCTTTTTTTTGCATTTATCTATCGGATTCTTTTGATTCCCTTTCAACCTGTTCTCTCCAGCGACGTGTACCGATATATTTGGGACGGTCGGGTCCAATCCCAGGGTACCAACCCATATCGGTATCCACCAAATCACGAAGCACTCAAGGAACTTCGAGACGCTGCCATCTACCCCCATATCAATCGGAAAGGCTCCCCCACCATCTATCCTGCTGGGGCCCAGGCCGTTTTTTATATTCTCAACAAGTTGGGTGTACGAGACGTTCTCACCTTTAAGGGGATGACGCTGCTATGTGACATGGGTTCCATCGTGCTTTTGTTCATGATTTTGGGAAATCTTGGACTGAGAAGAGAGAGGGTATTGGTCTACGCGTGGAACCCATTGGTCATTTATGAACTGGCTAACAATGGGCACCTTGATGGATTTGTTGTCTTTTTTGTTCTTCTGACCTTCTGGTTTATGGCTACGGAACGGCCCAACGCCTCTGTAGCCAGCCTTGGGGTTGCAACGTCCCTCAAATTGTATCCTCTCGTTATTCTGCCCGCCATTCTCAGAGAAAAAAAGGGGCAGAGGGTCTTGCTATTCGGCGCAGTCATTATCTTGTTCTACCTGCCATACCTTTCTGTGGGGAGACAGGTTCTGGGTTTCCTTCCAGAGTATCTCACAAATCCCCGCGAAACTTTCAATCTGGGTCTCAAAGCCTATTTGTTGATGCTTGTTCCCTTTCTGAACCATTGGATGATCACAATGATCCTGACGGGCGTTCTCACTGCTGCGGCATTACTCGTGTGGAAAAAAAGAAAAAAAGACGTCATCGATACCATTCGATTTGCCTACTTTCTCGCAGGCCTTCAAATTGTCCTGACAACCGCATCGTTACATCCATGGTATCTTTTGTGGATTATTCCGTTTCTTTCTTTCTACCCTTCGCCGGCATGGCTTTATTTTTCCTTGACGGTTCCGTTTTCTTACCTTAAATACCAATCGCCCCAGGGGGTTCTTCCGGGATGGGTAAGACACATGGAGTATGTTCCGTTTCTCGCTTTGCTAGCCATGGAGTACTTCATGTTCCAGCGATTCGACAGACATTTGTTCCCCCGGAGGCTCCCCGGGGAAAGATCGGCTGATAGAGTCTAACGAGGTCCGTGGTCGATGCAAGTTTCCGTCGTTGTACCCGCCTTTAACGAGGAGGAGGCAATCGGAGGGGTTGTGAGGCACGTTCCCTCTGATTTGGTAGACGAGGTGATCGTAGTAGACAATGGATCAACCGATTCGACTGCAGTGAGAGCACGAGAAGCCGGGGCAACCGTGGTCAGCGAACCGAGGAGAGGCTACGGAGCCGCATGTCGTGCAGGACTCATGGCCACTAAGAAAGGGGATGTCGTTGTCTTCTTAGATGGGGACAACAGCGATGATCCCAGGAATCTCTCACGCCTTTTGAAGCCGCTTAATGAGGGAGAGGCCGACTTTGTTCTTGGCTCGAGGCTCTCAGGCTCCCAGGAGCCCGGCGCGATGTCCTTCCACGCTCGCTTGGGAAACTGGTTTGTCGCCCGATTAGTGAATCGCGTATATGGATTGAAAATTACCGATATCGCTTCATTCAGAGCGATCCGGAGGGATCTCATACTATCCCTTGGAATGGAGCAGATGACCTTCGGCTGGCCAGTGGAGATGTTGGTCAAGGCCGCCAAACGGCGAGCCAGGATAAAGGAAGTCCCCATCGACTACCATAAACGGATTGGGACGTCGAAGGTATCTGGCACGATCAAAGGATCGCTTCTGGCGGGATATTACATGCTGTGGATCCCGCTTCGATACATGATCAGGGATTAGACACCCTTTCTCTGAAATAACGTCCTCTTAAAAGCCGATTATGAGATTACAGAACATTGATGAGCCAAAGAAGTTTGAAGGAATGTTCAAAGGGTTTTGGCTCCTTGGCCTTCAGGGTGGATCGAAACAATCCGGAAATTTCACGGTTCCGAAACCTTGACAAGAAATTCTTGAAACTTAGGACTCGGGATCATTGTGTTTTCCATGGTGAACGCCATTATCCCTTCGCGCCGATCCTCTCGCGGTGACCCATTAGGGCCTCGCAGGTGGGGAATTCCTGCCCCTTCCCCGCTCTAAAGGCGGGGCTTTCCCCTTCCTGCTCACCCTCGATGGGTGCCCCACCGCTTCCGCAAATGTCGCTCAGGGAAAACGGCGTTCACCGGAACGTCGGGAAACCTTAGCTACAAGGGGTGAGAACAGTTGTCGCGCAAATCGATTCCTTTTGACCGCAATGTCGAGAAATGGCTCGAATATTCTGAGAGCCCAAAGGGTCGTCTCCGACATGAACTAACCTGGCACAATCTGAAGCGTCATCTTAAGCATAGAGACGGGAAATTGAGGGTACTGGATGTGGGGTGTGGCCTAGGCGAAATGGCGCTCTTTCTTTCCCGTAAAGTCAGAACACTGGTGCTTCTCGATTTCTCAGATAAGATGCTGGAGAAAGCCAAAAAACGGCTAATGCAAAAGCGTCCAGGCCTGAAGGGAGATCGCATCACCTTTGTTCATGGTCGCGTGGAAACACTGGAGGCATGCCTCCCGAAAGACCGTTTCGATTTGATCCTTTGTCATACCCTTCTCGAGTATGTCGACGACCCCCGAGGAATTGTCGCATCTCTTGCCCGGCGACTCGCCCCTGGAGGGCTCCTTTCCCTTGTCGTCGTCACTTGGATCAGCGAGGTGCTCAAACTCGCCATACTCAAAAATGACCTGGTGGGAGCCCGCGAGGCACTTCACAAAAGAGACTTCCCGGCCACCATCTTCGGGGATGTGGCAAAGCGCACGTTTTCCCCGGACAATCTAGACGAGTTAGTTAAGGGGTCGAATCTCAAAGTTTTGGGCCGTTACGGAATCCGTATCTTCACGGACTATTTGCACCGAGAGGGGGAGAAGGATTCGACAACATACCGTCAGCTTCTTGATCTGGAAAAAGAAGCATCGAAGTTGTTACCATATCTGTATTTTGGGCGTTACCTCCACCTGATTTGTACACAAAAGGATAATTGAAGGGAACACGTCATGGGTACTTCTGTCGGGTTAGGCCTCACCAATGACTGCGATCTCAACTGCCCTCATTGTTACCGCCCCCTCGGAAAAATCCACAATTTGACTCTGAACGATGTAAAAACGATCTGTGAGAACCTAGAGGTGGATTCTGTGGGCCTGGGAACAGGCGAGAACGGATTGAACCCTGACTATTTTCAGATTCTTGAGTACTTTCGCGACAAGGGGATCCCTGTAACTCTCGCGTCTAACGGCTACACCATCGAAAACACGCCGGATGAGATTCTCAAGACATTCCGAGATGTCGAGTTCTCAATTGATTTTCCCACAGAAGAGGAACAGGACGATTTTCGCGGTCCAGGAAACTGGAAACGTATCCACGCCAGTATCCAACGGTGCAAGAAGCTCGATCTCGAGGCTTCGATACTTGCCGTTCTCATGAGTCTGAACTACAAAAAGCTCGGGCAATTGGCAAAGGTGGCAGCCTCACTCGACTGCAACTTTCGGGTAAATGTCTTTCAGCCAGTCCAGAACCGGACCTATCTGCTCACCTATGACGCGTATTGGGAGGCCTTCCGGATTCTCTTCGGTGAAACCGCCCTGATCAGCTGCACGGAGCCTCTTGTCAACACTTTTTCTGGGCTGAATTCCCTCCAGGGTGCCCCCTGCGGTCGGAAAAGCATCCGGATTACCCCGCTTAGACAGGTGCTACCATGCGTTTACTGGCCGGATAAGAAGATCGCATTGAGAGACCTACTCAGACTCAATGGGGATGTTTGGAACACTCCGCCGTTCCGCAATGCGAGAAAGGTCCCTGAGGCATGCAAGAGGTGTGGGCATCTCGACAACTGTCAGGGAGGTTGCAGGAGTCGGAATCTCCTTCTCGGGAAAGACAATGAACCTGACCACTACTGTCCCTTGTGGCGGGGGGATTTCAGAAGTCTCAGCCCCACACTCGTCCCCGATAAGAGACTTCTCAGGGCAAAGAGCATTTGTACCACAATTGTCAGAGGATGAAATAATCCTAGACAATCTCGTCGTTCTGAAGTCGGAACGATTTCTGTATATTTCAATTCGGACATCGAAACTGGAGACAAGCCTGAAATTCAAATCCGGAGTATTCAAGGCCCGGGATTTCTTAGCGGAATGGACTGGAAAACTCAGTAACCTATGCCCCCTAGCATCGTGTTCTCTCGGATTTTGAATTTCTGTCATGTGTTGTTTCGTTTTTCGTGCTTCGAATTTAGGCTTTTCCTGTTTCTCGGCTCTGGCGACATGTTATTTTAGAAGCTGGAAGAACGCAAGAATCGATTCCAAGGAAAAATTGGATGTCACCGAGAGAAAGTTGGAGAATACCCCTGCCTCGATCGCTCTATCTTGAAGTGACGAATCGTTGCAATCTCAAATGTCGGACCTGCTTGCGGTATCGTGGCATGAAGGAAGAACCCCGGGACCTTTCCCTCGATGAGATAAAGCACGTTGCCGATCAGGTACCGGAGCTCAACCGGGCTGCCCTCCACGGCATTGGTGAACCCCTTCTGAATACGGAATTGGCCGATATCATCCGCTATCTGAAAGGCAAGGGCGTTTACGTGTTTTTCAATTCGAACGGTCTTCTTTTGAATCAGAAATGGGTTCACGCCCTTCTTGAGAGTGGACTCGATGAACTGCGTGTCTCCCTCGACGCTGCCACGCCGTCCACGTACGCCCGAGTCCGCGGTTCCAAGGATTTTGCGAGAGTCGTGAGAAACATCGAGGTCCTTGCTCAGGTCCGAAATGCGAACCATGGATCAAACCCAAAGATCTCTGCCTGGATGGTGGCTACGGAAGACAACGTGGAAGATCTGCCGGAGATGGTTGAGTTAGCAGCTCGCGTTGGCATCGATGAGGTCTACCTCCAGAGGCTCGTCTTTCCAACTGATGGGGCAGGAGAGGGCCTGGCGGTGAGACAGAAAGCCATAACCGGTCCGCCACAACCGATTGCCGATATTCTTCAGAAGAGCATGTCCCTTAGCCGTCAACTTGGCGTCGCTCTAATGGCCTCGGGACTTGTCTCACCCACTGAGAGCCTCAGCAATGGATCGAGAGAGCCCGCCCCATGGCGTCAATGCAGAAGGCCCCGGGAGGTCGCTTACGTAACGGCGTGGGGCAATGTACTGCCCTGTTGCATTGCTCCCTTTTCCAGTGTGGATTACGATTCTCTCATCCTGGGCAATGTGTTTGCGGAACCTTTCGATCAGATTTGGCGAGGTCAAAAATATCGCGCTTTTCGTGAGATGCACCAGTCCTTCAGCCCTCCTGGATGCTGCTCCGGTTGCGGTGCAGAATGGAGCCTTTGAGAAGAAGAAGGCATGAAAACGATTCTCATTATCGTAGCCAAAGAACCGGTTCCTGGCAGGGTCAAGACGCGGCTCTCCTCCCGTCTCGGCGCAAAGCAGGCCTCTGAATTATATCGGCTGTCGATTCAGGATATGATCGAAGAGATGTCCAACCTCTCCGAAAATGCCCTGGCCATCGCCTACACCCCGAGAGAGGCAGAAAGGGTATTTAGGAAGATCTTTCCCTCCCCCATCCACCTCTTTCCGCAGGAGGGCGAGAATCTCGGGGAGAGACTATCTAACATTTTCAAGAGAATGTTTTCCGAGGGTTACCACCAGGTTCACATTATCAACAGCGATAGCCCCGATTTATCTCATCGCCTAATTGAGCGATCGATCAGGTTGCTCGAGGAACCCAAAATTGACGTTGTGCTCGGCCCATGTGCCGATGGGGGTTACTACCTTGTGGGCCTGAAGAGGCTCATTCCAGAGCTTTTTGCCCGGATCCCTTGGAGCACGGACCAGGTCCTGAAGAGGACCCTGGAAAATTCACAAAAACTCGGCCTTCATTGTGCACTGCTCAGTCCCTGGTATGACATCGATACCTACGATGATATGCTTGAGTTCCTCGCACGGAACGAAAAAGGAGTCGATACGGAAAGACTACCCGGTTGGCGAACGCTGAAGTACCTCAGAACCAGAATAAAGCCGGGATGAGACTTTCTATACCTCCCATGCGACACTTTCCTTTTGCCTATCCTCATTAGGGAGGCCCTGATGCAAGTCATTCAGAGTAATGGCAAAGAGATCGCCTACGCGACCGGACTGGGGGGTGTTCAAAGACGGCGAAAGACGCTGCTGTTTGTGCACGGATCAGGGGGGAGTCATCATCACTGGAATTACCAGAGGCAGTACTTTCAGAAGTCCTATAACGTTGTCACGGTCGATCTGCCGGGTCATGGCCAGGGGAGCACCACGGGAGAGAACTCGGTGGAGGCCTATGCAAGCCACCTCCTCCATCTAGTACAAGCATTGCCTGTGGATTGGGTTTGCCTCTTCGGTCACTCCCTCGGGGGAGCAATTGCACAAAAG
>JABAOH010020506.1_pt1 | contig 16984 bp, 19 predicted proteins | sample 7062181 | NCBI WGS metagenome assembly JABAOH01 (sample SAMN14538630, study PRJNA623070) | marine sediment metagenome | biome: marine biome [ENVO:00000428]; feature: marine pelagic biome [ENVO:01000023]; material: deep marine sediment [ENVO:00002113]; isolation source: pool of 5 deep marine... | reverse complement strand
AAGGATAACTTGGATGATGTTAAATGAAGCTGTGATCCCAGTTGTCTGGATCCAGCTTCCAGTAAAAATCCATGAAATATAACCCAATACCACTATTCCCATGACCCTATAGACAACAGACTTTACGATGGAACGTAGCTTAGTTTCCGCCATCCAAATCACCAGCAATTATTATCAACTATTTTGTCACTAAAGAATTATTAATATGTGATATTTCAACTATAGGATTATATTGCGTTCGTCCGTTCAAACAGAGTTTGTTTTCGTCTCCTTTGAGTACATAGGCAGACTTCAAACAGAGATAATCGAGCACGGCCCTGATATCCAAGTCGATGCTTGTGAACTTCAACGTATCTAAGCCTAAGGCCACGCCCATGTGTCTGCTCTCCCGGATCAAGTAGGTGGCCTCTGCTTTGGCAGCCAACTAACTTCTTGATTACTGCCAAGAAATCTTCGCAAAGAGAAACCAAATCGTCATTAAGCCTTTCGTCGAAAAACGCCTTACTAGTGATTGTCCACTCACTATCTGCTTCAGCAGATTTTTTACCCTTCGTAGCCTTAACCTACCCATTGCTTTTAGTAGTAAGCCTTTCTCTCGAGTTTTAGCAACCAAGTCATTTATATTCTTTAAGCAGTCGTGAAGATATGGTATAACTTATATCAAGATTGTTCTATGAATTAATCATAGGTTGTCTACATGTCAAGTGTCTTTATCATTGAACTGACAATCCTCTTGGTAGCTGCATTTTTAGGAGGACTACTGGTGAGGAGGTTTGGATACCCCGTAGCTCTAGGAGAGCTGGTAATAGGAATCGCCATCGGACCATTTGCGTTGGGTTTCGTGAGACATTCTGAGATGGTAGAAATATTTGCAGAGCTCGGGGCGATTATCCTACTGTTTTACATTGGATTGGAAACGGAGGTGAATATGCTGAAGAAGCACCTTAAGCCATCCCTCTTCGTAGGAACACTAGGCGCAGTTCTTCCACTCGTCTTAGGCTACTACAGTGGATTGCTACTTGGGTTTCAACACGGCGAAGCTCTCTTCCTTGGCACGGTACTGACAGCCACCAGCCTAGGCATAACTGTTCGAATGTTACAGGATCTAAGGAGGCTGCATACTCCATTAGGGATGACCATTTTGGGTGCAGGTGTAGTCGACGACATAGTCGCAGTCATCCTGCTAACATCAGTCCTCGATCTCTTGAAAGAACAACTCGACCTAAGTAACTTGTGGATGACCCTCCTAATAGTGGTAGTGTTTTGGTTTGTGGTCTTCGTCATCGGAGTACGGTTCTTGTCTAAGCTCTTTGACCGTGTTCCAATCAGAATCGAGAGCCTAGTGATTTTGCTCTTAGCAGTAGGTTTTGGGGCAGCATTCATATCGGCTGAAGTCGGCATGTCTACAATAATCGGCGCATTCGCAGCAGGAGTCTCTCTTTCGGGTATGAGTAGGATTAAGTCGGTATTGGAGAAGGGACATGCTCTTTACTTGTTCTTTGTGCCAATATTCTTCGTTTCGATCGGGATGCTAGTTGACCTACGCCTGTTTACTATTAACATTATTCCATCGCTGCTGGTTACTGCCGTCGCCATTGCAGGAAAAGTCGTCGGGTGTGGAGGTGCAGCCCTATTGACTGGTTCTTCTCGAAAGGACGCTCTGAGGATAGGTGTTGGTATGAGTTCAAGAGGCGAAATAGGGTTAATCATAGCTGCCATAGGACTCGCAAGCGGATTTATTAGCGAACAGGTCTTCACCATAAGTGTAGTGTCCGTAGCTCTATCTACGATAATAGGCATGCCCGCACTGAAGTTATTGTTGAAGGGGGCGAGACGCTAAACTTTTGCTCAGTCCGTCTTGAGCTGAATGATCGACTTCAATCTTCTTCGGGAGGCAAAGTCGGATGAATAGTCTTATATTGGAATCATTGTCTGTTCGATCCGTGCTTCGTTTCTGCTTTAGAGCATTAAATTTCATAATTATTAAATCATTTATGTTCAGGATGCGGCAAAAAACAGGAAGAAACATTAACTTATAGTAGTAGTTCATGTATCAGATATTTTTTATCTTTGAAGTCTTGATATTTAACATTATTAATTTCAGGATTACTCGTGAACGCCGCCGCATACGTCTTAACAATTTACTCTCTTTCAACCGGACGTTTTATAGAGCTAAATCCCTTTGGAGCCTGAATGATTAAATCAGTGACCCATCCGCCATTAATTATTTTACTCTTTGTAATATTTGCTCTTCTCCCTTTCCATGAAAGAGTTAGATTAATCTGTGCTTCCGTGATTACTGGAGTTATTGTGGCTTGAATTATTTGAAACCCTAGTTGGATCTTCTATCCGTGGAAGAAGTACTGTTAATTCAGCTTCAGGAAGAGTGAGCTTAATCTTTTTCGAAATGTATTTGTGGGTGCAATAGTCTCTTAGGTTTTTTAAATCTTGATATTTGTCTGGCCCTTATCTAAAATTAGAGTGTAAAGGATCGGGGATGATTCTTCAAACAATAGGTTGTTCAGAGCAGGGTTTGCGAATCTAACAACAACTCATCTTTTTCAATATATTTTTTCCATTCTTTTCAACCTTTAAGTTATACTGCAAACGTAATGTTAGTGCTAGGAATAATAAGAGATAAGAATTTGAGAGAACACGTGCGGGGGTTCCCTAGCGGTCAATGAGGAGCTAGATCTCGGCGAGTGGGGGCGGAGACCTAAAGGTTACCCAAACTTAAGATCCGCTGGCGAAGGCCTTTCGTGGGTTCGAATCCCACCCCCCGCACCATGTATGAATAATTGGTGATGGTGAGTCTATTCACAGATAAGGTTTTGCAATAACAATATAGTGGAATGGTTCACATTCATTTACACTATCTATTCTGAAGCCCGCTGCCTCGACGAGGTTTACGGCTTCCTTCTTGCTGAACCTTTTTTGTAGAGGAGGACCTAACTTCATTAACTCCTTTTTCCAATCTAAGTTAACCAATCGTCCAGTATGCTTGAGCATTCTCTTGGCGTTTATCAAAACTTTCATCGGATCTTTAAAGTCGTGAAGGACTATACCGAAGAAAACAATGTCAGCACAAGAATCACACAAAACCGTCTCTTCCGCTTCTCCAACCTTCAAGTTCAAGTTTATTAAGTTCTCTTTCACCGCACTTTCCCTCAACCTGCCTATAGCCTCATCATCTACATCTAAGGCGTAAACTTTTCCTTTCTCACCTACAAGCCTTGATGCTGGCAGAGCGAAAAAACCATCTCCGCAACCTATATCGATGAACGTGAAACCTGTTTTCAAGCCTATTTCAACTAGTATGGCTTCTGGGTTCTGCCATCTTCTCCTGTCCTTCTCATTATGAAAGGATTTATTTCTGTTCACAGCAAATAGTCTCCTTTTCTCTTTACGAATTATGACAATTATATCAGAAAAAATGGTATTTTATAAAGTATTTGAATTAAGGATGTAAAGTAAACTTTGGTCGAACTAACAGCCATAAAAGTTTCTCTAAGCTTCTCATTTATAGAACATCTGTATCGATGATGGCGAAATTGTTTGTATGGATTAACCCGAAGAGGGAACTCTTTATAGGCTTAATGGGTATCGGTGCCACAGGTCTAGCGACCATCGTCTTCTCAGATATCAGCATCTTCTTTCTCATATTCATCCCCTATGGACTCATCTTCCACAGTCTCCACAGAGAGAGAATCAAAGAAGATTCTTCAATCGAAAGTGCTTCTTCGTTGTAATATATGTCTGAAAGGGAGATATGATGCATGAAGCAAAGTCTAATAGCTCTATGTTTAATCATAGGCGTAGTGATTGGTCTCGGGGCAGGATACCTAACATACGAAACGAAGATCAGAGGCTATCAAAGTCAAGTCTCTGGTCTGACATCTGAAATCTCTGACTTCAAATCGACTTTGGGTGAAACAGAGACTAAATTAATAGACGAGCAGGGAAAAGTTTCAAACTTATCGTCAAGGATTTATGGCCTTCAAACCGAAATCGAAGATTTAAAAATTGGCCTCTCTAGAGCAGAAACTCAAATCTCAACTTTGGAGTCGGAGAAGACTGATTTAATATCAGATTTAAATGAAACACAACGACAAATTGGAGACTATGAATCTCAAATCAACAATCTTGAAGATAAATTATCTTTAACTAATAATCAGCTAACTCAACTCCAAATAGATCACCAGAACCTATTTGCCAGGATAGAACAGTCAAGTTTGGAGAATCCTACTTGGCAAGATGTTAAAGAATTCCTTGAGAAAGACGAAACGGACAAGATGGTTTACGACTCTCTTGCTTTTGACTGCAGTGGGTTCGCCATAACACTTCGAGACCGTGCTTGGAGATACGGCTTTAGATCTGCCTACGTTGAAATAGAGTTTGTTGGAGGCGATGCTCACGCCTTAGACGCCTTTCAGACGACCGATAGAGGGCTGGTTTATGTGGACAACACCGAAGCTGATAAGATAGCTTATGTACAAGTGGGTCAGCCCTACGGGATTATACATCTGGAAGGAGTCAAGTCTCGATACATCGATTGTAACGGAGACCCAGCTAAGTTTTGGAGTGACTTAACCTTCTTCACTCACCCAGATCCCCTAAGTTACGATTACTATATTGATTATCAGAGAAGAGTCCAATTCTACTATGAGAGCGTCGAAGCCTACAATAAAGCGGTGAATGAATATAGCAGAGGAAGCAAAAAATACTCATATTCCCAGCTTATGAGCTGGTTGGAGAACATTGAAGAACTAGAAAACGATCTAGGACCTTTTTATAAATCAATGGGAACTGTCCAAAACGTCGAGATGTATTGGGATTAACATAGTTAATCGGGTAAACTCTACTATTGAATGAATGTCATGATTGATAAAGTAGAAGCATTTATGAGAAGTTGGCCAAACTAGAGATATTGCGAATTGGAAGGTGAAAAAACAGCCACGTTCTCCTTGCTCTGATACCTACACCTAAACGCGTAATAACATATTGGAGGATTGCCGCGGCAAAGGCTACATTTACCATTATAGGTACAGAGCATACCTTGCCAACACTCCGACCGAAATTCTATGAATTATTGCAGGTAAAAGGTACTTATAAATTAAATGGACATTTTTTCCTTAACAAAAATACTTAAAATAATCAATAATTCTCTTTGGTAGAAATGGATAAAGATTAGGTGAGTGCCTCCTTCAGGTCAGAAACGAAACCATCTTCATCCTCTGCAATTCTCATCTTCACTTCTCTCCATGTAGCAGGACAATTCTTGTATTCTATACCTACAATGTTGTGAATGACTCTGTCAATTTCCTTTTTGTTCTTACTCACAACCTCAATACCAGCTTTCTTGAGGGTCTGTTGAATATGTCTAAAATAGCAGGTCATAACAACCAACTCGATAGAAATAGAGGAACTAACTTAATTAAGGATGTCTAACACCTAGATAGCTGTAAAACAAGAACTATGCAATTTTGAAACCTATGTGAATGGTATGAAAGTTTTGTTTGTTTGTACAGGAAATGCGTATCGAAGTCCTGTAGCTGAAGCCCTGCTGAAGAAGCTAAGACCAGAGATCGAGACAGACTCTTCAGGAACACACACATCTATTCCAATTTCGGAAGAAGCAAAGAAATACTTAGCAAAAGAAAATGCAGTGCGATACCTTAAGCGAGTTCCGGAAAGTATAGACAAGAAAAAACTCGATGAATACGACCTTATTGTTGCCATGAACCAAAAACATATGGATATTATCTTGAGTAAGTGTCGAGAATGTACAGACAAGATAGATGTGTGGAATGTTGATGATCCATATTTTCTGCCTCATGGATATTCCGAGAAGATATTCAATCAGATAAGAGACAGAGTGAAGAGACTCGCTAACTCATTATAAATTAATTTAGTTAAGTTGTAGTTTAACTATTCATCCGTAATTTTAGTTTGATATTTACGCCTCCTTGAGCAACAGGTCGAAGGCTTCTCTATGATTTGGGTCGAGAAGTGTTTTCTGAAAGTGCTTCCTCAACTCCTGGATTTGCTCCATATAGAGTTGGCGGAACGAAGGCGTCACCCTACCCACAATATTTCACCATGAAGCCGTGTTAGGATGGCGTATTTATGGAGCCACGTACCTCTTGGGGGAGGGGGGTCTCCTAGAAAACTAGATGTATACATAGCATCGGCGATTTTTTTCCAACAAATATATTTAAGTTAGGTTATTTCAAGCATCTTATCTCTGCTTCTCAAACAACTTACTATCCCTACCTGAAAGGGAAAGCTTTCTTTAGCCATAATCATCTTCCTCTCTTTGACACATAAACTAAGGATGTCATTCTATTCATTAACCTACAACTTGATAAAATTGAGGGGATTGAAAGTGGTTAAAGAAAAAAAGATTGGAATGGTGACAATTGCGCAGTCGCCTCGGGAGGATATAGTGCCTGAAATTAGGCGAATAGGCGGCATAAATGCCAAAATAATTGAGTGCGGAGCACTCGATGAGTTGACCTTAAAGCAGATTGAAGAACTCGCTCCGAAACCCGGCGAATACGTCCTTGTGTTGAGACTTAAAGATGGAACGTACGTGAAAGCTGCTATGCATCACCTAATTTCTAGGGTGCAAATTTGTATCGAGTCCTTAAGTCGACATGGAGTGGACCTCATCATAGTCCTCTGCATGGGAGAGTTCCCAGAGTTCAAGTCCGAAAAATTGGTTGTTGAGCCCTCAAAGTTCTTCAGCCATATAGCCTTAGGACTCTTGAGTGAAGAGGGTAAACTAGGAGTTCTTGTCCCCGTAGAAGACCAGATCGAAGATGCGAAGAAATTGTTCAAAAAAGGGAAAATAGACGTATACGTTGCAGCTGGCTCACCGTATGGTCCAAATGCTGACGAAAAAGTTATGAATGCAGCCAAGAAGTTAAAAGAACATGACGTCGACCTGATCGCTGCAAATTGCCCAGGATACACACTCAGTATGAAGAAGGAAATAGAAGCGATAACCGGGAAGCCTGTACTACTAGCGCGTTCGGTAATTGCTTGGGTGACCAAGGAATTAGCTAGCTAGGATCTGAACAAGTACTCAAGGAATCAAGAGAAGTCTCCCACAGACTAAAAGAGGCATCCTAACCGCTAGGATCCGTTGAAAAAACCGTGCCAGGATGTCGCTCCCACGGCTAGCGCAAGATGAAACCGTCTCGCAGGGAATCGGTCGGGTCGAGGAACCACTCGTTGCGCCCGGTGATGTGAGCCTTTCCTTCGACCTCCGGGATGACGGCATCGTAGTCGCCAAATTTAGTCGTCTCCAGGATACGCCCCGTAAAGGTGCTGCCGATGATGCTCTCGACGGTGAACCGCTCGTTTATACCCAGCTCTCCGCGCCGGGCTGAGAAGCTTCTCCCGCTCCAGGTACATGTCTCGTAGGCTTTCAAACTGGACGCCTTTGTAGGCTTCACCCATCTCGCCGATGCTGTGCCCAAGACGTTGATTTTCTGGGTTGGCCTGATCATCACTGCTTTGTCCCTGCTTTTTCTCTTTCAGTTTTTCTGGTTTCATTCAACAACGGCGTCAATTTGTCCGATGATTCTATGGTTGAAGCCTCTGTTTCACCATCTTTCGATCTGAGGNNTTTTCTCTTTCAGTTTTTCTGGATGATGGTTTCATTCAACAATGGCGTCAATTTGTCCGATGGTTCTATAGTCGGAGCCTCTGTTTCACTATCTTTCGATCTGAGGAAGCGCCGGATTCTCTGCACCAAACATTCGCCTATTACAAAGCCATACATCACAACAAATAGGAAGAGACCCAGTTCTTGACTCATTCTTCAGTAAACCCCCTTTTTGTTCTTAAGGTAAATTGTAGAGCATACAATATATGTCGTAAAGTTAGACTAAAGTTAAGTTTTTATTTACTTAATATCATAAAGTGATTTAATTACTTACTATTATAAAGTAAATTAATTAATGAATTAAACTCCAAAAACAAGTCCAACACTTGGAGAAAAACCTGGTATCCTCTATTGCTTTCAAGGAACTCTTCGACTCATTCTCTCTTAAGTGGTTATTCCCGCAGCCACATACGGAACTTATAGCGAAGCTTAAAAAGGGCTTAATAAGAATGATCATGTGAGGCTGGATGAAGTCCACACTACATGTTCCCTTAAGCGTAGATGAAGCTGTCAAGAAAATAAGTGAGTCCTTGATCGGAAATGGATTTATTTTTTCGGAGGAAGATGGCACATATGTTGTGAGATACAGCGGCAAGAAGGCTGAAAAGACCAAGAATTGGTCACGATTCTGGTCGAGAAGATCTTTAGGTGACAAATACCCACAGCACTACTCGATAGTCATCCAAGGAACGGTAAGAGAAGAAAACCGTGGATCTATTATAGATCTTGAGATCATAGAATATCACGCAGGTCGTGAACACACCTACGGCGGAACCATGGCAATCACCGAGTACTTCGAGAAGTTCTGCGACATCTTTGAAGAGAAGTCGACCTAAAAATAAAGATAAGCATAAAGACACTTCGGGATACGTAAATAAATGAACACAGTTAAGAGAACCATACTCTTANNTAACCTTTTTACATGTAATTCCACTGGTTTTTGTGGATTTTGATTCACTAGATAGGTGTTTATTATGTATGGTTGGAGGGCCAGGATAGGCCTACTCATTGATTCTCTAAACACGGTCTGTGAACCCGACTTCCACAGGATGCGCCCCGAAGGCGTTTCAATCCACGCTTCCCGAATGTACATTGAGAAGGGCACCGACATCGAATCACTCATAGAAATGCATAAACAGATCGAGAGGGCGGCGAGGGAAGTCGCCACCGCAAAGGTGAACGTGATCTGCTTCGGAGATACCACAGGCAGCCTTGTCAAGGGACCCGGCTCTGATAAGGAGATCATCGAGAGGATTGAGAGAGAAACAGGAATCCCCTCCACGACTACCTCAACTGCTGTAGTAGCTGCCCTCAGAGAGATGGGGATAAGGAAAGTCTCTGTAGCTACGCCATACCCCGATGATCTGAACGAGAGAGTCAAGGTCTTTCTGGAAGCCGAAGGACTGGAGGTAATGAAGTTGAAGGGACTAACGATAAGTGAGCCCACAGGGATCGGCAGACTCAATCCCAATGTGGCATACCGGTTGGCGAGAGAGATAGATGTGGAGGAGGCTGAGGGCGTCTTCATCAGCTGCACCGATTTCAGAGCTATAGACATTATAGAGATGCTTGAAATGGACTTGAGAAAACCAGTTGTCTCATCTAACCAAGCGAGTATATGGCAAGTTCTGAAGATGCTCAGCATTAGGGAACCGTTGCATGGCTTCGGGAAACTGTTGGAGAGTCTCTAAGAGTGTATGGTGAATCTATTTGTCTGTCTTTGTCATGGCTGGATATAACTTTTTTACGCTGTTTTAAAGGGGATATAGTCTATATACAGGGTTAAGAGGTCGATGTTTTATGTTTGGATATATGGGTAAGGTCATCAGAGTTGACCTCTCCTCCGGAGATATTACTAGAGAGAACTTGAAGGAAGAGGTCATCAGAGACTTCATAGGCGGAATCGGCATAGGGGTGCGGGTAGTCTACGACGAGGTTCCACCGGGGGTCGACGCCCTCGACCCGGAAAACCGCCTCGTCTTTTCTGTCGGGCCCCTCACAGGCACCGCGTTCCCTGGCTCATGCCGATATCATGTTGTTTCGAAGTCTCCTAACACGACCTTCACTCTATCGGTGGCCGACTCCGGCGGTTTTTTCGCACCAAAGTTCAAGGCTACGGGACATGACGCTATGATCATCCAGGGGGCTGCTGAGAAGCCTGTTTACATCTGGGTTGATGACGATGTAGTAGAAGTCCAGGACGCTGATGAACTCTGGGGCAAGGAGACCTTTGAAACAGAGGACGCCCTTGTAGAGATGCTAGGCGACAAGAGGGTAAAGGTGGCCTGCATTGGGCCCGCCGGCGAAAATCTGGTGAGGTTCGCCAACATCGAGAACGACAAGGGACATCTAGCGGGTAGAGGCGGCTTCGGGGCTGTCATGGGATCGAAAAAGTTGAAGGCTATCGCGGTGAGGGGAACCCGTAAAGTTCTGGTCAAGGATCAGCTTAAGCTGATCGAGCTTGGTAAGGAGTTGAGGGAGAGGGGCAAAGAAAACCCTATCTACAAGTGGGGTACCGGATGCTCTGTTGAGCCGTACTATCAGATCGGGGCTCTCCCCGTGAAGAACCTAACCACCAACATATTCCCCGAACACGAGAAACTCAGCGGACCCTATCTGAGGAAGACTTTTAAGCTGAAGCATAAGACCTGCTTCAACTGCTTCATGACCCACAACCACTATGTCGAGGTGACCGAGGGACCCTACAAGGGTTTTATCGCAGAGGAGCCCGAGTACGAGAACATAACCGCCTTCGGATTCAACTGGGGGATCCCCGACTTAGGGGCCGTAACTAAGATATCTGACTTCTGCGACAGACTCGGTATGGACTCGCTAGGTCTCTCATGGCCTGTCAGCATGACGGCGGAGGCCTACGAGAAGGGGTTGCTAACCAAAGAAGACCTAGGTGGCATAGATCTCCGATGGGGAAACGCCGAAGCCTTCATGGAACTCATGAAAAAGATTGCTTGTCGCGATGGCATCGGTGATGTTTTAGCGGAGGGAGCTGCTTTCGGGGCTGAACGTTTAGGGGGTGAGCTTCCAAGCTTCGCGGTTCATTGCAAGAACATGTCGATCAAGTGTGTCGACATCAGGGCTCTGTGGGGCAGGTGTCTGGCCTTCTCTGTCGCCCACTCCGGGCCAACAACCGAACATCTGCCAGGTTTGGCGTCGGGGGGAATAGACGCCGAGTTGGATTTTTCCAAACCTCTTAAGCNNGGTTTGGCGTCGGGGGGAATAGACGCCGAGTTGAGCTTCTCCAAACCTCTTAAGCTGAGGTCCACCGAGAGACACGCTGAGGCAACAAGGAAGGGAGGATTAAAAAAGGTCTTTATTGACACATTGGGGGTATGTTGGTTCCCCATCATGGGTCCGCTCAAACCGGTGTTGGAGGGCCTCGAAGCCGTGACTGATCGGCAGTTGAGCCTCAATGAGGCTCTAACCATCGCAGAAAGGACACTGAATCTACAGAGGTGCTTCAACATCAGACACGGCCTCACCCCCAAGGATGACACCCTCTCGGAGAGGCTTTTGACAGCACCGAAGGATGGACCAGCAAAGGATATTAGTGTGAGAAAACACCTGAGAGGGATGGTTCTAGAGTACTATCAGCTGATGGGCTGGAATCTGAAAACGGGTAAACCAACTAGGACTACTTTGAGAAGGTTGGGGCTAAATAAAGAGGAGAAAGATCTGTGGGGTTAGGTTTCTCCTATTTGCGTATCCAGTCTACTTCTTTCTTCTTAGAAATCCACTACTCCACTTTTTCGCACTTGATTTTCAGGTCGAAGCTGTAGGCTTCACCTGGCTTCATAGTAACCGTCTTAATCGGAGCCGCCAACAGTCTAAGACACTCCACATATTTCTCAGCTAGAGGATACTCTTGGGCCTCATAGTGCATCGGAACCGCAATGTCGGGGCTTAGCCACAGCGTGGCGAGAACGGCTTCATTATAATACAGCTGCGGTAGACCCATGAGGGACTCAGCGCCACCGACCGGTATCAAGAGGAGGTTAGGTCTATAGAGTTGTCCGAAGAGTTCGAAATCTCTTATGATAGAAGAGTCACCTAGGTGATATATCCTGAAGTCGGACTCTGTGTGCACAATAAAGCCCATGGGTTCATATGATATAAGGCTTCCATCAGGCATCTTAACCCATGAGCCGTGCACGACCTCCATTCCCCTGATTTTGAGGCCGAGAAGTTCCCTAACGTTTCCGTGGCAGATGAAACTGATCTGTTCCTCCTTCACCCCCATCTCTCTTGCCAAAGCCTCTACGTCATACCCACAGCAAAGCGTTGCACCGGTGTTTTTAACTATCTCGGGAGCGTCGTAGAGGCCATGGTCGGGGGAGCCATGGGTTACTAGTACGAGATCGGCATCCTTAATATCTTCGATCTCTTTTATAGGAGAGTCCTTGTTTGGGGGATAGTCTTTTCCCCCGGTTATATATGGGTCTATCAAGATTTTCCTTCCCTTCTCCGTGATTATCTCGAAGAACGCATATCCAAGCCATCTCACCTGAACAGCCATCCAAATCACCAACCATAAAATGCTCTTTTTACCTTTTATTATGTATTTTGTATTTTGCCCCAACGCAGATACAGATGAAGTATGACATCGATCTCTATGTCGAATTATATGAGGTTGTGGAATTGGAAAACAAGAGAAGATCTCTTAGTGTCGGCAGAGAGAACCTAGAACATCCTAAAACTGGCTAATGTGAGAGAGGGTTTTAGGAGAAGAGAGATGGTTGAGAGAACCCTTATGGGGTGAACGTTTCAACCTAACTCTTATAGACTAGAGAGAGTTATGTCAACAGCAGAGGGCCAAAGAATGCTAGAGGACTAAGATGAGGGGAGTACGAAGGCACAACAAAAAAATCTCATTAATCCGGGAACATAGGAATATATATTCATAAGTATTGATTATATTCAATGAAGATATAATATATATAACTATTAAATATCAAAATATGTGTAAAAGAGGAGGCTAATATGAGCCACGTTACCCTAACCAGAGGAATTGGATTTGGACTGGTCGGGGGCTTGGTTGGTACTGTAGGAGTGGATCTACTCATGGTAGGGAAGTTTTCGCTTATGGGACTGCCAGCGGATACCTTCTTTGGGTGGTGGGGAATGGTGGCGAATACCTTCTTAGCTATGATTGGAATAACTTTTGGAGACGGTGTGTCTACGGGTTTGGCACTACATTACTTACCAGGCTTGGTTAAGGGCCTCATTTTCGGTGCATTGGTATCCCAGGTTAGTTTTTTTCACATCGATACTGCCGGAAAAGGGGTGGGGCTAGGAGTTCTAGTGGAACTGGTGACTTTACCTCTTGCCAGTCTACCAATAGCAATGATTCTCGATGTACCATTGGCAATGCTGTTTGGTTTCGCCTTCGTCCCTCACCTAGTATATGGTACAGTTCTTGGTGGAGTCACTAGCTACGGGCTGCGATCTGAAGTAAGACACCCTTAAAGTTAGATTTGGTATAGGATTCCTAAAAAAACTGGAAACACATGTTGCTTTTTCATGGTTCTATGGAGTGTGGTTATTCATCGTCGTAGATTATTTTCTCGTTGATAATCCTTTCCCAGAAGGAGAGCCTTACGAGACCTTCCAATTCTTTGAGTTGGAGATTATCCAGGTCGATCTTGTGTCTCTTTATAAGATGATCTATTACTGTAGATGGCTCTAGGCAAAGGGTTCTTGATGATTTGGTCGAATTTGAACTTTTTCGTCCTATGTATAATGTTTCCAAGGGAGAATGGGTGTTAAATGTTTTATAACCCTTGATTTTAGCCTCCTTTGATAATTGTCTCTGATGGACTAGAATGTCTGATATATGGCTTAACTGTTTTCTTCGATGGGGAACCACCTCTGACCGTCGCCGTATCCTTTTTTCATGCTCCTCTCTTGATATATCTAGAAAGATCGTTTTATCAATGCTGTTGTCTTCACTAATCGGGAAAACAACGCTGTCCACGGTGATGAATTTGTTTTTATTCTCGGTTATGTTTTTTAGGGACGACGATATCAATCCCCAGTAAAGTTCAGAATACAGTCTTCTATCTTCTCCCCTTATCTGATAGGATGACTTGATTAACATCTCGTAATCTCGCCTTAATTCAGGCGTGAAATGATGTTTGAGAAAAAATTTTAGGGTTGTTCTGGCCCCCTCTCTCAAGGGATCGCCTGCTACAACAATAACATCGTTAATATTTTCTTCCTCTATCAGTTTCCTGATAGCGGTGGTTTTACCTGTGTTTGAAGCCGCAGTTATAACATAGATTAAATTCTTATCCACATCGACCCCAAAGTCAGATAATTCTTCTTTTATTTGTACAGGGTTACGGTAATGGATGCATGTTAGCTTATGTCTCTCGGCCCTTTCAATGTTATCCATTTGATCATCGATGAATATCGATTGTTGGGGGCTGATCCCTCTCTCTTGAAGAAGGTCTACAAGATACTTATACATTTCATCTCCATCTTTGGTTAATCCGGTTTCATATGATGTCACTCGATAGTCGAATATCTTCTCGGTGATGTTAAATTTCCCCTTCAGAAAGTCGTCCCACTCCTTTGGGACATCGGAGAAAAGGATCATGACGTAGCCCATATTCTTTATTTTTCTTATGATCTCTACTACATGCTCATTTATCTTACACCTTCGGAGTATCTTCTCTCGGATTTTCATGAAATCTACATCATAATTAAGATAATGTCGTGTCAGATCCCAGAACTCTTCCTCTTTTATCTCACCTTTTTTAAAGGCCTCCCAAGGGTTTATCTCATCCACGCTCATTCGCATAGCGTTAAAAAGTCCCTTGATTTGCAGTCTTCTTATATTATCCCCTGTGCTCGGGGTTAAAATCACGCCGAACTGGTCGCAGACGACGGCCCTTAAATCAGAAACAAGGGGGGCCATTGTATAATAGCAATATGTGGAAAAGTTAATAAAAATTTTGGAATTAGTTTCTAGAGAGGTTCTCTGCCAATCTAACTAAACCCATTTAATAGAAGCCTTTTCAAGATGAGTTCTCTTATCTAATTTCGATGAAGCTTTCCGACTTGAGAGTTAAAGACATCATGACAGATAACCCTGTCGAGGTCAGCTCCAGCCACAACATCGGAGGCGCCCTCGGGATTATGAAAAAGAGAGGGGTATCCACTTTGCTCGTCATTAATAGAGGAAGATTGGACGGAACCATATCTTATCGTGACATTGTAGAGAAGGGGATAGACTCTACAGCCAAGGTGAGGCGAGCGGTTAAGAAAACCCCAACCATTACTGTCAATGAGCCTTTAGTGGAGGCGGCCGCTGTCTTGGCTTCTTCAGGGTTGAAGGCATTGCCAGTTCTTGGTCATGACAAAAAGGTGTACGGTGTATTAGCCAGACTTGATGTGGTGAGGACTGTAGCATCTTCAGTAGGCTTCCCTGGTGATTTAGAACTCAGACGCGTGATGTCGCACCCCGTCCACACAGTTAATGAAGATGAAACAATAGGCAAGACAAGAGACCTTATGTTGGAAAATGGGGTACGGAGACTCCCTGTGCTGGACAAGAAAAGTGAGCTTGTAGGAATTATAACCTTCCGCGACGTGGCACAGAGTATCTACATTACAGAGAGGGAAAAGATGACTAGGGGCGAGAGATCGGGTGAGGTGGTGACCAGACTTTCCCTCCCGGTGAAGGGGCTGATGACAAGAGTGGTTCAACACTTAAAGATAAACGACTCTGTGAAGAAGGCTGCCAAGTTGATGGTGGAGAGAGACATCTCGGGCGTTCCAATCCTAAACGAGTTAGGTGAACTGGTAGGGGTAATAACCCAAGCCGATGTCGTGAGGCTCGTAACACAACTTAAAAAGGTAAAGAGGCATCCGATACGGATCATCGGCTTAGAGGGCGAAGAGGATTTTGTTAGATCTACCGTGAATCAGATTGTTACAAGCAAGGTAAGGAAGCTCTCTAGGATCGTCCGAGACCTCCGGCTCGTCACAGTCAACGTCAAGACCTATGAATTAGGTGGGGAAAGGAGAAAGTATTCAGTACGGGCCAATCTCGAGAACCCAAAGATACATCTTGTATCGAGAGCTTCAGGATGGAACCTCCCCAAAGTGGTATCTGAATGCTTGAGTAAGCTGGAGAGGAAGGTCGCCAGGGAGCTGAGGAGGGAATAGGGTTTGATTGTAATCGATGAGTCTTTCATTACTTTTAAAGGGGGCTCACAACTTCCGCAACTCTATCTGCCCCAAAGAAACCACGTTTATACATCCTATCGTTAAATATATTATATATATAATTTATATTATTATGCGATCCCATGAAGGGATGTTAACATAGTTTGGTGATCGAAGTGCCGGCTTTCGTATTAGTCAATGTGGAACTTGGAGCCGAGGAAGAGATAGTGAAAGAGGTCTTGGAGATCCCTGAAGTCGAGGAGGCTTACCCACTCTTTGGGGTTTACGACATCATAATTAAATTGAAAAGCGAGGACAAAGAGAAATTAAAAAAAGTTGTCTTCAAGAGGATAAGACCAATTAAGGGTGTCAGATCAACCATGACAATGACAACCGCAGAATAGTAACATATCATTTCCCTAAGATATTCTGGATAATCTTATCTTTCAAGCATTTTATATTTTTATGTTAACATAAAACAAGAAACATGTTAAACTGTCAAACATCTAAAGTAATTAATAATCTTCCGCGTCATTTCCACCCCATAATATTAATAATATGCGTAAATGCACACTAAAATTTATTAACAAACATGGTACCAATCGGTAAAAGATTTTTTCAGAATAACATTTATAATTATTTCAGCGTTTTTCTTGGGAGGAGTGATTAGAGTGACTAATGTGTGGACAAAATTGACGGTGCTGCTTCTCGCTTTTGATGGGATTGGAGGTCTCTACTCAATATTTGGCCTAGGGCTAAACCCATTGTTGATGGTGGTGGCTATGGAGTTGGTGTTTGTTTTGGCTGTGGTCGCTTGGATGGAGACGAAATGGGGTGCAATGCTCGTCGCCCTGCTAGGCATCATAATGTTTGTTCAAGGTATCATCGCCTCGACCTTATACTTAGTTCCAGAGTACGGACCACAATGGCAACAGTACCTTTATGACATAATATATTTGCTTATCTCCGCTTTCAGCTACCTTAGCTATAGAAAAATCACAAAACCAAGCTGATTCACCCCCTTTTTTATTCTTTTAAGACAACTAAACGTTCAGAATGTCATAGAGTTTTAGAAGACAGCGGAGTCAAGAGCTTGTGAACACAAAGATAAATGTTTTAGATGTG
>JABAOH010133056.1_pt3 | contig 16985 bp, 14 predicted proteins | sample 7062181 | NCBI WGS metagenome assembly JABAOH01 (sample SAMN14538630, study PRJNA623070) | marine sediment metagenome | biome: marine biome [ENVO:00000428]; feature: marine pelagic biome [ENVO:01000023]; material: deep marine sediment [ENVO:00002113]; isolation source: pool of 5 deep marine... | reverse complement strand
ACTGGCGCCCGATTCCCTCGACCTCGTCGATTACCCGGAGCCCGAACCCTCCGCGCGTGAGATCCGCGTGCGCGTGGAGGCGTGCGCGGTGTGCCGCACGGACCTGCACCTGATCGAGGGGGACATCGATCCCGGAAAGCTTCCGGTGGTGCCGGGCCACATGATCGTCGGGACGGTGGAGCAGACGGGGTTCGAGGCGCGGCGATTTCAGCTCGGAGATCGCGTCGGCATCGCCTGGTTGCGTCACACCTGCGGGCGTTGCGACGACTGCCGGAGCGGCGCCGAGAACCTGTGTCGCGGGTCGGAGTACACCGGCTGCCACGCAGACGGCGGGTACGCCGACTCCTGTGTCGTCGACGAGAGCTACGCCTACGCACTGGACGACGCCTGGTCCGCGCTCGAGACCGCGCCCCTGCTCTGCTCCGGCATCATCGGGTACCGCGCCCTGCAACGTGCCGCGCTAGCGCCGGGCGGGAGCGTCGGTTTGTTCGGGTTCGGGTCCTCGGCCGCAATGGTCGCGCGCCTCGCCCGACACCGTGGCCACCCGTTCTTCGCTTTCTCGCGCGGCGAGGCGCACCTGGAGGAAGCGAAACGCATCGGCGCCGCTTGGGCCGGGCATGCGGACGACCACCCGGGCGAGCCGCTCGATGCCGCCATCGTGTTCGCACCGGCGGGGCCGGTCGTGCCGCCGGCGTTGCGCGCCGTTCGGCCCGGGGGCCGTGTCGTGCTGGCCGGCATCCACATGAGCGAGATCCCCGCACTCGATTACGAGCGGCATCTGTTTCACGAGAAGATCCTCACGAGCGTCGAGGCCAACACGCGCGCCGATGGCGTGGCGTTCCTCGAGGAGGCCTGCGCCGCGGGGATCCGGCCGAAGGTACAGGTCTTCCCACTCGAACGGGCGAACGAGGCGCTCGCGGGGTTGAAGGCGGGCGAGCTCGACGGCACGGCGGTCTTGGACTGCGGCTGACCGCCTTTGGTAGACTGGCCGCCGCCTAGAGCGGGTGAGGTGGAACGTGTCGCAACCGATCGCTTTGGTCACCGGCGCCGGTGGCGAGATGGGGCATCTCCTGATCCCGGCGTTGCGTGAGCAAGGCGTCGGGGTGATCGCACTGGACCTCGTCGAGCTCGACGAATCGATCCGCGAGCAGTGCGTCGAGACCGTCACGGCGAGCATCCTGGAAACGGACGTGCTCGCCGATCTCATCGGCCGGCACACGCCGACGTACGTGTTCCACCTGGCGGCGGTGCTGTCGCGCAAGGCCGAGATCGAACCGGACCTGGCGCACCGCGTGAACGTCGATGGAACGTACGAGTTGCTGAAACTGTGCCGGCGCGCGCCCGAGCAGACTCCGGTGCGCTTCATGTTCCCCAGCAGCATCGCGGTGTACGGCCTGCCCAACCCGACGGTCAAACAGGAAGCCGGGGCGGTCAAGGAGACCGAGTGGACCGTTCCGAGCGGTGTGTACGGCTGCAACAAGCTGTACTGCGAGTTGCTCGGCGCGCACCTCACGCGCACACCGGGGATGCCGGACTTCAGATCGATCCGTTTTCCGGGCCTGATCAGCGCGGAGACCCTGCCGGCGGGCGGCACGACGGACTACGCGCCGGAGATGATCCACGCCGCGGCACAGGGGCGTTCGTACAAGTGTTTCGTCCTGCGTGACGCGAAGCTGCCGTTCATGACGATGCCCGACGGCATCGACGCGCTGGTCCGGCTCGCATTGGCCGATCCGGGCCGGCTCTCGCGACGGGCTTACAACGTGCGTGGATTCGCCTCGAAGGCTTCCGACATCCGTTCCGAGGTGTTGAAGCATTACCCGGAGGCCGACATCGGTTTCGATCCGGACCCGGCGCGGCAGGTGCTGGTCGACAGCTGGCCCGAGGACGTCGACGACACGCTGGCGCAGAAGGACTGGGGGTTCAGCCCCAAACACGGGCTGTCCCAGGCGCTGTCCGACTATCTCGTCCCGGCGATGAAGAAGCGCTACGCGGCGGTCGCCGGCGGTTAGCTAGCGCGCCACGATCGCCTGCGTCAGGACGCGGCGCACGGTCTCCATCTGCAACGGCTTGGAGAGAATCCGGTTGGGCAGCCNNAGCGTGTCCTCACGTGCCAGGTCGCCCGTCGTGAACACGAACCGACGCAGCAGATCGGGGCGCTCCTCCGCCGTTCGCTCGTAGAGTTGCCGGCCGTCGAGGTTGGGCATCCGTAGATCGGTGATGATCAGGTCGTAGTCCGTCTCGTCCTCGGCGATGTGGCTCCACGCTTCTTCGCCGTCCCGCGCCAGCGTCACCCGCGCGCCTGCGGCGCGCAGCACGCGGTCGTAGATCTCGAGCAGCCCCGGCTCGTCCTCGGCCACCAGGACATGGCATCCGTCCAGCGGCTCCTGTTCGACGGCCTCCTCGTTCTCGGCGATTTCCCGGATGTGGTCTTCCTCGGCGACGAGCGGCAGGGTCACGCGGAAACAGCTGCCCTCCTCGCCGGTGTGCATCAGCTCGATCCGTCCGTCGTGCTCCTGCACGATGCCGAACGAAACCGAGAGACCGAGCCCCGTCCCCTGCCCGTACTCCTTGGTCGTGAAGAACGGGTCGAACACACGGTGGCGTACGGCCAGCGGGATTCCCGGCCCGTTGTCCTCGACCTCGAACCAGACCAGCCCCGCGTCGCTGCCGCTGCGCAGCACGACGCGCCCGGGTGAGCGGGTCGACAGGATCGCGTGCTCCGCGTTGTTGAGCAGGTTCAGCACCACCTGCTCGATCTGATGGAAGTCGAACGACGTATTGGCCATCGTCGTGTCCAGCTCGAGCACGGTCTCGATCTGCGAGGACTTGAGGTGGTAGGACTTGAGGTCGAGTACCTTGGAGAGGCATTCGTTGAGGCTCTGGTATTTCTTCTCCGGCGCGTGCTTGCGCGCGAACGAGAGCAGCTTGAGCACGATCTTCTGGCAGCGTTGCGAGGATTCGACGATGCGCTCGAGGTCGCGCAGCTGGCCCGGCTCGGCACTCCCGTTGCGTAGCAGCTCGGCGTAGCCCATCACGCCGGCCAGCGGGTTGTTCAGCTCGTGCGCGACGCCGGCGACGACCTCGCCGAGGCTCGACAGCCGCTCGGCCTGGGCCAGGCTCTTCTCGACGCGGCGCAGCTTGGTCACGTCGCGGCCGATCCAGACGTACCCGGCCGGTTTGCCTTCGGGTGAGTGCAGCGAGGCACCGGTCAGGCTGAGGTGCGTCTGATCCTCGCCGTTCAGCCGCAGCACGACGTCGCGCGGCTCGGCTTCCGGGTCGCTGGCCGCGCCTTCGAAGCTGTCCACGGCATCGCCGAGGACTTCGTCGAGCGTCCGGCCGAGCGCGCGCTCGGGGACCCTGTGGAACAACGTTTCCGCCCCGCGGTTGAATTCGGTGATGCGGTTGTACTCGTCGCACGCGATGATCACGTCGGGCGATCCGTCGAGCACACGGCGCAGCTTCTCACCCGTCTCGCGGTGGCGGGCCGACTCCTCCTTGACCTCGCGATAGAGCATCGCGTTCTTGAGCGCATTGGCCGACGCACCGGCGGCGACGGCGCAGAAGCGCAGCTCGTCCGGCGCGAACGGACGCTCGGCGCGGCCACGCACGAACAGCGCGCCGATGACCTCGCGGCCGAACAGCAGCGGCACGACGAGCAGCGAGCGATAGCCCTTTTCCAGCAGGATGTCGCGGACCCCGGCGACCAGCGGGTCGCTCTCGACGTCGTCGATCACCACGGGCTCGCGCGTGTCCAGCGCCCGTTGCACCTCGGGATAGGCCGCCAGATCGACCGCCAGCATGTCGACATCCGGATGGCCCTTCGAGGCCACGACGAAACAGTCTCCCGCGTTGCCGTCGAACAGCAGGATCGAGCAGCTGTCGGTTTCCATCAGCTCGCCGACGCGCTTGACGATGCGTCGCATCACCTGGTTGATGTCGAGGCTGCTGCCGATCGCCTCGGCGATGCTCAACAACGCCCACTGCTCGGAGACGGTCGCCTTGGCGGACCGGAACGGTCGTTGCCGGTCGCTCAGCGCCTCGGAAAGCTTGCCGAACGAGAGCCCGGCGGCCAGCGTCAACGGCAGGACGATCCAGGACGGCGCGATGGCCCCGACCCAGGCGACGTAGATCACCGCGATGGCGCCGGAGGCGAGCAAGACCTTGCGCAGGTCACCGACGACGATCGCGGTGAAGATCACGGAGAAGAGCGCCAGGAACCCCGCGGGCGGGACGGCGGCGGCACCGAGCAAAGCCAGAGCGACGGCGGCCGCGTCCAGGCCGAAGAGGAAGCCCCGCTCGAGCCACAGCTCGAGGCGATCGGGCTCGAACAGGTACAGGCCGAGCTGGAGCGCCATCACGGCGAAGGTGAGCGCGAAGGCCCAGCCGATCGTCGGCGCTTCGAGCACGATGGCGACCAGGACGGTGGCCAGTAGCGGCCAGCGCCAGAGCAGGACCCGAGGCATGGATAGCGTTCTCCCCGAATGCATTTACATAATTTCAATATTACATAGATGTATTCCTAGTGAATATATATTTGGATGGGCNNAGGGGTTAGGACGGGTGGTTCTCAGCCATCAAACCGGGGTTCGAATCCCCGTAGCGCTACCAATTCCCCGTCCCTGAAATCCGACCTTTTTCGCTCTTTCAGTCCGCCGGTTGGTGGTCGCGCTCGGCCAGGCAGGCGAGGATCTCCAACGTCTCCGGGAGCCGCGTTTCGGGACACAGCCGGTGCAGGATGCTGAGCACGTTGCGCCGCACGTCGTCGACCCGGTCCGTCGTCAGGCGGTCCTCGATCACCTTCCCGACGTAGAGATCGTCCCCGAAGCTGACGATGCGCAGGAAGGCGGGGTCCTCGCCCGAGACGTACTTGCGGTCCGGCCCGCTGACCGCCTCGAGTTGTCGGCGCAGCCCGGTATCGAGCTTCAGACCGACAAAAAGCTTGTTCCGATCGGAGAGTTCCAAGCTCGCCTCATTTCATCAGGGCCAGGACTTCGTCGGTCCTGCGCCGCATCAACTCGATGTCGCCACGCGTCTCGACGTTGAGCCGGATCAACGGCTCGGTGTTCGACTTTCGAAGGTTGAACCTCCAGCCCTCAAAGTCAATGCCGACGCCGTCGGTGTGGTCCACCTTCAGCGCGTCCGGGGCGTAGGTCCGCTCGATCGACGCCAGTGCGGCGTCCGCGTCGTCGACATGCCGGTTGATCTCGCCGGACGCCGGAAAACGTTCGATGCGATCGCCGATCAATCCGCTCAACGGTCGCCCCGACTTCGAGATCAGTTCCAGGATCAGCAGCCAGGGGATCATCCCGCTGTCGCAGTAGGAGAACTCGCGGAAGAAGTGATGCGCCGACATCTCGCCGCCGTACGCGGCGTCCTCGCGGCGCATGACCTCCTTGATGAAGGCGTGACCGCTCTTGCACTGCACCGGGACGCCGCCCGCCGGCTCGACGATCTCGATCGTGTTCCAGGTCAGGCGCGGGTCGTGGACGATCTTCGCCCCCGGATGGCGCTCGAGCACGCTCTGGGCCAGCAGCCCGACGATGTAGTAGCCCTCGATGAACTGTCCGTTCTCGTCGAACAGGAAGCAGCGGTCGAAGTCGCCGTCCCAGGCGATCCCCACGTCGGCGCCGTGCGCCTTCACCGCGTCGGCCGTGATCTTCCGGTTGTCCGGCAACAGCGGGTTGGGAACGCCGTTGGGGAACGTCCCGTCGGGTTCGTGGAGCAGCTTGATGAACTCGAACGGCAGGTGCGGCTCGAGCAGATCGATCACCTGCCCGGCGCCTCCGTTGCCCGCGTTGACGACGACCTTGAGCGGCCGGAGCGCGTCGCGGTCGATGTAGCTCAACAAATGCTCGACGTAGTCGGCCGCCAGGTTGCCCAGCTCGGTCTTCCCGCCGCCGGGCGCCGGCCCGAGATCGTCTTCGATCAGCCTGCGTTCGATCTCGGCGAGACCCGTGTCCGCGCTGATCGGCCGGGCGCCCTCGCGCACCAGCTTGAGGCCGTTGTAGTCGGCGGGGTTGTGGCTCGCCGTGACCATGATGCCGCCGTCGAGCCCGAGGTGGAAGGTGGCGAAGTAGACCTGCTCGGTCCCGCAGAGACCGAGATCGACGACGTCCGCGCCCGCCGCGTTGAGACCCGCGATTACCGCGCCGGCGATCTCCGCGCTGGAAAGCCGGATGTCGCGACCGACGGCGACACGTTTCGCTCCGGTGAACTGCACGAACGCACGGCCGATCTTCTCGGCCATCTCGGCGTCGAGCTCGGAGGGCACCTTGCCGCGGATGTCGTAGGCCTTGAAGCCGGCCAGATGCTTGGTCTCGCTCACACCGTCTCCGCCCGGCGAGAGGTGCCGGGGCAGCGGAGTATAGCGGAAGCCCCGCACTCGCGGCGCCCCCCCGGTCTGCGATATCCTGACCTTTCGCGGCCCACTCCTCGGGCTGGAGGGCACGGAAATGGGTAGCCGGGCGACCCGAACCGAACGCGATTCCATGGGCGAGATGCAGGTCCCGGCGGAGGCCTACTACGGCGCCTCGACACAGCGCGCCCGCGATCAACTTCCCGATCAGCGACCTGCGTCTGACGCGACGCATGATTCGTGCGCTCGGCCTCATCAAGTGGGCCGCGGCGAAGACCAACGCCGATCTCGGACGTCTCGACGCCAAACAGGCGGAGGCCATCACGCAGGCCGCGCTGGAAGTCGCCGACGGGAAACTCGACGCCGAGTTCGTCGTCGACATCTTCCAGACCGGTTCGGGCACCTCGTCCAACATGAACGCCAACGAGGTGGTGGCCAACCGGGCGGCCGAGATCCTCGGCGCGGGGCGCGGCTCCCGAGACGTGGTGCACCCCAACGACCACGTCAATTGGGGCCANNCAATTGGGGCCAATCGTCCAACGACGTGATCCCCACCATGGTGCACCTGTCGGCTTTGCTGGCGATCAACGAGGTCCTCGTGCCGGGGCTCGAGCGACTCGAGCGGGCGCTGCGCGACAAGAGCACGGAGTTCTGGGANNGACTCCGATCCGGCTGGGACAGGTGTTCAAGGGGTACGCCGGACAGATCGAACGCGGACGCCGCCGCATCGAACAGGCCAGGGAGGAGCTCTCCGAGGTCGCGCTCGGCGGCACCGCGGTCGGCACCGGCCTGAACACCCACCCCGAGTTCGCCGCACGGGTGTGCGCGACGGTCAGCGAACGCGCAGGGGTCACGATCCGCGAGAGCGAGAATCACTTCCAGGCCCAGGCGACGCTCGACGGTGCCGTCGCCGCGTCCGGGGCGCTGCGCACGGTCGCGGTCAGCCTGATGAAGATCGCCAACGACATCCGGCTGCTCGCCTCGGGGCCGCGCACCGGCTTGGGCGAGCTGGCGTTGCCCGAGGTGCAGCCCGGCAGCTCGATCATGCCCGGCAAGGTGAACCCGGTCATCGCCGAGTCGCTGATCATGGTCGCCGCGCAGGTGCTGGCCAACGACCAGGCGATCGTGCAGGCGGGCGAGTGGAGCTTCTTCGAGCTCAACACGATGCTGCCGCTGGCCGGCTATAACCTGATCCAGTCGATCGAGACGCTGGGCAACGCCAGCCGAAACTTCGCCGAGCAGTGCGTCGAAGGGTTGCAGGCCACCGAACGCGGGCCGGAGATGGTCGAGCGTGGCCTGGCCATCGTTACCGGTCTGGTGCCGATGATCGGCTACGACCTTTCCGCGGCGATCGCGCACGAGGCCGCCGCCAGCGGACGGACGGTGCGCGAGGTCGCCCGAGAAAAGACCGACCTGACCGAGGAACAGCTGGACGCGGGGCTCGACCCCTTCAAGATGACCGCGCCCTCGGAATAACCGGTCGATGCCGGTCCCCACACCGTTTCATCCACGGACCTCCGGGCTGTGCGGCAGCTTGCTGTGGAAGGAGTGGTCGGGGTATTACGCCGTTCGCTCCTACGACACCTGTCACGAGCGCGAGTACTACGCGCTGCGGCACGCCGCCGGGCTGATCGACGTCTCGCCGCTGTTCAAGGCGGATCTTTACGGACCCGATGCGGCCGCGCTGCTGTCGCTGGTCACCGTGCGCAACCTGCGCAAGCTGCGGGTCGGTCGGGTGACCTACCTGTGCTGGTGCGACGACGACGGCAAGGTCGTCGACGACGGCACGGTCACGCGGATCGGCGAGCAGCACTACCGGCTCACGGGAAACGGGCCGCTCTGCGGCTGGCTCGCGCGTTACTCCGACGGCTTCGATGTGAACGTCGAAGACACGAGCGACGCGTACGGGGCGCTGGCGCTCCAGGGGCCGCTGGCCCGCGCGATTCTCGTCGCGGCGGCCGGCCCGGAGATCGAACAGCTGAGGTTCTTTCGCGGCAGGGAGAGCGCCATCGGAGGCATCCCCGTGCTGATCACGCGGACCGGCTACACCGGGGACCTCGGCTACGAGATCTGGGTCGAGCGCGACCGGGCGGTCGAGGTCTGGGATCGCGTGATGGGCGCGGGACGGCCCTACCGGATCCAACCCGCCGGGCTCGATGCGATGGACGTGACGCGTATCGAGGCGGGCTTCGTGCTGTGCGGGGTCGACTACTTCCCCGCGCATCACTGCATGCTCGATTCGCGTAAATCGTCGCCCTACGAGATCGGGCTGGGGTGGGCCGTCAACCTCGACCGCGAGCCGTTCGTCGGCCAGCGGGCGCTGCGTGAGGAGGTCGCGCGCGGCGCGGTCTGGGAGCTGGTCGGGATCGAGTACGACTGGGATGAATACGAGGCGCTGCACGCGGAGTACGGGCTCCCGCCGCAGGTCACCTCGGGGGCCTGGCGCGATGCGGTGCCGCTGTACGATACGCGCGGGCGGCAAATCGGCCAGGCCACCAGCGGTGCGTGGTCTCCCCTGCTCAAGAAGAACCTGGCGTTGGCCACGGTCCGAACCGGGCACGCCGCGCCGGGCACACGGGTTCGTGTCGAGGTCACCGTGGAGTACGAACGGCGCAACGTCGGGGCAACCGTCGTCAAGACGCCGTTCTTCGATCCGGCGAGGAAGAAGGCGTGAGCGAACACCCGCACTCCTCGCACTACGATGCGATCGTGATCGGCGGCGGGCACAACGGCCTGACCGCCGCGGCCTACCTCGCGAAGGCCGGCCGCAAGGTGCTGGTGCTCGAGCGCCGGCACGTGCTCGGCGGCGCGGCGGTCAGCGAGGAGCTCTATCCCGGCTTCACCTTCTCGGTCTGCTCGTACGTGGTCAGCCTGCTGCGCCCGCACATCATTCGCGAGCTCGAGCTGGCGCGTCACGGACTCGAGATCATCCCGCTGGAAGCGTCGTTCCTCCCGTTACCGAACGGCGACTCGTTGACCCGCTGGAGCGATCCCGAGAGAACGCGGCGCGAGGTCGCGCGTTTCAGCCGCCACGATTCCGAGCGGCTGCCCGAGTTCAGCCTGGCGATGACGAAGCTGTGCTGGCTGGCCAAGCGCATCATCGACGAACCGGCGCCGGATCCGGCGTCGCTGGCGCCGCGCGAGCTGCTCAAGCTGCTGCGACTCGGTCGCACGATGAAGGACGACCCGACCGACCTGCGCTGGCTCAACTTCAAGCTGTTGACGATGAGCGCGGTCGACTTCCTCGACCTGTGGTTCGAGTCCGACGTGCTCAAGGCGCCGATGTCGGTCAGCGGGATCATCGGCACGTTCCTCGGCGTGCGCTCGCCCGGCACGGCCTACGTCCTGCTGCACCACTACATGGGCGAGATCGACGGCGCGTTCCGCGCGTGGGGCTTCTCGAAGGGCGGCACCGGCGGCATCAGCCTGGCGATCGCCAACGCGGCGCGCGCACACGGCGCGGAGATCCTCGAGCAATCCGGCGTCGAGCGTGTCCTCGTCCACGGCGGGAAGGCGAACGGCGTCGTGCTGGAGAACGGCGACACGGTTCGCGCGAGCACGGTGATCTCGAGCGTCGATCCCAACCGGACCTTCCTGCGGCTCGTCGGCGAGGAACATCTCGAGGACGAGTTCGCCGCCCAGATCCGCAGGTACCGGCTGCGCGGCAGCTCGGGGAAGGTCAACCTGGCGCTCGATCGCCTGCCCGAGTTCTCCTGCCGCCCGGGCGACGGGCCGCATCTCCACGGCGACATCGCGATCGCGCCGAGCATCGACTACCTGGAGCGCGCCTACGACGAGGCGAAGTACGGCGACTTCTCCGAGCGGCCCTACATCAACGTGGTGATCCCGTCGCTGGTCGATCCGACCGTCGCCCCGCCCGGCAAGCACGTGATGTCCTGCTTCGTGCAGTACGCCCCGTACGACATCAAGGAAGGTCCGGAGCACTGGCCCGAGCGGCGCGAGGCGTTCGGCGACGCCGTCGTCGACACGCTCGCCGAGTACATCCCCGGCCTGCGCGAGTCGATCCTCTACCGCCAGGTGCTCACGCCGTGGGATCTCGAGCAGGAGTTCGGCCTGACGGAGGGCAACATCTTCCACGGCGAGCTCAGCCTGGACCAACTGCTGTTCCTGCGACCGGCCGCGGGCTGGGCGCGTTACCGCACGCCGATCGAGGGCCTCTGGGTCTGCGGGTCGGGCACCCATCCCGGCGGCGGGATCATGGGTGCCCCCGGCGAGCTGGCGGCGAAGACGATGTTGCAGTCGAGGGCGCTGTGAGCCGCTACGACGACATCGTGATCGGTGCGGGGGTCGACGGGCTCGTCGCCGCGACGCGGCTCGGCGCCGCGGGGCAGCGCGTCCTCGTCGTGGATCGCGCGGAGGGACCCGGCGGGCGCAGCGCCGCTCACGAGTTCCACCCCGGGTACCGCAGTCCCGGCCTGTTGTCCGACACCGCCGCCTTCCGGCCGATCCTCGCGAAGGAACTGGACCTCGCACGGTTCGGCGTGCGCCGCCGGGAGGAAGCGGTTCGCTGCGTGACGCTGTGCGAAGACGGGACGACCGTCGACCCCGAGACGTCGGAGAGTCCCTGGCACGCGTGGCTTTCCGAGGTCGCGCCGGTGCTGGAGAGCTTCGTCGACGCCTCACCGCTGGAGCTGCTGCATCCGGAACGTGCCTCCTTCGGCGAGTTGCTGCGGCGCGGGTACGAGGTGCGCCGTCTCGGCCGCAAGACGACGATGGAGCTGCTCCGCATTCCGCCGATGTCGATCTCCGACTGGTTGCGCGAGTCGTTCGACGACGAACCGACGATGGCGGCGCTGGCCCTGCCCGCGCTGGTCGGGACCTGGCTGGCGCCACGTTCGCCGGGCAGCGCGTTCAACCTGCTCTTCGACCGGACCGCCTCCTCGACCCAGGTGGCCGGGGGCACCCCGGCGTTGATCGATGCGCTCCTGCGGGCGGCGACGGCGGCCTCGGTCGAGTTCCGCTACGGTTGCGACGTCGCGCGCTTGCGGATGCAGGACGGCCGGGTCACCGGCGTCGTCCTCGGCGACGGAGAGACCCTGGAGACGAAACGCGTCGCGGCGACCTCCAGCCCGCGCCGCATGATGCTCGAGCAGTTGCCCCCGGGCGTGCTTCCCTGGCGTCAACGACGACGCTACGAGGCCTACCGCTGTCGCGGAACGACGGCGCAGCTGCTGCTCGCACTCGATCGTGTGCCGGAAGCGCTCGACGGCGTCGAGCTCGCGCAGACCGCGCAATCCCTCGACGAGATCGAGCGTGCGTTCGACGCGGTGAAGTACGGCGCGTTCGCGGAGCGCCCGATCCTGTGGATTCACCAGGCGAGCCTCGGCGCGCCGTCCCTCGCCCCGCAGGGCGGCGCCGTGCTGTCGGTGCTCGTCCAGTACGTGCCGTACGATCTCGACGGCGGCTGGAGCGACGCCGCACGCGGGCGGTTGAACGAGACGGTCATGCGCTGTCTCGAGCACCGCGCTCCGGGGATCCGCGCCTGCGTGGTGGGTTCCGAGCTGCTCGATCCGACGGACATCGAACGACGGTACGGTCTTGTCGGCGGCCAGATCCATCACGGCGAGCACGCCCTGGACCAGTGGCTGGTGCGACCCGAGCCCGACGCCGCGGCGTACCGGACGCCGATCGAGGGGTTGTGGCTCTGCGGCGGCGGCAGTCACCCCGGCGGCGGCCTGACCGGCGCGCCCGGGCGTTTGGCGACACGCAGGATGCTCACCGGCTGATGCCTGAACCGATCGTGCGTGTGTTCGACGACGAACACGACCTCGCGGTCGGCACCGCGGGGGCGCTGCTGTTCGCCGCGATGGAGGCGGTGGCGCGGCGCGGCCACTTCCACTGGGCCCTCGCGGGCGGTTCGACACCGCGCGCGACCTACCGCGTGCTGGCCGCACCGCCCTTCGCCGACGACTTCCCGTGGGACCGGCACGACGCCTGGCTCGGCGACGAGCGCTGCGTGCCGGCGGATCATCCGGCAAGCAACGCGCGCATGATTCGCGAGCACCTGTTCCGACCGGCCGGCGCGGAGGAGACCGCGCTCCGTGCCTTCGACACCGAAACCGATCCCGACGCGGCGGCCCGAGCGTACGCCGAACAACTGGCCGCTGCGGTTCCCAAGAACGACGGCGGCGTGCCGGTCCTCGATGTCGTGCTGCTGGGTCTCGGCGCGGATGCGCACACCGCGTCCTGGTTTCCCGGGTCGAGCTTCCCCGAGGACCGCTGGGTCGCGGCCAGCGCGGGGCAACATGGCGGGCAGCGCCGGCTGACGCTGACGCCGACGATCGTGAACGCGGCCAGACGGGTCGTCTTCCTGGTGGCCGGGGAGACCAAGACGGATGCGTTGCGACGCGTGCTGCAGGGGCCTCACGATCCCGTCCGCGTCCCGGCGCAGCGCGTGGCGCCGGAGCACGGCAAGGTCACGTGGATGCTCGACGCCGCGGCCGCGGGTCAGTTCTTCGCCGGCTGAGCGGTGAGCTTCTTGAGGGTCTTCCTGGCCTGCGTCTCGAGCGGGGTCTCGGGGTAGTCGGTGATCACCCGGTCGAGGTAGAAACGTCCCTGTTCGGTGTCCCCGGATCGCATCATCGCCTCGCCGATCGCGAGGAACATGTCCCCCGTCTTGGTCGTGTCCGGGAATTGCCCCAGCGCCTTCTGGAAGCGCTCGATCGCGGACGGATAGGCTTCCTTCTTGAGGTAGTAGCGCCCGACCGCGAGCTCGTGCTCGACGAGACGCGCCTCGGCGACCCGCCGCATGAGTCGCGCCGCGACGGCGTACTTCGAACCGGGGAAGCGCGACTCGACGGAGCGCAGGTCTTGGATCGCCTGGTACGTCTCGGTCTGATCCTTGGACGGGGCGTTGACCTGGCTCAGCGAGCAGATGCCCGCCTGGTACAGCGCGTAGGGCGCCAGCACGTGGTCGGCGTAAAGCGTCACGAAATCGAGGTACAACGCGCGCGCGTCGATCAGCGCGATGTCGTTGTTCTGGTAAAAGGTCGCGTCGGCCGTGGTGATGCGGGCGAGCGGCTCGAGCAACGCGCGATCCTCGCCGAGCCGGTAGTCGATCCGCTCGAGCACCTCGAGAGCACGGCGCAGGTTGCCGCGCTGGATCTCCTCGCGCGCGAGGCGATAGGTGTCGCGCGGCGCCAGCAGCCGCGTGTCGATGTCCTTCTTCTTCTTGCCGCAGCCGCCGGCCAGCACGGCGAGCAACCCGCACAGGGCCACGGCGATCCATCCGCGTCTCAACATGCGGCCCCGTGCTCGACCAAACGCTCGCGCAGCACGGCCGGAAGCCGGCATGGCTTGCCCTGCGTGTCCACCGCGCCGTGCTCGGTGAAACCCGTCGCCAGCAATTGATCGGATTGGTCTCGCATCACTTCGTACTCGAACCGGACGCGCGCGCCGCCGAGCCGCGTCAACCGGGTCAGAACGCAGAGCCGGTCGTCGTAGCGCGCGGGCGCCTTGTAGTCCGCTCCGGCTTTCACGACGGGAAAGAAGATCCCGCTCTCGTCCTCCAGCTCACCGTAGGGACACCCCGCCTCGCGCATCCATTCGGTGCGCCCGAGCTCGAACCAGGCCAGGTAGTGGCCGTGCCACGCGACGCCCATGCGATCGGTCTCGGGGTAGCGTACGCGAACCTTGACCTGACCTGTCGACGGCGTACGGTTAGCAGGTTCGTTCACGTTCCGCCAATTCGGCCAGTTGCCGTACCATCCGTTCGGTCGTCCCACGGATGTCGCCCGAGCCGAACACCGCCGACCCGGTCACGATCATGTCGATCCCGCAGGCGGCGACCTCCGTGACGTTATCCACGGTAACGCCCCCGTCGATCTCGAGCCGCACATCCGGGGCTTCCAGATCCAACCGTTGCCGCAGGGCGCGGGCCTTTTGCAGCACGGAGGGGATCAGCTTCTGCCCGCCGAAGCCGGGGTTGACCGACATCAGCAACACGAAATCGACGTCCCCGAGGATCTCGTCCAGCGCGGACAGCGGCGTCGAGGGATTCAGGACGACCCCCGCCTTCACCCCTCCGTCGCGGATGCGATGGACGGTGCGGTGCAGATGCGTTGCGGCCTCGACGTGGACCGAGATCATGTCCGCCCCGGCTGCGATGAAATCGTCCACGTGCCGATCGGGCTCCGAGATCATCAGATGGCAGTCGAGCGGCAGGTCGGTCACCTTGCGCAACGCCTTCGTCACGCCCGAGCCGATCGTGATGTTGGGGACGAAGTGGCCGTCCATCACGTCGACGTGGATCAGCGCCGCGCCGCCGGCCTCGGTTTCCTTGACGTCGGCCCCGAGGCGCGCGAAGTCCGCCGAGAGGATCGAGGGTGCGAGTACCGCCGCCATGCGAGGTTCCTTTCCTTACTGCGCGATCGTCAAGTCGACGACGTCGTTGGAGCGTACCGGGTAGCCGGGCAACGGCAGTTGCCCGACCACGTAACCGGCTCTCCGGCCGCTCATGCTAACCCTACGGACCGCCCCGCGTCGAAAACCGTTCCGCGCCAGCCACGCCTCGGCCCCGGCACGATCCATCCCGGTCAGGTCGGGCATGATCCAGACCGGAATCTCGGCACCGGTCGACACCAGCCGGTGGACGCGGCTCGCCGGAACGGCCGGCGTGTCGGGCTGGGGCACCTGGGCGATCACGGCACCGGTCGGCACCACCGCCGAGGGGATGCGCGCCTCGTCCCCGGGGACGAAGCCCTCCTGTTTGAGCTCGATCTCGACGGTCCGAGCCGCCTGCCCGACGACGTCGGGCACGTTGAGCACCTTGCCGCCGAGACTCATGACGAGCTTGATCTTGCGACCGCGCCGGACCGAGACATCGGCGGGCGGGGCCTGTTGCAGGATGCGCCCCGAGGGGATCGCCGGATCGTTGCGCTGGTCGACGACCTGCAGCACGAGCTCCTGGGCTTCGACCTCACGCGAGGCCGCCTCGAGGGTCATCCCGGTCAGGTCGGGTACACGCACCTCGGTCGATTTCATCTCGACGCGCATGGCGATGAAGAAGGAGACGACGAAAGCGATCCCCGCGAGCGCCAGCCCGCCGCCGACCCACAGGACCTCCGTGAGGATGCGCGTCCAGCGACTGCCGGGCTCGGGGAACGTGGGTAAGCGGATCCGGCCGACGAACTTCGGCAGCTTACGGCCGACGAGCTTCGACAGCTCCGGGAGCTTGAGCCGCACCTTCACGACGCGCGGGTCCGTCCCAGCACGGCGGCGAAGAAGCCGTCCAGGCCGTCGCGGCCCGGATCGGTGCGCAGGTAACCATCGGCGCCGACGAACCGTCGGGCGGGTTCGGGCAGCTCGCCGCTCGGGTCGACCGCCGAGAACACGGGGTTGCGGTCCAGGAACGACGCGATCACTCGTTCTCCTTCCTCGGGCTCCATCGAACAGACCGAGTAGACCAGCCGGCCCCCCTCCGCCAGCAGGCCTGCGGCGCGTTCCAGCAACCGCTCCTGCCGGAGCGAGATCAGCTTAATCGCCTCCGGGGTCAGACGCCAACGAATCTCCGGGTGCCGCCGCAGCGTCCCGGTGCCGCTGCAGGGCGCATCGACCAGGATGCGCTCGAATCGGGTCCCCAAGGGGGGCGGCGCGGTCATGTCGGCGATCAGCGGTCGCACCTGGCCGAGCCCGCAGCGCTCGACGTTGCGAGCGAGTCGTTTCATCCGGCCGCGGTGTCGATCGACCGCGATCACCCGGCCGGCCGTTCCCACCCGATTGGCCAGGTGCATCGTCTTGCCGCCCGGGGCGGCGCAGACGTCCAGCACGGTCTGTCCGGTCTCCGCCGCGACCAGCCACGAGACCAGCTGGCTGGCCTCGTCCTGGACCCAGCAAAGGCCCCGGGAAAGCGCGTCTCCCGGACTCCCGCCCAGCACGCGGAGGCTGTCCGGGACGACCCGACCCGGTCGCGCGCGGCAGCCCGATTCCGCGAGCGTCGCCGCGAGGCGCTCGGCGCTGATCCGGCCGCCGTTCGGACACAGGGTGGTGCGTGCCGGGCGGTTGTTCGCCTCGAGCAGCGCGATCGCCGCGTCCCAACCGCTCCGCTCCACGACGCGCTCGACCCACCAGTCCGGGTGAGACGTCCACAATGCCCAGGCCTCGACCGTACGCTCCCGGGGGCGGACGGGCGGTTCCGATTCCGTCCGGGCCAGCCGGCGCAGCACGCCGTTGACGAACCCGGCGGCGCGTGGCTTGCGGCGACGTACGGACTCGACCGCGGTCGAGACCGCGGCGTGATCGGGAACGCGGTCGAGAGAGATCAGCGCGTAGGCGCCGACACGCAGCGTGGCGCGCACGAGCCCGTCGAGCTCGGACAGCGGACGATGGCTGGCCCGTTGCAGCGCGGCATCGAGAAGTCGTTGCCCGCGCAGGACGCCGAGCACCGTCTCGTGCAACAAGGCGCGATCGCGCCGGTCCGCGAAGCGTTGCTCGTGGGTCTCGAGGAGTCGCGACGCCCAGGCTCCCGAGCGTTCGACCCGGTCGAGGATCTCGGCGGCCGTCGCACGAACGTCCGGCGTGCGAGGTTCAGTCCGGCCGGACGGGTTCAAGCCGCTCCCCCAGGACGATCTGCCGGCCGTTCAGCGCGTCGGAGGCGCCGATGACGCTG
>JABAOH010005101.1_pt1 | contig 16986 bp, 7 predicted proteins | sample 7062181 | NCBI WGS metagenome assembly JABAOH01 (sample SAMN14538630, study PRJNA623070) | marine sediment metagenome | biome: marine biome [ENVO:00000428]; feature: marine pelagic biome [ENVO:01000023]; material: deep marine sediment [ENVO:00002113]; isolation source: pool of 5 deep marine... | reverse complement strand
ATTGATGATAACGTCGAGACGAAGTATCTGCACTTCAAAGGCGATTTTGACCCCGATCCCGGAACAGGTGGCGCTGGTTTCCAGGTTACACCGTCGGCTGGCCCGACTATTGTGACTGGGCTGACTTTAACCACAGCCAATGATGTTCCTGGTCGTGACCCGATTGCGTTTGAGCTCTCCGGTTCTAACGAGGGCATTGATGGTCCGTACACTGTGATCGCCAGCGGTGATGTCGTTGATTTCGCTGGGGCGGCTGAGTGGCCGCGCTTCACAATGAACGCAACGCCGATTTCGTTTGATAATGACGTGGCATACACTAACTATCAGCTTATATTCACGGCTATTCGAGGCCCGGTTGGCGGCTCTGTGAATAGTATGCAGATCGCCGAAGTGGAGCTATTAGGGGTCTTAGGGCCCGTTGGTCCGATAGGACACTGGAAGCTTGATGAGGGCGAAGGGGCCGCAGCGGTTGATTCGTCCGGCGGTGGCAATGACGGGACCATCCACAACGCCGAGACTGGCGGCCTGGGCGATGGCGGCTCGGTTTGGGTTGACGACCCCGAGCGTGGCACCGTCATTAGTTTTAACGGCACGGCCGAAGGTGCTTATGTTCGCGCAGGATACATTCCTCAAATGACACTGACCAACGACTTTACCTGGGCCTTTTGGGCGAAACAGAGAGCTGAAAACACGGCGAACAATGATATTATTCTCGGTAATCGGATGGACGACAATGCAGTCGATTTTGTGCCGCGGCAGTTCATTAAGTTCACACCGACTAAATTCGAGTGGCACATGAATGGCAACGGCAACGACAACCTGGAATATGACGACATTCCCGCCGACGTCTGGCTCCACCATGCGGTAGTGAAAACCGCAGATCAGTTGACCTATTACCGCAATGGCATTGAAGCCAGCTCAGGGACGTTCACACAACCCCTGGATTTTCCTCAACCACTTTTCTTTGGCGGTGACAACGAGGGTCTCGCGACAGAGAATTGGAACGGATTGATGAGTGACGTGCGTATCTACGACAGGGCATTGTCTGCGGATGAGGTTGGTCAGCTTGCTGGAAAGCCGGCCGGACCCGTCACCGAGGGTCTGGTTGCGTACTACCCGCTGGAGAACGATGTGCTGGATGGTTCCGGCAATGGTAACGATGGTACTATAGTAGGTGCCCCAACCTATGTGGAAGGGCCGGCCGGCTACGGCACGGCGATGGAGTTCCATGGCCTGGGCGCCCCCGGTGGCGGCGGGGACTACATCGATTGCGGCAATGACGCCAGCCTGGACATCACCGGTCCAACCTCAATAGCCCTCTGGATAAAACCCGGTGCCGATGACCCAGAGGGACTGGGCACCGAGACGGCGCCGATGGCCAAGGCGATGAGTGGTGTGGGTTGGAGCTGGCAGGTTCGATACGGGTGGGGCAGCCCTCAGCCCTACATGGCGTTTACGTTCAATACGTCGCCCAGGGCCTGGGCTTACGTCGGCAGGAACCTGGAGCGCAACGAGTGGTGCCATATCGCGTGCTCGTATGACGGCTCGACGCTGAAATGCTATCTCGATGGAGAAGAAACCGATTCGACCCCAATGGGCCAAATTACCAGCAGTGAGGCACCTGTCCTCATCGGCTCGGACGGGTGGGGCTGTGACTGGATTGGCGCAATTGATGAGGTTGCGATATACAATCGGGCTTTGTCTGATAGTGAGATTATGTACCTTGCAGGTAACTAATATTGCTGTTCTCGATTGAGTAAATCTTTAATTAATCAGGGGCCTATACCGATTGATTCGGTATAGGCCCATTGGTTCCATCAGGAAACAGAGGCCGAGTATCAGCCGAAAGCGACATGTGTCTTGATGTGTAGCTAAAGCGTAATTTATAATTCTCTTAACTCTTGTTGAAGGATGAATATTATGGGTGGGAAAAAGGGCATAGTCATAGCTGCTTTTTTACGTGTCATGCAGTTATTAAGATTTTTGGAGATAGAATAATGAGAAAGAATTTTGCAGAATTATTGCCCATGTTACTTGTAGCGATAGTCGCTATTGGTCTGACTGGATGGACGGCAAATGCCAGCTATCCCGTCCTTCAGTTGGATATTAACAATAGAAATGTTGCTGCAGAGACAGAGCCCGGCTTTACTTCTTTTACCATCGCTGACGGTGGCTCGGAGGTAGAAGGTATTACAATTGAATTTACCGGCACTCTTGACTCGCGCCGACGCGGCGCACCAGTCGGAATAGAGTACGAGCAGATCTATCGCGATTTCATCTTTTCGCGTCCGGGTGGTATGACGATTACATTATCAGGGCTGGAGGTTAATGAAACCTACGAAATAACTATTTATGCATACGATACAGGCAGTGGAGCAGGCGGCGATAGAATCGCGGACTGGACAGCCAACGGGGAATTTTGTCTCACAGCCGGCTTCAACGCTGGAATTGCGCCTACGGGTGCGGATGACTATGCTTTTACCGGGACAGCCCAGTCAGACGAGGCCGGTACAATCGTCCTGGAATGTGGCCCTAATGAAAACACCGCCGAAGAATCAGGCGCGAATAATCCCTTTGGTTTTGTCAATGCCTTAGTGGTCTCTTCGCTGACCCCGTTAACAAAGGCACGGCGTCCAGAGCCGGCCGTTGGTGCCCTGCATCCTGAAACATGGGTGAGCCTTGTCTGGTTACCGGGAAGTTATGCCGTCTCGCACAATGTGTACTTCGGTGACAATTTTATCAATGTAGACAGTGCCACTACAGAAGATACGGAGACATTCATCGGTTCCACAACCGACAGTGTCTTCCTTGTCGGCAGCGCCGGAAGTCCTTATCCGGAGGGGCTACCTCCGGGAACAACATATTACTGGCGAATTGATGAGGTCAATGACCTACATCCCGACAGTCCATGGAAAGGCGATGTCTGGAGCTTCACGGTCCCCTCAAAGACTGCCTTCAATCCCATTCCGGTCGATGGTGTCGTGTTCGTTGACCCAAATGTCACGCTAATATGGACTGCAGGTGCAGGTTCGATTCAGCATCATGTGTATTTTGGTGATAATCTCGAAGATGTTCAAGCTGGTACGGGTGGTACAGACAAAGGTGTTATTGCAGATCCGAATTATACTCCCGGACTTCTGGAGCTTGATAAAATCTATTATTGGCGAGTCGATGAGTTCGATGGCAGCCAAACACATACAGGCAATGTCTGGAGCTTCACTACTACTCTTGAAGGCCTGGGTACGGTCGTTATGGATATGTGGGAGAATATTAACGGTGCCACTTTGGATTTCCTTAGAGATGACTCAAGATATCCGGACAACCCAACCTGGAGCGATGAATTGACCGAATTCGGCACCGCTGACACCATTGGAGACAACTATGGCGCTAGAATTTATGGCTGGCTCTATGTGCCGCTGACCGGCGACTATACGTTCTATTTCACGAGTGCAGACGAGGGCGAATTGTGGCTGAGCACCGATGACGACTCCACCAATATTGTATTACTCGCTTCAGAACCTACCTGGGGACAATACGACGCTTTTGTTCGATGGTCTGAACCTATCCCGCTAATCGGTGGCGAAAAGTACTACATTGAGGCGGTATGGAAGGAAAGCACCGATTGGGACCACTGCCGTGCGGCCTGGCAAGGTGCCGGCATCCGGAGTCAAGAGGTCATTCAAGGTAATTATCTCTCGCCATACGAACCAGTAAATGCCTTTGGTCCGAGTCCCAGCGATGGTAGAATTGATGTGAGGATTGATCCTGTTCTTGGCTGGAAACCTGGAAAACATGCTACTTCGCATGATGTGTATTTTGGCACCGACCAAGAGGCTGTGCGCAATGCCGGCACAGACTCACCTGAATATAAAGTCACCGGGAACTTTGGTGCCGAGAGCTTTGACCCGGGAGACCTTGAGATGGAGACCACCTACTACTGGCGTATTGATGAGGTAAACGACCTCAACCCTGACAGTCCATGGGTGGGCGAAGTCTGGAGCTTTACAACAGGCAGCTACCTTATCGTAGATGACTTCGAGGACTACAACGACTATGATCCTGACCAGATATTCAATACGTGGTTAGACGGATGGGAAGTTGAAGCAAACGGCGCCGTGGTAGGTCACGACGTAGATTTTACGCAGATTTTACAGGGAGAGCATATTGTTGAGACTACAATTATCCACGGCGGCAAGCAGTCGATGCCATATTACTACAACAACATTGGCACGGCAACTTATTCGGAAGCCGAACTTCCGTTGAGCCCCGCGCAGGATTGGACAAGAGAAGGCGTTACAGAATTGTCGCTGTGGTTTAGAGGTTATCCAGCGTCTGTCGGCAGCTTCACGGAAGACCCTGTCGGGACCTACACGATAACCGCTTCCGGCACAGATATCACAGGTCAGGCTGACGAGTTCCACTATGCTTATAAGATGCTCAACGGCACCGGCTCAATTACAGCAAGGGTCATTAGCGTTGATAACACCGACCCATGGGCCAAGGCCGGCGTTATGATTCGTGAGACATTGGAGCCGGGCTCCAAACATGCCTTAGCATGTGTTACGCCCGGCAGCGGGGTAGCCTCCGAGGGCCGTGGTAATACGGGTGGTGATAGTTTCTCCACAAACCAAGCCGGGATAACTGCACCGCACTGGGTGAAACTGGAGCGTGACGTCAGCGGTTTCTTTACAGCTTCCCATTCGGTTGATGGCTCCACCTGGACACCGGTAGAGGACGCTATGGGCCAAGGCATCCAGATGAGCGCGAGCGTCTATATAGGTTTGGCAGTGACGTCACATAACGCTGATGCAACGTGTGAAGCCCAATTCTCTAACGTTAACATCACCGGTAACGTTAGTCAGCAGCAGTGGATGAACCAGGATATTGGTATAACAAGCAATGATCCTGAGCCGATGTATGTTATTCTCAATGGCAGCGCTGTGGTTTATCACGAAAATCAGGATGCATCATTGATGGATGAGTGGACTGAATGGAGAATCGACCTGCAGACATTTGCAGACCAGGAAGTGGATTTGACTAATGTCAATAGCATCGGTATCGGCATAGGCACCCAAGGTAACACAACAACACCTGGCGATTTAGGGACTATGTACTTTGATGACATTCGGCTGTATCGACCTTAAGATTCAACTGTAGTTTAAATATTATTTCTGCCGGAATGGCAGAAGGATTTGCATGAGAACGGGGCTGGGGGAGTAAGGTCAGTGCGTAGCTTTTCACGGGGGTGGTCGTATGTTCGTAAAGCCCCCCCACTATGAACCGATGACCCCAAAATCCAGACCCATTTTTAAGCTCGAAATCACAGTTTCTTGAGATATTACAGCAAAGACTATGTCAGAATTGCATTTCGGATATTATTTATCGGTTTTCTGTAATGGATTCTTGCTCTCTTAAATTCTTAGCTCTACTATCCTTGCTTATTGCACGAGCTTGCGAAGAACTTATGATCCCAATTCGCTTCCATGAACGTGAATCTAACTTTCGCAGAGCTTCTTTGACAGCGTTCCTAACTTCATTATTTTGGCTTTCTTGTGCATCATTATAACAAGGCGATGCTAAGGCTGCAGATGAACTACTTCCGAAGACAATCTACTGATACTGTCAAAACAGACTTTTGAACAGTTCCTTCAAATCACTACACTGAAAGGATCGTACTAAACAATGGTTAGATGCGGTCAAAAAGAAAGATGAAAAAAAGCCCCCACTCAAACGACAATACGACTTAAGAGCAGGGGCACGACTTTTAAGGAATCAATTACTGTTGCACTAAGCTATATTTGCGATTCATTCTATTTTGATTATCCTCTATTACCCGGCGAAGGTCAACCTGGCAAAATTACGGGTTTTTCATTGAAAATCTTACAGGTGAATCCGAATCCCACCCCGACCCACGACAGCCGGGAGGGGGTTTGTTTGGAGAAGGACAAGCAGATTGGTCAACAACTTCACCCACTCAGGAAGCTCTGTATATCGATAATTGAGGCATTCTAAAAGGCTTGAATATAGACGTCCCCAGATTTGTCTGGAGTTATAGATGTTTGAAACGGTTGCGTTTCGATCAACATTGAGACTGTGAGAAACACATCGAAAATGCACCGTCCCCCTTTAATTCCCCCAGCTTCTTAGTCACTGGTACTTACCGCCTTACCCGGGCATTGCCCTGCCAGATGCTCCAGATCTGCTCCTCATCTGCAGGCTGGGCGTAGTCGGTCAACAGCGTCGTGACCAATGCTCCTGTGGCCCATCCGAACTGGACCCACTTCTCCGGCTCCCAGCCCCTGAGAATGCCATAGAGCATGCCCCCGACAAAGCCGTCGCCCCCTCCGATCCGGTCGAGCACCATGATCTCTCGCGGTTCGACTACATGCCAGTTGTGGCCCTCGGACATGATCGCACCCCAGAGGTGACAGTTGGTACTAACGACCTGGCGGAGCGTGGTGGCAAAGACCGCGGCATTTGGGTATGCCTTCTTAGCCTTGTTGATCATGACCTTGAAGCTGTCGATTTTATTCGAGAGGTCCTCGCCGCCTGCTTCCGGACCCTCGATTCCGAGGCAGAGCTGGAAGTCCTCTTCGTTGCCGACGAGTATGTCCGAAACACCAGCGATTTGTTTGAAGATGTCGTGCAGCTCGGCCTGGCGGCCCTTCCAGAACGAGGCGCGATGGTTCAGGTCGAATGAGATCCGGGTCTCGTGCTTCTTGGCGGCCTTGGCCAGTTCAAGGCAGAACGTACCTGTCTCGGGCGAAAGGGCTGCGATAAGACCTGATATGTGAACGATTTGTACACCCTCCTGGCCGAAGAGCCGATCCAGGTCAAAATCGTTGACGTTCAGAGTCCGTCCTACCTCTCCGGCACGGTCATTATGAACCCGCGGTCCGCGGGTGCCGTAGCCGCTATCGGCGATATTGAACTGATGGCGGTAGCCCCATGGTCCGCCCTGATCCACCTCCTTGGCCTCATAATCCATGTTGCGGCTGGCAAGATCGTTTTTTATGAACCGGGCGATCGGACTGCCCTTGACAAAGGTCGTCAGGACCTTGACAGGTAAGCCCAAGTAGCTGGATACACTGGCCACATTGGACTCGGCACTGGTGGCCTGCAGGATGAACGTGTTACTGCAGTAAACAGGCTGGCCGTTGATCGGGGTTATGCGGACGCCCATACTCGTGGGCACGACGAGGCAATAGGTATAGTCCTGGCGAAATTCGATAGTCATAAGTAATATCCTTTCTTTAACAATTTGACTGACCTGTTAGATATCCTGGGATTAAATCATTACAATTAAACCGGCTGATGTCAACAGTGTCATAAACATAAAAGGGGAAAACTTACAAGATTCCTATCAGTCTTCGTATTTAAGCATAACCACACCGATCTCGATCCGCGACTGGCGGGAGGTGGTTTGTTTGGAGAGAGGCGGGGCTCTGAACTGCTAAGGATTATTCTCTGAAGTTCTTTTCAACCAATATTTCTCATATCTCGGCGACCATCGTTAGTATCTTGTATCTCGCCTGCTACATTGCTGAATCCGGATCATCAGCTGAGCAAATAAAATCCAAGTGATTTGAAGTAAGCGTGCGGCAAGGTAATAGACTACAGCTTCATAGCCTCGAATAACGGCCTCGTGTGGCAAATCCTTAGAAACCACCGGCCTGCAATCGGAGCCATCAAATCATCATTCTTTGTTTTATTTGTGGACTATCCTTTGACCACCTCATGCTTTTTAATGAAATCCGGGTCAATCTCCACACCTAAACCCGGACCGGTGGGGACTTTAATCTTTCCATCCACTACTGAGAGGGGCGATGTTTTACATTCAAATTGTACATTCGTGTTTAATCCTTTGAATTCATGATGAGCAAATGCATTGGGAAGGGCAGATACAAAATGAATCATGTAAAGGTATCCGAGTCCTCCACCGGACATATGCGGCGTACAAGCTTTTCCGAATGCCTGTGCCATACGTGCCACTTTCATCGAACGAATCATGCCACCAAAATAATAGTTATCAGGTTGAACAATTTGAAGCCCATCATTGGCAATAAGCCAGCGAAAACCATGCAGGCTGTATTCCTGTTCGCCACCTGCAATTGGAATGGTCAGTGCATCAGCAACCTGTTTGGTCTCTTCATACCAGTCGAAAGGAATAGGTTCTTCAAAAAAACCATAACCGTACGCTTGCAATAACTTGCCGACCCGTATCGCCTCATCCACTGAATAAAAACCGTTTGCATCCGCATACAAAGCCATTTTATCGCCGAATGTTTCGCGGATTAGCGGAATGATTTTTTCGGTCCTTCCTTTTGGGGCAACGGCATTAATGTCCTCAGTCATGAACATAAGCCCGCCAACTTTAATCTTAAGTGCGTGGGCATTATATTCCGCGACATCCCTTTTTATCAGTTCCAGCGACTCCTCTACTGGTTTTTCACGGTATTCTGTGGCCTGGTATACTGCAACTCGCCGGTGGTGGATTTCTCCGATCAGCTGGCCGATGGACTTGTTAGCAATACGCCCCAGCATATCGAGAATCGCAAACTCAATGGTAGCCAGAGGTATCCCGAGCGCCATGCCGCTTAATCTGAAATTGAGCTTGTATATGTACACCTTTTCAAGCAGCAGATCCAGGTCGCGTGCATCTTTATCAATAAAAAAGGGTTGCAACGCATTGACAAAAATTGGATAGAGCGAATTTAGTCCGTTGTGACCAACCGAAATACCTTCTGCACCATCAGAAGAACGTACCCGGCACAGGAAACTGCGCTTATAACGAAGCAATTCGAGGCTCTTAATGATCACTGGGGTAGCAAACAGCTCCTTTTTCAATACAGGCTGTTTAAGTATTTTATCAAGCCGGGTGTATTCAGGTCTCTTGGCCCTTGAACCAGGCTCTTGGGCTTCTGAGCCAACGCATGAGCGCGACCATTTGGCAGCAAGCCCACCACCAAGGGCAGTACTTATGAATTTTCGACGATTTGTTCTCATGATAAAATCCCCATCACTCTGAAAAAGAAGAATGCGGTCAGCAATCTTTATCATCTATGTTTCCTTATATCACCTCACCGACAGGAGTGATTATACTGAAAGGGGGAAACGATTCAAGGAGAAAAATCAACCCGAGGCCGCCCATTGGGGCGGTGCCTTTATTAAACTGGTTCCGAACACCCGCCCGCTTCACAAATACTTCTGATGTCTCAGACGTCTGAATTCTTAAAATAGGTCTTATTCCTAAAAGAATTACACGATTGATACTTTCTTTTCCTCCGCCCACTTAATCCGAAAAAAATGTAAATTTCTCAAAAATTTGAGGTTAGGTGCTTCCATCACTCATCAAATTTGGCATCTGTGGTGATAAAAAGGCGACACACTATCACCTGGAAATCAGGGTGTTTTCCAGCTCCTGAAAGAGGTAACTTTTCGAAGAATTCTGGCATTTTACAACTCTTTCTGACATCGACAATTTCATCAGGCTTTACCCACTCATAATCAAGAGATTTTGCTTGACGGGAAGGTAGACAATTTGGTATAGATAACATTAGTGAAGCTTGTGCCTGAACAGTTGGGTATCTGCTTATTTTGGCCTGGTTGCGGGCGCAATTCTTGTAGTTTTTCGATAGAGGAGGAGTTATTATGCAAGGTACAGAGTTAATTGTAAAGGTGATTTTGTGCTTCGTAAGTGGGGGTTTTCATATTTCAACGAAAAATTCATGTCCAGCCACTGCGGGAAAGTATGTTTTGGTGTGTGGCCAAGACATAGTTCGTATTTATTTAACACTTTTTGAAGGAGGATTATCATGTGTAAAAAACTAGTTTATTTAGTTTCTTTTGTTTTGGTGCCGGGCCTGGCTTTAATGAGCGTGGCAAAAGCTGCTGACCCGGATCTTGCCGCCTACTGGAAGTTTGATGAGACATCCGGGGAGACTGCCTTTGACTCAACTGGTAACGGTAACGATGGTGTCTTTGTTGGTGACCCAAAGTGGGTCCCGGGGAAGCTTGGCGGTGCACTGGAGTTCGACGGTGATGATTACCTCAACTGTGGGAATGGTCCGTCGCTCCAGATCCAGGATGAGATTACGATAACATTCTGGTTTCAGGTCGAGTCGTTCTCCAACACATGGGAGGCGTTCCTGGCCAAGGGTGACAACTCATATAGAGCCAGTCGATCGGCTGGTACGGGTGACGCCACCCATATGGGCATTTCAGGTACTTCAGTTGGTGGTGGCAATGGTTGGTATGATGCGGCCATTATCGTGACGGACGGTCAGTGGCATCACTGGGCAGGAGTGTACGATGGCGCCGAGTCGAGGATTTACATTGACGGTGAGTTCGATACGGCAAGTCCGGGGACGGGACAGATAAACATTAGCTCTTACGACTTCTACATCGGTGAAAACGCACAAGCCACCGGGCGTTTTTTGCACGGCCTCCTTGACGAGGTGCGTATTTACAGCCGGGCGCTGACGGAGGCGGAGATTCTGGGTGTTATGGCAGGTGCTGGAGCCGAGTATCCTTTTGCCTCCGGCCCTAATCCGGCCGATGGGGCACTGCATGAGGACACATGGGTGAACCTTAGCTGGCGAGTGGGTGATTTTGCTGTCTCGCACGATGTGTACTTCGGCGAGAATTTTGACGATGTGAACGCCGGTGCCGAAAGCACATTCCAGGGCAACCAGCCAGCAATGTTTTTCGTAGCTGGCTTTCCAGGATTTGCCTATCCGGATGGCCTTGTTCCAGGCACGACATATTACTGGCGGGTTGACGAAGTTAATGATGCCGAGCCGAATAGTCCGTGGAAAGGTCCTGTCTGGAGTTTCATGATTCCCCCCAGGACCGCCTATGCACCCGACCCGGCTGATGGTGCCGAGTTGGTAGAGCCGGATGTTCAGCTTAGCTGGACGGGAGGTTTCGGTACAAAATTACACTATGTCTACTTCGGTGATAATTTTGACGATGTCAACAACGCGACTGGAGGTCTTCCTCAGGGAGCTACGACCTATAGTCCCGGCCCACTTAAAATGGCTAAGACCTACTACTGGCGGGTCGATGAATTTGATGCTGTCGAGACGCATAAAGGCCACGTCTGGAGCTTTACTACTCAGGGCGCCGTCGGGAGCCCGAATCCGCCTGATGGCGCTGTGGATGTGAAGCAGACACCGATTTTGAGTTGGAATCCCGGAGCCTATCCCGCTTTGCATCAGGTCTATTTCGGCGCTGATGAAAATGCAGTGAAAAATGCCGACACAGGTTCGCCAGAGTACAAAGGCACCGGAGACCTTGGTTCTGAGGTCTTTGATCCCGGAAAACTCCTATGGGATACCACCTATTATTGGCGTATTGATGAGGTCAATGACATCAATCCCGACAGTCCGTGGATAGGTAAAGTCTGGAGCTTTACGACAGCCAACTTCCTTATTGTGGACGATTTTGAGAGCTACAATGATCTTGAACCCGGTGATCCCGAGAGCAACAGGATATTTAACGCGTGGATAGACGGATATGACGACCCGACAAACGGTTCTTTGGTTGGTTATGACGCTCCTCCTTTTGCCGAGCAAACTATCGTTCACGGAGGCAACCAGTCGATGCCGCTTTACTATGACAATAGTGTTGGCTACTCCGAGGCGACTTTGACCTTGAGTGACACGAGTGACTGGACCGAGGAAGGCGTTATGGAATTGTCGCTGTGGTTCAGGGGCCTACCCGCCTCTGTCGGCAGCTTCACTGAAGGCCCGGCAGGCACCTATACGATGACCGGCTCGGGCACCGATATCTGGAACAACGCCGATGAGTTCCACTACGTTTACAAGACGCTGACCGGGGCCGGCTCGATTGTCGCGAGGGTCCAGAGCGTCAGCAACACGAATAGCTGGGCCAAGGCCGGTGTGATGATTCGTGAGACGCTTGATCCAGGCTCAAAGCATGCGATGATGGTCGTGACACCCGGCCAGGGTGTTTCCTTCCAGCGACGCACCGTGGCAGACAGCGGCAGTACCGACACGACAACCGGCGGGATTTCTGCACCGTACTGGGTTAAGATCGAGCGTGGTGTCGCCAGCAACTTTTCAGCCTACCATTCAGCCGATGGGGTCTCGTGGCAGATGCAGGGCACGCCGGAGAATATCCAGATGGGCTCGGACATCTATATCGGTTTGGCAGTAACCAGCCACGACGCGGCCAGGACGTGCGAAGCTGTCTTCTCGGATGTCACGACGACCGGTACGGTTGGCGCGCAGTGGGCGAACCAGGACATAGGCATCCTCAGCAATGCGGCTGAGCCGCTATATGTGGCGGTCTCCAACGCTGGCGGCGCGCCTGCGATTGTGGTCCACGACGATCCGGGTGCCGCAACGATCGATACCTGGACGGAGTGGCTCATCCCGTTGCAGGCTTTTGCAGACCAAGGCGTGAACCTGGTCAATGTCAATACGATTGCTATGGGTCTGGGTAGCAAGAACAATCCAGTAGGTGGTGGTTCAGGTACGATGTATTTTGACGACATTCGTTTGTACCCCCCCGCACCGTAAGCCGTGTGATTTAGTTTGCAATTAGGATTGCGTCGTTAATATAGCAGGTTTTCATCAATTAAGGGCTTATATCGAATGATTCGGTATGGGCCCGTTTTTTAATTGTCTATTGGATATTGGTTATTTTTTACTTCAGTACATAACTTTTGGGTAGCAGTTATTTTTAAAAGATACCCTTTTTAAAATTGGCCATTGAAAATGTTTACGAATTTTCAGTTTTCCATAACCGACTGATAGTACAACAGTTATGAAATGGACATTTTTGCCAGATTGGCAGATAACGAGGTTTTCAGTCGTAGACCCGTTGTCGGCGTCGACTCACGAAATAATCCAAACCATTGTTTAAAAAACAGCCTTAGTTTGCATTACTGTGATGGAGTGTGTTATAATTATGGCAGAAAAGCACACTTCGAGACCCATCACGTCTGGTGAAAATTGCTGGTTTGGAAGAACCTTCTTTAAGAGAGAATGAGAGGCTTCATGCACAATCGAAACGGTTTTACTTTAATAGAGCTTTTGTAGCCAAACGGATAATCAATTCCTGTGTCACCTGACTTGTGGTAGATAAGAAAATTAGGTTTGTCTTCTTACATGTTTCCCAGGGGGCTTGTTAGAATCCCCCAGGATCTTGGAGCAGCACCGGCTTTCGAAGCTCAATCAATCCATTACTATTTGCGAAAACAAGACCGCTGATTTTTCTTGCTATTATGAGGGTATAATTATAGGATCTGTCAAATATTTGGCTGATAGGATCGTCTTTACCGAAAAAGGGCCTGTTAAAAACCGTAGCGTTGTTGTCTATCAACTTATAGAAAGCCTACGAGTTGGCAAGAGGTTAGGGAAATTATCTAAGAAGAGGTATTCTCAAGTCGTATAACAAATTGTAAATTCTAAACGTTAGCTCGAATACAAAAGGAGCGTAAAAATGTATTTTATACTTCAAATTGGAATTATAATTGCTGTGTTTTTGTTTGGTTTTTTTTGTTGGGGAGAATTCTGCTATCAAAAACGGCCTGATACTTCGCAAACATGGATTCTATCACCTTATCCCTGCAGATGAGTATTTTAAGTTAATAAGAATACAGAAAAAAATGAGTAATAGTAAATAGGTGTAGTGTTGTGCCCAAAAAATAAAACGGTGCACAAAATATGCGTCCGGTTTTTAAAAATCCTATTCAATGGTCAAAAAATGCTTGATTATTGATGGGAGGAGGTACTATTTGAATCCGAGTTTTTAGGTAATAGAGCACTCTGAGAAATAACATGGCAAAACAACCTGAATGAGACATTCTTGGGTACAGCTTTGAGAATCTGCGGGGCTTTTTAATGCTCTGGCAGGAGGCCGTTATATGGCAACTTCAAAAAATGATAGTTTAAACAAGCAAACTACTTACAACGGTATTCCAAAGGAAATAAACAGATACGAAGATGAGATAAATCTGATTGATTATTTCAGAGTTCTCTGGAAGTGGAAGTACTTCATTGTGCTTAGCTCAATTTTGCCAGCGTTGATAGTCGGGTTGGTTTTTTCCCTTTCTCCAAGAAGTTATAAAGTTACTTATGTTTATGACGTAAGAGATGATGTAAGAGATGATGTAAGAGATGATATAAGAGATGATATAAGAGATGATGCAAGAGATGATATAAGAGATGATGTAAGAGATGATATAAGAGATTACGTGAGAGATGATGTAAGTAATTGGAATCTTAACGAAAAGAATTACAATATCCTCATTAACAGATTCTACAGTGAAGAAAATTTAAATAAGATTATAAATAAACTACGAAAAAATGGAATTAATGAATACGCTGAACTAATACGCAATGCCGGAAATGGTATTGATGCTTTAAAGAATTTATTAAAGTTTGAACCAGTGCCTTCCTATATCGACATTTCTGAGATAAAAGTAACGGATCTTGAACAATTAGAGCAAATCCAAAAACTAACAGCTCAACTACTAAATATGACTATAGTTGGTGAACCTAAAGAAGATCTTCTCAAAATAGCTTCTGTGATAAGGAGCAATCTTGAAAATTTGATTCCTACATATATGATTCAGGAGCAGTTGTCTGCTAATATACGAAAATTCAAGACTATGATGGCCGATATTGAAATTAACAGATTTAGTTTGGAGCTTACCTTTAAAACAAATAAATTTTCTTTAGAAAAACTTAAGACCATAAAAACCCAAACTCCAGATAAAATCGAAAGTAATATCATACTACAGTTTGACGTGGGTGGCAGAAGTGAGTATTTGCCTATTGAGTACCAAATACAAGCTGCTGAATCGAGAATAATACAACTTGAAGAACGTATTAAGGAAAATGAGGAGAAGTACAAGTATTATAAGAATTTGCTGGCCTTGAACGAAAGGCTGTCCGCCGAGTTGAAAAACAATATTTCCTCGTATTATACAATCCAACAATTCCACTCATTTTTGACTGAGCTAATTGGCAGTTATGAAGCTAAGGAGTTGAAGGATTATTTAAGCTCGTATATTAAAAGAATTGAGAACCGGATAGCCGCGAGTGTACCGGTTACAGAAAATCCGAGCATCTACGCTATTGCAAAAGGGACAGTCCAGAAGAGTGCTCTTGTATTTGTGATAGCGTTTATGTTATCCGTGTTTGCAGCCTTCTTGTTAGAAGGTCTCCGAAAAAACCAAGCTCTGGCTTCGTAGAAACTAATCCCTGGCTAAACAAATAAAAAATCGTCATAATCGGCGGTTAATTGCAACCCACAGGGACGGAGTTTAAGAAAATTTATGATTTGCAACAAATCAGGTGGGGGCAAAATCAGTATCAAATAACTATATCAATTTAAGATGACCTTTTGATGCCAAAATCTTTTTCTATAGGCGGACTATGGCGAAAACTTCAGACAGATGCAAACAGCGCTATAGTGGCACGTGGGGCTATCGGATCATTTATCGTCAAGATACTCGGAGCAGCAATCGCCTTTGGATTGCATATTCTATTGGCCCGATTGCTGGGCGTTACCCAATACGGCATTTACATTTACGCCCTGACCTGGCTAAATGTTCTGGCGATACTGTGCTTGCTGGGGTTTCATACCTCACTGGTGCGCTTCATTGCCGCATATAAAGCTCAAGAAAAGTGGGGTTTACTGAGAGGTATTGTCCGCCGAAGTACCCAGTTTGTCGTTATCTTCAGCCTGTTAATCAGTGGAATTGGCGGAATTGTTGTTTGGTTTTTGCGGAGTCGTGTCGGCCAGGACGAAGCGGCAACCTTTGGTGTGGCTTTAATATTACTGCCGGTGCTTGTCCTTGTTAGACTGCGGGAAGCGAGCCTGCGTGCACTCAAGCGCGTGGTGCGTTCGGAGCTTCCATTTCGAATCACCCGGCCATTGTTGCTCGCGGCAGCACTGAGTGGATTATATCTTTACCTACGGCAGCCTCTACAGGCTACCCAGGCGATGGTGATTAATCTTATAGCGGTATTCGCCGCCCTTGTGATAGGCACCGTATGGCTTGTTAAAGAACTTCCTGAACAGGTGCGAGACGCTCAGCCGGTTTATGCCGAAAAGGAATGGTTGAAGGTATCCTTGCCGCTTCTGCTTGTAGCAGGGATGTATTTGATTCTAAAGCATACCGATATTATAATGCTTGGAGCCATTAGGGGCTCAGACGAGGCGGGTATTTATTCGGCCGCTTCGCGGGTTTCGGATTTGGTGGTTTTTGGCTTGATGGCGATTAATGCAATCTTGGCACCAATGGTTTCAGAATTGTATCATACGGACCGAAAACAGCAGCTTCAACAAATAATCACACTTGCCGCCCGAGTGATATTTGTTTTTACTTTGATTATCAGTATAATATTGATTATATTCGGCAAATTCATATTGAGCCTGTTCGGTTTGGAGTTTGTTGCAGCGTTTGCGCCATTGCTGATACTGTTAGTCGGTCAGATAATAAATGCCTTAGCCGGGTCGGTGGGCCTTATAATGATTATGACCGGCCATCAAAACCAGGCAGGAGCCATTATCGCAGTTAGCGCAGCGGTAAATATTATATTGAATGCCTTGCTGATACCATTAATGGGTTTGGTTGGTGCTGCTATCTCAACCGCCTTTACAATGGCTCTATGGAATATCACAATGCTAATCTATGTCCAACGCAGACTTGGAATAAATCCAATAATCTTTACAAAACCTTAGTTACACAAAACTTCTTTCAATATGTGGTAAAAACAGTTATAAACTAGCTAACATCAGAATGAACCTTAACTTTCGTATCGAAAAGTTTTAACAATATTTGCTACAAAGGAACGTTTAATAAAGAGGGATGTAAAGGCATGAATGTCGCAGACTTATCTCCTGGCGATCACCACTATATGGCTTATATCGGACCACCGGAGCAGTACGATTTTATGGGAGCAACTCAGTTTCGCCTGCTTTGCACTCTTGGACTTAGAGCATATC
>JABAOH010004649.1_pt2 | contig 16989 bp, 19 predicted proteins | sample 7062181 | NCBI WGS metagenome assembly JABAOH01 (sample SAMN14538630, study PRJNA623070) | marine sediment metagenome | biome: marine biome [ENVO:00000428]; feature: marine pelagic biome [ENVO:01000023]; material: deep marine sediment [ENVO:00002113]; isolation source: pool of 5 deep marine... | reverse complement strand
ATCTCCAATACCTCTGATAAGTATAATCGATGCGACAGCAGAGAAAATCAAGAAGGAGGGTATAGACACGGTTGGTCTCCTCGGAACAGCTTTTACAATGAGCCAAGGCTTCTACAAGGAACGGTTGCTACACTCTGGAATCAACGTGTTGATACCCAATGAAAAAGAGCAGACGTACATCAATCGATTCATACACGAGGAGCTGATCAATGGAAAAGTTATCTTCTGGACATTCTTTACGACCGGACGAATTGCTTGGAAACTGGAAAACGCGGTTGATGAGAAACTAGACTCCCTACACAACGACCTCGAAACCCTCTTGCTGAGACAACACCGTGAAATGTGGCAGAAGGAAACCCTCAATACTGCAGCAGAAACGCTGAAGGCACAGAACGAAAAAGGTATCTTTGTGGTTCTGCTTGACGCTCAAGGTAAAGTGCTTGACTAACCCTTCCCGTGCTACTGGACCCTACTGTGGAGTTGAACTGCGTGATCGAAGAGGATACTATAACCAGAGGCAGAAAGAACATTGTCGCCAGACTGGATAAACTCATTAAACGAGAAGGTGTAAGGATACCTGCCATACATATCTATAAGGCTCCTGAAGAGCTGGACAAAATTGAAGTTGTAAGACGTGAAGTAGAGGATTATGGTTGAGATGAAGTGTTACCATTGTGACCGCGAGGTCCTGATGAGAAAATCAAACTACACAACATTTATGTAGCTCAAATGCGCAAAAATACCTACTTGTTATAAAGGTAATGGGGGATTGAGGAAAAGGGAGATGATAAAAACGGATAAAAAGACAGTGATAGGCGTCTCAGTCTTAATCGCCATCTCGATTACTGTCGTTTTTGGAGCAGAATCGTTTATGCGAGAAATATACAGAGTCTTCTATCGAGAACCTGCGTTAGCAAAATTGCCTGAAAATGTACGACCTTGGGCGAATCCAATTCCATTCGACGAAACAGGGTATAGTGCAGCAGTTCTACCGGTTACCATATTTGTGTTAGCAATTCTTTGGGCAGGTGCTATCATACTAAAAATTATCCGCAGAAAGATGACAATAGTCACTGTATTGATCGCTTTACTTATGATAATGCCCGCAGCGAGTCTGATGAACGACAACTTGAACATTATTGATGTGTTATGTATCGGAGATGAGATTTTTATGGCTCAATCCGATTGGGTGACAAATGCTGAAGACGTACTAGACCAGACAGACTTGGTGTTCAACAAATACAACATCGACTTTCGCATCCGTGGGTGGCAAGTATGGAATAGTTCCTACAGTAATTACATTTACAACCGCTATCAAGAAGCCATATGCGAAAGCGGTCTGCCAATACGAGAAACGGAGTATGGCTGGGGCTTAATTTCCGGATCACCATGGGAGAATGAGGGGTTGACATGGTACATTGACCTGTTACTTATCTTCTCATATTACCCATCCAGCACACACAGAGGACTCAGTATTCCATACCTGAATGCTACCATTATTGATGCTAATCACGTCTACCCAGACGTGATGACCCATGAGATAGGTCACCAACTCTATCTTGAAGACTGTCAAAGTGGCTACGATTGCATTATGCATGACCCAGTGACAAGTGATGACTTTTGCGCGGTTTGTAACGGAATACTTATGGAGCATCGGGATAAGTGGACAACTGACACACATATGTTAGATGTGATGATAAGTGGAAATGGAGACATACACATCGCGCACATTCCGAGTGATAATGATTACTGCGATGCGTTGAATCCATCTGAAGGTGAGTGGCGTGCCTGCTATGATTCGCACGTAGCAATTGACCATGAAGAGTATGCTGTAGGCTTAGAGTCCATACGATTCACAGAGACCCAAGGTATTCTATTCATGCAAGGTGCGTGGAGGAGTGATGAAGGACACCTTCTCAACCTCAATAAATATCCATTTATTTCATTCTGGACAAAACTGGAGAGCAGTTTCACTGGAGAGATGGTGATAAGTGTTCAAGCAGGAGGTGATTGGGCAGAACGAGAAATCTTGGTGGTGAATGATGGCAGTTGGCAGGAAATCAATGTTCCCGCTGGCAGTGAGCATGAAGATGAATGGTCTCAAGGAGGCGAAACGATGCCTGATTGGGAAAATATCCGGTGGGTTATCTGGCGGTGGTATGGAACAACTGGCAACGTTTGGCTTGATGGGTTCTATTACGACATTGACTACAGCAAATGGTATTCCGGAGCAGGAACATACGAAGTGTTGCGAAACGACAAAGTAGTAATTAGCAGCGAAGCCGGTGATGGCTACACCTTTAACCATTGGATCATCGATGGAAGCCAGCAAGAAGGAACCACGGTGAATCTACTGATGGACCAAAACCACATTGTAGAGGCATATTTCACTGAGCAAGATGAAGGTGACGGAGGCGGTGGTGGAGGCGGAGACTATCGAATTTGTCCAGACAGGTAAAGATGCTGATGCGAAAGATGATTGAAGAATTAATAAAGCAAAACCTAGTTCCTTTTTAATGGCTGTCCTCCATGAATCCTCCATCCTTCGGTCTGGACGATATTCCTGAAGGGTGGGAAATCGAGCTTGACGATGACTTTGTAAGGTTTCTAGACACAATTAATCGCCCATGGAAATACCATGAAGATGGCAGCTACAACCCTGAAGGCAGACATAGACCAAAGACAAAGCGCTACCTTCTGGGAAGCAGGCGACTACTATGGAAAGCGTCAGAGACCTGAATACGCCAGGATACCGGCGAAGACACAACTTCTTTGCGAAGCTGTGGGGATATCACCGCTACCATTACGAGCCGACCAGATTCCGCGAGAACTTTCTGAGAAAGAACCGTCGGTAACAGAAAGAGGTACGTAGGCGAATGCAGGATCTCTCCCAGCGACTACTCTATCAATGTGAAGGGTGCAGCCACGTCTATACGAAACCTCGCGAAGAGTGTGGCCTGTGCGGTGGCACGGTGAAACCGGTGAGGCGAATCTATGTTTTGAGAAGGGTGCACAGGCGGATGATCGGGGCGAGAGTCATCGAGGAGAAAGTGACGAGTGGGGTTCACGCAAAAACAGTCTGACGAAATATAGAGGTAAGGAGACGTGGAAAATGGGATATGGATATGACATAATCTGCAAAGGCTGTGGACAAGAAACCGAAGGAAGTGGCTGCAAGCCAATTTGAAGGAGGCTGTTCAAAATCTAAAGAAGGCTTCTTGAAAATAATAAAAAGCGTGTGGGTAGTAATAATTCTTGAGCTGGTTTGAATGAACAAAAGAAGACTGGTGGTTATTGTTGTAGTAGTTGCGATTGCAGTTATTGCAGTTTCCATCACTGTCTTGCTTCTGTCATCCCCAGAGAAACTACAGTATGGTTATACCGAAGTGGAAGGCTCCCTGGAACTTCGTGCACATCCGAAGATTTTTGACTCCGTTCCAACAGATACCATGGTTTACATTGTGGTCCCCATGAACGACCAACAACAGATCTATCTTACCGAGGGCGGAATGCCAATTAGTTCTTTGGAAGGGTTCGGAGAGAATGATTCCGTGACAATCGAAGGAGTATTATATGGTCGGCAAGTGTTCGGTGGAATTGGTAGCTATTGGATGCTGGAGGTCTTCGCGATTTCCGAAGGAGACTAGACGTACTTCGAACGTATGAGACTCAAGGCTTGCAAGCTTCTGGACGCGACATCTAAGTTTTTGCTGCGCCACAGGGGAATATCTCTAAATTACATGCGCTCACAAATTGAATGGGAATAGATTTGTCTTCTGAAGTAGTTAAGGAAACTCTGTTTCGTAGGCAGAAAACCTCGACTAATGCTCTCCTACAAAAGCAAGCAAGACCAAAAATCATGGTTGTCGGTAGTCTCCATATGGACCTCACAGTTAAGACCGAAAGAATACCACAGATTGGCGAGACCGTGCTGGGTAAGCATTTTACAATGTCTCCAGGTGGGAAAGGAGCAAATCAAGCCGTGGCAGCGGCAAAACTTGGAGCCGATGTCACTTTGGTTGGAAGGGTTGGAGCCGACATGCTTGGAAAGAAATTGATCGAGAACGCGAAAGAAAGGAGGATAGATACAAGCTACATAGTAGAAGATAGGGAAACGGCTACAGGCGTCGCCCTTATAATTGTTGACGAAGAGGGAAACAACGTTATCGCAGTCGCGTCTGGTGCAGACATGAAATGCTGCCACCAAGACATTGATAGAGCTGAGAAGATTATCAGATCATCCGAGGTTCTTTCGATCCAACTTGAAATACCCCTGCGTGTCGTTGAGTATGCAATCGATAAGGCCTTCAGAGAAGGAGTCAAGGTGATTCTGAACCCTTCGCCAGCTCAGCAACTATCTGACGACCTGTTGAGGAAGGTACACATCCTGACGCCGAATGAAGCAGAGGCAGAGGTACTCAGTGGTCGCAAAGTGACGGGTGTGAGAGCGGCAAAAATGGTGTCGGAAAAGATTAGGGAAAGTGGAGTAGAAAACGTCATTGTAACTTTAGGAAAGAATGGAGCAGTAATGGCGACAGAGGAAGAAACCGTTCATGTAAGGGGAATAGAAGTAAATACAGTTGATGCCACGGGTGCAGGAGATGCTTTTTGCGGAGCGTTGGCTGTGGCGATTTCTTCAGGGAAGGACCTGAAGGAGGCTGCGATGTATTCAAACTGTGCTGGGGCGCTAGCCACTACAAAGATCGGTGCCCAAGAAGCATTGCCCACAGCCTCAGAGCTTGAGAGCTTCATGAAAAGTAGAGAATTGATATGACTAGGTTTGAAGAATAACCCTATTCATAAATAACTTGATAAATTTCTCTCCCGAGACACTTGTACACAAAATTATGGGGTCTCCTACGCGCACCGTTTTTGGACGCAGATTTCCTCTTCTATCAGCTATAGTTTGACCTCTTGTATATTCACCTCTTGTCTCAACTTCTACAAAATACTTCTTTCTAGTCACTAAGCTTGGATCGATTGCAACTGCAACCGCCATTGGATCATGTAAAGCGAGAGAACCAAAGGAGGCCATATGACTTCTGGTTATTCTTCTAACAAGCTCTGCGCTTTTCGTTTTTGCTGATCGTATCTTTTCGTATTCCTTTTGGGTTATTAATGCAGAAGGATCCATTGTGACATCCAAACCAACTGCCGTGATGTGGAGGCCGCATTCCAAAACGATCTTGGCTGCTTCTGGATCCGTGTATATGTTGAACTCTGCGGCTGGAGTGACGTTTCCAAACCCATATTTGGTAACACCAAAGGCTCCGCCCATCATTATCAGTTGCCCAACATTCTCTGCTATTCCTGGCTCTTTCAACAATGCAAATGCTAGGTTAGATAATGGTCCTGTTGTTACAATAGTCAATTCGCGCTTCTTCGAACTCAGAATTTTTTCAATCATGAGATCAACGGCATGCTTCTTACTTAGTGGCTGTTTTGGTTCCGACAGATTTGAATCTCCGAGGCCGTCTTTTCCATGAACCGCCTCGGCTGTCGTCAGTTCTCTAGATAATGGCTTGGATAACCCCTTTGCAACCTCAGGCTTCTTCTTCAAGTCAGGCATGCTTTCGACGATCTTCAGAGCGTTCTTGCTAGCTTGGTCCACATGTACATTTCCGCTGACTGTAGTTATGGCTTCGACTTGGAGTTCAGGAGAGCGCAGGGCGAGGATTATGGCTAAGGCGTCGTCTACTCCGGGATCCATGTCCAGGATAATTTTTTGGACCATTCTCTCACCAGTGTCAATGACACGCTAAATCCGTGTTCCTGCTTTCCCCCTGGCTTGTTCTTCAAATAAACTAGGTTCCGGATGGCGTGGTCCTCTTAATTTCTGTTCCCTTCTGCAATGCGACCACTTCTACGTGCTCTTCTATGCCTGAAGTTCTTATCTTCCTCTCCAGAACCTCTTCAATCTGGAATACACCTGCAGGATTGTTCATATTGACTAGAATTCGAACAGGCTTTCGATTACCCTGTTCAATTTCAACGTTTGTGATGGAGAGAGCAGAGAGGGAGTGGATGTCCACTTTTCCTGTTTTATAGGGGATCCTAGCCCTTCCTTGGGCCATGTCTGTTCCATCGGCCACTTTGGCAGTCCCTGCTTCCACGCTCAGGCATCTGACTTCCTCGTCGTGGGAGAAGATGGCGTGAAGTATTTCGGACTTCAACCGTAAATAGAGAGCGTCTTCTCTAGGATAGACCTTCTTCAGAAGCCTATCAAGAATAGGACTTGCGATAATGCAGCCGTGAATGTGATGGTCAACCCGGTGGACAACATTTCCTATGTCATGAAAGTAGGCTCCGCAGAGCACAATTACTTTTGCGTCTTCGAGAGAGCATGCACCATTGGCGACCGTTGTGGGAGTGACTTTCTTTGTTAAGAGTCCAAAAATCTCTAAGGCGCTGCCGGAGGCGATCTTTGAATGGACAGGGCCGTGGTCGTTATACATTAGACGATCGACGGCCATCACATTCGCCATACGAAGAAAACCTTGGACCTCGTTGTCGCTTTCTAGCAAACGAAACATTTTTTCAACCTTGAGTTCTTCCAGATGAGAATTTATGAGGTCAGACGATACTACTACCATTTGGTCACCTTCTTAACACAATAACGATGCTATATAAAAGATTGAAGAGGTGTCATATCTCGCCTTAGACACGAAATTAAGGTGGTGGAGAGCGCTGTTGGAGCGAAAGTGCCGGCGTTACTGCTTCGATCTAGTATCTCCAAGGGAGGACCTTATCCATGTAGGTTGGTGGGTCTGTTTCACGTATGGCTAGCCCGTCCACATCTATAACGTAAATTGTATGCAAACGGGCGTTCCTTATTTCAGTGTAGCTTACCGGCGGGTTAGAGTAATAGAGATCGCATAGTCTCTTGATCTCTTTTAGCTCTTTTTTGCTTCTGTCCCTCGGAGCTTTGGCAAGGGCTGGTGGAATCTGCATAACATAGTGAACTGGGGTTCCAAGACCAAACTTGTCTGCGTAGTTGCTGTACCGAGCTATTTTGCTGGCTATTCTTGCCTTGCAGTAGGTCATTGGATCTAAAGCGTGTTTCGGAGGAACAAAGCCTGTCTCAACCTCAAGGACTAATGTTCCATACCCTTTTACGCCATACAAGTCGCATGTTAAACCCCCGTCCACAAGGCGCTCAACGTAGACATCGTATCCTTTGAGTATGAGATGTTTGGCACACACGAGCTCCATAACGGTGTGGTTGATCTTAACCACGTTTTCCTGACGGAGCTGGATCAGCGCGTCTCTCAAGGCGTTGAGTTTCTCCTTCATGGTTTCGTTGACGCCATCTTTCAACCTTGCCAATAGTAGGTCTAGATCTCTCTCGAACACTCCCATGCTTGAACTTCCCGAAGAGGCTTTAGGACCTCTGTCTTTCAAATTTTATCGACAATTCCATTAAAAATTCTGTCGAAAAAATTTATATGGAGATATATATAAGACACTTATACGCCCAAGCTGAGGAGCACGCTTGGATGGGTTGACAAAGCTAGGCTGACTGCCCGACTGTCATTCAGGATGCCGTGCGCGATGGCATCAAACATGACCTCTTGAAGAGATGGAAGATCAGCTAGCCAAACTGAGTTGACTCATTTAGGCTTAGGCTCGGCTTGGGCTCTTTTATTTTTGCGCAAGATCAGTAGGTAGCAAGCAGTCGGTAAAAAGCGCTTATGAAAGGGTCTGTCTGGCGACTTTCATCCCGTATTGCTGATACATCCTGGAGACTTCATTCTCTCTGTCATGCATGCATCTCGAAGTATGTGAGTTTGCGTTAGAAGCTTCATTGCCCTTGGCTTTTGCGTCTGTGACTGAATCATAAACCGTGTAGCGGAAAAATGGTTTTCTTCACATCTTTTATTGTCTTCCGAACCTTCTCTAAAATCCTTGAATTTCGAGCCTTTATGTCCTTGTCGAAGAGTGCTCTGTACATGTCCTCATTCTTCGGCGTCGCCCCTGCCACCGTCATGAACATCACCGCCCAGCATCTGGAGACGTTGCTAGGTTCGTAACCTCCTCCACCGAATATTAGATATCTTCCGACAGAAAATTCGTGCGCCAGATGATGGAGTGTCGAACTAACTTCCACGTAAGATTTGGTCGTCAAGGATAGACCAACCAACGGATCCTGATAATGAGTATCCACACCAAACTGATTCAGCAGGATCTCCGGTCTATATTTCTCAATCAAAGGCGGCACTATTTCATTGAATGCTTCAAGGTAAGCTTCGTCAAAGGTTCCCATAGGAAGAGGCACGTTCACAGAGAATCCCTTCCCCTCACCTTCACCCACCTCGTCAACACTCCCGGTTCCAGGATAGAATCTTCCCAGAAAGCCTCCACCGTATCTGTGGAGAGAAATTGTGAGAATCGGCTCTTTGTAGAATGCCCATTGGGTCCCATCACCGTGGTGTCCATCCACATCCACGATCGCGATCCTCTTCAAACCATGTCTTTTCTGAAGGTGTCTCGCTGCTATGGCAACATCGTTGAACACACAGAAGCCAGCAGCGCTGTTCCTTGTTGCGTGGTGCAGGCCTCCACCGACGTTAAACGCGTGGCTAACATCACCACTCATAATAAGATTCGCCCCAAGTATCGACCCTCCAACCTTCGCGCAGGAGGCCTCATAGATCCCTTTTCCGGCTGGTGTATCGCCGTAATCGAGATAGCCTGTTCCTTTCTCACACATCCTCTTCACTCGCTGGACATACTCTTGTGAGTGGACTAACATTAGGTCCTCTTCGCTGGCGTGATCTGGTTTGTAGTGTTTTACCATTTCATCGAAGATTCCCAATTTTTGGAGCAGCTCAAACGTGTCCTTGTACCTCAAGGGTTTAAGCGGATGACCTGGTCCAAATTTGTAACCCAGATAATCCTTATGGTACACGAAAGCGGTCTTGCCTGTCATGTCCATCACTCAGCTCTTATTGTTAAACCGCCTGTAAATAAGACTACTCGGCATGCGCGCGTTAAGAACGAGAATAAACGCAATGCTTACAGTACCACGCTACAGTATTGTGAACACATGCTTTCATTTTTAACTAGAATTGTCAATATCCTTGGTGAGATTAAAACAGAATGCCTGGGCTTTGCGTAAGATTTATCTTGCTCTGAGTCGCTTCTAGGGATTCAAACTGTGTATATGTATCTTAGGTGTAATGATAAGATGCCGAGAACTTTGCGAGGAGAAGCCGTGCCGAGAAAGAACATACGCATACCAAAGCCAATGATGGACAAAGTGGAAAGAATCGTCGAAGAACACCCCGAACTGTACAACAACCGTCAACAATTCATCGAAGCAGCGATAAGAGAAAAAATTGAGAAGTATGCGCTCCTAAAGCCAGATGAATAAGATACGCCAGCAGAACTCAAAAGGTCAATACGGACAGAGATGCAACCGCTAATCGCGAATTACGGAAGATGAGAGGCGTATGAGAAATGGCTAAAATTCTCATCTCCTACAGAATCCTTCCAGCAGAGGTCACAGTCGATCTAGAAAGATTGAAAACGAAAATTAAGGAAGAACTACCGGAGTACTCCTCGGTCCACAGGTTCGCTGAAGAGCCAATAGCCTACGGTCTGATAGCACTGATTGCACACATAGTTATCCCTGAAGACAAGTCAGGCGTATTGGAAGATCTAGAAAAAACTCTCCAGAAAATCAGCGAGATCAGTCAGATAGAAACCCTGACAGTCCACAGATTCAGTTAAGTTCTTAGAGGATCAGTTATCGGTCTCTAGTAGCCTTTGATGTCTGAATCACCTATGAGATTACTTAACAATTCGCTAATTCAATGAATCTTCCGTCTGCTGTCCTGACGCAGTACATCCCAAAAGCGTTTATCAATCCGGATGAACATCAGTGGACCGCTGCTCTTAGAAACTTGTCGAGCCCTCTTGAACAGGTTGTTCACAAAAACCATCAGGTCGCCCCTGTCAAACTTCTTCTGTGCAGGCTGTCCAAATTCAGACTTCAGCAGGTTCTCAGCTAAGACAGATGTTCCACACACCTCTCCATTCCTTATCAAAGCCTCTATAGCCATCTCTTCAATTTCCTGCCAACTTCTCATACGTCTCCATTTAGACATACTTTCACGCGAAAAATCATGAATGTTCTTGAGGTGCCGATGTTTTTCGTCTCCTATCACGAGCTTCACTCGCTCATTCCATTTTTTCAGCCACATTCCGGCCCAGAAATCCACCAACTCCTCAAGCTCTTCAATTCTCTCACGGAAATACTGGTCCACCTTCTCTCTTAGCTCAGATTGAGCAGTTTTATTGCCCATAAGTTTCCAGTGAACCTTCAAGTAGTTGTTTAAGTCTTCAATCGCGATGTGTAGGATTTTTCTATCGGCGCCGCCTAGGTCAAGCTGAGGAGCTCTTTTGTTTAGGCTTTCTGAGAGCAACAGAAGAAGAAAATTCATCTCGCTTCCCTTCTCTGTGTTCGATAGAAAAATGGGCGTAAAATGATATTATCGCTTATTTCGTTCTCTACTATATGTCAAGTCGAAACCTATGCAAGATATAGAAATCAATCCTAGAGCAGTACAGTTCTTTCCTTCATTCGTATTATCCCGACCAGGATCTGCCGTTGAAATCCAATTTCAACATCCTTCTAGCCGGAGAGAAAGAAAGACAGGGACAATCCAAGGTTCTCAAAAGGGTCAACAGCCTAAATGGATATACTAATATAGGATTTTGGCATTCCACATAGAGAAGACATAGACCAGGGAACGTGAAAAGATGAGTGAAGCTCAACTGAGAGTTGGAGACGCAAAACAACGCGATGTGGGCAGAGGAATCGCTAGAATTGACCAAAAAACCATGAAAAAGCTGGGAATCTCTGCTGGCGACGTAGTGGAAATTAGGGGCAAAAGGACTACGGCCGCGATAGCTTGGCCAGCCTACTCGGAAGATCAAAACAAAGACATCATAAGAATCGACGGATTCAGCAGAAAGAACGCGGGAGTTGCCATGAACGAGTACGTGATAGTCATCCCAGGAAAAGTCAAGGATGCGACAAGCATTGTTCTGGCTCCAATCGACATGAGACTAAACGTCGACCAGGACTTCACGAACTTTGTAAAGAACAGGCTCATGGAGAGAACCTTCGTCGAAGGAGACTCCACCCTCGTCATGATGCTTGGACATGCCATTCCCTTCACCATTACAAAAACCCGTCCCCACGGAATCGTGAGAATGACATACGACACAAGCCTTCAGATCTTGAACGAGCCAGCTCCCGAAGCGAGAGGGATGCCACGCACCACCTACGAAGACATAGGCGGACTACATGAGGAGATCCAGCGTATACGTGAAATGGTTGAGCTTCCTTTGAGACATCCCGAACTCTTCCAGAGACTTGGCATAGAGCCTCCAAAAGGTGTCTTGCTGCATGGTCCACCAGGCTGTGGAAAAACCTTGCTTGCAAGAGCGGTTGCGAATGAATCGGAGGCTAACTTCTTCTCTATAAATGGTCCAGAGATAATGAGTAAGTTCTATGGAGAATCGGAAGCTAGGCTCCGAGAGATATTTGAGCAGGCTGAGAAAAACTCTCCAGGTATAATCTTCATAGATGAACTTGATGCTATAGCGCCTAAGAGGGAGGAGGTTACAGGCGAGGTGGAGAGGAGGGTGGTTGCTCAGCTTCTCGCGTTGATGGACGGACTCGCAGGAAGAGGCAACGTCATAGTTATAGGCGCAACAAATAGGGTGAACGCCCTTGACCCTGCTCTCAGGAGACCAGGAAGATTCGATCGTGAGATAGAGATCGGAGTACCGGACAAGAACGCGCGGCATGAGATTCTGCAGATCCACACGAGGGGGATGCCGCTAGCTGAAGACGTTGATCTTGAGAAACTTTCCAACATGACGCACGGCTACACTGGAGCAGACTTGGCGGCCTTGGGTCGCGAAACCGCCATGAAGGCTTTGCGTCGATATCTGCCCGAGATAAATCTAGAGGAAGAACGCGTCCCGCCTAGCGTTCTAGAGAAAATGGAGGTCAATATGGAAGATTTCTTCAATGCTTACAAGGAAATCACACCTACGGCGATGAGGGAGGTGTATATTGAGGTTCCCGTAGTTCATTGGAGTGAGATTGGTGGTTTGGAGGATGTGAAGGAAGAGCTTAGAGAGGCTGTTGAATGGCCTCTGAGGAATCCGGAGGTTTTTAGTAGAATGGGAATTCGGCCTCCTAGGGGTATTTTACTTTTTGGGCCACCTGGCTGTGGCAAGACCTTGTTGGCCCGAGCTGTTGCCACTGAGAGTGAGGCGAACTTCGTTACCATTAAGGGTCCTGAGGTCTTTTCTAAGTGGGTTGGAGAGTCTGAGAAGGCTATTCGGGAAGTTTTTAGGAAGGGTAGGATGGCTGCTCCGGCTGTGATTTTCTTTGACGAGTTTGATTCCTTGGTGCCTAGAAGAGGCATGGGTTATGGTGATAGTGGTGTGACTTCGCGGGTTATCAGTCAGCTGTTGACGGAGATGGACGGCGTCATCGCCTTAGAAGATGTCGTTGTTATCGCCGCTACCAATAGACCTGACATCGTTGATCCTGCTGTGCTCAGGCCTGGTAGGTTCGACAGGTTGATTTACGTTCCTGATCCTGATGAGAAGGCTCGGCTGGAGATTTTCAAGATTTATACGAAAGATATGCCTTTGACTGGGGATGTTGATCTAGCTCAACTGGCTAGGATGACGAATAATTATTCTGGGGCTGATATTCAGTCTTTGTGTCGGGAGGCGGCGATGAATGCGTTGCGGAGAGAGATTAAGGCCAAAGAGGTTGCATTGAGTCATTTTAGGAATGCTATGGAGAAGGTTGGGCCCACCATCTCGTCGGATATGGAGTCTTGGTATAAGAGTTTCATGAAGCAGGTTAGGCGTGTGAAGAGACCTGCCACTCCCGTGGCTTAGGGTGGCTTGAGATTGTCTATTCGAACCTGGAGGGCTGAGCCCCTAGATGTGAAAGTTGTGGAGTTCTTGCAGAGCAAGGGTGCTCTGACGGATGAGGAGCTATTTGACTTGTTGAGAGAGGCTTATGAGGATGTCGGGTTTGGGGAGCTGAACAGAGTTTTGTTGAAGCTGGAGATTGAGGGCAGGATTCGAGTCTCCAGTTCGGTGAGAGGGAAGAGGCGGGTTGAGTTAAGGGAAAAGAAGGAGTAGTTTACACACGTTTTTTTAGCCTAGGTCTTGACATGATCGGAAGAAAAGCCAAACGGCCTGCAATCCAACCGATTAGAGCCCCAGCTTTTCTCCCACAATCATAACTGTTGTGTCGATCGCTCTTGGTTTCTTCTCGATGATGACAGTTATGTTGCATATTCTGTTCTCCGCATCACAATCCACACAGGTACCAGCCTCCACGCACGGCAACACCTCCCACCCACGCTCCGCCCGTATTCGTTCAGCATTTAAGGGTGCCGCAACATTCCTAATCCTCTCGAAAGCCTTCTCAACATTTTCCACTATCTTATTCACCCCAACAACGATAATGACCTTCTTGGGTCCAAAGATCATGCCTATCACTCTATTTCCGCTCGAGTCCACATTCACAATCTTTCCATCCATTGTCACGGCGTTTGAACCAGTTAAGAATATATCAGCCAACAAAGCCTTTCTAGCTACATCCGTCCGCCGGCTCTTCGGAACCGATTCGTGGAACGGCCAAAATAGCTGATAACCTCTTCCCTCCAATTCCTCAAATACACCGATCTGTTTAAGCGTTAATGAGTCTCCAGCACCAACAGAAGCTTTAGATGGGATATATTCTAGGATCTTCTGCAAGGCTTGCTTACCGCGTTTTACATAAAGAACGTCAAAGTGATTGCTCCTAAGAGCTGCTATTGTTTCACTTACTACAAACATGGAACCATCACCTTCCATAACTATCACGAACCATCATTTCCGCTAGAACTCTTTTCAACATTTTCTTCGGTAGCTTTATTACTGCTCTCATTGAGGTTTAAAACTGTGGTGCAAAGCCGCATTGGGTGTAAACCTACGAGACTTGGTGCCAAAAACCACGGTGAGTCTAAGAGACCTAGGCGGTAAATCTATAGCCATAGATGCCTACAACGCGCTGTACCAGTTCCTTGCCATCATACGCCAGCCAGACGGCACACCGCTGAAAGACCACACCGGAAGAGTGACAAGTCACCTATCCGGCTTATTGTACAGAACAGCGAGTCTTGTAGAAATGGGCATCAAACCAGTCTACGTTTTCGACGGAACCCCACCGGCCCTGAAAGAGGTGGAAATAAAACGTCGCCTGAGGGTGAAACAGGAGGCAACAATAGGTTATGAAAGAGCCCTCAAAGCTGGCAGAGTGGAGGAAGCCCACAAGTACGCTCAAGCAACTTCTCGCCTGAAAGACTACATGACAGAGGACAGCAAACGCCTCCTAGATAGTATAGGTATTCCTTGGATACAGGCCCCAAGCGAGGGTGAGGCGCAAGCCGCCCATGTAGCTAAGAAGCGAGACACAAATTACTGTGCAAGTCAAGACTACGACAGCCTATTGTTCGGTGCACCGATACTTGTACGAAATGTAACGCTTTCAGGTAGAAGAAAACTGCCCGGGAAGAAGCTCTACGTTGAGGTGGTTCCAGAAATTGTCGATCTGGAACAAACACTTGCCCAGTTGGAAATAACCCATGAACAACTCGTAGACATCGGAATCCTTGTGGGGACAGACTACAACCCAGATGGCATAAAAGGTATAGGCCCAAGAACAGCACTAAAACTAGTTAGGAAACATGGTAGCTTGGATAAGGCGCCCAATCTGGATGAAGCAGACTTTCCAGTGCCACCCCAAAGGATAAGGGAGATATTTCTCCGGCCAAAAGTCACAGACAACTATGAACTAGAATGGAGAAAACCCGATGCTGAGCGCGTTGTAGACTTTCTATGTGGTGAAAGAGACTTCTCAGAAGATCGCGTCGAAAAGGCGCTGGAAAAAATGAGCTGCGGATTGAAAGAACTGAGGGAAAAGACAACTCTAGAACAGTTCTTTGGTTAAAGTCTGTGACCATGCTTTCCAGTTAGTGGCACAAAGGCCACTCCCATAAGATTTTCCTCACTCAACCGATCATCTTCCTTTCTGATCCGCAAGAGTCTCTGGAAAAAGTAAGTGCCACCTACAGGTATCACCAAGACGCCACCATTCTTCAACTGCTCTGTGAGCGGTTTGGGCACTTCAGGAGCCGCCGCTGTCACCAAAACACGGTCATAAGGAGCCTCCTTTGTATATCCTTCGGAGCCGTCTCCACAGATCACGGTTACACGATCTCCGTATCCAGCTCTTCGGATGTTTTCCTTCGCGAACCTAGCCAATTCACGCACAATTTCTACCGTGTAAACATGCCCCCACTCCTCTACGGGCACATCAGACGGCGCCACGATCTCCGCTATCGTGGCCGCGTGCCAACCGGAGCCTGCACCTATCTCGAGGACCTTGTGACCCATCCCCAACTCTAGGATCTCATCCATGATCGAAACCATGTGTCGCCCAGCGGATCGCAACCGGATCAGCTGTGAGGCGCAGAGATCGTCTGACCGTAGCCTATCGGAAGCGGGGAATCCACAGATGCATAAGACCTCATCCCTTCAGGTATGAAAAGTCTTCGCGAGACTCGGCGCAACGCTCGGATAACGTGCGGAGACTTAATAATGCCTTGGCTTAACAACCTCTGAACTAGGTCTTCCCAGTTCTTACTACGCATTCTCCATCATGCAAAACATTGTCAGCGTCAGCCTTAAGATTTTGTGGCTCCCGTTTAAAATGTAGGTTTTATTGCACGGTGACGGATTTCGCTAGATTTCTGGGCTTGTCTGGATCATGCCCTCTCTCGACAGCCATATAGTACGCGAACAGTTGTAATGGAATCACGTAGGGAATGGGTGAGAGAATCTCTGGCAAACCCTTCATAATTTCAATGCAGTCGTCAGCCAAGCCCTTGATCTCATTGTCCCCCTCCTCTATTACCGCTATTATGGAAGCACCACGAGCCTTCATCTCCATGATATTCCCGATAATCGTCTTTCTGGTGCCATCCCGTGGGCAGATGAAAAACACGGGGAAACCAGGCTCAATGAGGCTGATGGGGCCATGCTTGCTCTCGCCGGCTGGATAAGCTATGGAGGGAGCGTAGGCTATCTCTAAGAGCTTCAGCCTTCCCTCTAGCGCAGAAGCTGAACTCACCCCTCTCCCCAGAAAGAAGAAGCACTCTTTGTCTCGATATTTCCTCGCAAGCCGCTTCACATCCTCTTCCTGAGACTGGATGATGTTCTCGACGATTTCTGGGATCCTTTCGAGCTTCTCCTCTAGGTCCTCAATCTCTTCATGAGAGATCTTGCCTCTCCTCTTGGCCAGCCTTAGAGCGAGCTGAGACAGAACGGAAAGCTGTGAGGTGAAGGTCTTCGTGGCTGCAACACCTATTTCTGGACCAGACTGCTGACAGATATACACTCGCGAAACACGAGTCAAGGTTGAATCTATCGCGTTTGTCAATCCCAGAATGGTGGCGGCACGTAGCCTTGCACACTCGACAGCTGCCAAGGTATCCGCAGTCTCCCCGGACTGGCTAACGGCTAAAATGGTGCTGTCAATATTCACAGCTCTCCCATGCTGCTCGACAAATTCGGAAGCGATGACGGGATGAGTTGCCAACATGGAAAGTTTGGAGAACATGTAGGAGGCGGCGAGGCATGCGTGGTAGGAGGTTCCGCAAGCCACTAAGAAGACTTCGCCAGCGCGGTCGAGGAAGGTGGTCATCAGCTCTAGATACTGCTCCTGCAATCTGAGGGTGTTTCTGAGACAGAGAGGTTGCTCACGAATTTCTTTGAGCATGAAATGTGGATAACCCTGCTTCTCTGCCATTTTAGGCGTCCAGTCGATCGCCTCGGGCTCCCTTGAAACCACACCCCAGTCAGCAATCTTCCGAATCTCATACCTGCCCTCATCAAAAA
>JABAOH010047658.1_pt1 | contig 16990 bp, 18 predicted proteins | sample 7062181 | NCBI WGS metagenome assembly JABAOH01 (sample SAMN14538630, study PRJNA623070) | marine sediment metagenome | biome: marine biome [ENVO:00000428]; feature: marine pelagic biome [ENVO:01000023]; material: deep marine sediment [ENVO:00002113]; isolation source: pool of 5 deep marine... | reverse complement strand
CCATAAAGAAGGAAGAAAAGAGCTTGTTCTGAATTTTCATACTTTAAACGATGTTGAAACGTGATAAAACAAACCTTTTAATGAACAACAATCTTATGTACGTGTTATAACAAAATTGTTAAAAATTACCTGTTGAAAACAGGTTTTTAATGTGAAACGTTTGCGAGCGCAAACTTATTAAGAATTTGGAGGGTCTTCCAATTGCAGGGTGGAAGCTGTTGTGACGAAACGGTTTTTGATGACACCCGTTCGTAGACTCGACGGAATAACCTACTGGGTGATTGAAGACCCCGAAGGGATTTACAATTTTATCAATAAGGAGATACGGAAGGAATGGGAGGCAGACGCCAAGTTTGAAGGCCGCGAGTCGAGGGAGGATCTGTGGCTAAAAACTCTGTCAAAACGTAGATGGCGTTTAGAAATCGCAAAGATCGATCGGATTAAATTAAATCCTAACATTATGAACTATGTTGATGATGTGCGAGGCTACAATTTTTCAGAAGAACTTGCTGAACGCAGCGATGAACTTCGGAGTTCCATCAAAGAGTATTGTTCGGTCGTTTGGCCTGTCATAGTTAGGGAGGAAGACTTTATGCTCGTTGACGGTTATTGTCGCTACACTGCGCTAAGAGACATGAATGTCCATAGAATCTACGCCTATGTAGGAACCTTATGACGCGCCCGCAGCATACTAATAAATACGCTTTTGGCAAGTTATAATGCAACTTGGAAGTATTGTAATGCACATAGTTATTGTCGGAAGTGGAGTCACTGGTGTCACAGCAGCCAAAACCATAAAGGAAAACAATCCTAAAGCCAAGGTCTCCATCTACACAGATGAAAATCATTTGTACTATCCTCGTCCGAGGTTATATGAGGTTTTGTGTGGAAAAGCGGAACCCCGAGAAATCTGCATGTTTTCTGAACAGTGGTATGAACAGAGAGGTATACAAGTCCACTTAAACAAGAAAGCACTCGGTATTGAGACAGGGCAGAAGGAACTTCTACTAGAAGATCGCTCAAGGATAAACTATGACAAACTTCTCTTAGCAAACGGAGCACATCCATTTATCCCCCCAATAAAAGGCGTGGAAAAAACCGGTGTTTTCAGTCTCCGCTCCATCAGAGACGCCCTAACAATAAAGGAATATGCGGAGAAAACAAGAAAAGCCATAATCATCGGAGGCGGACTTTTAGGCTTAGAATTCGCCGCATCCTTAAGAAAACTCGGCCAGCAAGTCGAAGTGGTAGAAATCTACTCAAGACTGTTGTCAAGGCAACTTGATCAAGAGGGAGCAACGATTTTGAAAGACCAAATTGAAACTCGTGGCATAAAAATTGTGTTGGGCGTCAAAACAGAGGAAATTTTAGGTAAAAAAACGGTTTCTGGCGTTTTACTTGACAATGGAAAAGAACTTTTGGGTAACCTAGTTTTGATTTCTGCGGGAGTTAGATCCAACACAGATTTGGCTGTAGACGCAGGAATTAAAGCAGAAAAAGGTGTTGTTGTTGATGAATATCTCCAGACCAGTGCCAACGGCGTGTGTGCTGCCGGCGATGTAGCTGAATTTGAGGGTAGAGTCTACGGCATCATCCCAGCAGCTCTAGAACAGGCAAAGATAGCAGCCGTGAACATGTCGGAAAAGGAAAAGCAAGTCTACAAAGGCACGATTCCATCCAACACATTAAAGATTGTTGACATAGACTTAACTTCGATGGGATTGGTGAATCCAGAAGGGTCTCAGTATGAAGAGATTAGAAAAATCGACAAAGAAAAAGGCGTCTACAAGAAAATCGTTTTGGAACAAGGAAAAATCGTCGGAGCCATAATTTTGGGAGAAAGAAAGGGCGTCACATCGATAAAGAAGTTGATGGATCAAGAAATAGATGTCACAAGGTACAAAGATTCCCTCTTAGAAGAAAAATTCGATTACAGAAAAATCTTCGCATGAAATATCCATGCGTCCTGTTAGAATCTAAAAACTTTAACACCCCACTCAAAATGTATATGTTATAGGGATGTAAGTCATGAACACAAAAGTACACCTTAGCGTTGACAAACGCATGTGGCCAACGTCACCTTTGCCAGGACACATTGTTCTGGTCAGCACAATGAATACGGGTAAGATTCCGAACGTGGCGCCTAAGAGCTGGATTTCAATGGTGGCGCTAAAACCAGCGATTATTGGTTTTGGGTGCAATTTAAAACATCAAACAGCTAAAAACATCCTTGAAACTAGAGAATTTGTGATAAACGTTCCAAGCGAAGATTTAGTTGAAAACGTTTGGAAGGCTGGTGAATCACCTCATAATGACGCCGTGAAACTGCAGGAGTTGGGCTTTACTTTGATTCCTTCTGTTATGATCTCTCCGTCTAGCTTTCAAGAGTGTAAAGCACATTTGGAGTGCATTTACGACTCAGACAAAAGATATGGAGATGAGATTTGGATATTTGGCAAGATTATATTCGCTTCCATAGACCAGAAGGCGCTTGAAGGCTCAAACCAGCAACGCTACAGATATTTAAATCCAATTTTCTATCTGGAAGAGAAAACATACGGCACGCTAGGTGATGTTAAAGCTATTAAAATGAAAAGGTGAAGAACAAGAATGCTCACTATGCGTATTCTTTCTGGGAAATAGAAAAATGGAGGGGTTTGAGGAGAATACTGGACACGGTTTAAAAGCAGGTTTTTAAGGACCAGCATTTCAAGGGGTGAGTCGAAACCGATCTCTCGGAAACAACACGACCTCCCGTATGTTCTGCTTTCCAGTAAGCATCATCATCACCCTTTCAAGACCAACCGCCCACCCAGCGTGAGGCGGCATACCATAATCAAAAGCTCGTAAGTGATAGCTGAAAGCTTCGGGGGGCAGCCCTTGCTCCTTCAACCTTTTGATCAAAAGATCTTTTAAGTGAACGCGGGTTCCTCCAGAGGCTAGCTCTATCCAACGCCACATCAAATCGAACGCTTCACATAATTCTGGGTTGTCGTCTCGAGGCTTTATGTAAAACGGCTTTGACTTGGTCGGCCAGTCAGTTATATAATAAAAGTAGGGGTGAAGTCTGCCTAGTTTTCTGAACGCTTGGGTGGGGATATCTTCTCCCCAAGAAATCTCTGTTCCTTCTTTCTTCAACTCTTCGATGATTTCATCGTAGGTGAAGCGTTTAAATGGGGTTTCAGGCACCTCAATCTTATGTTTAAGAATTTTTAGTTCTTTTTGACAATTTTTCTTCACTAGCAAGCACATATGATGTATCATTTCTTCGAGCACTTTCATTACGTCATCCGCAGTTGCAAACCCTTGTTCAATGTCGATAGAAACGAACTCGCTTAAATGACGTCTAGTATGCGATTCCTCAGCCCTAAAAAAAGAGCCTATCTCAAAAACCCTGTCAAAAGCCACAACCAGCTGCTCCTTATACAGCTGAGGACTTTGCGCAAGAAATGCTTTATGTTCAAAATAATCCACAGGAAAGAGGGCGGCTCCTCCCTCAGTGGCAGAGGCAATAATTCTCGGTGTATGCACCTCCGTGAAGCCCTGTTCAGACAAGAATTCGCGTATGGCTGCTAGCGCAACATGTTGAATCTTGAAGACAGCTCTGTTCTCGTCTTGACATAGATCGAGGACACGTGCGTCCAGTCGCACATCGATTTTCGCTGGAGTTCGACCTGTCACGTCTAGGGGCAAGGGATATTGAGCTATTCCTAGTATTCGAATCTCGCTGGGAACGATTTCCACTCCTCTTGGAGTTTGCTTCGTTTTTTTAACTGTTCCCTTCACGCCGATGCTGTACTGACGTTGCAGTGAATCAGCTTTTCTAGCCACTTCTTTGCCAATTTTGCTGCGTGGAATGGTTATTTGAATGGTTCCCTCTTTGTCTTGCAGAATTACGAATCGTATTCCGCCAAGGTCTCGGATGTCTTGAACCCAGCCGAAAACGATAACTTCTTTTCCGTCTAAATCTGGCTTTACGTCTATTGAATAATGAGTTCTACGCCAATCTCCCATCTGATCGATTTCCATACAATGTCCTCTGTTTATCTCGCAAATTCCACTCTAAGAGTTGTTCCATGAACCTTTTTAGCAATTTCCTTCAATGCTTCTGTGTTGATGGGTGGCGGTCTCTTCCCTCGTTTTCTTAGGATAACCCGGGTTTCAGTGGTTCCGTCCGGTAACCAAATCGTGTTTATTGTGATGATGCTCAACGGCGCGAACAAGTCTTCTAAAAATTTTCTGTCATCTACTCCATATTCTAGGACGCGCACCCTCTTCCCGGTTTTTTCTCCCAAAGCCCTTATAATCTTTCCACCGTAACTCAGCAAACGGGCTACGTCTCCGTGTCCCACGACTACTGCTAAAACGTTGTCTTCCTCTACCGCCTTGTGAAAATATACTTCTTGCAGTGGAGGATATGTGCTTTCCAGCGACATAAGTAGGCGGCCAATTTTCAGGTCTACATCTGTGACCTTACCTGATTTGAGTTTTGCTTGGCATTTGGGACACAGTATTCCGCTTTTTAAGCAGAAGTCACAGATGTTTGCCATTTTTGGCATTTGATTTTCATCATCCTCATTGACTTGAAGTGATATCATACACAGAGAGTATTGAGGTCATATAAACTTACCGAGAGGAAAAATTTTTCTTCTCTAGCGTAGCGTGAAGTGTTCAGGATTTTTTTTTAAAAAAATAAAGAAGGAGTGGCGGAGCTTGTTAAGTTGCTAACGTCTTTTATTTTCCTAGTTTTATTTCAATGGTGCTGACGTTAGTAGGCGTGTCTCTTCCCTCTTCATTGGATGGTAACTGTTCTGTGCCGACATCTATGTTTTTAACTTTTACGTCGGGTAGGAACCGACGTCTAACGATCTCGACAACATCAACAGCTCGGCTGATTGCTCTTCCGCGTGCTTTAACGTTTACTTCATTTGCTCCGCCGTGGAAGAGGGTTATACAAGCCAACACATAGTTCATAGCTGGCTTTCGCCCGATCAACACATCGTTTTTCTCTGGCATTTCACTGTCTCACTCCTTGTTTTTGCGTACATATTTATGGTTTAACTTAGGAATAAATACGTTACGGTTTTGCAGCTAGAATGTGATGTTGTAATAGTATAACTTTTATATAATGTACATCATTTAATTTACATATGTAAAAATTTAGTTTAACTAGAAATAGGTGATTTTGTGAGCAAACGTATTCCAACAGGGCGCGCGTTTCATCTGCTTTACATGCTGTACGAACAAGGCAGACCCGTAACAACTTACACTCTAGAGGTGAAACAAAGCGAACTGGCAAAACAGCTCAACATCAGTCGACAAGCATTAAATGTGCATCTACGCAAGCTTCGAAATGAAGGATGCATTAGAACAGGTAGAGGATTTATCGACGTAACTGAAAAAGGACTTAACATGCTAGGAATCTCAGCGAATCCTGCCTTCGTCTTCGTCAAAGTCTCGCCTCTCAAAAGAGTAGGCGTGTACCAAACAATTGTAACGCTTCCTATTCGACGAGTTTTTAGGGTAGTCGGCGACATGGACGCCATACTTGTAGTGGAGCGAGAAAAACTGGATGAGGCTCTCAAAAACCTAGCTTCAGTGGATGGGATTCAAGACACAAGGTCTTACGTTACCATCCAAACTCTCAAATAGCAATGAGGAGACTTCCCATTGAAACTCTTTGAGTATGAAGCAAAGGAAATCTTCGCTAAATACGGGATACCTACTCCTTTAGGAGGGTTGATAACTTCTCCCAAACAAGCTCAAGAAACAACTGAACGAATTCAAGGTCCAGTTGTCGTCAAGGCACAGATTCTGGTGGCAGGAAGAGGAAAAGCTGGTGGCATCCTCTTTGCGAGTTCACCTACAGAAGCCGAGCTTTCGTTGAGTAAACTGCTGAGTTCAAAGATAAAAGGCATAAAGGTTCAAAGCGTTTTGGTGGAAGAAAAACTCTCCATACATAAAGAACTCTATTTCAGCATAACCGTGGATCGCTCTAATCGCAGTTACGTGGCAATAGCCTCCTCTGAAGGCGGGATGGAAATAGAGGAAATCGCCACTGCAACTCCGGAAAAAATCATAAAGGTTTCAGTTGACCCCTTGTACGGTTTCCGTTCCTATCACGCTCGTCAGATTGCCAAAAAACTGGGCTACATGGGAAGTCAAATGCAGGAGCTCACTGCTATTTTTCTAAAACTCTACAAAGTGGCGATGGACTATGACGCTGAATTGTGCGAAATGAACCCTATAGTTGAAACGTCTGAGGGAAAATTTGTTGCAGCGGATGCTCGTCTCATAATTGACGACAACGCGCTTTATCGACAGTCTGATTTTCAGAAGAGGTTAACAAAAATTGATGAAGACAAGCTAACCTCCCAAGAGTTGGAGGCTCAAAAGAGCGGATTAGTATACGTTAAACTCGATGGAAACATCGGTGTGATTGGAAACGGCGCGGGCTTAGTTATGGCTACGCTAGACGCAATTAAGCTGTACGGTGGAAACCCAGCGAACTTTCTTGATGTGGGTGGCGGAGCCTCTTCTGACAAAATAGCTGCTGCTCTCAACCTCGTTTTGTCCGACCATCGGGTTGACGTCGTCTTTATCAATATTTTAGGCGGCATCACCAGATGTGACGAAGTTGCTAAAGGCATCTTGGAAGCAAAGAAGCGGATCGGTTTTATCAAGCCCATGGTTATACGATTGGTGGGAACAAACGAGAGAGAGGGAAGGCGTATCCTCACAGAGGCAGGAATCCACGTCTTAGACAGCATGGAAAAAGCAGCTGAAAAAGCTGTTGAAATCGCAAAGGTTGAGGGATGACTATTCTTTGGGAATCTTTGTTAACGCGCATACAAAAGCCATTGTTCAAGGCATAACAGGAACTCAAGGAAGCTTCCACACGAAGTTGATGCTTGAATATGGGACTCAAATTGTTGCGGGCGTGACGCCTGGGAAAGGTGGGAAAAACGTTCATAACATTCCAGTTTATGATACAGTGGAAGAAGCATTGAAAAAACATGAGGCAAATGCTTCTATAATCTTTGTTCCCGCTGCCTTCGCTGCTGACGCTGCGCTTGAAGCTCTTGAGAGTGGATTGAAAACAATTGTAATTATAACTGAACGCATTCCAGTAAAAGACACAGTGCAAGTTATGGCACGTGCAAAACATCAAGGCGCAGTTGTTATTGGTCCTAACACCCCCGGCATTATTACGCTGGACGAGTGTAAGCTTGGAATTATGCCTGCCCACGTTTTCAAGCGGGGGAACGTGGGAATTGCTTCAAGAAGTGGAACTCTAACCTACGAGATTGCGATAGGACTTTCCACAATGGGTTTAGGGCAGTCTACCTGTCTGGGGTTAGGTGGAGACCCTGTTGTCGGCTTAAGCTTTGTTGAAGTTCTTAGGGAATTTGAGAAGGATGAACAAACTAAGGCAGTTGTTTTGATCGGTGAGATCGGGGGAGATGCGGAGGAACGGGCGGCGAATTTCATCGCTAATAAAGGATACGCTAAGCCTGTGGTTGCATTTGTGGCTGGCAGAACTGCGCCAAAAGGGAAGAGGATGGGACACGCTGGAGCCATCATTATGGGTAAAGCTGGAACTGCTCAGAGCAAAATTGATGCTTTTAGGGAGGCGGGTGTTAGTGTGGCTGAGAAACCCAGTGACGTAGCGAAAATATTGACTGAGAAGCTGAAGAGAAGGAAAAATATATTTGGTGGCGCTGAATCTGAAAGGTAGCCAATTGAGGAGGAACTCGCGTGCCAATCATGGATCCATTTAAGAAAACTATTGCTCAAAAAAGTCGACTGTATATGAAGATTTGTCGGGAGTGCGGTGCGCGAAATGCTCCTGCCGCCACTAAGTGTAGGAAATGTAGAAGCAAGAATCTGCGGTGGAAAAAGCGAGAAATAAGTAAATAATTGGCTGAACCGTTTCTGTATGGACCTCTTTACCTTTTGTGTACATGTAGATGCTACGAAAGATATTAAAGGAATTTGTTTACCGTTAAACTTTGATGTGGGCCGGTAGTCCAGCTCGGCTAAGACGTCGCCCTCACGCGGCGAAGATCGCCGGTTCAAATCCGGCCCGGCCCACNNTTTGAGGAAAGCCTTATTGTACGTCGCTTTCATGACACACGGCAACTTATACGCCAACCTAAACAATCAATTCTGGAGTGCACTAAAAATTGTACGTCAAATAGGTAATGGTTCGCAAAGTAATGAAAGTACGAATTGATGCAACGGTCAAAGAGGCCGTAGAAATCATAAACAAGCATGAGATCGGATGTCTAATTGTAACAAAGAACGGAAAGACCATAGGGATAATGACTGAAAGAGACATTTTAAAAAGAGTTATTCCAAAATCAAAGAACCCAGAAAAAACAAAAGTTTCAGAAATAATGTCTACTCCACTAATAGTTGGAGGTCCAGACATGTACATAGAAGACGCTGCAAGACTAATGTTCAAGAAGGACATAAAGAAACTTCCAATAATGGAAGATGGAAAACTCGTGGGTCTCCTAACCTTTTCAGATATTGCCCGAATCGTACACATACAATCATTAGTCAAGGTAATAAGAGAACTGAGCGAAAAAGGATGGCTTCCTCCAAAACGAATGAAACAGGTCATAGACCTTTACATAACCTAATCGGCACCCAGAAAATTCCACTTTTTCGCAACTCACTGCTTCCAATTTGCCTCACCAACTCTATCCTAAATGATTTTTGCCTGTTGTTCGAATAATATTTTTAAGAAGCGCAAACAACCTTGTCTTGGGGGACGCTCTCATGAGCGGAAGTTCGAAGGGTGGAATGAAGGGAGAGGTTAGAGGAAGAAAACCTAAGCCTCTAAAGAAGAAGGAAAGGAAAGAGAAGAGAAAGAAGAAAAAACTTGCTAGACTGGAGAAGCAATCGGCTAGATGAAATAAGTGTGACATAAAATCTTGGAGTTCATGCGGTCGTAAGCTGTCGTAGATTCCTCTTCCACACATACGAAGCTACGTATCCAGCTATGAATCCATTTATCAATCCCGCAACAAGAATAGCCGTCTCCACCACGTTGACTGTGAATCCTGCAATGTATACGGCAATGGAACTCCGTGTAATGATCGGTATCACAAAAACACTAACATAATAACTTGTTAAACCAACAATTCCAGTGCTGACAGTTACCGCAGCGACCATCCTAGAGGACCTAACATCTCCTTTTGAACTTTTAGCCTTAAACGCTGGGATTAAACCGTCAACTAACAATCCATATATCACTGCGAACGCCAAAGTTAACGGAGCCGTAGAAGCTCTCCAAAATGCTGTTAGAATGCCTCCAACTAATGACACATAAGTTGCGCCCATCACGCCTATTAACAAGGCTCCTAAAGCCAAAAACAACGCCTGAAACACAACCAGAGCCTTGTCAAACGGAGAAGGCAAAGCAATCTTTGAAATAAACACCGCAACGCCAAACATGGTAGCTAAGGTAATTTTCCGAGACTTTGTTCCAAAAGTAGTCGTGTAACTTGCCCCTCCAAACCACGCTGAATCTATGGTGAATTTATCATTGTATGCTGGTTCGATTAATGTCTTATGGAACTCATAAGCACCAGTTTTTGCGAAAACTTAAAAATGAACGTGCGTTTCATGTTGAGTACGTGCCGCGGTAGCTCAGATTGGGAGAGCACCCGACTCGTCTAAGCGATTATTCGAGGGTGAAGCTGAAGACCGGGTTGTCGCCAGTTCAAGTCCGGCCCGCGGCACCACAGCACGAGCAACACATGGTGCGTAGTTCACTATTTGACTGTCACTGCTTTGGTTAGGTGCCTAGGTCTGTCTGGGTCACGTCTTCTTTCAACCGCCATATAGTAGGCGAAGAGCTGCAACGGGATGACAAACATGATTGGCGACAGAAATTCGGGTATACCTTTCACGACTTCTATGTAGTCGTCAGCTAATGCTTTGATTTTCGTATCTCCTTCCTCAGCTATTGCAATGATGGATGCTCCTCGATCCTTCATTTCCCTAATGTCTTCCAAGATCTTTTCGTAGGTTCCATCCTTGGGACAGATGAAAACCATTGGGAAGCCCCGCTCAATTAGGCTAATGGGACCGTGTTCTTTCTCCCCGCCTGGAAAAGCCATGGAAGGAATGTAGTTTGTCTCCAAGAGCTTAAGTGTGCTCTCGAAAGCAGTGGCTAGACTTATCCCCCGTCCTGAAAAGAAAAAGAATTCTTTGTCTCGATATTTTCTAGCAATCTCTCTTATTCTGTCCTCTTGGGTTTGAAGAATTGTTTCAACAGCATCTGGAATCTGTTCCAGTTTTTCTTCGAGATGCTCAATTTCCACGTGAGACACCTTTCCCCTCTTCTTGGCGAGCCGCAACGCTAGTTGAGCGAGGACACAAAGCTGAGCTGTAAAGGTTTTTGTTGCCGCTACCGCAACTTCAGGAGCTGACTGTGGACAGAGATAAACGCGGGAAACACGGGTTAAGCTGGATCCAACCACGTTGGTTAGCCCTAAGATGGTTGCAGCTTGGCTTCTCGCATGTTCAACAGCGGCAAGCGTGTCAGTTGTTTCTCCAGACTGGCTTACGGCAAGAATTGTGCTATCGATGTTAATGGATCTCCCCTGTTGTTGAATAAACTCTGATGCTGCGATTGGATGAGTTGACAAGGAAGCTAAGTTAGAAAACATGTAGGAGGCCGCAAGGCAGGCGTGATAAGAGGTCCCGCAGGCGACCAAGAAAACTTCTTTTGCACGGTCAAGGAAAGCAGTCATCAGCTCCAAATATTTGTCTTGTATTTTAAGCGCGCTCCGAATACACGAAGGTTGGTCGTGGATCTCCTTGAGCATGAAGTGGGAATAACCATGTTTTTCAGCTTTCTCGGGGGTCCACTCGATAAGCTTGGGTTCTTTTTGCACTAGGCTCCAGTCGGCGATTTTTCTGGTTTCATATTTCCCGTCGCTCACAACGGCAAATTCCTGGTTTTCAATCTTAACGGCTCTTTTTGTCATGGGAAGAAACGTTGAGATGTCAGACGCGATATACATAGCGTTTTCAGCGACCCCAATGGTAAGAGAACTCTGTTTCTGAACGCAAACAATCTTGTCAGGCTTTTTAGCATAAATCGCAGCGATGGCATACGATCCCTCTAGACGATTTATGGTTTCACGGGCTGCTTCGATGAAGGGTAGGCCTCTCTTCAAATTTTCTTCAATGAGGTGGGGGATGACCTCGCTGTCGGTCTTAGACTCGAACACATGCCCTTGGTTCTCAAGTTCCTTCTTTAGACCTGCAAAGTTTTCGATTATTCCATTGTGAACGACAGCGACCTGCCCAGTGCAATCAACGTGAGGATGCGCATTCGTTTGGGAAGGAGCGCCATGCGTCGCCCACCTTATGTGCCCAATCCCTATCCTTCCCGGAAGATCATCCAAGTCGTACCGCGCGTGAACTTCATCAATCCTTCCACAATCCTTTTTCGTCAACAGCTTGTTTTTGTGAATTGCTGCTTCCCCTACAGAATCGTAGCCGCGGTAATCAAGTTTCTTTAGGGCCGAATGTACAACTGGCGCTGCATTACCCTCCTTTAGGACGCAGCCAAATATTTCAACCAAAAACGTCACCTCAAGATCCTATGCGGCACCCACTCTATTTTTTCAACTTCTTGATTTAAATAGTAGCGATATTGGTTGAAAAGGATTCCTATAACCTTTTTTACTGAAGAGTTTAATATAACGTGAATGTTGAAAATCGTCAAGAAGGACGAAGAAATGATTGTAGCTCTGTTTGAAGATGAGGTTTACGCAAATTTTTTGCCGCTCACTTACACAAGACCCGTTTTTGAGTGTAGAAGTGGGATGTTCACTTTTCTTGAACGTGCCCAGAGAATATTTTCTGAATCTCGTTTTGCCTTGTTTACGAGAGATTATTTGGCGCCTACTTTTGGGAGGCGGGTTTCATGTCCAGTGAACAAATCTGACTCATTCGATGATGACGTACTTTTGATAAATGGAACTTTGATCGTAGATGGGGAGGTGAAGCGGTTGATGGAGAAGAAGCTTGGAAGAAACGTTCTGATCACGCAACGAGATAGGATTGCTCTGGCTCACATCACCCAAGACGTAGCTAGGAAGCACGCGAAAGAACTGTGCAAACCCGTTACCCGCCTCACATGCAAAAAACTGATTAGTGAATGCCAAACTCTGGAATCCTTCGATCTGGATTTTCTCACCTATCCTTGGGACTTGATTCAAAGCAGCGCGGAATTGATCGTGAAGGACTATTCCGTGTTAGGTAAGAAGGGATGTGAAGGAACAATGGGCGACAAGGTTATGGTGTATGGTGATAAGGAAGAAGTATACGTTGGTGAGGGATCATTTGTCGAGGCTTTTGTGACTTTGGATGCTAGAGATGGCCCCATATACATAGGCAGCGAAACCATTGTGCACTCAGGCTCAAGAATCAGCGGTCCAACCTACATAGGAAACAACACCATCATTACCAGCGGGCTGATACGGGAAGGCTGCAGCGTAGGACACGTCTGCCGGGTAGGCGGTGAACTGGAAGAAACCATTGTTCATGGCTATACAAACAAGTACCACACAGGGTTTATTGGACACGCGTACATTGGGGAATGGGTAAACTTGGGGGCCGCCACAACCAACTCGGATCTCAAAAACACTTATGGAACAGTTCAAGTCGTGACGAGAGGTAAAAAGTTGGATACTGGCCAGAAAAAGGTCGGTTGCTTCATAGGCGATCACGCCAAAGCCTCCATTGGAACACAGATTTACACGGGCAGAAAGATAGGTGTAGCGTCACACGTACATGGGTTTGTTACAAAGGACGTGCCTTCCTTCACTATTTGGGGAAAGAGCCTCGGACCAAATCCCGTGGAACTAGAACTCGAGTCAGCCGTTAGAACACAGAAGAGGGTTCTTTTGAGAAGAGGCATAAAGCAAACTAGGGAAGACGTGGAGTTGCTAAGAAAACTCTTCCAGCTCACGAATGGAGAAAGAGAAGAGACGGGTGTGACCAAAGGAAGATTTGTGCTGTGAGTGTGCGCTTGCAAGTTTAAGACTTAATTATGCACCCACATAATTTCTTGTTTTAAAACAGAAAAAGGGGGAGTTTGCGGGTGATATCTCCATGCTGTAGGGGGTTCAAATCCCACCCCCGGCGCCACAGACGCACTCCCGCGCGCGCATCGTCGCTAGCTAGCTCTTGCTACGACCAGGCGAGGTCGAAGCGGTCAAGGTTCATTACCTTGTTCCACGCTGCTACGAAGTCGTGCAGGAACTTCTCTTGGGAGTCATCACATGCGTAGACTTCCGCTATGGCTCGGAGTTGGGAGTTCGAGCCGAAGATGAGGTCGACACGGGTGCCGGTCCACTTGAGTTTGCCCGTTGCGCGATCACGACCCTCGAACACGTCTTCGTCTTCCGAGGTTGCCTTCCATGTCGTGCTCATGTCGAGCAGATTCACGAAGAAGTCATTGGTGAGCGTCTCTGGCTGTTTGGTGAAGACGCCATGCTGGGACTGTCCGAAGTTGGCATTCAAGACGCGCATACCACCAACGAGAACCGTCATCTCAGGAGCGGTCAGCGTCAGCAGTTGCGCACGATCAACCAGCAGTTCCTCTGCCGATACAGCGTATTTGGTTTTGAGGTAGTTACGGAACCCGTCTGCAACTGGTTCGAGTACGGCGAATGACTCCACGTCGGTTTGCTCCTGCGATGCATCTGTGCGTCCCGGCGTGAAGGGAACGGTTATATCGTGACCGGCATTCTTCGCAGCTTGCTCGACACCTGCGCATCCACCCAGGACAATCAAGTCGGCGAGTGAAACCTTCTTCCCTCCTGACTGCGCGCTGTTGAACTCCTTTTGGATTCCCTCAAGGGTCTGCAGCACAGTCTTCAGTTGGGCTGGCTGGTTGACTTCCCAATCCTTCTGCGGCGCAAGACGGATACGCGCTCCGTTCGCACCGCCCCGCTTGTCGGAGCCACGGAACGTGGAAGCCGACGCCCAAGCGGTCGAGACCAGTTCCGAGATCGACAGGCCCGAGGCAAGGATCTTGCCCTTGAGGTCTGCGATGTCCTGCGCATCGATCAGCTCATGATCGACTGCGGGCACCGGGTCTTGCCAAATGAGCTCTTCCTCAGGAACCTCCGGTCCTAGATAGCGCGAACGGGGGCCCATGTCACGGTGTGTCAGCTTGAACCACGCCCGTGCAAACGCGTCTGCGAACTCATCAGGATTCTCATAGAAACGACGCGAGATCGGCTCGTAGATCGGGTCCATCCGCAACGCCAAGTCCGCAGTGGTCATCATGGTTGGAACCCGCTTCGACGGATCATGGGCGGACGGTGCAAGGTCCTTGTCAGCCACATCCTTAGGTCTCCACTGCCAAGCGCCAGCGGGACTCTTCGTCAATTCCCACTCATAGTCGAAAAGCATGTGGAAATAGCCCCTGCCCCATTTGGTCGGATTCGGCGTCCAAGCACCTTCCAGACCGCTGGTGATCGTGTCATCCCCCTTGCCGCTACGGAAGCGACTGATCCACCCAAGACCCTGCTCTTCGATGCTGGCGCCTTCCGGCTCGGGACCGACAAGGGCGGGATCGCCGGCACCATGGCATTTGCCGAAAGTGTGCCCGCCGGCGATGAGTGCGACGGTCTCTTCGTCGTTCATCGCCATGCGCGAGAAGGTCTCTCGAATGTCGCGGCCCGACGCGACCGGATCCGGCTCGCCGTTCGGCCCTTCCGGGTTCACATAGATCAAGCCCATCTGCACGGCGGCGAGAGGATTCTCGAGTTCCCGGTCGCCGGTGTAGCGCTTGTCGTCAAGCCACTCGCTCTCGGTCCCCCAGTAAATGTCCTCTTCCGGCTCCCAAACGTCTTCGCGCCCACCGCCGAAGCCAAACGTCTTAAAGCCCATCGACTCCAGAGCGCAGTTGCCGGCGAGGATCATCAGGTCGGCCCAGGAGATTTTCTTGCCGTATTTCTGCTTGATCGGCCAAAGCAAACGGCGCGCCTTGTCGAGGTTGGCGTTGTCCGGCCAGCTGTTGAGAGGCGCTAAACGCTGCGAGCCCGAGGAGGCGCCCCCGCGGCCGTCGCCTTTGCGGTAGGTGCCTGCGCTGTGCCACGCCATCCGGATGAAGAGCCCCCCGTAGTGACCGTAATCGGCCGGCCACCAATCCTGCGAGTCGGTCATCAGCGCATAGAGGTCCTTCTTCAGGGCCTCCAGGTCGAGTTTCTTNNGAGGGGAATGCTGGTGCAGAATATTCAGGTTCAACTGGTTCGGCCACCAGTCTCGGGTCGACATGCGCGCGCGGCTAGTTGTAAGCCTCTTTTTATCATTCAAATTAATATAACTCCTTTCTGTATTTTTTTAGTTATTCTCCATAAAATAGTACTTGGCTATGCTTTTTATGAGTTTGGGCTTAGTCAAAAAAGGGGAGTTTGCGGGAATAATCGGGTGATATCTCCATGCTGTAGGGGGTTCGAATGCATGCATCTCGTATGCATGGAGTGTCATTCAACTAAGGTCATGTCTTGTCCGCAGCAAACCAGAGTTCCAACACCAGCCTTTAACACCTGCACCTTGTTTCCACATATCTCACAAACGTATATTTGGTCTTTCTCGGTCACGATTACACCTCCTTTTTTGCCTCATAAAGTCCGTAGTCACTTACAATTTGGTTTCTGTGCTGCCTTTTAAGTCTAGGAGACAGACTTGTGCGTGTCCCTTGGCCTTCACCTTCCGGTATACTTTCTTCACAATCCCGTTTTCATCGATTAGGAATGTGGTTCTTTCCGTGCCCATAAACGTTCTACCATAGAGGCTTTTCTTCTTCCATACCCCATATAGATCTAGGACTTTTCCTTCGGGATCGCTCAGTAGAGTGAAGGGCAACTCATGTTTTTGCTTGAATTTTTGGTGAGACTTGATGCTGTCCTTGCTCACTCCTAGTATGATAGCACCTTCCTTCTCAAACTCTTTAGCTATGTCCCTAAACTCGATAGCCTCACGAGTACACCCTGGAGTCCCGTCTTTTGGATAGAAATAGAGAACTACTTTCTTACCTCTGTAATCTTTCAAGGACACCTTCCTTTCGTCATCTGCTTGTAAGGTGAAGTCTGGAGCCTCTTCTCCTTCATTAACCAATTTCGATCACCACTCCTTAATCCAGACTTTCAGAATTTAAAATGTATGCTTCTTGTGCATGCATGAATGGAAACTCAAACCTTCCAAAAATTGAAAGCCTTTCTCCATTACCGACAAGACCGTCTGTTCAAACCACTACCTGTTTTCCCTATAGGAAACTAATGCATGCATACATTATGTGTTGTTATTTCTTTGTTCTTTCCGTTTTTCCACTGGCAACCGCACCCGGCAATCGTGCGTCCCTCTGCGTGCGCGATGGCATCAAACCCGCAATAATAGCTAACACTGGACCGATAACAAGCCCGGTCCACATGAACAATGCCACAACACCTAATATTACCAAATAAACTCGCTTCTTCACACTTAGTCTCTCCTCCTTCCTAAGCACTAATCGCAGTGTTGCCGCGCCTAGGATAAATGGAATCAAGGCGAAAACCAAAGTGATACCTACCTCTGCCCCAGCTGAAGTCCCAATCAGCGAAAGAATCATCCGGAACAGATTTGCACCACCAGTGCCGACAAAAAGCAAACCAGCCAGGGCTCCAAACCACGTCATGAGTGTTCCAAATGTTCCTTTCTTCTTCATCCTCATTACTAGTAGCCCAACGCCGACAACAAGAACGACGACAAACGGAGCAAGTATCAAAGCAAGGCTCTGGCCTTCCCACTGATATACTGAAATAAGGTTGAACGGGATTAGAATCCACTCGTCGATCCCATAGGATTCACGGTCTCCAACCGCTAGGCCGTAGTGTCCACCTTCAGATGCGTAGACAGCTATGTAATAGGTGCCTGAAGCAGGTGCGTCAATGCTTAAATCGGCTAGTGA
>JABAOH010032855.1_pt1 | contig 16991 bp, 10 predicted proteins | sample 7062181 | NCBI WGS metagenome assembly JABAOH01 (sample SAMN14538630, study PRJNA623070) | marine sediment metagenome | biome: marine biome [ENVO:00000428]; feature: marine pelagic biome [ENVO:01000023]; material: deep marine sediment [ENVO:00002113]; isolation source: pool of 5 deep marine... | reverse complement strand
TTGCCAATGTGTTTGTCAAGGAGCCGGCGACAGCGACCTCATCGTTTCTGTTTATTATCGTTGCGATTTTATTTGGCATGAGTGTATACCGGCTCAAGGCACCTCTGTGGCTATCGTCGATCATAGGCGTGGCCCTGTTGTTGGGCTGTATCGCTCTTGGGCTGCGATTTCCCATCACGCTCTCGAGTGACCCGGTGCGTGCCTACAATCTTTGGAAGGTCATCCTGTTCGTGTACGTATTCTTCGCGGCGGTCTCGCCGGTCTGGGTCCTCTTGCAGCCGAGGGACTACCTGAGCTCGTTTCTTTTGTATGCGGTCCTGGCAGCAGGCGTTGTTGGGATTTTCGCGGCCAATCCGACAATCGAGTCTCCGGCATTTACGGCTTTCAATGTCGAGGATATGGGGTACCTGTTCCCAATTCTGTTTGTGACAGTGGCTTGCGGGGCCATATCGGGATTCCACTCCCTCGTTTCCGCGGGCACGACCGCAAAACAGCTCAATAAAGAGACCGATGCCAAGCCCATCGCTTATGGGAGTATGCTCATAGAGGGGCTGCTGGCTGTGATCGCCCTTATTACAGCCACGACAATTCTACAAGGCAGGTACATCGAATTGATGGGACCGGAGGGCGGCGGCCCCATAGCCGTATTCTCTTCAGGTATCGGCAGTTTCGTATCCCATTTAGGTATCTCGGAAAAAGCAGGAGTGACTTTTGCAGCGCTGGCTATTTCGGCATTTGCGCTTACGACCCTGGACACAGCCACTCGTCTGGGGCGGTTTATGTTCCAGGAGTTCTTCGAAGGTATGGGCAAACAGACCCTTCTGGCCGGCAACCGGTATGTTGGTACATTGGCCACGATTGCTTTGGCTATGGTTTTAACGTTCACGGGGACGAGGGCGGCATTATGGCCTCTTTTTGGTTCGGCTAATCAGTTGCTTGCCTCGCTGACACTTCTGGCTATCACGATGTGGCTGTCAAAGCTGGGCAAGAAGAACAAGTTCGTCAAGTACCCCATGTATTTCATGTTCTGCGTTACGTTAACGGCATTGTGTTTCATGGTCCACAAGAATTTTCTCGCCAGGAATATTCCCTTAGTCATTCTCTCGATCGTACTTCTTGGTGTTGCTGTCACATTAGTGGTTAAAGCGATTCAGAGTTTAAGAAAGATAGCACGGACAGCATGATTAGGAGCGATAAGATACGGATGAATACCCCTAAAACATTGAAGCGGGTCCTTATGGGGCCGGGGCCGTCTGACGTAGACCCGAGAGTTCTGGAGGCACTGTCACGCCCCACAATCGGGCACCTTGACCCTGCATTTCTCGAGGTATTAAATCAAACACGCGAGTTACTTCAGTATACCTTTCAAACCAAAAATGAAATAACGTTTGCCGTCTCCGGCACAGGCAGCGCCGGTATGGAAACTTGCGTGGTGAATCTCATCGAGCCGGGTGATTCGATGCTCGTATGCATTAATGGCGTGTTTGGCCAACGCATGGCGGATGTCGCACAAAGGTGCGGCGCCGATACATCGACAATAGAAATCGACTGGGGTAAGGCGTTTGCCCCCGAGCAGATTGCCGATGCCCTTAAAAAGAAACCGGCGAAGGTTGTTGGAATCGTGCACGCAGAAACCTCTACAGGCGTATGTCAGCCGCTCGAAGAGATATCCGGCATCGTCCACGACAGCGGTGCCTTGTTGTTGGTCGATACGGTAACGAGCTTGGGCGGAATGAACGTCGACGTCGATGGCTGGCAAATTGATGCCTGTTATTCCGGCACGCAGAAGTGCTTATCCTGTCCGCCGGGGCTCTCGCCGGTTACCTTCAGTGACGCTGCTTTAAGTGTGATTGAGAATCGCAAGGTCAAAGTACAAAGCTGGTATCTCGACGTGTCCATGATCCGTCGTTATTGGGGAAGCGAGCGTCTTTACCATCACACCGCACCGGTTAACATGAACTATGCCCTGCTGGAGGCCCTGAAGCTGATTAAGGAGGAGACCCTTGAAAAAAGATGGGCGCGTCACCTTACCAACCACAAAATCCTCAAGGCCGGGCTGTCTGCTCTAGGAATTGAGTATGTCCCCCAGCCGGGATATGAGCTGCCCATGCTCAATGCCGTTTCCATACCTGCCGGTGTAGACGACCTGGCCGTACGCAAACAGCTGCTTAACCAGTTCAATATTGAAATTGGTGGTGGATTGGGGGCTTTTAAGGCAAAGGCATGGCGTATCGGTTTAATGGGCACGGCCTCGACACTTAGTAACGTCATGCTGTTTCTCTCGGCATTGGAGAAGTGTCTTACAGACCAGAGTATTAAATTTGAGCAAGGTGCGAGCATCGCCGCCGCCATAGAGCAGGCAGGTGCAAAATAGCCTCGATGTTCCCGAATCGGGTACAGACGGTGTTCTCATGAGTACACGGCTTCGTTTGCCCCATCAGGTTTTGGCGGCACAGCAGCCAGGAGATATGGATATTGAGAATCGTTGTCTTGGATAGTTTCACGCTCAATCCTGGAGACCTTTCCTGGAAGAGTCTCAAGGAGCTTGGTGAATGTGCGATTTATGACCGCACCGCCCCCGAAGATACGGTGCAGCGGGCCGACGGTGCGGAAATTGTCCTGACTAACAAGACAGTGCTGTCCTCAAATATAATTGAGCACCTTGCCAAACTAAAGTATATCGGCGTGCTGGCCACGGGTTACAACATAGTGGATGCTGAAGCCGCGGGTAAGCGAGGTATCCCTGTCACCAATGTCCCGACCTATGGAACGGACTCGGTGGCCCAAATGGTCTTTGCGCATCTGCTCAATCTGGCGCAGAATGTGGCCGGCCACGCACAGACTGTAAGTAATGGACGATGGTGCTCGGCCCCGGACTTCTGTTACTGGGATACGCCGTTGGTCGAGCTAAAGGGGCTGACTATGGGCATCATCGGGTTTGGACGAATCGGTCAGGCGACGGCAAAGCTGGCGTTGGCATTCGGCATGAAGGTTATCGCTTATGACATAATGGCGCCGGCGCAAATGCCCGAGGCGTGTAAGATGGTGAAGCTGGAGGATGTTTTTCGCCTTGCCGACGTCATCAGTTTGCATTGCCCCTTAACGCCCAAGACTGAGTATCTCGTCAATGAGCAGCGGCTGGCCTTGATGAAAACAACAGCCTTTCTGATTAATACGAGCCGGGGACCACTAATCGATGAACGGGCCTTGGCCGACGCACTCAATAACGCAAGGATAGCCGGCGCCGGCCTTGATGTACTGGCCGTCGAACCGCCGGATGAGCGGAATCCGCTGCTCAAGGCCAGGAATTGCTATGTTACCCCACACATCGCCTGGGCCACCCGGGCAGCAAGGCAAAGGCTGCTTGATATAGCTGTTGATAATGTCGCGGCCTTTCTTGCCGGTAAACCGAAGAATGTGGTCAACGGCGTCTAACCCTAACCTCACCTCAGCAGCAAGCCGGGTACTCCCTATACAGGCAACCAGCCCGGTTAATCGCCTTTTCCTATGAAAACAAAACGGGGCCTATACCAAATCAATATCACTCAGTATAGGCCCCGAACTGAAATAAATATGCTACATAAGCCACACAATAAATTGCCAGTTAAATCAGCTTCCGGCTACGGAAGCGGATACAGCCGAATGTCGTCAACGTATAATTTACCACCGGCGCCATTGCCATCAATCCCAATAGCCAGCTTCGTGATACTCTGCAGATTCACGGCAAGCGATGCAAGGTCGATACTCCACTGCGTCCATTCTGCTTTCGCTATGTCACCCGCATCGCCGCCATAGACCACCTTGGAGCCGTCGACCTTCACATACAACTGCCCGGTATTACCCTCAGTGCCGTGGAAGTACAGCACAAATGTTGCAGCGCCGGCTTGCATCCAATTCTGTGGCGGACTCAGCGGCAGTTCGGCCTCTGAATATGCTGCACTACCGGTGTTGCTGTAGGAAAACGGCATCGACTGCTTACCACTGTGAACGATAGTTTGTTCGCAAAAAGGAGGAACCTCATAACCAACGACAGAGCCGTTTGTCGGGACGCCGTATCCGTCTATCCACACCATAAATATCCTCTTGCTCGCGGGGTCTTCTGGGTTAAGGTCATTGTAGCTCTCGAAATCGTCCACAGCAAAATATTCTTGTATCGTAAATTCCCAGAGCTCGCCCTGCCACATTGTTGTGGCCTCTGCTTCGTTTACCTCATCGACCCGCCAGTAGTAACTCTTGCCTAAATCGAGCGATAAGGGGCCATAGCTGGCTTCGGTCACGGTAGTAACACCGGCAGTACCGTCGGCCACAGCCTGCCGGTCGGCGCTGAAGTACACGTCGTGCTTGGCTGCCTCTCTTCCGGCCCTGAAGCCAAGGGTCACACCAATAGGCTTGTCTACTGTACCAATAGAGACATCTATTTGGCCGTCAGCTGGCCTGGGCTCTCTTGCCCGGACAGGTATATAGAAGAAGCGAACCTCACTGAGACCGGATTGGGGCAGGATGTCTCCCCAGTTGCTGTTAGCTGTGAGCCTGACATACTTTGCCGACACACCGCCAAAATCAATAGTGGTATTGTGTGCATAACCGGGCGCTCCGGGTGCCCGGGCAAACTGGTGAGTGGTACCCACTGTCGTATAGTCGATGCCATTGACAGAATATTCAATGGTAACATCTTTGAACCCGAAACCAATCATTGATTCCAGACTGTCATTCGCGTTCCATACCCACATCTCATGCAGTTTGCAAACCTTGTCGAATTCAAATTCGATCCAACTCGGCTGTGGCCCTGCGATATCGCTGAGCCACATAGTGTCGTCACCTTCTTTACCGTGCAATAAACCACTCTCATCAAGTCCGGAGCCGTTGACGGTATTCTCAGGCCCCCGATTCGCTGCCTGGCTGGAAGCTGTGGCTGTTACATTCTCGATAGGATAACCAACCGGTTCAGTCGTAAAACTCCAGACCTCGCCTTCGTACACTGTGTAGTCCGGTGGTCCATTGACCTCATCGACCCGCCAGTAGTAAGTCGTGGCCAAATCAAGGCGTTGGGCAGGAGTATAGCTCTCGGCACTCTGAGCGATTCCGCCAATGCCATCGTTAACGTCGTTGAAATTCTCACTAAAGTAAACTTTGTGCCCATTGATTGCCGGCGCGAACATGCCCGGTGTCCAGCTAAGGACCACGTCCCGTGGCACATCTGTCGCCTCATCAGCAGGGCTCGGGTCAGCGGCACTTGTCAAGGAGTATTCCTCCAGCTTGAAAGCTATCATGGCATAGCCTTTACCACCATAATCAGCGTTTTCGCTTTTGATGGAAAAGCTGCCGTCCGCACCGCATGAAATATCTGTCCACTTCATGACATAACCGGTTACGGTGTTATAGCCGACACAGAATTCCCCCGATGCTTCCGAGAGTTTCTTTACACCGGGACTGGAGGCATACGTATATACATCGGCGCCTTCAATGGTCACCTTGGCCCATCTGTTGGTATAACCGACGTTACCACGGTTTGATGTTAAAGTGATAGTGTAACTCATACCCGGATTCAAACCGTTGAAAATTATAGCCTTATGCTCGGCCGTACTGTCAAGTTCGTTTCCCCCGGTTAAATCGAGTATGCCGCCAAAGATATCATCCGCCTCGGTGCCCGCATCACAATTACCTCCGTTGCCGGGCCACGCATCCCCGTTAGCATCGCCATCACCGACTATTTCCCCGGTCATGGTAACGGTCAATGTGGCTCCGGTGTCGAAATCCATTAGTGCCTTATTGGTATCCAAATAGGTATAGGTGGTAACATTCAAACCCAGAGCGGCGGTGCCGCCGTTGCCGTCTAACAGGTCGTTATAGGCAACCCAATCGGCGCGGGTAACAGTCACCAAAGCCATTATCAAAACAAAAAAAGTTAAAAAAATACATTTCCTATACATAATAGTTCTCCTTCAACAAGTTGACATGGCTATAAACATCGGCCACAGTCCTGATGGATCGGGGGCCACTTTAATTGGCTTATGGCGCCAACCGATACAGTCGAATGTCATCAAAGTATAATGTACCACTGGCACCATTGCCGTCAATCCCAATAGCCAGCTTAGTAATATTCTGCAGGTTCACGCCTAACGATGCAAGGTCGATATTCCACTGCGTCCATTCTGCTTTCGCTATGTCACCCGCATCGCCGTCATAGACCACCTTGGAGNNACATACACCTGCCCTGTGTTGCCCTCAGTGCCGTGGAAGTACAGCACCAATGTCGTGACGTTGGCTTGCGTCCAGTTCTGCGGCGGACTCAACGGCAGTTCGGCCTCTGAATATGCTGCTCCGCCGGTGTTGTTGTAGAAGAACGGCATCGACTGGCTGCCACTGTGAACGATGATTCGCTCGCAGAAAGGAGCAACATCATAACCAACAAGAGAGCCGTTTGTCGGCACCTGGTATCCGTCTATCCACACGTTAAATATCCTTTTGCTCTCCGGGTTAGTGGGGTCAAGGTCATTGTAGCTCTCAAAATCGTCGACGACAATGAAATCGCTTGTCGTAAAGTTCCAGATATCGCCTTCCAACGTTGTGGGAGTCAAGGCCTCATTGACTTCATTAACCTTCCAGTAGTAAGTCGTGCTTAAATCGAGGGACAAGGGACCATAGCTGGTCTCGGCCACGGTAGTAGCACCGGCAGTACCGTCTATCACAGCCTGCTCGTCGGCGCTTAAATATACGTCGTGCTTAGCTGCCCCTCTCCCAGCGTTCCAGCCCAGGAACACATCCAGGTCTACACCCGTCGCCCCGGAATCCGGGTTGGGATTTCTTGCATGCATAGGTATTTGCAGGAAGCGAACCTCACCGAGACCATATTGGGGCATGATGCCTCCCCAGTTGCTGTTAGCTGTGAGCCTGACGTACTTTGCTCCCACGCCGGCAAAATCAATAGTTGTATTGTGAGCATAACCGGCCGCACCAGGCGCCCGGGCAAACTCGTGAGTAGTACCCAATGTCGTATAGTCGGTGCCGTTGGTCGAATACTCGATCGTAACATCTTTGAACCCGAAACCGAGCATAGACTCAACCATTTGATTAGAGTTCCATACCCACATCTCGTGCATTTTGTAAATCCTGTCAAACTCATATTCGATCCAGGCCCCCAGCGGTTCGATGTTGCTAAGCCACATATCCCTGTCTTTGTTCGAGTGCAGGTCATTATCATCCAGTCCTGAACCGTTGATGGTATTTTCAGGACCCATTTCTGCTTTTCCTGCGCTGGAAGCTGTGACGGTTATGTTCTCGATAGGATAAGCAAATAGCTCGGTCGTGAAATTCCAGACTTTGCCTTTGTATACCGTATAATCTGGCGGCTCATTGACCTCATTGACGCGCCAGTAGTAAGTCGTGCCGAAATCAAGGCGTTGGGCGGGCGTATAGCTGGTGGCACTCTGGGTGATACCGCCAATGCCATCGTTGACGTCGTTGAAGTTGTCACTAAGGTAAAATTTGTGCCCATTCACCAGCGCTGCATATTCTCCCGGCGTCCAGCTAAAGGTCACATCTCGCTGCACTTCTGTCGCCCCATCAGCAGGGCTCGGGTCAAAAGCCGCCCCAGGCGGTATGCCCATCATGACCTGCCGAACCTCTACGGCGGATAGTGCCCCGTCATAGATCCGGGCGTCGTCTACAGTGCCTTCTAAATGGGCGCCCGGGCCACCGCTATCCCACTCCTGGCCTATTGACCACAGGTCATCTTTGCTAAAAGTAATTTCAGAAACCGCGTGTGAATTCTCCTCAACTCCATCGACGTATACATGTCCGGTGAAACCATCATAGACGAGCGTCATGAAATGCCATTGGCCGTCAGTGATCGCCGTTGAGGACATCGCATATACGCCTTCTGTTCTGAAAGCGGCCTTGGTACCCTGAATAACAAACTTAATCACGTCGTCGCGACCTGCGGTATTACAGGAAAACCATTCCATGGCCCTATCCGTAGATGTTTTGAGCCATGCACTAAGCGTAATAGTTTTGCTCTTTATGTCATCTGCGACAGAATCTATTACCACATAATCACTTATCCCATTAAGGTATATGGCTCCTGAGCCAACCTTACCGGGCACGAAAGTCGGATTGCCAACAGCGATGCCGTCGTTACCCAAGCCGGAATAGTCCAGTGTGTCGCCGTCAAATCTCCACCATCCAACAAGAGGAGGCCGAGCACCTTCCGTTGCTCCTGTGAGAAAAAGGCCCAGCCCCAAAACAAAAGAAGTTAAAAGAATTAATTTTCTACACATAACAGTCCTCCTTCAAAAAAGTCAACATAATCATGTTTTGTTCGAGCGCCAAATACACGGTATCTATAATAAGCATCAAGAAACACACACCTTGGCCAAATGGCGTTTCCGTCAAAGAGTACACCAAGGTGATTGCGAGTCCGCCTAACTGTCCAAGGGGCGGACTCGCAATCTTATACTTATTGAACCTCGTATCAATGCCGATTACGTCTCTGGCCAGAGTTGCTCATCAAGCCACAAATCCGTAATTTTAGCATAATACACCAAGTCAGGTTGTGCCGCAACTTTACTGATAGCTTATATGCAGCAGTGGTGCCTCACTCGCACCCCCGTCGAAAGACTCGGCTTCCCGAGTTCCCTGCGAGGGTTTGGCCGGGTTGTCTCTAAACATCAACACTATCGCGTTGCCGTTCCAGCCATCCTGGTTGACTATCTCCTGGATGATACTGGAGATGTCAGGGGTTCGCTCCTCAGGACCCTTGGCATGCTCGGTCATCCACTGCGGTATATCCCACACCACCCGCGCCGTGGTTTTGGGCCTGCCACTAATGTCACCTGAAGTTGAACTAAACGTAGCGGGATCGGGAGACAGTTGACCCTCGATGATAAGAGACACATCGGGGATATGGAAATCACTACTTACACTATCGGCGCTAAACTGCACCCACGCCTCGGTGATGGTCGCACCCTTGGGAATGGGCAGAGCCACCCATCGGCAGCCTATCACCTGTAGGCTCGTGGCGGACATAGTGCCTTCATGGCCCAACTCCAGGTCGCTGCTGCCTAAATCTATACCGCCAGCTGGGATGTGCTCTTCGGCATCATCACTGCTGGTAGCGATCCTCCACTCGTTGACAGGCGCAGGAGGCGCAGGAGCCACCCGATACAGCCCGATATCATCAAAATACAGTGTACCACTGGCGCCGTTGCCGTCAATCCCAATACTCAGGGTCGTAACGTTCTGCAGGTTCGTGCCAACTGATGCAAGGTCGATATTCCACAGGTGCCACCATGTTCGCGCCAAGTTAGCGGCGTCACCATCGTATGTAACCTTGGAGCCGTTTACCTTCAGATACAACTGCCCGGTGTTCCCCACGGTACCGTGGAAGTACACCGTCAACGTCTTAACACCAGATACAGTCCAGTCCTGGGCCGGCGTCAGCGTCAGTTCGGCCTCTGAATATGCTGCGCCGCCGGTGTTGCTGTAGGCAAACGGCATCGACTGCTTACCGCCGTGAACGATGGTCTGCTCGCAAAATGGAGCAACCCCATAACCGACGACAGAGCCGTTTGTCGCGACGCCGTATCCGTCTACCCATACGTTAAATATCCTCTTGCTCCCGGGTTCACCGGCTTCAAGGTCATTGTAGCTCTCGAAATCGTCCACGACAATATTGTCAGTTGTCGTAAAATTCCAGATAGCACTTTCCCAGGTAGTCGGGGTCTCGGCCTCATTGACCTCATTAACCTTCCAGTAGTGAGTCATCTCTAAATCGAGGGCCAAGGGACCATAACTGGGCTCGGTAACGGTAACAACAGGGGCAGTACCGTCTATTACAGCCTGCTCGTCGGCGCTAACGTACACATCGTGCGTGGCCGCCTCTCTTCCCGCTCTCCAGCCAAGGGTCACATCCACGTCCACACCTGTCGCCCCGGAATCAGGGTAAGGCTTTGCTGCATTCACAGGTATGTAAAGGAAGCGAACCTCACTGAGACCAAATTGGGGCATAACGGCCCCCCAGGCGCTGTTAGCCGTGAGCCTGACGTACTTGGCCGACACACCTCCCATATCAATAGTCGTATTGTGAGCGTAACCCTCCGCGCCGGGCGCCTGGGCAAACTCGTGAGTTGTACCCAATGTTGTATAGTCGGTGCCATTGGTCGAATACTCGATAGTAACATCTTTGAACCCGAAACCGACAAAAGCCTCAATCATTTGATTAGAGTTCCATACCCACAACTCATGCAGTTTGTAAACCCTGTCGAACTCATATGCGATCCAGGCCCCCTGTGGTTCGGGGCCGCTAGCCCACATATCCGTCGCCTCTGTCGAATGAAGGTCGTTATCATCCAGTCCCGAGCCGTTGATGGTATTTTCAGGACCCATATCTGCCTGGTTTGCACTGGAAGCTGTGGCGGTTATGTTCTCGATGGGATAAGCAAGCAGTTCGGTCGTAAAACTCCAGACACTACCCACGAATAACATATTGTCTGGTGGACCACTGTTCTCATCGACGCGCCAGTAGTAAGTTGTGCCAAAATCAAGGCGTCCGGGAGCATAGCTGTTCTCACTCTGGGTGATACCGCCAATGCCGTCGTTAACATCGCTAAAGTTCGCGCTAAAGTAGACTGTGTGCCCATTCACCGGCGCGGTGTGAACTCCCGGCGTCCAGCTAAGGACCACATCTCGTGACACATCTATCTCTCCATCAGCCGGGCTGGGTCCCCCAGCACTTCCAAGCGTGTATTCTATGTGCAGAAAAGCCCTATTAGTCTCACCCCCACCGTAAGCGTCGGCAGTTCGATTACCTTTCGAGGGATTATCCGGGTTGTCGCGAATTATCAGCACCAGGGCATTGCCTGCGACCCAACCGGGCTGGTCGATTATCTCCTGGATGACAGCGGAGAGATCCGAGGTTCGATGTTTATCACCTACATTAGCCCAGTGTTCCGGCTCATATATCGCCTGCGCCGTGGTTCTGGGCTGCCTGTTGGCAATTTCAGAGGGGGCCGATTCATCAAACGTAGGAGGATTGGGATTCAATTCACCTTCGATGATGACACTAACGTGCAGATCCTCTTCTATCTCATCGACCGTGAACTCGATCCACGCTTCCAGGATCATGGCACCCTTTGGAACATCAACACCATCCCAGCGAATAGCTACTAATTGCTTATCGCCCATACCCGGGTCTTCATAAGGAAACTCCAGGTCGCCGCTGCCGGCTTCTGGAGTACCGCTCGGGTCCAACTCTTCAGTGTCATCAGACTGTTGGATGATATAGCCCTCCCACACATCGCCAAGCGCCACATTTGTACCGGCCAGAGCCAGTACCAAAACAAAAGAAGTTAGAAAAATCAATTTCTTACACATAATATTCCTCCTTCAAAAAAGTTAAGGTAATTTAGGATTTGGCCACACGCCACAACACCCGATGTTTTCAACAGGCACAGAAAACAGAATACAGAGGACAGAAAACAGAAAAATCTGACATCCAGTTTCTGACATCTGACTTCTATCTTCTTATTTGGTGCCTGCCAAGACAATTGTTTTGACGACTTTACTTTACCTCCTTCCTTTTACAAGCTCGTTGTTAATGATTAATTGAAATGTAAGAATTTTAACTCTGCGGCACGAAGTCCCGATACAAATCTGTGCCTCGCACAATTACTCCTCCTTAATCACAAAACGGTTGAGATTTCGATAAGTTGCAAAACCATAATCCACAGTTCTTACTAACCTTATTTATACCATATTAGCCAGCTTTTTTTCAAGAAAAAACTTCTAAAAAATTATATATCTGCTTATCTTGCAAAATTGCGTGAAAACACCTAATTTCTCTTATTCCTTCATCCCCGCACCCGCGCTTGCACGACCCCCCGTTCTTGCTTTCGCAAGTCCGCGGGATGGCCAAGCCCAAAAGCACGGGGGTATAGGCAACGGCCGCTCTTGTCCCTTTTCGGGAAATTTTGGCCAAAAAGAGGCCGGACCGGCTCAAAATTTTCTCATAGGGTGTTATCAAAGGGGTTCTGGCTTGCTATAATGGCCAAATTCAAGCAAAAAGCATTTTCTTGGATATCCTGGGAAGTTCTCGTTAAATATGTTTTGTGGTGGAAAAACACCAAAAGCTATGGAGAGAACCAAGATGAAAAAAGCGATTGCGACTATAATCATCTCTGCTCTTGGTGTGTATGTTCGCCTCGGCTGTGCCAGGCGAAGAGTTCTCCGCCGATTTGGTGGTCATTAACGCCAACGTAATCACAGTCGATGACCGGAACCCGCGAGCAGAGGCGTTGGCCGTCAAGAACGACAAGTTTATGGCCGTCGGAGCAACTCCTCATATTCGCAAGCTGGTCGGCAGAAATACCACCGTCGTCAATGCCCGGGGCAAAACCGTGACGCCGGGATTTATCGACGCACACTTGCATCCCAGGGCTGTGTACCNNGGGCTGTGTACCCGGCCGGCTCTCGTCTGGCCAAGGTTGACCTAAGCCCTGCCAGCGTCAAGACGATTGGTGAGCTCGTAAGCGCGCTGCGAGAAAAGGCACAGTCCACCCCGAAGGGCCAGTGGGTCTTCGGCGGCAGGTATCAGGATACCAAGCTCGGCCGTCACCCGACCCGCTGGGACCTGGATAAGGCCTCGACCGAACACCCAATCAGCATAGTCCATTCCAGCGGCCACGTGGACGTGGTAAACTCGCTGGCACTGAAGAACGCCGGTATAACAAAAGATACGCCTGACCCGCCCGGAGGTGCTTTCGACCGTGACAAAGACGGTCGGCCCAACGGAATATGCCGCGAGGGCGCCGACTCTTTGGCTCGAAGGGGAAGTCCTCCGCCGCCGACCCCTACCAAAGCCGAAAAGCTGGAGGGATATCGGTTGTGTTTCAGAAACTACCTGAGTAAGGGAATTACCAGCATCGGCGACGCCTCCTCAAGCGGCTCGGCTATGCCTTTCTATCAGGAATTAATCAACAGCGGCGCCCCCACGGTGCGAATTTACAATATGCTCGGCCCGCGTTATATTTCGCGAATGAACGACCTTTATATACTCAAGGGCTTTGGCAACGAATGGCTTCGACTGGGGGCGATTAAGCTCTTTCACGGCAATTCCCTTTCGGGAAGGACCTGCTGGCTGTACGAGCCCTACGACATGATTAATCCCAAAACCGGAAAGAAGGACTACTACGGTATCCCTCCGGCCAGGTCACAGGAAGAGCTGGACAAGCTTATTTATGATATCCACAAGGCCGGCTTCCAGGTGGCCTGTCATTCCAACGGCGACCGTGAGATTGACATGGTCCTGGACGCCATCGAAAAAGCCCTGCAGAAGTTGCCCCGCCGGGACCATCGGCACCGCATCGAACACTGCAGCGTGGTAAATCACAAAATCCTTCAGCGTGTCAAAAAGCTCGGAGTGGTCCTGGCCCTGCATTCCTACGTCTACGAGCACGGCGACAAGATGGAAGATTATGGCTGCAAAAGATGGTCCATGATGCACGCGAATCGCTCGGCTGTTGAGATGGGTATTGTTGTTGCGGGCAATTCCGATTCTCCCGTCAGCGCCGCCGAGCCTCTGTTGAGAATCCAGAGCATGGTCACGCGCAAGACGGCCGAGGGAAAAGTCTATGGCCCCGAGCAAAAGCTCTGCGCCGAAGACGCTATCCGAATCTGGACGATCGGCAGCGCTTATGCGTCTTTTGAGCAGGACATTAAAGGCTCGATTGAGGTAGGCAAGCTGGCCGACTTTGTTATCCTGTCCCGGGACCCCACTAAGGTTCCACCCGACACCATTAAGGACATCGAGGTGAAAAGAACTTACGTCGGTGGAAGACTGATGTACGAAAAGGAGTGAAAAAACGATAGAAGTTTTGAGGTAAACTCGGTAAAATAGCGTATCGCAAGGTTCAGAAAACGTTGCGAAGCGGAGTATGTGGGAACAGAGTGATGAAAAACAGTTACCTGGCAAAACAAGTCGAATAAGGAGACCAAAAATGACTACTCAAAATATCACCAAACAATCGATAAATCGAAATCTCAGCCGACGTGAATTCCTGACGACAAGCTGCACCGCCTTATCCGGCGCGGCCGTCGGTTTAGGGACACAGAGGCTCCTGGGTCAAGAAAGCCGAAAATCGACAGCAATGCCGAACATCAATCCGGGATATGTCGGACCTCAATTCTTCGATAAATGCGAAGAGGAGGCACTGCTGGAGGTTTTAGAATCGAGGTCTCCTTTCCGTTTTTGGGGGTCGGGCAAACCGTCAAAGGTGCTGCGCTTTGAAGAAAACTTTGCAGAATATATGAATACCCGCTTTGCGCTGGGCGTTACCTCCGGCACCGCGGCTCTGGACTGCGCTGTAACAGGTCTCGGTGTTGGGCCGGGCGATGAGGTAATCGTCCCGGCTTACACCTGGTGGTCGAACTATACTTGTGTGGTCCACGCGGGGGCCCTGCCGGTCTTTGCCGACATCGACCGCACCTTTAATCTCGACCCAAAGGACTTTGAACGAAAGATTACTCCTCGCACCAAGGCCGTCATGGCCGTCCACCTGCTCGGCGGGCCATGCGATATGGACCCAATCATGGAGACCGCCCGTAAACGCGGAGTAGCCGTCTTGGAGGACTGCGCGCAATGCGTCGGCGGTTCTTATCGCGGAAAGAAACTGGGGGCCATTGGCAACGTGGGCATTTATAGTTTTCAGGTCAACAAAATGATTACCTCGGGCGAGGGCGGCGCGGTGGTGACGAACGACCCGGTCATTTACGAACGCGCGGCGCGCTTTCACCATATGGGCGTAATACACAAGGTCTTTCTCGACCGTGCGGGGCCCAGCCGGGTGCAAACCTTCGCGGGGGAAAACTTCAGGATGAGTGAGTTTACCGGAGCTGTGCTCGGGGCGCAGTTGACCAAGCTCGATTCCATGGTCGCTCAGCTACGCGGCAATGCAGAGGCCATCCGCAGCGGCATTAAGAACCTCTCTGGCATCCGCTTGCGCCGTCGTCCCGACCCGCAAGGTGATATTGGCTACGGCGTCTATTTCGAAGTGAAAGACAAAGCGGCTCGTGACCGATGCATCGGCCAGTTGAGGAAACGAAAGGTCCCTGCGTCCACGCTAACCGGTTCGGTTCTGCTGCCCGTCGCCGAATCTGTGATGAACAAACGAACCCGGCATCGCGACTGGCCGTCGTTCAACAGTCCGGAAGGAAAGAAAATCAAATACGGCCCGGACAGTTGCCGGCAAACGCTGGATATCTTCGACCGTTTCGTCCAGGTTCGCGTCGGCGTGAAATACACCCAGCGCATCAACGACTATATCATTGATACCGTCCGCGGCGTCTATAAATCTCTGGCATGACCTTCTGCGAAAGCGCGTTTGGCCGCTAAAATGGCCATACTCAAGACGAAGAGCATCTCAGTGAGAGTCTTAATAACAAAGCCCCTGCCTTAGGAGGAGAGGGTTCAGCTAAGCAGGGGCTTAAGTGATAGTATATGCGCAACACATGATACTTCACTTTTTTCCTCGGAAGCTTCATCATCATATGCTATAATCAGGTGCCATCATTAATGTCAAATGTAACGCTTTTTCTGCATATAGCGCTTTTTCCGTATATAACGCCTTTTTCTGCGGTTCTACGGGCATTATCTCGCCGCCGCAACGGCGGCCTATCCAGAATTTCCGCATATACACGATTTGGCGGTACTATCTGAAGGGCGAGGTGATTAAAAACCTCAAAATTCCCTACTCAGAGCCCCTGTAGGGGGCCCATTTAGCCTCTATAAAGGCCAAACTCGGACCGGAGGGTATCTCGGCTAGGGTCCAGCGAATTTGACGTAAATTAGAGCGAATTAGAGCGAAAAGAGCCTTTTAATTTTAATAACGCCGATTCTGGACGTACTCTGACCTGGGAACGTCGGACTCGGTATTCGCCCGTGACGGCAGGATGCGCAGACCCCACAGCAGCTCGCTTTACCACCAGAAACAGGGATTGCCATAACGCTGCCAGAACCAACGGTGTTCCATTTCATTGAAAGGTCGCCACTGCACGTGCCCGTCAACGAAAAGGACATTTCCCCCAGTCGGCCGTGTGCCTCTTTTCAGATGGTTCGTTCGGTCATAGACTTGCCAGCGTGACCAACATCCGCCGGTTGCTTTAGCGAAGTCGGATCCAAACCGATCCGGGCCATTACTGGCGGTTACATCGGCGATCAACTCAACCGTTGCGGCAGACCCCTGCGTCGCGCTGATAGATCTAACCCATTCCTTGTGCTTGTCGTCGGGGCTCATGGGCGGATTGCTTCTGCCTCTAACCGTGTCAATGAACCAGAAATATCCCATAATGCGATGCATGTTTTTGCGTGTTCCTTCACTATCCGGCTCGGGCTGGGGGTAGCTCTCCGGCGTCCCGGCCGGAAGATTCTCTCCGTAGCGCCAAAAGATGATATTGTCTCTCTGACGCCATGATGGGCAGTAGAAGATATGCCGGTCGAAGGCACCGGTCCTCAGGACGATATCTGTCGTCCAGTATGAAACGTCAAACAACCAGCGGTCAACCTCGTTGAGCGGCAGCTTGCCGTCGTAGTCGTTGGCGTACAGGAACAAGCCCAGTCCTGTGTTCTTCTCATTTTGACCACAGACGGCTCGCCGGCCCTGTTCCCGGACGGTAGTGAGTGCGGGTAAGAGAATGCCGAGTAAAAGGGCAATGATGGCGATTACCACTAATAGTTCAATGAGTGTGAATCCGCTTCTTTTATCCATTTTCAGCTTTACCCCCCGCTTATCATCACCGCCTCCAAGCCGAGCAGCTAATTTACACTATTCCGCGTCTGGTGAGCTGCCTTAACAGAGCGGATCTGGGTCTACAGAACCCATGGGCTACGCATCGGCCGCCTCACAAGACTTTCGGCCTGACGGTCATTGACGAACCGCCAGCGCTTCGGGTCCCACTTCAAGGGCCGATTCAAACGCGTGACAATCTCGCCCAGCAGGCAG
>JABAOH010007384.1_pt1 | contig 16992 bp, 13 predicted proteins | sample 7062181 | NCBI WGS metagenome assembly JABAOH01 (sample SAMN14538630, study PRJNA623070) | marine sediment metagenome | biome: marine biome [ENVO:00000428]; feature: marine pelagic biome [ENVO:01000023]; material: deep marine sediment [ENVO:00002113]; isolation source: pool of 5 deep marine... | reverse complement strand
TTCATACCCAATCTCTCGGCCATAGACCTACTCTTAAACTGCGGCCCGAAGAGCCTGGACGTGATAATGGGGATAACGGCGTAGCGAGCCGCGACGTTTCGCACCGAAAATGAAAATGCCGCCTGCCCGGGCGGCCCTTGGGAAATCGTCCCGGGAAAATCCCCTCCTCATAATTCCAAACGTTCGATTATCCGCTCCGCCTCCCCGCGGTCCTTCTCGAAGACCATTATGTCACCCCAAAAACCCTGGCCCATAATCAGGACGCCGTCGTACCACGGGACCTGCTGCGAGACGATCCGCGCCTCGATCCCCGCCTCCCGAAGCGCGTCGGCCACGCGCACCGCCTCCGGCTCCGAGCGCGCGCGAAAGACGACCGCCGTATCCTCGTACGAAAGTAGGATGCGCCGCACCTCTTCGATATCGGCAACGATCTCGACCTCTTTCCACTCCGCCAACTCAGCCAAACTCTCGTCGGCGGTCAGGTATATCGCCGCGTCCGCGGCGACCGCGAGCCGCAAGCCCTCGTCGCGGCCCTCGTCCTCGTAGGCCTCCACCTCCCGGCCCGCCTCGAGCTCGACGCCCTGCCGCCACAGCTCGTCCGTCAGCCCGCGGACCCTCTCATCCGGCAGGCCCTTATCTTTGAGAAGACGCCCCACCTCGGCGAGCGTACGGCGGCTATACCCTATCCTCGCCCGGGCGTACGACAACGTCGGCAGTATGGGTCGTGGGCTGTTCTCGAGCAACAGCTCGGCAAGCGGCGCCGGGTCGACGACGACTATTATCTCTTGTTCCTGGCCCACAGGTTTTCCTATCGTCCGGCTTCTTCGGACAAATACTCGAAGTACTTTAACCCCTCGTCGCCGGGGAATCTTTTCTCGAAGTCGTCGCGGACCTGGCGCGCCTCCTTCGCGCGGCCCTCTTTATAGTACGCCTCCGCTAAGGCGACGCCCAATAACCGTGCGGTGTCGTCGTCGCACTCCCGCCACGCGCGCTCGAGCAACGCGACGCGGTCGCCGCGCGTGTCGAGGTCCGCCGCGAGCAAGGCCGCCCGACCCCGTATTGCCCAGGGCAGCGCACGGTTCGCCGCCATCTCGCGGAAAACGGTGTCCGCCGTCGACGCGTAGCCGTCGGCGAGAAGCGCGAGGGCGTTTACGTAACCCGCGAGCGCGTCCGGTTTTATTTTCTTCCTATACAACAATAAAACGCAATCCAACGCCTGGTTCGCCAAAGGGGCCGCCGGTTCGCGACGGCCGTACGCCACCAACTCGGCCGCGGCCTCGTCCCCTTCTCCCTTTTCGAGATGCGCCGCGGCGTCGCGCAGCGACCCCTCCCCAACGTCCCGTACGGACGAAGCGGCCAACGCCGGCGCGAGCACCAATATAATTAAAAAACGGCGCATAGGTAGGACGTCACTCGCCCCCCGCGAGGCGCCGGTAATATTCAGCTAATGCCTCCCTAAGGTCCGCCGGGACGTACCCCGCCGATGGCGGGCCGCTGGCGGGCCTGGCCTCGGGCCGCGGCGCCGTCAGGCGGCCGGGCAGCGGCGCCACCGTCGGGGGTACGTAGTCCTTGGCCGGTTCGGACCGGCGCCGGCTCGAGCGCCCCTGGACACGGAGCGCCCGGGTCGACGAGAGCATGCGCTCGAGCAACTTTTCCTGCTTCTCGATAATGCGTTCGTCTAGGCGTCCCGCCTCGAGCTCTCGCTCGAGCTCCTCCATCTCGCGCGCAAGGCCGCCGAGGTCGCCGCCCCTTTCGCCGCGTGAAGCGCGGCCCCTCCTCGCTAACTCTTCCAGCCCCCGCCGTATCAACGCCTGCTCCGCGGCCAGCCTCTCGAGCGCGAGTTGGAGTTCCGAGGGCGACATCCCGGGCATAATAGAAAACAACGACTTACCTTGCCGGTTGACCTGGCGTTGTCCTTCGGCGAGCGCCTTCATCTGTTCTATCATCTCGGCCAGGCCCATCGACGAGGCGGCCGCGGCCACGTTGGCCCGCGCCTCCAGCAGCGCCGCCGCGATTACGTTCAGGCCGGCCAAAGCGCGCACGTTCGCTTCCGCGGCCGCGCGAAGATTGCCCAACTCGTAATTGCGCGCGCCGGCCTCCATCTCCTCGCCGGCGTCGGCCAACGCCTCACTTATCGCCGTCGGCACCAAGAGCGACTTTTCCGCCGCCGCCCTCGCCGCTTCACTTATACTCCCGATCTCCGCGGCCACGTTCTCCTGACGGCCGGCGAAAGCCGGCCCCACGTCGCCGCCGCCCAACTCGGCCGCCAACGCCTCCGCCCGGTGCGACGCCGCAAGCACACGTTCTGTCGCCCGGTCCATTTCCGTGAGCAGCGCGCGCCGCCGCCCTTCCCGGTAGCGCGTCGACAATTCCCGGAGCTCGGCGGCTAATTCTTCGAGTTCTTCTTGGGAAACTTTACCCTCGACGGTCGCCTCTCCGATTTCCCCTCGCTCGAGTTCCCGGGCGGCTTTCTCGGCGGCACGGCGCGCCCGCCCTTCGGCGAACTCCTCGGCCACCTTACGGAGTTCGGCCGCCACTTCGGGCGCCACCTCGTCAAAGGCGTAGGCCGACTCCCGCACGTCGTCGCCGAAGGCCGGAACGTCGCGGGCGAGCTCGAGCTGTTGACGCGCCGCATCCGCGGCCTCGATTCGCTCGACGACGTCCTTTTGCCGTTGGGCGAGCTCCTCGGCTCGAGCCGCGAGGTTGCGCAGGAGCTCCTCGCGCTGAGCTTCTTTCAAAATGTCGATGACGCGCTCGAGGCTGCGTTCCAGCTCGGCCTGCTCGAGTTTAACCTGTTCCATTAACTCGCGGACCCGCGCCGGGTCCACCTCGCGCAGCGCCTCGGAGAGTTTGCGGAGAGCCTCCTTTGACTGTTCGTCTAGCACCTCGTTTAGCAGGCGATTGGCCTCGACGATCTTGGCCGCGAGCTCCGGGCTGATAACGTTGTCCTGGGCGCGCTCGAGCAACGCCTCGAGCCTTTCCGCGGCTTCGGTTAACTCCCGGCGTAACCTTTCCTGTTCGCCTACCAACTCGCGGAGTTCAGGCCTGGACGGCATCTGCGCCTTGGCGCCCGACCCCGCCTCCTTCAATCGTTTACGTAAACGGCGTGCCTGCTCGCGCAAGGCCGTCAGGTCCGACAGGCCTTCGGCCATCTCCTCGCTCACCTGTTCGAACATTTCCGCGGCCGTGGGGAAGCGAAAGCGGTACGTCGGCGACCGCCCCGCCTTCGGGCCGTTCACGACGTCGTTGTCGAACGCCTCGACGTAATACGAGACCACGTCGCCCGGGAAAAGGTCGAAGTTCGGCGGGATGAGGTCGACGTCGCCTTCCAGCTCGGCGCGGCCGGCGCCCGTGCCTACCGCCCCCGCGAGACGCTGGCCGGTGGTCTCGTTGTAGTAGACGACGCGAACGTCGCCCAGGCCGAAGTCGTCGGCGCAGAGGAACCGCAGCCGCGGCGAGTGCGCGGTATCGGTGATGATAAGGTCCCTCGTCGGCTCGACGACGGTAACCTCCGGCGGTTTGTCCGGCTCGACGGCGACCTCGAAACGGGGGGTGGTCGCGGAGCCCCATGGTGACGTCGCCTTCAAACGATAAACGCCGGCGCGGCCCACGACGAATTTTCCCGTATAAGAATCGCCCTCCCGGGTCAACTCTTCGCGGACCTCGTCCGGCGCCTCCAGCTCCACCGCGTCGGCCCCCTCGACCTTAACCTCCAACCGGACCGTAGCGCCTGCAAGTGCCCGAACGTCGCCCTCGCCGGGCGGCAACGTCCGCGCCGGCAACCCCGCGTAGGCGGGCGGCGTGACCGCGACGCGAAGTTCGCCGAACGACGGCGGCGGCATAACCGTTACCTTAAAACGCCGACTCCTCTCGCCGCGCGCGACGACGTAGTAGCGGAAATCCTCGGCGCCGGCCTTAACGGCCGCCGTTAGTTTCCGCGGCCTCCGGCGCTCCATCGGCGTCCGGCTTACGGCGCCGCCCCGCTCCACCACGACGGCCCCCTCGCCCGCGAAGTCCCGCCGCAACGTCGCCTCGACGGTTATCGTCGCGCCCACGCCCACGCGAACGTCCCCCGGCGACACGGCGGCGATAAGGCCGCGGTCCGCGGGCGAGGCGCCGGCCCAAGCCGCAAAGAGGCCGCCCAGGAACCCGGGCGCGACGACGGCCACGACTAACCACGCCGCGAGCGCCGCCAAAAGCAGTACGAACGGGCCGTAGCGATAACGCCGCGCCAACGGCGCGTTTAGCGCGGCCGGCACGTGTCTCTCCACGTCGCTGATGAACGCCTCCGCCATCTCCGGCGAGGTTCCCCGGTCCTCGCCGGCCGCGGCCGCTACGTAGTAGGCCGAAGCCAACCGCCGCCTGAGCGAGGGTTCCCGCGTCTCGGCTTCGGCCATCGCGCCGCGCAAACGTGCTTGCGCTATTAATCGGCGGCCCAGGAGGCGCCAGAGGAAGTACGCCGCCGCGGCCGCGAAGGCGCCGGCGCAAGCCGCCGCCAGCCACCGTCCCCAAAGCGCGGACAGCCCGAGCGCAAGCAACGCCGCGGCCGCGGCCAACGCGACGACGCACGCCGAAGCGGACGCCGCGACCGCGGCGAGGCGCCGCCGCCGGAGGTGGGTGACGGCCCTGAGTATCTTCCGCGACCGGTCCATAAGCGTTCGCGTACCCTACAATTTTAACCTATTCTCAAAATAATGCCAATACAATTAACGTCCCGTCGCCGGCTCTCGCCGTAACAGTTGGCCTTTACTAAAAACCCGACCTTTGTTAAAATCGAACCTCATGATGACCAACTTAAAATTTCCACGGCGGGCCGAGGTCGCGATTTTGGTTCTGATATTCGCGCTTGCCTTGGCCCTGAGGCTATGGTGCTTCTATCACAACCGGTTGCCGGAGGCGGACGCCGGCAACATCCTCGAGGTGGGGCGCAACCTGGCGAAGGGCCGCGGTTACGTCACCTACGCCAAGTGGGATTTCTACGGGGAACCGGGGCCCATCGTCCGCGCGGAAGGGAACCGGCAACCGCTCGTGCCGCTCGTGGCCGCGGCTAACTTCTCGCTCGGTGCGGATACGGCGACGCCCACGCGCGCCGTTACCCTTATCGCGTCGCTGGCGGCACTCGCGCTATTATATCTGCTTTTAAGGAAGTGGCTCGGCGCCGGCCTCGCCCTCGCGGGCTTAGCGGTGGCGGCACTCGAGCCGGCCTTCCTGTGGTTCTCAGTCCGCGTCCAGCCCGAAGTTTACTTTACCTTGCTTTTCTTCGGCGCGCTCGCGGTCGCGGGCAACTTCGAGCGAGAGCGGCCCTCCTTGGTTAGACCCCTGATGGTCGGCGTACTTTTAAGCCTTTCGTATCTATGCCGCCTGAACGGGGCCCTGCTCCTTCTCGCCTACCTCGTAACGTTGTTCGTCGTCTATCGGCGAAGGGGGTTCGCGCCGGCGGGGTTTACGCTGTTGGGGTTCGCGGCGGTGGCGCTGCCCTGGTGGATCCGCAACGGCCGCGCCTTCGGCGACCCGTTTTACTCGCAGGTTAAATACTTCATAATAGCGCCGACCTTCGACCAGATATGGGCCGTCAAAAGATACGTACCGAGCTGGTCGGGCTTCTTCGCTTCGTACGACTTCTTCGGCCTTCTCGGCCGGTACGTCCGCGGCCTGTGGAGCGCGCTCGAGCCCTTCTTTATCGGGAACCTCCACTTCGGCGAAGCCTACAAAGGGGCGCCGCTGGTGGCGTTCGTGCTGCTCGCGGTCGTGGCCGTCCCCGTACTTCGGCGGCGCCGCGTCCTCCTATTCCCGACCTTCGCCCTCCTGGCGCACATCCTCGTCTTCGCCGTTTACGGCCGGAACCTTTTCCGCTACTTCTTGCCCTTCTACCTTTTGATTATACCGTTGGGGTTGGCGGGCGCGTTGCGCGTGGCCGGCCTGTTCGAACGCCGCCGCGCCTGGCTCGCCGCGGCGCTGGTAGCCGTCCTGCTACTGCCCCTCGTCAGGCCCTTCGTTAAAACGCTGAGGCAGGACGACCGGGCGGAATACGAAAGAATCCACGAGGCCGCGACGTGGATCGCCGAAAGAACGGGGCCCGACGAGGTCGTCGTAACATGGCCCCGCGTCAGCGGCCTGTTATATGAATACGACCGGCCTACGCTCTACTGGCCCGGGGGCGGCATCCGCGAAGCGCTCGCGGTCCTGGCGCGGTACGGGGCGCGGTACGCCGTCGTCGAACCGCGCGCGCTCGCCCTCCGGCCCGGTTTGAAGGCGATATGGTTCACCGGTTATACGGGCCTGCGTAAAGTACCGGACCGCGTCTCGGAGGACAAACTCACTATCGTGCGCGTCGACTACGGCGGCGAGGCGTTCAAAGAAGCCTTCCGCCCGGAAGAGACGAACGTCGTGGTCTACGAAATCGACCAGGGCAAGCTCCGCGAATCCATATACGGCGCTTACTTAAGCGGCATCGAATGAGGCCGAAGCAATCTTAGGGGAAAGCAAACGCCCGCGCCTCTGACGGAGGGCGAAGTACTAAAAGCAGACAAGGGCAGTTCAAACCGGGCGTGACGATTAGACCAAAAGCCGGCCGATTACTAGCGGCCGGCTTTGCGATAGCCAGGTCGTATCTCAAAGATTTTTAGCCGCGGCCCATCGACGACGAGGTCGTAGAAACGCTCCGCGGCCAAGCGTTTGCGGTGGTAGGGTTCCATATCCCAAACGATAATGTAGTCCACCAACGACTTGCATTCCTCGGCGTCGTAAAGGTATCCGCCGATTATGTCGACGGCCGGCGGCCGCGAACCGTCGTCGCGGAATCGAATCGGGAAATAGGGAAGGTCCGCCTCGTAATTACACAAATTGTACAACCGCGCGCGGAGAGCATAATAAGCGCCGGCGTGAAAGGTCGCGCGCACGCGCCCCGGCCGGGCGTCCGAAAAGTCGAAGTAGGCCATGCCGGCGCCGGGCCGAAATTCGTAGTCGGCCTCGTTGAACTCCCGTAGCACGCGGTCGAACTGGCGGTAGTAGTAAAAATTACCGCCCCAGGCCGCGCCCGCAAACGTCGCGGCCAAGACGAGCGCCGCGGCGTCGCCCCGCTTCCCGAAGCCGTCGCCCCCCCAGATAAAGACGAACAGGAAGAAGAGGACCGCGAGCCGCGCCGATACCGCCGAACCGCCCGCCGCGGCGTCGGGCGCCGCGAAGCATAAAACCAAAAATGCGACCGCCAAAAGGCCGAAGGCGTCGCGCGGCCCGGGCCACGGCCGCCGCCCCGATTTTATGGCGACAAAGGTCGCAACCGCCGCGGCCAACGCAATCGCCACCGCCAAAAAGCCCACCGGCCTTTGGCCGGAGGCCAAAGTTACCAACGGCCAGCCGCGAAGCAGCAGCGGCGCAAGGTCCTTCGCCGCGAGCCAAAAGGTATCGCCCCCCGTCGGGGTAGATAAATAATAAATCGGTAAAATCCACGCCGGCAACAGGCCACCGAGAAACAAGGCCCGCCGCCGCAAAGAGCGGCTCGCCGGCACGACCCCCGCCGCCATAAAAACGTTCAACAAATAAATGGACCCGAGCAAGAGCAGCGCCGCGAGCAGATGGCAGAAATAAGCCGCGGCGGCGAAGAGGTTCAATACGACAACCGCTTTAACGCCCAAGCGGTCCCGGCGCCGCCAAAAATAGGCCAGCGCGCCCAACATAACTGCGACGCCGAGGGAATAGTTGAAAAAACCCATCTGGAAGGGGAGGGCAACCGAAAACGGGAGCGCGGCCACCGCCGGCGCGTACGTCCGGACGCCCGCGGCCCGGGCGAGTCTATAATACGCGAAAACGAACGAGAGAATATAAAACGAGAGGAAAAGCTTCTCCGCGACGAGGGGCGGTACGAAAATCATCAACGGCGCAACGACCGCGTAGTAGGCCCAGTTGGGCACGGGCCGCGCCCGCACGTAATACCTCGCCTCCAACCCCTGCTCGCCCGGGAGGAGAATGTCCCTCAAGGCCGCGGCGTTGGCGAGGTGGCTCGGGCCGTCCTGGGTGGGAACGTAACGCACGCCCCAAACGAGCGCGACGTAAAGGACCGCGAAGACGACGAGTATTATACGACCCGGCATTAAGAGGGGCGTCAACCCGTAGGGCGCAGAGCCGGCGGGGCCGCCGGGCCCGTGACCCGTTTGTAAATTATTAATTTTCCTTTAAAATATACGGGCCGGTATCGTTCGAAGAACGGCCTGAGCTGCGTCAAGAACGGATTTATGTCGTATGATATCACGTAATCGGGAGCGGGGCGAGCAGTTTCGACGTCGTAAACGCGGAGGTTGGTGAACGTGCCGAGGTGGCTCGGCGGGACGACGCCCGGAACCCATTTTATGGGGAAATGGGGCACGCTCGCGCCCATATCTACGAGATTACCCGCCTCGTTCGATACGACGTAATAGGCCACGGCTTGGCGCAGCGCCTCTATCCGCCGGCCCCGCACGGTGGGGTCCTTTATTATGGGCAAGAGGACCGCGCCGGGACCCACCGCGCAACGGCCGGAGTTAAAAATTTTAAGTTTCGCGTTCTCGCGGCCGTAATACCGCCCGAGCGGGACGAGATTCGCCAGTGCAAGGGCGGCCGCGACCCACGTTGCCGGGCGCGCCAGGGGCCGCGGTATATTCGCAGCCAACCACGGTACCGCCAATAAGAACGGGAACAACGCCATCCGTTCCGATAGATAATACGCCCCCGGCGGCACCGCCCCCGGCGCCGCGAAATATATGGCCACGAACAACGCCGCCAACGCCGCGAAGCCGTCCGGGGGCCCCAGACGTACCCGGCTCCCGCGTAACCGGTTCGCGACCGCCGCCGTTAAAAGTAACAAACAAAACGACGCCACGGCCCACGCCACCGGCCTCTGCGCCGGCCCGAACGAAACAAAAACGTTCGCGGAAACTAATTCCCGCGCGAGCCAGCCCAAGGCGTGGCGGGAACGCTCGCCCCCTTTCGGCGTAACGACGAAGTAATACAGCGGCAGAAGATAGGAAGGAGCAAGATACAGCGGCGCACGGAACAAACGACTGAGCCGCGGCGTCGCCGGAGCCGACCAAAAACTCATAACCCAAACCGAAATAATCGCGGCCATCGCCGCCGCCAGGTGGGTGAAATAACAAACCGTAACCAGGAGGTTGAGGACGACCCAGAAGCGCCCGTCGGCATTCTCGCGGCGCGACCAGAAATAGGCCGCCGTCAGCAGGAACAACGGTAGACCCAACATGAAATTAAAAAAGCCCATCTGAAAGGGATACGACGTCGCGGCCACGAAGAACAACAGGCCGAGGGCGGACGGCTTTCCGGCCCCGGCCTTCGTAAAATACCACGCGGCGACGGCGAAGGCGATGACGTACCAGGATAGGAAAATCTTTTCGGCGACCAACGGCCGGAACGCCGCGAGCAAAGGCGCCATCGCGGCGTGGTACGCCCAATAAGGCGCGGCGGTCACGTTGAGGGCGTAGTAGCCTTCGTAGCGACCCTCGCCGGCGAGTAAAGACTTGAAAACGAAAGCGGAGGAGAGGTGCGCCGGCCCGTCCTGGGTTGGAATATACTCGAACGCCCAAAAGAAGAGCAGGTACGCTCCGGCGACGGCGGCATAAATTAAAAGTAAGCCCCGTTCCCCCGAAATCTTCTTAATGTGGATAGGCTGTTACCCTCCGTGCGTTTTATCCCTCTTCCTCCTCGTCCGGCCACTTAGGCGGTACCCATCCCGGCGGCTCCGCGGCCAGCCGGTAAATGTACACGTATTCGCCGGGGGTCTCGACCTTCGCGATGAAATAATAATCAGGTCCGACGTCGCGGCCAACCCTTAGCCGTTGAAGGAGCGCGGCGCCCGCCCCCATTGCGAAATATGCGCCCGGGTCGGCGCCGGAGAGGCTGTCGTAACAAACGTACGACACGCCGACACGCCGGGCACGCGCCGTAAACAAGGCGAAATCCGCGGTGCGGAACGCGCCCGGCCAAGACGCTCTGGGACCCGCCGGCCCAAAATAATAACCGAAAAGTGCCCGGTCGGTTGAGACTACGACATCCGTGGGGCCGGCGGCCCGCGCAAGCCATGACGCCGCGCTTTTGAGCGACGCCCGGTAGTAACGCATACTTTCGCGCTCGAGCCGGAAGACGTTGACGCCGCTGTCGGCAAACAACGCCAAGGCCACGATGACGGCCGCGAGCGCGGCCCAGCGGCCCGGGCTAAACCGTTCCCCCAAAAATCCCCACCACGCGCACGCCGCGAGGGCGGCAAGCGGTACCACGCCGGCGAAAAACAACGTAACCGCCGAACCGGCGCGCGAAATCCCCAGCCGCCACGCCAACCCCACCGCTAAAGCGCCGAATAGCACGCCGGCGACGATATACCACGACCGGCCCGTACGTATCTTCGCCCCGAGCGAGCTTACTGCCCCGCCCCCCTCCAAGAAACCGAGCACCATTACCGGCCATATCGGGAAAACGAACCGGCGGTAACTGAACGGGAAGATAACGTGTATCAACGTATAAATTAGCGCGAAAGCCAGAAATACCCTCTCGCCCGGGCGGCCCCGCGCCGCTATTCTCACGAGGCCGATCAAGGTAACGGCGGCGAAAGCGCCCGTAACAACCCACAACGCCGGCTTGGTGGGCCCGAAGAAGGAGGTGGCGAGCTCGCGCGGGAAGGCCCACCCACTCGCCGTCAGCGCCTCGATTTCGTCAACGTACGGGTTGGGGGAGCCCGTCTTTAAGTAACCGGCCAGCAACCAACCGCCCGCCGGGACGAGCGCCAGGAGCGCGTAAAGAACCAGGCGGGGCCTACGGGGCCAATTCGGTATATCGCATACGGCGACGAGCGGTATCAACGCCAGGGCCTCGTAACGGGTCGCCGCGGCGGCGCCGGCCCACAAATACGTCCACCCCGTCCCGCGCGCCGCGGTCGCTACCGCGGCCAAAATAAACAACAGGTAAACCATCTCGCATAGGGGCATCGCCGCCAACAGCGGGTATTGAGACGAAGCCGCGACCATCGCCACCGCCAAGGGCGCCCACCTTCCGAGCCGCGGCCTCGCCCAGTAATACATTAACGCCAAGACGCCGAGCGCCGCGGCGATATTGATAACGCTCGCCGCGGTCAGGAAGGGGTCCGGGCCCGGCGCGACCAGCCGGCCGAGGGCCATCGCCGCGGGGTAGGCGGGCCCGCGTTTAAATAAATTAGGCAACTCGAGTCGCGCGAAACTGGCGGCGACGACCCGAAACGATAAATAATCGGGCGGCGGCGCGGCAAAAAAGTTGTAATGCGTCAATATGAAGATGAAGGCGAAAGCGAGGATTGCGGCCAGCAGTAACCGCTCGGTCGCGGGAACCTCCCAAGTAAACCGCCGCCTTAAAGAGGCGGCGACGCGGCGCCCCGGCGCCGAAAAGTTCGCAAGCCTACTCCGCGTACTTGACCTCTAACTCGTAAATCGACCACCAATAAGGCGCCGCTTCGCTGACGGTTATCAGTACGTATTGCACCTCGCGCGGCCGGTCGAAGTTTATGGTGGTTATGCCCTTTTTCGTCGCGCCAGTGCCCCCCGCCGCAGCCTCCTCCCAATCGTTGCCGTCGCGGGAAACCTCGACGACGAACTTCCGCGGAAAGTCCCGGGGAGAAGGCTTGGTGTTCAACACGAGGCCGGCGACCTTTCGCGGACGGACAAATTTGAGCTCGACGAAGAAGCCGGGTTCCATATTGGCCACCGAGGTCCACCGCGTAGCCATCGAGCCGTCGTGAGCGTTTTCGAGGTTATCCACTTTGAGGGCGTCGGGGTGCATCGGGACGTCGCCCAGGCTATCCGCAATGAGGGTGAATTCCTCGTCGCCGACCGGGGGCCCGCCGCAAGATAACGACGCCAACCCGGCGAGAACGGTCGCGAGGCAAATCGCGCCCCTACTGGTTATTCTCCGTATATTTGCCGCCATCTAACTTTCACCTCGCGCCTTCGAGACCCCGGGTATAAATGCCGTGAAGGTCGAACCTCTGCCGGCCTCGCTGCGCACCTCCAACCGGCCGTGGTGGACCTCTTCCACGATACGTTTCACGAGCGACAGCCCCAGCCCCCAGCCCTTCTCCTTGGTGCTGTACCCGGGCGTGAATATTAAACCCATCTCGGCGGGGTCTATACCGACGCCGTTGTCGGTTACGGCGACGGCCGCGAAATCTCGGTCCTCGCGCGCCTCGACGACGATACGGCCTTGTCCCGGCGGCAAATCCTTCGTCGCGTCGACCGCGTTCTTGACGAAGTTCTCGACGACCCACTCCACGAGCACCGGGCTATGGGGAACGACAAGCTTCGCGGGCGTCACGGACTCGAAAGTTATCTTGGCCTGGGCCGGCGCGCGCCGTCGGCCGTAGGCCAAAGCCCGCTCCAGCAACGGCACGACGTCGCCCTCGCTCAGCCGGACCGGCGCCCCTATTTCCTGGAAACGCGCCGCCACCTTCTCGAGGCGCTTTATGTCCTCGCCCATCTCGTCGAGGGGTTCCCGGAGGGCCTCGTACTCGCCGGCCCGCTCGCGCAAGTGCTCGAGCCAACCGATAAGGGAGGTGACGGGCGTCCCGAGTTGGTGGGCCGTCTCCCGCGCCATACCAGCCCAAATGGCCTGCTGTTCCGTCCGCTTCAGCCGCCGGTAGGCCAAAACTCCCGCGACCGTAAACGCCGTTATCAGGACCAGCTCGAGGGCCGGGACCCAATAGAGCAGGCGAATGGTCCGCGGCTCGCCGTAGTGGAACCGGCCGAAGAGGCGGTCGGCGGGCCGGCCGCTCTTTGCGTCGACCGCGTAGCGCGTTATGGGTATGGGGTCGTTGCGGCGGTCGAGGTCGCCGGCGAAGCCCTTGACGAGCTCGAGGTTCTCGTCGGGGTCGGGGCCCAGCCGCTCGTTGAAGCCGGGCCACCAGACCTGCGGCGTCCCCTCCGCGTCCGTGGCGACGGTGGGGAAGTTCATCGTACGGCCTATATCCTGCGCCAGCATGATGATGACGCCCTCCATCCCCGGGTCCTGAAGGTCGGAGGCCAAAAGCGTCTGGACAGTGGCGTAGGCGTTGCTCGTAACGCGGAATTCGCGGCGGAGGCGGCCGATAACGAAAAGCGTATGGACGATGAGCATCGCGGCAATAAGGGCCAACGCTACGACGAAATAAACCTCGACGAAGCGCCGGCGCCTCCTGAGCGCCAGCACGTTCTCGCGGACGTACGGGCTCCTGTTTGTTTTTCTGTCGGCCATAGGCGCCGGACCTCCGGCGAAAATATAGCACGCGCGGGGCCATAAATCAACGGCGGCGTAGCAGCGGAGTATGGCGACGGCGACCGCGGCGCGGAGGGCCGTAGCTCGCGAAGGTCGTACGTCGGCGACGGCAGATAAGGCCGGCCAAAGGGCGCGCGACCCGCTAGTACGGAGCCGTTGTTCGGGCACGCGAGCTATTTCACGACGGCTTAGGCTTCGCGTATTGGGTAAGGATCGCCCGGGCAAGCCTTTTTTACGTAAATAGATATCAAGCGTCGTATGCAATTCGCGAACCCTTTAGGGGCGCAAGGCGTTGCGGGCCTACTTAAGCCCCTTGTCCAAGGCCGACCCTCAGCTAGAGCCGTTTCGCGCGGGGGCGGGCCGGCCTAAAGACCGGCCCCTACATGTCTTGCCTCTGGCCGACATCGCCCTCGCCCTTAAATTCCTTTCCCCTTGACTTCGACCGCGATTTCTTTTATTATCAAACGAACGTGGGGGTGTGGCGCAGCTGGAAGCGCGTCTGCATGGCATGCAGAAGGTCAGGGGTTCGAATCCCCTCACCTCCAAATGAGGGCCAGGGTGCGGCCGGCCGCTTCGGCCGGCCTTTCCGCCGGAGGTAAAACGTGACGCTGATTCCGTGGGTGGTCGAACAGACGGCGCGGGGCGAGCGCCAGTACGACATCTACTCCCGCCTCCTCAAGGAACACATAATCTTCATCGGCGCGCCCATCGACGACGACATCGCGAACCTGGTAATCGCCCAACTTCTCTACCTGGAAAAAGAGGACCCGGAGCGGGACGTGCTGTTGTACATAAATTCGCCGGGCGGCTCGGTGTCGGCGGGCTTCGCCGTGTACGACACGATGCAGTTTATCCGCTGCGACGTCGCGACGTATTGCCTTGGTATGGCTGCGAGCATGGCCGCGGTCATCCTCGCCGCGGGTACGAAGGGCAAACGCTACGCCCTTCCCAACTCGACCATCCTTCTGCACCAGCTCGCCGGCGGCTTCAAGGGCCAGGCCACGGACATCGACATCCACGCCAAAGAAATTCTGCGGCTCAAGCAGCTGCTCAACCACGTCCTCGCCGAACACACGGGCCAGGACCTCGCCACCGTCGAGCGCGACACGGACCGCGACAACTTCATGACGCCGGAGGAGGCCGTCGCGTACGGCATCATCGACGAGGTAATAAAAAACCGCGCCGAAGTCGAAAAGCGCGATAGTAAATAGGGCCGCAACCCCGGGAAGCAGAAGCCGGCTCGAGCCGGCTTTTTTCGTGGACCGGGTTGCCGGCGCTGCCGTATTATTTTATACTCGACGGCGTCGTGAAAGACGCGCTACGCCGATACGTACCGCCGGCCGCCGTGGTCGCTGCCGCGCTTGCCGTCCGCCTCGTTTACTTCGCCGAGTTCCGCGACTTCCCCCTCTTCTTTGCCGCGACCGGCGATACGGTGGAATACGCCCGCCAGGCGCATACCATCCTCGCGGGCGAGCTCCTGGGCCGCGGCGTCTACTTCCACTCCAGCCCGGCGTACCCGTACTTCATAGGCGCCGTCAAGCTCGTGACGTGGGGGGGCTTCGCCGCCTTTCGGGACGTGGCGCTCCTCCAGCTGCTGGTATCCGTCGCGACCGCGGCGCTGGTCTTTCTGCTCGGCAAACGGCTGGCCGGGACGGCGGCCGGCGTCGTCGCGGGCCTTATCTACGCGCTCTCGCCGACGGCCGCGTTCTACGACGGCGAGCTGCTGATGGACTTCTTGCTGCCGGCGGTCCTCGCCGGGGTAGCGCTGTTGGCGTCGACGAAGCGCTGGTCGCTGGGCCGCGCGGCCGGCGCGGGGGCGCTGATTGCCTTGGGCGCGCTGGCCCGCCCCAGTTACCTGCTGCTCCTGTTGCCGGCGGCGCTGGCGATATGGTTCCTGGCGGAGGGGACGAGCCGCCTCGCCCGGGGCAAGTACGTCGCGGCGCTCGTCGCCGCCGCGGCGCTGGTGGTCGCCCCCTGCGCCGTTCGCAACTACGTCGTAGGCCGCGACGTCGTCCTCATCTCCTCTAACGGAGGCGTCAACCTCCTCATCGGCAACAACCCGCAGGCCAGCGGGACGTTCAAGGCCCCCGAGCCCTGGGCCGCGCACCTGGAGGCGTTGTCCACCGCGTACGCCGAGGAGAAGGTGGGCCGGCCGCTCAAACCTTCCGAGGTCTCGGCCTACTTCACCCGCGAGGCGGTCAAATACGCGTTAACGCTACCGGACGACTATTTAACGAAAGTGGGCCGGCGCCTCCGGCTCCTCGCGAGCGCGTACGAGATCCCGAACCACATGGACTTCAACTTCTTCAGGCCGCGGAGCGGGGTATTGAAAATCCTGCCGTTCACGTGGGGGATAATATTCCCGTGGGCGTTGGCGGGCGGGGTGCTGGCAGCGCCGCGGCGAAAGTTCTGGCCCGCGTTGGCGCTGGCGGTCGTATATCTCGGCTCGCTCGCCACGCTGTTCTTCGTAACTGGCCGCTACCGGTTCCCGGCGTTCGCGCTGCTGGCCGTGTTTGCCGCGGCCGGCGCCGTGGCCCTCGTCGAAGCGGCGCGGGCACGGGCGAAATGGAAACTCGCCGTGGGCGCCGCGGTTCTTGTCGGCGGCTACGTCGCCGCCTATTGGCCGGCCCCCGCCGACGTCAAGGTATCCGCCGCTTACTCCTACCACCACCTGGGCGGCGCGTACGTCTCCTTGGGGGACGACCGGGCCGCGGCCGGAGCGTACGAGAAGGCCGTGGCGCTCGAGCCGGAGGACGCCTTCTCGTGGAACAACCTCGGCTTAGCCTATATAAGGTTGGCCGACGTACCCGCCGCCGAGCGCGCGCTGGGCCGGGCGCTCGAACTTACCCCCGACAACCCGAGTACGTTGAACAGCTACGGCACGCTCCTTTTGTACCGGGGGCGCTACGCTGAGGCCGAGCGCTACGTCGGCGCCGCGCTGGCGCGGGACCCGAACAACGTGCCGGCGTTGGTCAACTACGGCATCGTCCTGCTGGTCCGGCGCGACCTGGACGGCGCGCTCCGAACGCTCGAGCGAGCGACGGCCTTGAACCCCCGCTACGCCAACGCGTACTTCAACATGGGGTTGGTGTACGAGGCGCGGGGCGACATAGCCGCCGCGGCCGCGGCCTACCGCCGCGCCCTTCAGCTTAACCCCGGCAACGCCGATGCCCGCAGGCGCCTAGCCGCGATAACGGGCCGCGGACCTAGATTTTAAGTGGTCCTATCCGTCGGGTTTGCTCGTCGCTATCCCCGAAAGCAATATACTTGCCGGTTTATACCTTACGACCGGTTCGCTCGTAGGAACGTACGCCGGGCCCGGGCGCCGGCCCACGGCCTGTTGCGGCTACGCCCATTTGTACGTTTCCGACGCGGCGACGCATACCATATATGAAAACGGCGTTCCCATAATCAGGGGAATCCAAACGCCCGTGGGGCTGGGTTATACCGCCTATACGGCGCCCCCTTACGACATGCGTTTGTACGTCATCGACGACGCCACAGACCGCTACTATTTTTACCAAAGGACTACCGGAGGTATCGAACCTGCATCGTTCGGCCGCGTGAAGGCGTTGTTCGAGTAGGGGCGACCGGCCGTTCGCCCCTACCTACCTCCACTGCCGCCGCTCCCCCGGCGGCTTTGTCCTTGACTTCGGCCGCGATTTCTTTTATCATCAAACGAACGTGGGGGTGTGGCGCAGCTGGAAGCGCGTCTGCATGGCATGCAGAAGGTCA
>JABAOH010007892.1_pt1 | contig 16994 bp, 12 predicted proteins | sample 7062181 | NCBI WGS metagenome assembly JABAOH01 (sample SAMN14538630, study PRJNA623070) | marine sediment metagenome | biome: marine biome [ENVO:00000428]; feature: marine pelagic biome [ENVO:01000023]; material: deep marine sediment [ENVO:00002113]; isolation source: pool of 5 deep marine... | reverse complement strand
ATAAAGGTTCGTTTGGAGTGTCACATATATGTAACACGATTTCGCAATACGTGGCTTTTTTCGATATAAATGCGCCGTTTGATACGGCGCGTATCTATTTATGAATCCAGTAAGTTACGGATATATAAAGGTTTATCGATATGGCCCGAAATTATTTCGTAATCAACAGGTCGCGGGTTCGAATCCCGCTCCTGGCTCAAAAGCCCCCTCGACGGGAGGGGGCTTTTTCGTTCCCTTATGTTTATTGGCTGGCGCGTTATTAGGGGTTCTTGTCGAAGATCCACTCGAACCCTCTTTGACCGAGGTCGCCGGCGAAGATAAGTTTTACCGAATCCGGCCGGCGGTCGCCGTAGAAGTTCTCGAACTTTGCGGAAAACCCGCCTTCGTAATAAGTATATTTTCTGTCGGCACCGAACAGGCCGACCTTTTCCCATTGCGACGTTACGTCGGGGTACCCGCCATACTTTACTATTTCGATCGGGTAGACGCGCTCGCCTGCCTCGTTCAACAACCATAGCCTCCAATAGTCGGCGTTGCGAAGGTCCCAGGCGTTCTCGTCGCAGCAATTGACGTAAACGTCGAACTTTAGGTGTTCCGCGTGCCTCTTTTTAGACGCGGCGATGTTGGCCTCTACCTCCGCTTTCTCGAGCATTTTCTCTTTCGCTTCCTTGAGGATCCACGCGTAGTCCCGGTCGAAGCTGTCGAAGCATACGTTGACGTATCCGGAGGGGCCCCACATATAAAGGCCTTTTTCGCTCATGACGCCGAGTACGCTGGTCGCCGTCCACTCGAGGCCATAATTCTTGTTTATTTTCTTGAAGTCCTTGGGTTTGATCTGGGAAACGTCGTCGGTGGGTAGGAAGAACGTGAGTTTCTTTTTCGTTTCCCACTCGAGTTCTTCGTACTGAGCTCGCGCAACGAGGTTTGCGCAGCCCAAAATAGCAACGACGGTAATTAAGCGTTTCACTTTGCCTCCTCCTTTTCGAAAGACGTTAGTTTTTAACCGGTCCTTTTACCCTATACCGGCCGCCCGTTTCTTCTACAAATTTTTAACATAAATGGCTATGGAGTTAAACCGGAAAATTCTTTTTCCGCCGACGCGTAGGCGCTGCGTCGGCGTCGTGGTTTAAAGCCGGTTAATAAGTCGCGCGTTCGAATCCCGCTCCCGGCTCAAAAGCCCCCTCGGCGAGGGGGCTTCGTATACGTCGGGGCAAGGTTAATTTATTTCCGCCTTAAAATTATTTTGATAACCTCGCCCACCTCGGGAGCGCGGAAGAGGCGGGCCAACAAGACGTACGCGGGTACGGCGGCGACGACGACGGCGAGGAGGGCGGCCGCCTGCGGTAGCGTCCCCGCGGGCACATAGCGCTCGAGCGCCGCGCGCACGGGTATGAGCAAGGCGCCCAAAATTACGCTCGCGCCGCCGAAGCGCAGGCCCGCGAGCGCGATCCGCCGGAAGCCGATCGGCCCTGCGGCCCGGCGCAGGCGGTGGAGGAGATACCCCAACGTACAGGTCGTCGAGATCGATATCGCGAGCGCTATGCCCGGGCCTTTGAATAGTATGGCGAGGATGACGGTAAAAATCAGGTTAGTGGCCAAGGCTACGACGCCGCCGCGGATAGGTTCCTTGGGGAGCTTGAGCGCGTAGAAGGCCGGCATCACGATCTGCATTCCGATGAAGGCGAACAGCCCCACGGCGAAGGCGCCCAGGATGACGGAGGTCGCCGCGGCGTCCGCCGGGGTGAAGGCGCCCCGTTCGTAGATTACGCGGACCAGCGGGCCGCCCAGGACAACTAGGCCCGCGGTGGCGGGCAGCGATATGAAGAGGGACGCGCGCAGCGCGAAGGAGACGAGGTCCTTGAAGGTCTCGATTTCGCCGCGCGCGGCGTGGCGGCTTATCCGCGGCAGCAGCGCGTTCGCGAGCGAGAAGCCGAAGACGCCCATCGGGAATTGCAAGAGGCGCTCCGCGTACGTGATGAAGGAGACGGTCCCGACGGCGACGAAGGAGGCCGCGGCGGTGCTGATGAGGAGGTTGACGCGGACGACGCCGATCGAGAACAGCGCCGGGACCATCAAGAGGCCCACCTTCTTTATGGCCGGGTCGCGGAAGTTGAAGCGCGGCCGGAAGCGAAAGCCGGTTTTGTAGAGGCTCGGGACTTGCACGAGCACCTGCCCCACGCCGCCGGCCAAAACGCCCACGGTGAGCGCGTAGATTTGCTCTTGGGGCGTCGTGCCGAAAAGAGGGACCAGTACGAACAGCGAGGCGAGCGCGAAGAGGTTCATAACAATGGGCGCGGAGGCCGGGACCGCGAATCGGTAGAACGAGTTCAGGATGCCCATCGCGAGCGCCGACGTCATCATAAACAACATGTAGGGGAACATTATCCGCGCCAGCTTCAGCGTCAGGTCGAAGGTCGCGGGTTGGCGGACGAAGCCCGGCGCCATAACCGCGACGACCGCGGGCATGGCCAAGATGCCCAGGATCACCAAGGTCGCGACGCAGGTGAGGAAGAGCGTGTACAGCGACTGCGCGAAGCGAAAGGCGCCGTCGCGGCCTTCCTGCTCGAGTTGTTCCGTAAAAACGGGGACGACGAAGGCCGACATCGCGCCTTCGCCCAGGAGGCGACGGAGGACGTAGGGAATGACGTAGGCTATGCGGAAGGCGTCGGTGACCCAGTTGGCGCCGAAGATGGCCGCGAACGCGATTTCGCGCGCGAGGCCGAGGACGCGGCTCACGACCGTCGCGGCGCCGATTACGCCCGCGGCGCGGAAGTAGCGGCCGCGGCCGCTGTCTCGGGGCGCCCTAATGACTTGCTCTGCGGTCACGTTTATCGTACGATTGGCCTATGGTGTGCGTCGCGTTGATCGATAGAGACGGCGTGTTGAACCGCGACAGGCCGGATTATATCAAAAACGAAGACGAGTTGGAGGTTTTCTCTTTCGCGCGGGCCGCGCTCGAGACGTTCAAGGATGCCGGGTGGTTGGTATACGTCGTGTCGAATCAATCGGTGGTGGGGCGGGGCCTGGCGTCGGTGGCCGCGGTCGAGGCGACTACCGCGAAGCTGGTCCGCGCCGTCGGCCCGGTCGACGGCGTCTTTTATTGTTACCACAGGCCGGAGGACGAATGTGGCTGCCGTAAGCCCGAGCCGGGATTATTACTTCAGGGTCTGGCCGCGGCCGCGGCCGCGGGCGCGCTCGAGGAACGTTGGATGGTCGGCGACAGCGCGCGCGACGTCGAGGCCGGGCGCCGCGCCGGGTGCCGGACCGCGGTCGTGCTCACGGGCCATCTGACCGCGGAGGAAGCGCGCCGGCTCGAGCCGCCCCCCGACGTCGTCGCCGACGACGTCCTCGAGGCCGCGAAGCTGATAACGGCCCCCCGCGGGGCCTCGTATTAAAAAAAACGGCAGGGCCAGGTCCCCGCCGTAGAGCCACGTCGTTTATAAGCGCCCGGGTCACCAGGCGCCTTCTTCTTTTTGCACTTCCAAGTTGAAGACTAAGATGTTGGCGGCCTGCAGCTCTTTCATCACCGCGATGATCGCGCTGTATTCTACGCCGCCCTCGGCGCGGACGTTGGTAATTATTTTATCTAAGGGGACGCCGACGTTCACGGCGTCGATGCGCGCCCGCTTGACCATGTTCGTGACGTCGCCTTGCCGCTCGATCCTTTCATTATTTACGTAGATTTGGCCGTCGGCGTCGACGGTGACCGAGATGATGTTTATGTCCTTGGGGATTCTGACGCCCGCGGCCGCGGAGGGCAACGTGACCTCGACCGCCTCCGGCTCTTTGAACCGGGCGGTCATGAAGAAGAAGATCAAAAGCAGTATGATGACGTCCACCATCGGCGTCATATCTATGCGGATACTTACCCGCCGTTGCATTTTGCGCAGCATATCTTTCGAAACCCCTTCGCGCCCTTAGCCGCCCGATGCGGCCTCCGCCGCGGTCTCGGGTATCTCTTCGAGTTGGAGCGAGACTTTCCTGACTTTCGTTCGTTCCGAGGCCAGCTTGAATTCGTCCAGGACGTCCATCATGTTTTGGTATTTCGCGTCGGGGGAGACGTCGATGATCGTGACGAGCTCCGGGTTTCCCTGCTGAGAGGCGCCGATGTACTCGCCCAACTCTGCCAACGTCATCTCTTTGCCTTCGCGGTTCCGCGTGTCGACGACGACGACGTCGCCTTTCTCGTCGACCTTGACGGTGAGGACGTTGGATTCTTTGACCTTGACGTATTTTTCCCCGGCCCCAATTTTGGGCAGCTTGACCTCGACCGCGGCCGGTTCCTTGAACTGGGACGTCATGAAGAAGAATATCAACAGGAGGATGATGACGTCCACCATCGGCGTCATGTCGATATGGATGCTGACTCTCCTTCGGCCGCCCCGGCCTCCTCCCGCTGGTACGTCGGCGCCGGCCATAATTTATTCCTCCCCTGATATTAAGAGGCTCAGCAACTCGTTCGAGGATTCCTCGAACGTGAAATTGAATTTATCTATTCGGTTGAGATAGTAGTTGTACGCGACGATGGAGATAATCGCGACCGTAAGGCCGCCGGCGGTGTTGACGAGCGCTTCCGAGATACCGGTCGCGAGTTTGTTCGGGTCCGGCCGGCCCTTGGCGGCGAGGGCCGCGAACGAGCGGATCATCCCGATGACCGTCCCCAGGAGGCCCCACATCGTTCCGATCGAGGCGATGGTCGCGATGAAGATGAGGTTGCGCTCCATCAAGGAAGCTTCCATCGCGTTAGTCTCGGAGATGGACTGCTGGACCTCGGCGCGCGTCGTCGCGGCGTCGTATCGGCCTGCTATCAGCTCGTACTTCTCGAGGCCGGCGGCCATTATGCGGCCCACGACGCCTTTCTGGTTCCGGCAGGCGGCGATCGCGCCTTCGTAGTCGCGCTCCTTGATCCGTTCCTTGAGTATTCTCAGCAGCCGGACGTGGTCGAACTTACCCTTGGCCGCGGCGTAGAGGGTTCCCCTTTCTATTATGAAGAACAACGTCAGCATGAAGAGGAAGAAAAGTATGTCCACCAGGCCGCCGCCGCGTGCCACGACGGCGCCACCCTGGCCCAGGACGTTGGCGTGCTCGGTCTCGTATTCGTTCTCTTCCGTTCGCACCGCGCCGCCCAGGCGCGCCAGCGTGTCGAAGACGAACGATAGGTTCCGGCCCATGATGAAGAACCACGTGATCCACCACCCGAGGTAGATTATGAATAACACGAATATGATCGTGATTATTATCTTTTTCATCCTTTCCGTCCTCTCCTAGCGCTTTTAGGTGCTCAGGTTGTCGAGCTCCGCTTTCTCTCCGCCAGCATACAAAGCTCGAGTAGGTTACCCGACGCTTCTTCCATCGAGAACACGAGGTTGTCTATCCGATTCAAGAAATAATTATAAAATATTACGGCCATAATCGCAACTATCAACCCCCCCGCGGCGTTCACGAGCGCCGTCGCGATCCCCTCCGCGAGCTTCGTCGCGGCGACTTTTTCCGCGGCGCCCGTGGCCGACAGGGCGGCGAACGATTTGATCATCCCCATGACGGTTCCGAGCAGGCCGATGAGGTTGGCGATGGAGCCGATGGTCGCGATGGGGATTATGTTGCGTTCCAGGAGCGCGCCTTCCAGGACGTTGGCCTCTCGCAACGCCAGGTCCATTTCGTTCCGGAGGCCCCGCTCCGCGAGCCGGCCGGTCAAGGCCTTGTATTTCTTGATTCCCGCGGTTACTACGCGCCCGACCGAGCCCAGCTGTCCTTCCGCGCTCCGCTCCGCGCCGTCCAAGTCTCCTTTGGCGATGGAATCTTTGATGCGGGGGAATACTTTGCCGTACGGGACCTTACCGCGAGCGACATTCAGTGCCCAGAAACGTTCGAGGGCGAAGCCTATGGTGAGGATGGATACGAAGAATAAAACGAGGACCAGCGGGCCCGCGTCGTAGATCATCTGCATCGGTCGCTTCTCCTTCCATTTCGTAAAAATTAGGATAAACCCTTTTGCGTGTCAAGCGTTTTTTTGTCGCGCGTTCCCGCGCCATTAGAAGATAATCTCGAAGTTGCCGTTGACGCCTATGGTGACGAAATCCAGGCCGGCGCTGGTAAGGTTCTTGTAGCGGGATAAGGTCCCGGTCACGTCGGCGCGCAGGTTGGTCGTCACGTAGTAGCCCCCGGAGGCGGTGTACTCCCACTCGTCGGTGTCGTCCTGGGCGGCGTTGACGCCGCGCACCTTCGTGAAGGATACGCCCGCGGTCAGGTTTAGCTCGTTGCGCCAGCGGAGCGTCCCCAGTATCGGGACCTTGAAGCCGCGCGGGTTTGCGACGTCGTAGTAGACGGTGAGGGAGGGGTTCTCCTCCTTGACGATGCGCTCGTCGCCGACGGGATTATTCTCCCGGTCGAGCTCGCGCGCGATGGTGTAGCCGTAGTTATAATCGGCCCGCGTCCGGAAGTTCCGCGTCCACGTCGCCCGCCAGGAAATTCCCGGTTTATGCTTTATTTCGTAATCCTCTCTTACCCGGTCGGTGCGTTTCCGGTAATAGGTTATGTCTACCGTGGAGCGGTCGAGGTAGGCGGCCACGAGGGGGAAGTTCGCGGTTCCGTAGAGCTGGATGTCGACGTCCGGGAAGGTCGTGCTAATCGTTCGGGAGGGCGAACCGGTGGTATTAACGAACTCGTTGGAGTAGGAGTAGTCGAAGTCGGTCTGGATGAAGTCCCAGTTCTCCCATTTCGTCCCCGTGCGGTAGCTCAGGAACTCGAGCGGCCGGAAGCGGTTGTTGACGGTGACGCTGTAGCGCCGCCGCGAGTTCACGAACTTTTCGGTATCCGCGAATTCGCGCATCACGTGGTCCCGCCCCATGCGGTACGACATCGGCGCGCGGCTCTCCATACCGGTGTAGCTCGAGGAGCGGATGAGTTCGTAGCTCGGCGTTATGGACCACTTGTTAAGGCCGCGCGCGCGCTCGCCCGTCAATTTGCCGACGTCCACCGGCACCATAAAGCTGTTGGTCGTCGAGAGGGAGATGTCCAGCGTCTCGCCGCGGCCGAGGTTGGGGCCGCGGTCCATCTCCGGCAAGCCGCCCCCCTCGCCGCTCAGCTCGGCGATTTCCCGGTAGCTGCTCGTATAAGACGTCCCGGGGCGTACGCCCTTGACGAAGAAGTAGTCGACTCTCATCCCGTACGATTCGTCGAAGGATTCCTCGGTTTTATCCTTGCGGTCGCGCGTATACTCGTAGTCGTAGGAGGGCGTTATCTCCAGGTCCTCGAGCGGCTCGAACTTCACGGAGTTCCGGTTGTCGTCCGTCACCCAGTCGGTGTTGGCGGGTTCCTTCTCCTTCTCGCCGTACGTCGTCTTCTGGAACTGGCGGTCGAATTCGCTGCGGACGTTGACGGGCAAGTAGCGTCGCCGGGGGTGGACCTCGTAATCGGCGCCGCCGCTGTACGTGTCGGACTCGACGGTTCGCGCGAATTTGTAGTTTACGGAGTCCGAGTTCCGGAAGTCGAAGTCCCAACTCGGCAGCTTGTACTTGCTGAACGAGATGCCGATGCGCCGCGAGACGCCGACGGTCCGCCCCTGGCTGTAGATGGATTTTTTGGGGTCGTACTTCTCTTCCGTGACGGTCTCGGACTTGGTCACGGAGCCGGAGACGGGCATTCGGACGTTCCACAGGTCCGGCATGAACTTCGAGAGCTCGAGCGTGGCGTCGGCGTTGCGGCTCGCGGTGGTGGTGCGGGCCGCGGCCGTGGTGCCGATCTCCTCGAACCCCGCGCCGACGTCGCGGAAGCCGCCGCTCACCTTTATGAAGTTGCCGAAGTCGAGCGCGGTGCTCGCGCGCGCCGCGGCCCCGACCTGCCTCTCCGGCTCGAGCAGCTTGATGTCGTTTACCCACACCTCCCGGAACGCGAGGAATCCCCCCGAGCCGCCGTCCCGCGGCTGCTTCGTTCGGACCCCCACGCGCGTCTCCACGATGTTGAGGAACGAGGGGTCGCCCACGATGCGGTAGTGGCGGTAGGTGATGGCCTCGCCCGCCTCGATGAGCGGTTGCCCCTTGACCTGCAGCGCCAGGAAGCGCTCGAGGTCGACGTCGACGGGTATCCAGGTCTGCTTGCCCGCCATCTGCGTCGCGTATTCGTAGTAGTTGTCGTCGTCCGCGCCGAAGCGGATGAAGATGATGTCGTTGGCGGATTCGCGGCCGCCGTTGTCCTGCGGCGTGCGGTTGAAGTAGTAGAACGCCAGGCGGCGGTAGTGTGAGTAGTCCTGGCTTTGATAGGCTGTATAGCGCGTGGACCCTTCGGGCGCCGGCTCTTCGTCCAGGCGGCCGTTGCCCGCGCCGAAGTGGTAGGGGCCGACGCCCACGTCCTCGCCCGGGTCGAGGATGCCGTTGTGGTTCGCGTCCTCCGTGTCGTATTTGTTGTTGCCCGCGCCCCACCTCGTGAACCCCTCCTCCGTCATCACGCCGATGTCTTCCCAGTCCGTGAGGATGTACTCTACGACGAGGGCCTGTTCGCGCTCGAGCGTCTTCGTCTCCGGGTCCTCGCGCGGGGCCAGCGGGACGTAGTCGCCGTCGTGGCGGCTGTCCTTGGTGGATATCTTCATCTGGTTGAGGCCCTTGTCCGGCTCGAGCTCCGGGTCCTCCCACTTCATCGCGGAGAAAGACAGCATGCCGAGGATGAGCGCCGAGCCCGACGGGAAGTCGTCTTTAGTCTCGGCCTCGAGCCAAAGTCGCAGGACCTCGATCGCCGTCGCGTCCGGGAGGCCCGCCGTTTCCGCGGTGTCGAACTGGAGGGGTACGCGAAGGACGTACCAACCCGGGTTCAGCGGGTCCTTGTCGCGCGGGCCCCGCACGACGTACGGCGACGAGTTGTCGAGGACCTCCTCGAGCTTTATCTCGTACGTGAAGTAGTCGTCCCGGGTGTCGAGGACCGTGTTGCGGTTGTTGTCCTCGGTATCTATTACATTTTTGTTATTTATCTTCGTAAAAATATTACCCGGCGGTTTGGGGGGTTCTGCGGGCGGTTTTTGGTCTTTCGTATTATTGAAATCGTACCCGACGTCTTTGTCCGGCGCGAGCCTTCCCTCTCTGTCGAGTTCCTCCGTGCCCAGGACCGTGTTGCCGTCGGCGTCTTCATTTACGGTCCCGAGCTCGAGGTGGAGGACGCCCCCCCGGACGTCGTCGCCGGTATCGCCAGTTAAGTTGTTGAGGTTCATCAATATCTCGACGTATTCGAAGCGGGCGTCGGTGAAGTCGACGCCCGTCGTCGAGAGGACGCGGTGGATGCCGGCCCATTTGTAGGGTTTATCGGGCCCTCCCGGGTTATTGGGAAGGGCGCCGACCACGAGGACCTCGAGCGTGTCCCGCGGCCAATCCGGGTCCACCTCGTTGAAGAAGGTCGGCGACGTCTTGAGCTCGAGGAGGCGGCTGCCGCGATTGCGCTGGTTTAAACCCTCTACTGCGGGCGCGCTCGCGTGTTTCCAGGCCTCCACCTTCATCGGCATCGACGAGAGCTGGCGCGCGTCCTCCATGTCGTCGACGAGCGCCTGGCCGACGGTGTTGACGTCCTTGTAGGACCGCGCGAGCTCGGCCTCGACGTCGAACGTGGAGCCCTCCGTCGTGTGGGCGCCGGGGACCGCGTCCGCGAGCGCCGTCATGAATTCCGGGTAGAAGCGGTAGCGGGCGTCGGCGTCGAAGACGAAGTGGTTCGCCGGGGCCTCCTCGAGCTTGGGGATTTCGCCGCGGGGCGGTTTGGAGGTGAACTCGGCGATGAGCGTCGTCGCGGCGTAGCGGTCGTCGTCCGGGCCGAACTGGAACCGGCCTCCCACGAGCGACTTCGTGAGGAGCGCGAACAGCGGCTTGTACTCGTACGTCACCTCGAGCACGGCCCCGGGCGTCTCCGCCCCCTCCGTCAAAAGCTCCAGGAAGCCGGAGTCGTAGTCGATCCAGTAGTCCTGGTTGGGGACGAGGACGCGGCCGTCGAGCGTGACCGTCTCCGAGCCGGGGATGATGTTGGCGTGGAGAAAGAACGACGGCTTGAGCGATTGATACTCGAAATGGAATTTGAGTTTGCTTTCCACGTCCGGATGGTACGCGTCAGGCCCTTCTACTTTGCCGTTGTCGTCGTAGTCGAAAGGGAGGTTATAAAGGTAATTGTCACCATTATAAATTCGCCTTTTAAATTCTCGTTTTTCGGAGAGAATATTACGGTTTATATCCGGGACGATGACGTACCCGTTCGTGAAGTCGATGAAGTCGGCCTGGTCGACGCGGCCGTCGTCGTTCTGGTCGAGGCCGTACGAGTAGAGGTAAGTTTTACCCGGGAACTTGGGGTCGTTTTCGCTGTTGTTGTTGTCCAGGAGCTTTACGACGAGCGTAATGGAGCGGATGTTCGTGCTGCCGAGGTAATACCTGTTGCGGAGCTCGTATCGCTGCATCGGGCCGGTTAACGTTGCTTCCTTTATACATTTCAACCGCTCGTCGAGGTTTAAGACGTAGCCGCCTTTGCCGTCCGGCTTGTAACCTATCGCGTGTTTGAAGGTGTTGCCGCCGTCCGCGATTACGTACGCGACGGCGAGTTTGTCCTGCTGGTTTACCGTCGTCTTGAAGGTGATTATTCCCTTTTCGACGTCGACGTCGTATTCGACGCCGCGCGCGAGCTTCCTCGACGGCAAATTTTTTTCTACGAGGGGCTTGCCGATCGGGCCTTCGCCGTCGCCCCGGCTGTCGTCGAATTGGTACGCTTCCAACCTGTACTGCGTGACGCCCGGCGGAAACTGGCCCGTCGCGTACTGGACGAACACCTCGACGAGCGGCTGGCCGCCGGCGTCCTTATAGATTTTACGGTCTCCTTCGAAGTACGTCTTATCGGCGCCTTTATCGTAATAAGTGTGCAGTTGGAAGAATTTGCGCGCCGCGTATCCGGTGTCAGGGACGATTATGCTGGTCAGCTCGGCGCCGCCGGTGAAGGTCGCCTTCTCGGTGCGGCCCTTCTCGCGCGAGGCGATGGCCATGAGGCGCGCCCACTTGTACTTGAGGTCCACCTTGGCGCCGAAGACGGCCCGGCTCGAGGAGTAGGAGATGAACTCGGTCGAGGGGAGCGAGAGCATGATGTCGCCGAAGGCGGCCTCCTGGACGAGCTCGTCCGGGTCGCCCTTGTAGACCACCGAGACCTGGTTGCGCGTCTCGTTCTCGCGCGTGTCGTCGTAGTCGACGTAGACGTGGGTCTTGCGCAGAACGGTCCCCTCGATGCGGAGCTGGAGCTCGCCCTCCATCGTGAAGTCGCCCGCGGGTTGACCCTTCTCGCCGTAAATCGGGTTACCGCCGGGGTAGGTCGTCTTCGAGTAGCCCGCGGTGAAGAGCTTGCGCCCCTCGAACTTTATGTCGGACTCGCGGCCCAGCTCGATGTCGGGGATGAGGCCGCGTTCCTCCTCCCACGCGTAGAACTCCTCCTCCTCCTTTATGGCGCGGTAGGAGTCCCTCATCAGCTCGCGGTCGAAAGGCTCCTCGAAGCCGGAGGCGTAGAAGTAGCGCGCGGCGCGGGCGATGTCGCGCCAGTCGCGCAGCCACGGCTCGAGCTTGAGGTCCTCGAGCAAGGCCCAGCTCTTGAAACTCAGGGGGAATTCTTCGCCGAGCTCGTCGGCGAGGCCCAAAACGCCGGCGTCGAGCCAGGCGTCGCGTTCGCGGTAGGGGAGGAGCCGCTCCTCCTCTTCCGGGGCCGGCTCCTCCTCGGCGGGCGCGGCCTCTTCGCCCGGCGCCTCCTCGCCGCCTTCCTCCCCCGGCAGGACCTCGTCGACGGCGGCGACCCAGGCGGGCCATAACATATAGGCCGCGAGCGCGGCGGAAACCGCCCACGCGGCCGCCTTAACACGCGATTTATACACTATTCCATATTAATTTTACCATAACACCTCGAAACGTTACAGCGTGAAGTTAAAAAGCCGTCCGCCCCGCGATAATTGACTTGATTCGACGGCGGCGTAGGGTATAATCTCGTAAACGTCCGGCGTACCCATAGAGAAACGAGGGAAGAATTAAGATGAAAAACAACCGCTTCGTCTTAGCGCTCGCGGTCGCCGTTCTGCCGCTCGCCGCGGCCGCGTCGCCCCCCCGATACGTTTTCGAAGGGCTCTGGGGCAAGCAGGGCACGGGCGAAGGCGAGTTCTTATTTCCGACCGGCCTGGCCGTCGCCGCCGCCGGCCCGGTTTACGTCGTCGACTCCGGGAACAACCGCGTTCAATACTTCACCTCGAGCGGCTCCTTTCGCGGCGAATGGGGCTCGCCCGGGGCGGGCGACGGCCAATTCCGAAACCCGGTGGGGAGTGCGGTCGCCGCGGGCGGAGACGTCTACGTCGCCGACTCCTTCAACCACCGCGTCCAGTACTTCACGGCCGCGGGGAGCTTCCTCGGCAAGTGGGGCACGTACGGCAGCGAGGGCGGCCAGTTCGCCTATCCCGAGGGCGTGGCCGTCGCGGCGGGGGGCAACGTCTACGTCGCGGACGCGGCGAACAACCGCGTCCAGTACTTCACCGGCGCGGGTAGTTTACTCGGCTCGTTTGGCCGGGCCGGGACCGGCGACGGCGAGTTCCATTACCCCCGGGACGTCGCCGTCGCCCCCGACGGCAGCGTCTACGTCGCCGACAGCGCGAACCGCCGCGTCCAGTACTTCACGGCGGAGGGGAGTTTCCTCGGGAAGTGGGGCTCCTACGGGACGGGAAGCGGCCAGTTTACGCTGCCTGTAGGCGTAGCGGTGTCGCCCGGCGGCCTCGTCTTCGTTACCGACCGGCATCGGATCCAGTACTTCACCGCGGCCGGGAGTTACGTAAGTCAGTGGGGTCGGCGCGGGACCGGCAACGGCGAGTTCACGGACCCGGTGGCCGTGGCGATGGCCTCGGGGGCGCGCGTCTACGTAGCCGACCTCCGCAACCACCGCGTACAGTACTTCGGACAGGAGAACCCGGCGGTCGTGCCGGCGTCGCTCGGCAAGGTCAAAGCTTTATTTAAATAAAAGCGGTTCGGCCTACCGGAAAGCCGCCTCCGCGGGCGGTTTTTCCTTGGCGCGCGGCGTTACGGGTTCGCGGCGCAGGAGCCGAAGGTGAAGGCGAACGCGGAGACGCCCGGGCGGGTCGGGTGGAGCGAGAGCTCGCCCGCGTCGTACTTCCGGGCGTCGAGCAGGCGGTACATTCTGCCGACGGAGACGTCCACGTAGGAGCCCGCGTCGTCGAAGGCGACGTCCGCGCCCGCATCTCTTTTCGCTACCGACACCCCGTCCCTTTTTACGTAAACGCGTATCGTCTCGCCCGGCGGCGCGGCCATCACGGCGTTTATCTCGTTGGCCGCGAACGGCACGAGGATGTAGTTTTCGCCCGGCGGCCCCGGCTCGCCGGCAAAGGTCGCCTCCTCCTCGCCCAGGCGCCATTTACCGCTTAAGTAGAGGTGGCCTTCGGCGTGCGGGCCGTCGTCTGCGAAGAGCTGCGTTCGGCCGGGGAGGGGCGGCTTTTCGTTGCCATATTTGCCGCGCTTGTAGCCGCAGTAGAGCTCGGGCGTGCGGGGGTAGCAGTAGGCGCCGGGCGCGTCTTCGGGCCGCACGGGCGCCATTATCGGCGGCAGCTCCGCGTCGGCGTCCTTTTTTCGGATAAGGCGTTGCAGAAGCTCCTCCGCCTCGGCGTAACCGCCTTCGCCCGCGTGGTCGTAAACTATTTTGCCGTCGCGGTCGACGACGTACTTCCGCGGCCAGAAGCGGTTCGCGTAGGCTTGCCAGATTTCGTAGTCGTTGTCGAGGACGACGGGGTACTCGATGCCGAACTCCTCCACCGCCCGGGCGACGTTCGCGCGGTCCCGGCCGAAGGCGAACTCGGGCGTATGGACGCCGACGATGACGACGCCGTGGGCCGCGTAGCGGCGGTGCCACTCCGCGAGGTACGGCAGCGTGCGTATGCAGTTGACGCACGTATACTCCCAGAAGTCTATCAGGACAACGCGGCCGCGAAGGCCCTTCATCGTGAGCGGCCCGGAGTTAATCCAGCGGTCGGCAGGATAGGCGGGGAACTCGGGCGCGTAGACGCTTACCGATTTGCCGAACATCATATTTTTACCCCTGCACGCGGTTCCCGCGGCCAGTAGCGCGACGAGGGCAGCCGCCCCAACCAGCGAGTTTAACTTCATTTATTTTAATTTTAACATATATGACTATTTTGGGCAACTATAACTCGAGCCGTTCTCTTTTTCCCCGTCGGCGTCGACGGCTCGGTAATAGAATAAGAATGAGGTTTTAGGCTAGCGTAGCGGCACAGGTTGTCCCTCGCGGCGGCGCCGGTTTGCAACCCCCGCGTAAATTTGTTATATTACTAGTAAGAGGATAAGGGCGTACGTTTGGCGGAAATCGCATTCATCGGGAGGTTCGTCATGCGAGGAAAAATTATCGCGCTCGCCGCGGGGGTCGCGACCCTTGCAGCCTCGGCTTCCGCGGAATTCGTCTACGAAGGTAAGTGGGGAACGCTCGGCTCGGGCGAGGGCCAGTTCCGTTATCCCCGGGGTGTGGCGGTCGCGCCCGGGGGGAACGTGTACGTCGTCGACAGGCACAACCACCGCATTCAGTACTTCACGCCGACCGGCTCCTACCTCGGCAAGTGGGGCCGGCTCGGCTCGGGCGAAGGCCAGCTCGATGATCCGCGCCGGGTCGCCGCCGCGCCTAACGGCAACGAGTACGTCGCGGACACCGGCAACTACCGCATCCAATACTTCACCTCGACAGGTAGCTTCCTGGGCAAGTGGGGCTCGGAGGGGGTCGGCGACGGCCAATTCGATACGCCCCGCGGCCTCGCCGTCGCGCCCGGGGGTAACGTCTACGTAGCCGATACCGACAACTCCCGCATCCAATATTTCACCGCGAGCGGGTCCTTTATCGGCAAGTGGGGCAAGGAAGGGTCCGGCAACGGTGAATTCGCGTATACGTGGGCCGTGGACGTCGCGCCGGGGGGGAACGTGTACGTCGCCGACAAGAACAACCACCGCATCCAATACTTCACGCCCGCCGGTTCCTTCCTCGGCAAATGGGGCTCGTGGGGCTTGGGCGACGGCCAGTTCCGGTCGCCCACCGGCGTTGCCGTCGGCCCGAACGGCGACGTTTTCGTGGCCGACTTAGGTAACTACCGCATCCAACGCTTCACCTCGAGCGGCTCCTTCCTCGAGAAGTGGGGCAAGAAGGGGACCGGGGACGGCGAATTCGACTACGCGTGGGGCGTGAGCGTTTCCCCCACCGGGGAGCGCGTCTACACTTGCGAGATGCACAACCACCGCGTCCAGTATTTCAAGGACGTCACCGCCGTCGCGCCCACCTCCCTCGGCCGCGTGAAGGCGTTGTTTAAATAGCCGAAATTCGGGTGAAACGCAAGGCCGCGGCCTTTGACCTTTACCGGGCCGCGGCCTTTTCGTTTGCCACGGCGGTTGTAATGTGATATATAATATAACGAAAAAGCAATAAATACGGGCCACGCAACGTTACGCGGGAGGTTAGTAATGAACGGTAAGGGACTAGTACTGATTACGGCGGCGTTTTTCGTCGCAGGCGGCGCCGGTGCCGCGTACGAATACGCTGGTAAGTGGGGCTCGAGCGGGTCGGGCAACGGCCAATTCAAAAACCCCAGGGGCGTCGCGCTCGCCCCTAACGGCAATGTGTACGTAACCGACTACCACAATAACCGCGTCCAGTACTTCACCTCGAGCGGGCGTTACCTCGGCAAGTGGGGCTCCCGCGGCACGGGCAACGGCCAATTCAAAGACCCCACGGGGGCCGCGCTCGCCCCTAACGGCAACGCGTACGTAACCGACTTCGGCAACAACCGCGTCCAGTACTTCACCTCGAGCGGGAGCTACCTCGGCAAGTGGGGCTCCCGCGGCACGGGCAACGGCCAATTCAAAGACCCCTTGGCCGTCGCAGTTGCTTCGAACGGCAACGTATACGTAACCGAAGACGACAACGAACGCGTCCAGTACTTCACCTCGACGGGCAGCTTCCTCGGTAAGTGGGGCTCGAGCGGGTCGGGCAACGGCGAGTTATCTGGCCCCTCCGGCGTGGCGATTGCTTCGAACGGTAACGTATACGTCGCCGATACGCAAAACCACCGGGTCCAGTACTTCACCTCGAGCGGGAGCTACCTCGGCAAGTGGGGTTCGTTCGGCTTCGGCGAGGGCAAGTTCATAGGCACCTTCGGCGTTGCGGTTGCTTCGAACGGTAACGTATACGTAACCGACTGGGGCAACGACCGCGTTCAATACTTCACCTCGACGGGCTCGTTCCTCGGCAAGTGGGGCTCGCGGGGCTCGGGCAACGGCCAATTTGTGGTTCCCTTCGGCATCGCGGTTACGCCGGACGGCGCGTACGTTTACGTCGCCGACCAAGGGAACAGCCGCATACAATATTTCGTCGACGACCATCAGGTAGCCGTCGCGCCCGCCTCCCTCGGCCGCGTTAAGGCGTTGTTCCGCTAAGGGCGCAAGGCCTTGCGCACCTGCTAAGCCGCGGCCTTTGACCTTTACCGGGCCGCGGCCTTTTCGTTTGCCACGGCGGTTGTAATGTGNNTGTAATGTGATATATAATATAACGAAAAAGCAATAAATACGGGCCACGCAACGTTACGCGGGGGGTTAGTAATGAACGGTAAGGGACTAGTACTGATTACGGCGGCGTTTTTCCTCGCGGCCGCCGCCGGCGCCGCGTACGAATACGCTGGTAAATGGGGCTCGAAGGGTACGGGCAACGGCCAATTCAGTAACCCCGCGGGCGTCGCCGTGGGGCCGTGGGGCGGTAACGTATACGTCGCCGGTACGGGGAACCACCGCATTCAATACTTCACCTCGAGCGGGAGTTACCTCGGCAAGTGGGGCTCCCGCGGCAGGGGCAACGGCCAATTCGACTATCCCACCGACGTTGCGAAGGCTTCGAACGGTAACGTATACGTCGCCGATTCTTGGAACCACCGCATTCAATACTTCACCCGGAGCGGGAGCTACCTC
>JABAOH010056277.1_pt1 | contig 16997 bp, 16 predicted proteins | sample 7062181 | NCBI WGS metagenome assembly JABAOH01 (sample SAMN14538630, study PRJNA623070) | marine sediment metagenome | biome: marine biome [ENVO:00000428]; feature: marine pelagic biome [ENVO:01000023]; material: deep marine sediment [ENVO:00002113]; isolation source: pool of 5 deep marine... | reverse complement strand
TCCGAAACATTGTCCTTCCCCTGGGGTACCTCCTGTTGCTTACCGGGATTTCCCTCATGTATGCCGCCTACCGGGGCCTCACGTACCGCGGCCAGGGGGCGCCTGCCTTCAAGTTGACGAAGAAACTGGTGGTTGGCGGGATCCACAGAAGGATCCGAAACCCCATGTCCCTCGGGTTTTACCTCACCTGCCTGGGGATCAGCCTGGCGGCCGGATCTACCTACTGCACCCTCGGCACGCTATTCGTGCTCGTCCCCGCGCACCTCTTTTATCTGAAGTACATCGAGGAACGTGAGCTCGAGATACGCTTCGGCGAGACCTACCGGGCATATCGGCAGAACGTGCCCTTCATGATCCCGAAAGTTTGGTAGTTTTCAGGAATAATCAGAAGATCAGAACATAATAAGATCAACAATACCCAACTTCTCATTTTCTCGTTTTGCAGAAATTCAGAGTTTCGGATCCTCGGATGCTCGAACCAATCGTTACAGTGTTAGCAGTTAGTAGTTAGAAAATAGAAATTAGGAATGAGAAATTATCCGTTTTCCTCTGGACTCTGAACGCTGAACCATGGACTATGAAATGGTTTTCATTCCACATTCCGAATTCCGCATTACCATATTCGCTGTGTTTTTATGTTTTCCTCTGGACTCTGAACGCTGAACTCTGAACAGCTTTTTGATTGTCTGAATCAAGCCGGCATGGTACTCTCCACCTCCCGGTCCACCGAAAAATCCCCTTTTTCTTCGATGAAGCGCGCCGTTAGTCCAAATGCCTGTTTCTCCAACGGTATCGCCTCATACCGGTACCCGTTTTCCATCCATCCCAGCACGTATCGGCGGGCAAACTCATCGACGCCTAAAAGGCGGTACTGGACGACATGAACGATCTCGTGAAAGAGAAGTGACAGGGGAGGGCTCCCGCCGATGACCCCATCGCTCAAAAGGATCGTGTCGATGAAGGTTATCCCCGATGCTTTCCTGAAATCAATCAATCTGGGGATTCTGGATGTGAGCATGGTGCCGTAGAATGCGGGGTTTTCTATCGTTGCCACCCGCACGATCCGAACCGATTCGAGGGTGTCGGTGAAAAAAAATGGCGAGAGAGATTCAAGGGCTTTTCCGGGCAGGGGTGTTCCCCGGGGAGAGTGCTGCTTTCTTTGCCGTATAATCCACTGTCGCCCCATCCGGATCAGCTGCTCTGTCAGGTTTTCAGAAATTTTCACCTGACCTGCCCCATGGGAACTCCCGGGAGATTAACAGTTCAGAGTTCAGAGTTAATAGTTCAGAGTATGTACTGAGCTGTAGATGCGTTGACAAATCCTAAATGCTAAATCCGAAATACGNNTCTCCTTGAGACCCTCACGGGACGGGTCCTCACCTATTTCCCGGATTATCCTCTCGATCAACTCCTTCATCTCTCAATCCTTCACTTTTTCCTCGCATACTTAATGTAATGTCCTCGGTTCCGTTAGTCAAACAAGAAAGACCGTTCAGAGTTCATAGTATGTACTGAGCTGAAGATGCGTTGACAAATCCTAAATGCTAAATCCGAAATACGAAACAAATCAAAAAAACAAAATACAAATGTCCCAAACAGATACAGGTGAGACGTCCATGGAGAAAAAACCTCTTCCTCAAGAGGCCTTTGTTTTGCATTTTGCATATTTGAAATTGTTTGGGATCGAGGATTTCGTGCTTCGGATTTACCATAGAAACCCCCTTATTATTACTCATAGCAGTGTCACGTGATCTGCAACTGAGTATATCCTTTCTGCTATTCTCAACTTCCCAACTTCATAAATTCTCGGTTTTTTCTGTTGCTGCTTTCAGTTTTCCTCTGAACTCTGAACTCTGGACTCTGAACTGGTTTTTTTCTTATGGTCTCACGGGCCCCACGGGGATCTGTTCCACCGAAGAGGGTGCCCTGCCCGAGAGGATGTCCGTGACCTGCCCGCAGAATTCCTCCTCTCTCGATGTTTCCGGTTCCGTGAGAAGGCTTATGTTCACCCTCTTTGCCGGGTAGAGAAAATGCTGCTCGGCCAGGGCGGTCCGGACCATCTGCCTGACGGCAGCCCTGATCAGGTGACCTTCCTCCGTCGATGGGGAGGGGACGATCATGATCACATGGCCCGTCTCTTCCACCGTCCGAAGGGACTCTCCGAAGAGGGAGAGTATTTTGCTCAGGTGGTGCAGAAACCCTTCCATTTCCTCGATGGATAAGGAGAGGATCGATTTTTCGGGACCGAATCTGCCGACCCTGATCACGACTCCGGCATTTTGCGGCCCCCCGAGGAGCGTGTTGTCGAACCATGGTTCGATGAGCCGCGGCTCGGCCAGTTCCATCTCCCGGGAAAATCTGTCGAAGGAAGGGGTTCCCTGAGCTTGCCTCGATTCGGCTGTCGGCCTGATGATGTGGACCTGTCCGGGAGAGCTCGTTGCGTCAACTATCTGCGTTACCTGCCCGTTTGCCTGGGTTATCACACGTCCGATGGGCGAGAGCTCACTGCCGCTCAATTCCGGAGTGCCCGCATAGATGACGAGAAAGGAGTTCCCGGCCAGCTGCCGTTCGTCGCCTTTCTGCTGCGGCGGAAAGGAAACGAAGGATGAGAGTGAAGAGACACTGATGAAGCGGTCTTCCATGAATTCCGCGTTTTTGGCCCCGAAGAGCACGGCGTCGGCCACCTGCGCGTTCGTCGGTGGATATTCCGGCACCGTTGACCGGAACCACTCCTGTATCCTGCCGTACCAGGATTCCATCTCCGTCCGCGTCGACCGGGGAAGCTTGCTCTCCCGCAGGGCAACGAGGAATGCGGCTGCCGCCTTCTCCCGTTTCTGTGCCTTGTGTTTCCGTTCGAAGGAAATGGCAAACTGATCCCTGAACTTATTCCTGTCAGCCGGCTTGAGCCCGGGAATCCGGTCGAACTGGGCGGAGAAGGTTTCGGAGTAGTTCCGCATCACCCAGTCCATCCTCGGCCCCCTGATGAGGCTCGGTGCCACGTCGGCCAGAAAGATGTTCTCGTCGGCCAGGGGGTCTTTGAGCGCCAGGGTGAGGGCTTTGACGGCGATCTTGGAGACCGTATAGATAGTTCTGAAGAGGTAGGGGTGATCTGAATAATGCGTCGACACGTTGACGATGGCCCCCCCGGCTTCCTGTTTCCTCATAATCGGCCTGAGCAGAGAGGTGGCGTACCAGGGGCCGAAAAAGGTGCTCCTGAGGACCGAATCCCAGCTTTCTCGGTGTTCCCGCATAACCTCGGAGATGAGGGAAAACTCTCCGCCTGCCCCGGCGTTGTTAATAAATGCGTCTATTCGGCCGAAACGCCTGAGGGTTTCACTGATCATCGAACGGATCTGCTCCGGCCGGGACATATCGGTGTCGATCCACGCGGATCTGCCCCCATGGGAGCGCAGGGTTGCCAGAACGGTTTCCCCCGCCTCTCGTGCCTCTTTCGCACTGTCGGCTTCCTCTTTGGGAACCCCCGTTGTTTTAGGGTGGCGGCTTGCAGCCACGACGGTTGCCCTCTCTCCCGCAAAACGAAGGGAAGTCTCCTTCCCCAGGTTGCGGATTCCCCCCGTCACAACAGCTACCTTTCCTGCCATTGTCCCGACCTCTTCGGTGGGTTCCAGGGGAAGGCGTGCGACGCTGTTCACCTCGTCGGGAAGAATGACTACCCCGGACACCTTCTTCCCCTCGGAGGCGAGCCACAATGCGGTTGCGGCTGTCTTCTCGGGAGCGGGCTGCTTGTTCCTGCCGTCCGTCCGCCCGGGAAGGATGAGGCCGATATTGATGGCGCTCACGTGGGAGGGGGCAGTCTTCTCTGCGTGTGCCTTGCGCATGAGGGCGCGCTCCATGGATTCCGTTGCCACCGCGGGCCTCAGCATGGCCTGGAAGACCTGAACCAGGTCCCGCTCCCTGATGGAAGGGACTCCTGAAAGGTCGGGGCCCACGATAACTATGGTTCCGTCTACTCCCTCTCTATCCATTCGCCTTTCCGCCTGCCAGGACAAAAGGCGCGGGACGAAACCGTACTGCTCCACTGCCGCCGTCCACTCATCGTAGGGGAGGTTTGTGAGCGGGCGTTTCCAGTCGACGCTCCCGGTGAAATGGAGGAGAAGATCGATTCGCGGAAGATTGTCGAAGAGCTCCTGGACCTCGGCCGGGTTTCCAAGGTTTGTGACCCGTGCTGTCGCGGAGCCTTCCAATCCCGAAGCATTGACCTGGCCTGTGATATTTTCCAGCTCCTCCGCCACGCTCCCGGCGAGATAGACCTTCGCTCCTGAACGGGCGAGTGCCCGGACAGTCTCCTCGTAGAGCGCCCGGTCGTTTCCGAAGGGCCGTGTGAGCGTGACGAGTGCAACCTTTTCGGTCATGTTCGGATATTGCTTCAGTGCAGCTGAGGAGGGTATCACACCGGGAGGCTGTTCGTAGGTGACGCCTCCCATAGGAATTCGCTGTCCTCCCACGGTTCTTTGAAATTCTATCCGGTGCATGTCGAGGGCGACCCGTGCAAAGTCCCGGGGAAGGACGAATGCGTGACTCACCGTCCGATCGAGAGTGTCCCTTCTCAAAGATTCGGGGGGAACGTGCCTCCCGATTCTTTCTCGTGCAAGCGATCCTTTGTCGAAGACGCCGGAGCCCGTCTGGATCCTCTCCGTGCTGACGGCAGAAGGGTTGAGGGAGAGAACGGTGATGTTCTTTTCCGCGAGGACCCAGGATAGGTAGTCTCCCAGGGCAAGTTTCGCAGACTGTGCCGACGTGTAGGGGAGCCGACCCGGATAGGCGTGCAGGACGTGGCGGTGTATGCTCTCGCAGTAGAAGGTGCCCACCATGACGATGAGCCCTCCCTCCTTCTGTTTTTCCATCCTCTTTGCTGCTTCCAGGCTGGCGAGCCAGGCGCCGGTCAGGTGCACGTTGACCGCCTCACGGTACAGCTCGAAATGTTCCTCCTGGTACGTGGATCCGAACTCCACGGGCCCCGAAACGCCGGCATTGTTGTAAAGAATGTCTATCCTGCCGAACTCCCGGCTGATCCTGTCAAACATCTCCCCCACATACTTGGGGTCGCTCACGTCGCCCTGGACCGTAAGCGTTCTGTTCGTCAGTCCAAGATGGCTGATCAGGTCGTCCATGTCTGCTTTCGTCTGCTCGAGGGGCTCCGGGCGCCTTCCCGTGATCACCACATTTGCGCCGCGAATGGAAGCCTCGAGGGCGAGGGATCTCCCCATACCCGTGCCTCCACCGGTTATGACGAGCACCTTTCCGGCCAGCGAGGTGTCGGGGTAGCGAACGTAGTTGAAGGAGTGGGTCTTTGCCACGGTGTCGCGGAGCATGTGTGTGGCTCGGGCAATGTTGGTCTCCTCACCGAGGGAGAGAAAGAGCTGGTAGAGGCGGTCTTTCCTTCCGCTCGCCTCGTAAAATGCCGCCATTTCCTCGCGGGTCTTCTCCGGTAGTCCCCTGAAGAACCGGTAGGCGTCGATGGCTCCCTTCACGGCAACGGAGAACTGTTTCTCCACTTTCAGCTTTTCGTCGGGAAAGGATCCATCCCGGACGAAGCGGCAGGCCATGATGGCGGGAATACCCCGGGGGCTTTTCGCCGAGTCATTTCCCGACAGGAGCGACTCCACGAAAGAACGTTCGAAGACCCAGTGGGAGCGGTCGTGCCCGTCAATGAATTTAGCCGATGGTCGCTCCAGATCGGCGATTACGTGGATGAACCTGGGTGCGCCCTTTTCACCCAGGGGGTCGGAACCGCCGTTTCCGGCATCTTTCGACGTACTCCGGTGGCTTTTTACGGCATCAACGGCCTCCCGGAGGAGATCCGCGAACTGCCTCGCCTTCTTTCCGGACCAGGGTTCGCACGTAATCCCGCCTTTTTCCATGCGGAGGCCCTCATAGGCTGGATCGGCATTCAACGCGAAGCACCTGATCGCCAGGTCGGTCAACGCCGATACCTCCTGTTGTGACAGGCCTGTGACAGCGGGGTCGCTTTCGAGCTTGCGGAGAATGGTCAGCGCCCGCTCCGGGTCACCCTCGTTGAGTATGTTCCGCGCCTCCGCTACCTGTTCGCTGGAAATCTCGTTTTGTGTTTCAGCAAGCAGGTCTTCCATGAGTTTCCGGTACCTTCGGCCCAGCGCGCGGGCCCGGTATACCACGACGTTTCGTTTCTCCACGTCGTCGCCGAACGTGACGTTGAGCTCCTCCATGCGGAACTCATCGGGCTCGTACTCGGTGGCCAGAATCCGGTTGAAGTAGCTGAAGTCGCGGTCACGGGCGGCTTCCTCGGCGATGAATCGGTTCAGATCGCTCACGTCGTCGCCTCTCGGTCCCGGCATTTTTTCGTTGTAGGCCGACTCGCAGAGCACTGCAAGGATGTGGGGAAGGTCGATTACCCACTCAAGAACGGGATGAATAACAGCCTGGAGCAAAAGGCCCGGATGTGCCCTTGCCCGCGCGTAGAAAGCCGAGGTTATGAAGATTGTGGGAACGCCGCCGCCCTTGACGAGCGTTTTCCGACCCTCCCAGAGGAGCTGGCCCTTCTTTTCCACGAGCATGATCTCGCAGCTCGGGCGGGCATTGTCCCGCGGGAAGCCCGTTAATTCACCCAGATCGACGATGCGAACGCGGATCTCTTTTCTCCTGAGAACTTTGGCGACGCGGGTGTTGATGGCATCCGCAGCTTCGGGGTCGACCGTTTTGAGAATTGCGGGCGCAGGCCGTTTCTTGAGGAGCGAGAGGATCCCTTTCAGGGACGTGCCTGGAAGATTCGAAACTTTCTTCCCGGCTTTTTTTTCCATTATGAGGGCAGCAGTCTGGCGGATTTCCTCTTCGCTGAACTGCCTGTCACCCGGAGCTTTCTTGGTGATGGGAGGGCACTTCAGGTCAGCCCTCGGGAAAGGTGAGGTTTCCTTACCGGTCTTCATCAATTCTCTCCTTTAACGGTTGAGAGTTCTGGTGATATCTTGGAGTCCTTCATGTCATGCGGGGAGGTTGAATGTGCACCGACGACTGCGTTGATACAGGACCTCCCCGGAAAATCACCGCCTTGCAGTTTTCTGGAGTAAAATCTTATATCTTTAGATTATAACCGAAAGCGCAAAGATTCGGCTTCGTTGTTCCCGGGGTGATAATTATCATTGCTTTCCGATCGAGTTCGGGAAGGGAAAGATACGAGAGAATGGTTTCGCGCATGAATTTTTACCCTCCTGTCTAATATCGTACTCTTCGTAAAGCGTTTGGCACTGACGTGGTATAAAGAATTATGAGACTCACCGTCCTTGGCAGCGGAACATGCGTTCCATCGGTCGAGAGAAATGCACCCGGCTACCATCTCGAGATAGGCGAAACACAGGTTCTCGTCGATTGCGGCAGCGGAACCGTCAGGCAGCTGGAGCGGGCAGGAAGAAGCTGCAGGGATATCAGTTTCGTTTTCATCTCCCACACCCATCCTGACCACGTGGCGGACCTCTTGCCCCTGCTTCACGCACTCGTCTCTTCGCCGGGCTACGTAAGGGAAATGGACCTCGTGATCGTCGGACCTTCCGGTATGCGTTACTATTACGACCATTTTGTCAGCCCGCTAATACGTGAGCCGGACAGCTTTAAGATCGAGGTACGGGAAATGGAAAGGGCCGTCAACTTCGGAGATTTCCACGTTACCAGCATCAAGACGGTCCATTCATACAACAGCATAGCCTATCGATTCGCAAGGGGGGAAAAATCCGTCGTCGTCACGGGAGATTGTGATTTTCACGAGGACATCGTTTCGCTCTCTCGCGGAGCTGACCTTCTCGTCATCGACTGCTCCTATCCCGATGCGTTAAAGGTACCCGGACACCTCACCCCGGCAGAGTGCGGCATGGTGGCGAATAAAGCCGGGGTTAAGAAAGTCATCCTCTCACACATCTACCCTACAAAATATCCCGACGGGGTGAGGCTCGAGGAGTTCCGGGCCGTCTGTGATGGTGAAGTGGAGATGGCGTATGACCTGATGGAGGTTGCGGTCTGATGGCAAGAGCTCCGGAGTATCTCATCATTCCGGCGGCAGGCCGCGGCCTGAGGATGCGGGAGGTCGATAAGGCGGTGCCGAAGGAGATGCTTCCCGTGGGGCAAAAACCGGCCATACAGTATGCCGTTGCGGAGGGGCTTTCCGCAGGAATCAACCGTATCGTCATCATCATCAACCGGCAAAAGGAGGTCATCAGGAGGTACTTCGAAGATAAAGAGTTCAGGGAGACCACTTACCCTCATGCCGCCCGGGAGATGGATGAGATAGTCAGAAACTGCTCCATCCATTTTTCCTATCAGGAGAGACCCGCAGGGGAGTGGGATGCCATCGCTCTCACGAGGAGCTTTGCAGGAAAAAGCAGCCTGGCAATACTTTTTCCCGACAACATATACTTCCCCGCAAAGGGCTCGTTGATCGTTCTCAAGGCGATGTATGACAGGTACGGGATAGATGTCACCGCCCTCATTCCCGTGCGCGAAGAGGGGGTGATGGGGCTTGGTAACTCGGGCAGGGTTGACATATTGCCCCTTTCGGGTGGGGTTTTCCGGATTGAGCGGTTTTACTCCAAGGCGAAAGGTTCCTTTGTGCTCCGCCACCCCGGCGAACTGAGAAGCTGCGGCATGTCGATCTACGGGCCCCACCTGTTCGATTACATCGAGCGCGCGCGGGGCTCGCTGAAAGAGGGTGAGGAATTTACCGATGTGTCGGTCCGCAGCCTCATTTTGCAGGAGAGAGAGATGCTCGGTTGCCGCCTGCCCGGCACCCTCTTCGACATCGGTAATCCTGATGGGTATCGTCTATGTTTAGCCCACATCGGGACGTCCCCCCCGTAGGCTCGCCGTTCACGCTTTTCGCTCCTCAAATTCTGAGGCCGGGTGGTTTTTCTTCAGCGTTATGGGAGCACGGGTTGACAGTTGCGTCGTTCCGGCTATATAAAAAAGAACTAAGCTGGTGGTGTTTGTTTGAGGATGGCAGATCGATAGCCCTTTCTGCCTGAGGCTATCTATCCAATTTTCTGGCAGACGTCATCAACAAACAAGGAGGCGACTATGTCGAAGGCGAAAAAGGGAGATACGGTAACTGTCCACTACGCGGGCAGTTTAAACGACGGAACCGTGTTCGACTCATCGATGGAGAGGGAGCCCCTCCAGTTTACCATCGGTGATGGAAAGCTCATCCCCGGGTTCGAGGACGCGGTGGTAGGAATGAGCCCCGGGGAATCCAAGACGATCATGCTTCCTCCTGAAGAGGCCTATGGAGACCATCGGGAGGAACTGACGGTTGAGGTAGAGAGAGGCCAATTTCCAAACGATCTGAATCCCCAGGTGGGGCAGCACCTCCAGATCCCCCAGTCAAGTGGCGGGGTTATTAATGTGAGGATTACTTCCATGGATGAGTCGATGGTGACGCTCGACGCGAATCATCCCCTTGCCGGTGAAGATTTGACTTTCCGGATCGAGCTCGTTGCAGTTGCGTGACGGGTACGGGACGCTCATAGCTTTGTTTTCCTGAAAACCCGGTGAGAGAATTGGGGTGCGACCCGCAGGGAAGTTTGAGCGAAACGTGGTACTTGTATTTCCCTAAAGATCGCTGGCCCGCCTGATGTTGTAGACGGCTTTTCCCTCGGCGATGATGGTACCAGCATCGTTGACCGAATAGACTCTCGTGTTGACGACGGCCACCCTGTTGCCGACGCGCAAAACGTGCGATTCCGCAATCAGGTCTTCGTCCGGGCCGGGCCTGAGATAGTCCACGCGGATGTCGAGGGTCGCTATGCCGTCATCCTTGCTGAAGTGAGTCCACGTAGCCGTTCCGCCGCAAACGTCGATGAGCGTTGCGATGAGTCCCCCGTGGAGGGCTGGGCGTCTCCTGTCGCCGACGAACTCATCACGGTAGGGAAGTTTGAGCCTCGCATATCCTTCCCTCAGCTCTTCGGCAATGATACCCAGGTGTTTGTTAAAGGGGATCTGGTTCTCCATGAACGCTTTCAGCTCTTCGAAGTGGGATTCCATTTGCCCTTCTCCTCCTCTTTCTTTCGGCCCTTGGAAGCAGACGGCATCGGTTGCCGATTAAGGCTGTATTATAATGAATTTACGGCGGAAATTTGCGGTTTTTCTTCGGGGGCTTTCGGGGGAAACAGCTGTGATAAGAGGCAGGTATGAGAAGAAATATCGTCCTGACAGCGCTCATCGTTGCCGCCTGGGCTGCCAGCGCACAGGCGCAGGAGCGGTTCAGCGTGGAAAAGTGGCTCGCAGAAGCCACGGCCCGTCTCGCCGCGACGGATAGCTACACGGCTGTCTTTCACAAGCAGGAACTGCTCGAGGGAAAACTCTCGCGGGAGGAGACGATATTTTTCAAGTTCAAGAAGCCCTTCAAAATATACATGAAGTGGATAGAAAAGCCCCACCGGGGGAGGGAGTCGCTCTTCGTCCAGGGAGAGAACAGAAACAGGATAAAGGCCCGCGAAGGAGGATTCTTGGGATTGTTCACCGTTAACCTGGATCCGATGGGAGAAACGGTGATGAGGGAGAACCGGCACCCCATTACCGATGCGGGCCTTGAGAACCTCGTAAAACTTATGGAAAATCAGGTTCGGCGGGGGATTGAAGCGGGAGAGTTTGTCCTCAGGGAGCTGGGTGAGGAGCAGGTGTACGGCCGCCGGACGCTGAAGGTGGAAGGGATCTTCCCGAAAGACAAAACGAGAGGCTACTACTGCTATCGTACCGTCATGAACCTTGACGTTGAGTTGAAGATTCCGATAAAGGTAAGGGTCTTTAACTGGGACGACGTGCTCGTGGAGAACTACGGGTACGAGGATCTCAATCTTGATGCCGGGCTCACCGACGCCGATTTCGACCCGAAAAACCCCCAGTACCGGTTTTAATAAGCACCTTTCTCATTTCTCAGTTCGCATTTCTAGCTGCTAATAAGGTGACAATTGCTTCTTGCAATTGGAGTTATGCTGTTTTGAAGGGAAACGGCAAACTATGGACTATGAACTTTGAGCTGCTTTTCCTCGGGACTCCGGGCACTGGACTCTGGACTGATTTTTACGTATGACGATTATCTCCGTTATGCCGAAGGAGAATCGCCGCATGAAGGTCAGCTCGAACCCCCAGCTCTGGAACAGCTCAAGCAGGCGCGATCGGTCGGGATAGGCATCGAGGCTGGCGGCGATGTAGCCGTGGATTTCCGGGTTTCGGTGGAGCACGAGCCCCCAGAAACCGCACCATGTTTTCAGGAGAAAGCTCCGCCAAATCTGCGCCCGCCTTCCGGGAGGCTTGGAGAAATCCAGGAAGGCGGCCACGCCGCCCGGCTTGAGAATCCGATGTATTTCGGCAATTGAGCGGTCCACATCCGGAGCGTTGCGGAGTGCGTAGCTTCCGGTGACGATGTCTGCGCTGCCGTCGGGAATATCCGGGGCGCTCATGTCGCCCCTTTCGAAGATAACGTGATCGAAACGGTTGCGTTCCCGGGCCAGTTTCAACATTGGCTCCGCTATGTCAACCCCTACGATTCTGCCATCAGAATATTTGCCGGCGAGCAGGAATGTGACGTCTCCCGTACCACATCCCAGATCCACGCAGAAGGGCGCCGGGATCTCCGGCAGAGACGCCACCAGCTCCTTCTTCCATGCGGGGTCCCGCCCAAGGGACATGGCGCGGGTGGCAAAGTCGTATCGGGGTGCCGCCTCAGCAAAGTGCTCCTCGTTGAAAAATCTCTTCCTCTCCGGCGTGCCGATGTGATCCCGTATCTTCAAGGTGAACTTCCTGCCTTTGCCGGCTGGGAGATACCGCCACATGCTGCCGTCGTGCATTGCCTGGAAGACTCTTTCATAGGCCCGAAGGGCACGGATGCGGCTCCCCTCGTCTACCCGAATGGCTCTTTCGGCAAATTCATGGCACCAGCGGCACTGCTCGCAGTCTGCGTCGGCGCATCCCTCCTTTTGAAACCGCTCGATGAATCCGTCCAGGGACCGGTTGTCGATGTAAACGGGATCTTCACCTTTTATCGGACGGGTCATGTGGCGAAGATCCGCTAAACGCTTGAGGGGAAGCATGCGGACCGGATTGACCAGGCCCGGCCTCAGAAAAAAGCGGAGAAACCAGCCCGGTCCCCGCCGGTAGTATCGGTCGCTTTCCTTCACGCCGGAGAAGCCGTAGGCCTGAATCAGGTCCAGGAGGTTGCCATCGTAGCGCCTCCCGGCATACGCCTTCACCCGGGCAACCATCAAGGGGGTGGGGATGTCACGCTCGGCGATCTTGAAGAGATCGTAGCCCATATTTTCATACACGTGAAGGTCCTCGGGGCGAATCCACTCGGAACGGATGTAGTTCACCGGGTCGCGGAGCTTTGACTCGGTGCATTTCAGGAAACACCAGTCGATGAAGAACCCCCGGTTCTCGTGCCATGACTGGCCCGCATGGGAGAGGGCGTTCATGTGCATGGGTGAAAGGGCGCAGCCCAACAGGCAGTTGTTGTTCACGAGAAGCTCGAGATCGCAGGAAACGCTCTTTCGGATCTTTTCGAGGGAGGCAAGCTCCCTGTTCACCAGGATGCTGTCCAGAACGATGCAGTCGGCGCCGAGTTCCTCCCACATCTGGGCTTTTCGCACCCTGTCGACGCCGCAGAATACCGATACACGTACCTTGAGATCCGAAAATCGGGCCTTGATCAGCTTCAACAGGTACGGGCTCGCCACGGTAACCGATGTTACGCCGATGTGCGATACCCACGTGAGGAGGCTCTCCATCTCCCTCTGCCCCCTGCGGGTTATCTCGCGGTTGCCCAGGCAGGAGGCGTTTAACAGGTAGTTGAACCCATAACCGGCCCTGCGGGCGGCCGCCACGTGTTCCGCAAAGTCCTTCCTGGAAACGGGAGATAGTTGATAGGGCGCCCTCCCTCCGCCGGCGGCATCTTCCCGCAGCTTTCCGAAAATCTCGAAAACGGGATACCCCGATAACTCTTCGATCAAACGTGGGTCGAAATTTGTTGCGACGCTCAGCCTCATGACTATCGTTCCTCACGCGGAGTTTTTCGATGCCCGAAGCAGCGCTATTTCCACGGTGAGCCCCGGGCCGAATGCAAGAGCGCAAACCATTTGGTTATTTTGCTCCGGTGGATGGTGCAGGATATCCTCGAGCACGAAGAGTATGGTTGCGCTGCTCATGTTTCCGAACTGCCTCAGAACCTCCCGTGACGACTGCACCTGCTCCGGGTGCAGGCCAAGGCTATCCTGGACCCTGTCGATGATGGCTTTGCCTCCGGGATGAACGGCCCAGGCGCCCACGTCTTCCAGCTTCATGCCGCCTTTTGCAAGGACAGGTTCGATGAGTTCCCTGATGTTGGACCCGATGATTTTGGGCACGTAGCTGGAAAGGATCATGTCGAATCCCCTGTCCCCCAGGGTCCAGGTCATTGCGGCCTCGCCGTCCGGAACGAGGGCGGAGCTGAACCTTCCTGCCTGGAAGAGGAATCCGTTGCCCTGCGGTTTCCGGGAGCTGACGATGGCTGCGCCGGCCCCATCCCCGAAGAGTGAGTTTGCCATCAGGGAATCTTCCCCGCCGGTAAGCTGCAGGTGAAGTGTGCAGAGTTCCAGGCAAAGGACAAGAGCGACAGCGTCAGGATCGGCAAGGCAGAACTGTGTCGCCATCCGCAGGCCTGTTATCCCGGCGTAACATCCCATGAAGCCGAGATGATAGCGATAGGCGGTGGGTGAGATCCCCAGCTCGTTCACGATGTGAAAGTCAGGCCCCGGGTTATGGAATCCCGTGCAGGAGACGGTTACCACGTGCGTGATGTCTTTCGGTCCGATGCCGGGACATTTGTCGATAATTTTTTTTGCCAGTGCGACAGACAGCCTCTTGGATTCGCGGGCGAATATTTCGTTTCGTACAGCCGTTGTCGGCTCAACCGTCCTGCCTTCCGGACCGTAGGTGAAAAATCCCTCTGAGTTGTTGCCGAGAAAGTTTTGAACGACACTGTGGCGCTTCACAATCCCTGACTTCCGGTAAACTGCTCGTATCAGGCGCTTCGTCCGGGGATCGTCGTAAAAATCCTGCATCTTTTCCCCGGCATACTCCTGTGAGTAAACCGTTTCGGGGACCAGGGTCTCAATGTTGTGCAGCCACACCGGCATCTCCCTCTCCTTCGTGGATCTCGCTTTCCTGGCTGAAAATGTCTGCGGGTCTTACTTCGAGATCGCACGTAACTTTTACCTCCACCCTGTCGCCGACCCTGATGAGGCCGAAAAGTGGCGATGGCGGTTTCAGGCCGTTGGCCGCAAGTGACACGGGAAATTCCAAGTCGAAGGATATCTGCTGGGGGTAATCACGGAAATTGCTCACCCTGACCGCTATCGCCTGCTCCACCTCGCGGATATTGAGGTTCAGCTCGGCGATGGTTTCGCCCCTCTCGCTGCTCTTCATCTCTTTTCTGAGCCTGTCGGGTCGAATGTTCCTCACCTCGCCGTGAATGAGAGGGAACGTGTCACGGTCAAACATTTTTCTCAGCTGCCTGTTGCGCTTCCCGTTGTCCGTATCGATTCCGTCAACAGGCACGTCGACGGCCACCTTTCGGATGACCTTTCCTCCTCCGGGATCATCATCGGGTATCACGGTAAAGGGGAGGCTTCTGACCGTTCCGGTGAAATCGTGGAACGTCGAAGTGGCGAAGAAGGTGATGAAACAGGTCCCGGTTCTCTCACTCCCGTGTGAGAGGGAAGCGAGCGACAGGAGCAACAGGAGGGTGGCCACCTTCGTTCTCATAATGCTTTACCATATCCGCGATTGTTATATCGCGTGAGATCAGATCCACGTTTTAGATACATCGGGGAAGCCTTCTCACCGGTGATCCGCTTCGCCATCACGGAGGTTGATTTTCATCTTCTATTGTAAATTATTTCAATGATGAGCATCTAAATATCGATGGATGGAAGTGGCTTCGTCGGAAGGGTTATCGAACGAAGAGATTCATCGCACTCAAACGGATAGGGATTTTTTTTATAATGGTTGTGGAAATCAGCGAAAAAGCTTCCGGGGGCATCTTGCACATTGCTTTTCGCTGCCCCTTTGAATCGACAGGAGGGCCTGCGTGATCCAGAATGAAGATGAAATCCGGGATCTCTACCGGAGACGGGCGAAACGCTACGATCAGCTGACAAAACTCTACTCGCTGCTTGGCTTCCGGGGTAGGGTGTACCGCCGGATGGCGGTAGAGGCGCTGAACCTCAAGCGAGGGGATACGGTCATAGACATCGGATGTGGCACGGGCCTCAGTTTTCCCTACCTGAGGAATAAAGTTGGTTCGGAGGGAAAGATCCTCGGGGTAGACCTGTCGGGGGACATGCTCGAGCAGGCAAGGCAGAAGTGCAGGGTGCGGGGCTGGTCGAATGTGGATCTGATTCAGTGCGATGCGGGGAGCTTCGCCTTTCCAGATGAGGTGGGAGGGATCATCTCGGTTTTCGCTCTGAGATCGATAGCGGCCTCCGACAGAGTGATACAGAGGGGAGCGGAAGCCCTCTCCCCCGGCAGGCGTTTCGTGGTGCTGGACCTGAAAATGCCGGAAAAGGCACCGGACCTGCTGAAGAAACTGTTTGTTCTCTTTGCCAGACCTTTCGGTGTAAGCAGGGAGATCGAGGCCCGCCGGCTGTTGGAATCAGCTGAGAACTATTTGACAAATATCTTAATTTTCGAGCTCTACTTCGGATTTGCGTATATACTCACCGGAGAGGCACCGGTTGACGGTGCCCACAGGGAGGATGGCCCGACGGGGCAGTCCGGCGGTTTTGCCAGGAGCGGGAAAGCAGAAATGCGGGCAAAAACCCCCGGATGCTTGAATGATAGTAATATTCGGCTCCGGCAGAAAGATGGCGATGCAAACTTTGTTGAAGAAGTGAACTTGACGGGATGAATGGGCATCATAGGTGAAGTGAGCATATCGCCGGGGATCGGGACCACTCCCGGTTTCCGGATAACGTTTTACGAAGGGAGGAGGTTATGGCGCATCATTTACAGGATGTTCCGGAAGCGCCGGGAGATATCCGGCCACTATTGATCGGTGCCAAAATCCCAGAGCTGACCCTGAAAAGGGTCGATGGAACCCCAATCGATCTGGGCGCAGAGGTAGCGAAGAAGCCCACCGTGCTGATTTTTTACCGCGGCGGCTGGTGACCATACTGCGATACGCAATTGGGACAATTGCACGCAGTGGAGGGGGACCTGAAAGAGCAGGGGTACCAGATCATCGCCGTTAGCCCGGACCGACCGGAAAAATTGCGGGAGACACTGGATGAAAAAGGGATGGGGTACACGCTTCTGTCGGACAGCTCGCTTTCCGGGGCGCGTGCTTTCGGGCTTGCATGGAAGCTGGGGCCGGATATTCTCAAGCGCTACGAGGAGTTCGGCATAGACCTGGAGGACGCATCGGGAGAGACACACCACACGCTGCCCGTTCCGGCTGTGTTCATCGTGGGAGTCGACGGGGTGATAAAGTTTCAGTATGTCAACCCCGACCACACGGCGAGGATAGACCCTGATGTTCTCCTGGTTGCTGCGAGAAAAACGGCAACGTGACAGAGACTCGCTTCATGGAAACGTTTTTCCAGCTGACACATTTTCTCCTCTAGTACCTTGTACTCCCTTTGTGTGAGGTTCAAATGGGAGGGGAGAGCCGACCGATGAATACCCTGCACGACATGAGCCCCGATATATTGTTTGTATCCGTAAAACCGTGGGGCGGGGCTAATTGGTGAAAGGCCTCAGGTTTCACTACGGCTGGGTTATCGTTATTTCCGGGGCCATGAACGTATTTGCGTGCCTTGGCCTCGCCCGGTTCGCATACAGCATGCTCCTGCCATCGATGGGGGAGGCATTGAACCTCGCCTACGACCAGATGGGGTTCATCAGCACCGGCAACTTTGCGGGGTACCTTGTCTCCGTTGCGATGGCTCCCTTTTTCATCCGGTGGTTCGGCGGGCGGAAGACGATAA
>JABAOH010016490.1_pt1 | contig 17001 bp, 19 predicted proteins | sample 7062181 | NCBI WGS metagenome assembly JABAOH01 (sample SAMN14538630, study PRJNA623070) | marine sediment metagenome | biome: marine biome [ENVO:00000428]; feature: marine pelagic biome [ENVO:01000023]; material: deep marine sediment [ENVO:00002113]; isolation source: pool of 5 deep marine... | reverse complement strand
GAGATGTCCTTGCAGTTCCTTGAAAAGGGATTTGAACTGGTCCGGCTTTGATATTCGGATCGGCCCAGTTCCTCTAACTGCAACGGCTTTGAGATTCTTGGATCCCATAACGCATCCCATCCCTGTTCGTGCACCTGCATGACCGTCATAGGTCATAATGCTTGCGAATTTAACGAGGTTTTCTCCCGCCGGACCAATGGAAAGAACCTGGATCCGAGGGTCTCCGAAGCCCTCTTTGATCTTCATTATGGTCTCACGGGTGTCCATCCCCCAGATATAATCGGCGTCTCGGATCTCCACAGCATCATCATCGATCCACAGAAAGACGGGCTTGTCTGCCCGACCCTTGACCACGAGCAGATCATATCCCGCATACTTCAAGGCGGGGCCCCAATGCCCTCCGAAATTGGCATACCCGAGGAGCCCAGTCTGTGGAGATTTTGCCGCAACCAGTGCCCTTCCACCGGTTAGAGAAACCCCGGTCAGCGGACCGGTCGCAAACATAAGAAGATTCTCTGAATCAGTTCCTTCGACGTCTCTAACATGATCCCAAAGGAGCTTCGACGTAAATCCCCTCATGCCAAGGTATTTGTCGATAAGATCTGCATTGAGATTTTCTCTGTGAATTGTTCCATCGGACAAATCAACAAACAGAACCTTTCCCATGTATCCACCGCGAATCATCTTGAGTCTCCTTGTGTCCTCCTCTTATGAGATAGAAATGCCGAATCCTCACAGCCATACCATTCTATCGACCCAACCGTCTCTGAATGGCCTCTATGTATCGGCGCTGAACGGAACGACGAGAATCCAATCGGTCCTTATCGTTGGTCTGGTTTCTTGGCATTTCGATTGAGACGAGTCTCATACTTTCTAAAGAGGGTTCGCATTGCCCTTACGTGCGTAAGCATTGATGCTTGAGCATGTTCCGGGTCTTTCCTTCTGATGGCCTCCAGAATTCTTTCGTGCTGATCAAGGATCTTCTGATTCGCATTGGAAGCCAAGAGATATGATCCAATAGCCTGAAATAAGAATTCCATGAGGGATCTCATAATTAGAACGATAACTGGGTTCTTCGAAGCTTCCGCTACGCAGACATGAAAATTAAGGTCAGACGGGTCGGGAGGCAGATTCTCGCCTATTTTTTCCTGAAAATTCAAAATTGCGGTTTCGATTTTTGCTAAATCCGTTGAGGTTCCTCGCCGTGCGGCCAATGCCGCAGCTTGAGGTTCGATGACTATCCTCACCTCTGTCAAGTCGCCAACAGAGGCTTTGCTCAATTTAAGCAGATCACTCAGAGAATCTCGAACAGGTCCAAAATCCAATTCCCGGATGAAGAAACCACCCCCCGCCCCTTTCTTTATATCGAGAAGCCCAGACTGTTCCAAATTTAGGAGGGCAGACCTCACTGACACCCTGCTGGTATTAAATATCCTAGCGAGTTCTCGCTCAGTAGGCAGCTTATCCCCCGGCTTCAGTCGCTTTGAGTAAATCCTTTGCCTTATCTGTTTGACGATCGATTCAAAGGCCCTTTCATTTCTTAAAGGTTCAAAACTGATTTTAGCATCCATTATTGTGTTCTCAAAAACGGATTTCATCCACTGATGGGATTGAGTGAGTGGACTAAGTCTAGTATTTAGTCCAAACTAGCCCACCCAGTAATAGGTGTCAAGGGTTTTGACAAAGAAAACATTGACAATAGACAACGATTTCGTTAATAAAAAGGCATAATTCCTTGGGGCTCGGGGGAGAATTTGTAGCAAAGGGGGTGAAGCAGAAAGTCAACCAAAACCTAACATGTAGGTAAGAAAAGGAGGAAACCATGAAGGGAGTAAAAGACAGGTGTGTCGTTCTAATTTGTGCAATCGTTATGCTTTGCGTGCTAACCGGAGCATTCTATTCGCCTGCTGTCGCAGCTGAGAAATTCCGAATTGGATTTGCTGTGGCGCTGACCGGGATCTTTGGTAAGGCGGGAGCTATGGTTAGGGACGCCTATCAGCTCTGGGCTGATCAGGTGAATCAAGACGGAGGAATTCTGGTCAAAGGAAAACGGTATCCCGTCGAGCTGATCTTCTATGATGACCAGAGTACCCCTGCCACGAGTGCGAAACTCGTCGAGAAACTGATCACCGACGACAAGGTGGATCTCCTTTTAGGCGGATATGGGAGCAGCCAGGTCTTTGCCGCAAGTGCGGTCTCGGAGAAATACAAATATCCGATGATCAGTGGGGGGGCCTCGTCGAACAAACTCTTTGAGCGGGGGTTCAAATACTACTTTGCAACACTGGGGAAAGCAACGGAAGAGGTCAAAGGGTGTGTGGATATTGTCCAAACAATGGATCCCAAACCCAAGACCGCCGCCATTGTTGGGGCCGACATTCTCTTCACATCCCTTGCCGCTGAGGGTTATAAGAAATACTCCCCTCCTAATGGCTTAGAGGTGGTCCACTTTGAACTCTTTCCCCTGAGTCTGGCCGACTATAACTCGATGCTAATCAAAGTCAAGGCCAAAAACCCGGATGTTCTGCTGGTGGGATCACATCTGATGGTGGCGATTAAGACGATGAAGGCCCTCAAAGAGATTGATTTCTCACCGAAACTGGTCGCTTTCAGCTACGGACCCACGGTGCCTGATTTCATTAAGCAGCTCGGTAATGATGCCGAGTACGCCGTGGCCGCTTCCGAGTGGACGCCCAATTTGGCCTACAAAGGGCCTGTCTTTGGCACAGCCAGGGAGTTTAACGACCTCTATACCAAGACTTACAAGAGGGCCCCTGATTATGTCGAGGCGGCTGCAGCTGGTGGCGCCGTTGCACAGCAATTGGCCATTCAGAACTTGGGCATCGTCCCTCCTGTGAGCGAAAAGGGCCGAGTCGCCCTCATGGAGGAACTTCACCGAATCGATGTGGAGACCTTCTACGGACACATCAAGTTCGGTGCAGATGGTGCAAACGTGGCCCATCCGCCAGTAGCCATCCAGATTCAAGACGGGAAATCTGTTAACGTATTTCCTACTGAGGCGGCCGAGGCGAAGCCCAGGCTTCCTTTCAAACCATGGAAGGAGAGATAGACCGACCTCGCTTCATAGTAAAGAAGAATTAAGAGGCTGTTGCCCAAATCGTCTCGAACTTTCGGTGCGAAAATCAGACCATCAGATCCTGCCGGATTTCGCCAGATAGTGACACTGTGTGGCGGAATTCGATTCTGAGGGTTCATAAATCACCGCATGCCTCTTCCGAGACTTCACGNNCCGAGACTTCACGCGGGTGTCGGATTTTCCGAGCCGGCTCCGGTAATATTGAAAACGACTCTGGGCAACAGCCTCTCATTGCAGGGGTGTAACTGAGATGGGTGTAATTATCGGCCAGGCTCTTGTCAACGGGATCCTCCTGGGGGGCATCTATGCTGCGTATTCTGCAGGTTTCTCCCTGATTTTCGGCGTCATGGGGGTGGTAAACTTAGCCCACGGGGAGCTCATCATGGTAGGGGCATTTATCACCTACTGGATCTTCTTCCTTTTCAAATTCGATCCTTTCCTCACAATCCCCGTCTCAATGGCCGTCCTGTTTATCCTCGGGTATCTCTTGCAAAGGTTTATCATCAATCGGGTAATCGAAGAGCCTCCGATTATATCCTATCTGGCCACTTTTGGTATTCACCTGCTCATGGCAAACATCGCCCTTCTCTGGTGGACAGCCGACTTCAGGACAGTAACGACAAGCTACTCAGGAGTCAATTTTAGCCTCGGCGGTATCATTATTCCTTACGCTCGCCTCGCAACCTTTGGCATCGCCCTAGTGGTGGTAGCCCTACTTTACTACATACTCCAAAAGACGGACATCGGTCGTGCTATCCAGGCCACGGCTCAGGATAAGCAGATGGCGCGTCTTGTGGGAGTCAACGTAGGCCGTGTCTACGCAATCACTTTCGGCTTGGGAGCGGGTATTACGGGCCTTTCAGGATCCTTGGTTTCCACTTATTTCGTGATCTTTCCTTTTATGGGATTGGAATATACAATCATCGCCTTCTGTGTGGTCGTTCTGGGAGGCATGGGCTACATTCCTGGGGCCCTGATTGGCGGTCTTATACTCGGGATTTTGCAGTCCTTTGCGGCGACTTTTCTCACTGCCGGTGTCTCCATTGCCCTGACCTTCATCATCCTATTTCTCGTCCTGGTCCTTCGACCTGCAGGGATCGTTGGCAAGGGGATCATCGAGTAGAGGCTAAGGTATGAGAAACATCACCTGGAAGTTCTCGGCTTTGTCAATGGCCGTCATTATCTCTTTGCTTCTTCTACCTGAATGGGGCGTGTCGGGCTACATTCTGAGATTCCTGACCCTCATTTTTATGTGGGTTGCCCTCTCAGGATGCTGGAATCTCATGTCGGGCTACACCGGCTATATTGATTTCGGGCCGGTTGTCTACTTTGGGATCGGCTGTTATACGACCGCAATCTTAATGACGAAAAGCGGCTTTTCCTTCTTTGCCGGGGTACCTATTTCTGCTTGTATTGCGGGTCTGATCGCTCTTCCCATCGGCATTCCTACGCTGCGACTGCGAGGGGCTTATTTCGCCATAGCCACCTTTGCCTTCGCCGAGGCCATGAAACAGATTGTCCTCGAATTCGATCGGGTGCTTGGGGTAGAGCTCTTTGGAGGCAGCCACGGCGTCACGCTTCCCATTGGACCGACGAACCTCTTCTTTTACTACTGCATGCTCGCAGGTGCGCTGCTTGTTATGGGAGTGACCCTTTGGGTTGAGAAATCGAAGTTCGGATATGCCCTGAAAGCCATCCACCAAACAGAGGAAACAGCGGAGATCACCGGGGTAGACACGGCGAGTGTGAAAATCAGAGCCTATGCGACGAGCGCTTTTCTTCTGGGTGCCATTGGGGGGATTTATGCTTACTGGATAACCTACATCACACCTCAGGATGTCTTCAGCGTTCATATTACGGTTCGCCTGGTGATCATGACCCTCTTGGGAGGTATGGGAACCTTTCTGGGCCCTATTGTGGGGGCCACCTTCTTGACGGTCATTGAAGAAACCCTTTGGGCCAGATTCATCTATACGTACATGGTCATCATTGGGAGTATTATTCTTGTGGTCGTCGTCTTTATGCCTGGAGGCGTTGTCGGCACTTTACAGAGACGGTTTTCTTGGAGATGGATCTTGTCGAGGAAGAAAGCCTTTCCTTCGACATAGATTTCGACACAGACCCGGAGAGACCAGAATGGTTTTATTGGAGGGAAGGGCAGTTAGCAAATCTTTCGGGGCGCTTCTCGCCGTCAATCGTGTCGATTTCTCTCTGCAGGAAGGAGAAATCCTGGGCATGATTGGTCCCAATGGTGCAGGAAAGACGACTCTGTTTAACGTCATTGCTGGAGTCTATCGACCAACTCAGGGTGAGATTCTCTTCAAAGGAGAATCGATTTCCGGGAAAAAACCCCACGAGATCTGCCGATTGGGTATTGCCAAGACCTCCCAAATCGTGCAGCCGTTTTCGGCGATGTCTGTATTGGAAAATGTCGCCATGGGTGGCCTTTACGGCAAAGGCCTCTCGCTCAGGGAGGCTTTGAGAGAGGCTGAGGAAATTTTGGAATTTGTCGGTTTGGCTCGGGTGAAGAACTCCCTTCCAGGTTCAATCACCGTTCCTGACCGAAGGAGAACCGAACTGGCCCGGGTCTTGGCCACGGGAGCCGAGATTATCCTTTTGGACGAAAATATGGCAGGACTGACGCCGACTGAAATCGAGGAGGCTCTCAGTTTGCTTGGAGAAATCCGGAATCAGGGGAAGACCCTGATCGTCGTGGAGCATGTGATGAGGGCTGTTATGGGGATCTCTGGCCGCATCATGGTGCTCAACTACGGAGAGAAAATCGCAGAAGGCCCTCCCCAAACCGTGGCGGAAGACGAAAAGGTCATCGAGGCCTATCTCGGCGAAAAGTTATGCTTAGTATAAAAAATATCAGCGTATCCTATGGGGATGTCCAGGTTCTTTGGAATGTGTCTCTCCATGTGAACGAGGGAGAAACGGTCACCGTGATCGGCCCAAACGGCGCCGGAAAGTCGACCCTTCTCCATACAATCGTCAACCTGACTCATCCAAAAAGAGGAGACAGTGAATCTGGTGTCTATTTCAACGAGGAACGCCTAGATGGGCTCTCCCCTGAGGATACGGTGAACAAGGGAATTGCCATCGTTCCGGAGGGGGCGAGGATATTTCCCGACCTTTCGGTTCTCGACAATCTGAGAATGGGGTCATACAGTCGGAGGGGACGGAAAAACAGAGAACAATCACTTCAGGAGGTTTATCAGCTTTTTCCCCGGTTGAAAGAAAGAGAGGGCCAGAAGGCCAGAACATTGAGCGGGGGAGAGAGACAGATGCTCTCTGTGGGCAGAGCCCTGATGTCGAAGCCTGATCTACTTCTGCTGGACGAACCATCCTTGGGTCTCCAACCCGTCCTTGTTACCCGAACATTTGAGGCCATTCGAAAAATCAACGAAAGCGGGGTCACGATTCTTCTCGTGGAGCAGAGAGTCTTTTTTTCCCTTGAGATAAGCCACCGTGCCTATGTCTTGGAAAACGGTCGGATCGTGCTCGAAGGGCCGGGTAGGGAACTCATAGAAAACGAACACGTGAAGAAGGCGTATCTCGCGATGTAGGCCCCTGTTCAGGGTTCTCTCTGATATTTTCCAAGGCACCGTTTTTTTGTTTAGGTGCATGGAGACCGGTGGCGTTCCGTCTCCTTCCCCTCTGGCGAGGAGCGGTGTAGGTCACGACTGCCGATGCCATAATCCGATTGCCGAGCCTCAGGACCGACAGTTTTGGATCGGACTCCCCATCCTGGGGTTGACGCGACATCTTTGAGCCGGTACATTTTGATCAAATGAGCTTTCTTCAAAGCGAAAGGGAGCTTCTCGGCAAAGGCTGACTTTTCAAGAAACGGTTCTATGAAGGTTTTGCACAAGGCACTGGGCTTTTCACTCCTGATTCATCTGGCAATCGTCATTTCTCTAATCGCGCTCCCGGCATTCTCTGCGAGGAAGCGCTATACGCCCGTTTACCAGGTGTCACTGGTCGTTCAGCCGGAACCTGAGCCCAAAAAACCAGAGGTACAGCCTCAAGAAAAGAAGCCACCTCCCAAAAAACCAACGAGAACTGAAAAAAAGGCAGTTCCTCGAAAAAAGGAACCGAAAAAGAAGGTTCCCAAGAAAACAGAACCCAAGAAAACGGAACCTAAAAAAGAGCACTCCCTCAAAGATGTTCAGAAAGCGATCGATGAGATCAAGAAGAAGATGGCTTCTCGGCAGCGGGTCGAGGAGGAGCGTCTCAGAACCTCGCGGATCATCGAGGCGAAAAGAAATGCTTATTTCGATACCATCGCTGCCCATATCCAGGCAAACTGGAGCCTTCTGAAAAACCAGATGGAAGACGTTGGAATGCTCACCACGGACATCGGCCTCCGAATCCGGCGGGACGGGACAATTACAAAGATCGACATCGAAAAGCCATCGGGGAACGCCTTGTTCGACGACTGGGCCGTGCGGGCCGTCAAGAGGTCCACTCCCTTACCCCCTTTCCCACCGGAGCTTAAGGAGGACAGGCTTGAGGTCACGATTGGCCTGAGTTCATAGGATATAATCAATCAGCGGTTAGCTAGGAGCCCAGCCCAAAACGAAGAGGATGAATCTCATACAGATCGCTCGCGAGCACAAAAGAGGAATTCAAGTAAACCTTACCAAAAAGTATCGTTTCCTGAGCAAAATAGGTGAATGTGCCATCCATCAGGAAGCTAGATGCTGATAGCTAGAGGCTAAACGCTCTCCGTAGGAGACTCGATGAAAAGAACCCTTTTCTTCTTATCGGTTGCGATCATATTGTTTGTTCCGAATTTGGCAGAGAGTAAAGTCTACATCGATATTGGAAGCCCCACATTCCGTCCCTTCCCAATCGCGTTGACTGGTTTCGAGGCACTTTCCCCAGTTTCGGTGGACATGGCAAAGTCCGTTTACCAGGTGCTCGGTAATGATTTGAGAATATCCGGCATCTTTGAGATGATCCGACCGGAAGATTTCCCCCAAAGGCGATCTCAACAGCAGCTCTCCGAGGAAGAATATCGAAAATGGCTCGAAACCGGAGCCGAGGCTTTGGTTTGGGGAACGGTCTTGCAGGAGAGTAACCGGATCAGCATTCACTTCTGGTTTTTGGACCTCATCGAGAGGAACCTCACGGCGGGACGGTACAGCGGAAATGTCGCAATCTACCGGAAGATTGTCCATCGTATGGGGAATGAGATCATTCGCCAAGTGACGGGCGAGAAGGGAATCCTCGAAACACGGGTCGCATACCTTTCCAAGCAAAAGGGAAACAAAGAGATCTACGCGATCGATTTCGATGGCCACAACGCTGAACAAATCAGCTCAAACGGATCGATCAACCTCTCTGCAGCCTGGTCTCCAGATGGCAAAACCATTGCCTTCACGTCGTTCAAAAGAAGGAATCCGGATCTATATCTTATCGATGTCGCCACCAAGAAGCAGACGTTATTTCTCGGCGTTGAGGGGCTGAATGCCGCTCCTGCATGGTCTCCGGACGGCAAAAGACTGGCCCTCATGATGAGAAAGGGAAAGGGGGAAAGCTCTGAGATCTTCTTGATCAATCGAGACGGGTCGAATTTGGTCCGCCTGACCCATACCAACTACAATGAAGCCTCTCCGACCTGGTCGCCAGATGGGAAAAGGTTGGCATTCGTCTCCGACCGAACCGGAGGCCCCCAGATCTATATTATGAGTCTGTCCTCGAAAAAAACCTCTCGCTTGACATATAATGGCAGCTACAACGCCTCTCCCGATTGGTCGCCGCGAGGAGATCGGATAACATACTGTGGGAGGTTGGAACAGCGCTTTGATATTTTCACCATTCGGGTCGACGGCTCAGAGAATCTGATGCTGAGTTCGGAAGCTGGGAACAACCAGGATCCTGTCTGGTCACCCGACGGCCGTTACATCGCCTTCAGTTCAACGAGGGAGGGCGCTTCACATATCTTTGTCATCAACGCCAACGGAACGAACGAGAGAAGGCTCACACAGAATCAAGGAGGAGAAACGCAACCGAGTTGGTCTCCCAGAATGGAGTAGAAAGGAACCCAGACTGAAAGGAGGAAAGAGATCATGTCGACGAGAGTTACCTTTTGCTGTGTATTAATCCTCTGTGTCGCCCTTTTGTTTACGGGATGTCAACGAAAGGTTATCATCGAGGGCGAAGAGGGGGAAGCGATCGCTCGGAAAGGCGAGATTTCGGAGGAGGAACGACTCGCCAAAGAGAAGGCGGAGATCGAGGCGAGTTTACAAACCAAGAAATATCCAGGCATTGAGGGCGAAGTATTTGAGAGTTCCATGCTTTTGGACATCCATTTCGCTTTTGACCGCTACGACCTCAGCGCGACGGCCAGGGAGAGACTCACGAGAAACGCCGAATTCATTCTCAAATTTCCCGAGGCAAAAATCCAGATCGAGGGCCACTGCGATGAACGGGGAACAAACGAGTACAACCTGGCCCTCGGCGTGCGGCGGGCCACGGCGACAAGGAATTACTTGGTGTCTTTGGGGGTCCCTACCAACCGCCTCTCGACAATCAGTTACGGAGAGGAACTGCCTGTCGACCCACGACACAACGAGGAAGCCTGGGCGAAGAACAGACGGGCCCATTTCGTCATCCTCTCCAGATGAAATCAACCGGGCAAAGGAGTTCTTCGATTATACAAGCCCAATAGAGGTGTAAAGTGAATCGGCACGGATTGTTTTCTCGGTTTTTGCCTTTCCCCATTCTCTTTTTGTTTTTGGCTGGGTGTGTCTCTGAGAATTCCCAATATATCCGGAGGGATATCGACACACTTCAACGACAGATCGACAGCCTTCGGGAACAAATGAGGGGCACAGGGCCTCCTGCAGGAGCTCAATCGACAGACCTTCCTGAAGCGCGGAAGAGGCAAGCAGATATAGAGCTCGAGCTCGAAGATCTGAAAAGGGAGCTCAACAGTCTGAGGGCCACGGTCGAAGACGATCAGGAGCTCACGGCGAAAACGTTCCAAAGGCTCGAGGCCCTCGAGAGAACATTCACCCAAAGACTCAACGACCTCCAAACCCAAATGGACCAGCAGCCGACCCAAGCCGAAGAGGCCATACGCCCCGCCCAACCGACTCCGGTTTCCCCTACGGTCGTCGCCCCTTTGCCCGTTGAAGCGAAAAGACCCAGCCCTCCAGATGTTTCACCCGGCGAGGTTTCATCGGAGTTGGAGAGGGCGTATCGTGAGGGCTATGAGGCCTTTCAGGCAGGGGACCTGGACGGTGCACAGAAGAAGTTTGGTTCTTTTCTCAGAGAGCACCCTGACACGCCTCTCTCTGACAACGCTCAGTTCTGGATTGGAGAGATCTACTTCAGAAAACATCAGTACGAGGCAGCAATCCTTGCCTACGAGGAAGTGATAAAGAAATATCCTCATAGCAACAAACTCCCCGATACGCTCCTCAAACAGGGGCTAGCCTTCTTAGAACTGGGCGACAAGATCGACGCGAGGATCATCCTCGAAAGCCTGATTAAGAAATATCCCGATACGGAACAGGCAAGAATCGCCAAAAACAAGCTACAGACTCTGAATTGATTCGCCTGGTCTATTCATTTTTCCCTTGCACGAATGGCCAAAAGGTGTCATAATTGTTGCCTGAAAAGGATGCCAGCAGGGTGTCATTCGTGCCAAGCGAGATATCCGGTTCATGACGTAGGCGAATCCTTGAGGGGTAATCGAAAAGCAGAGACAGAGGTGGTGCTTTTTTTTTGGGGTATCTTGTGAAGGAGGGTACAAATTGAAATTCTTAAAAGTTCCGGAGGCCACGATCAGAAGGTTGTCGCGGTATTCGAGATGTCTGGAAAATCTCATTCGAAAGGGTGACAAGGTCGTTTCTTCGGCTCAACTGGCGAGTCATTGTGGGGTAAATGCGGCACAAGTTCGAAAGGATCTCGCCTATTTTGGTGAGTTCGGTATCCGCGGGGTTGGATACTATGCCACGGAATTGATGCAAGACATTAAGAGAATACTTGGTCTGAACAAAGAGTGGAGAATGGCAATCGTCGGAATTGGGAATCTCGGTTCCGCCCTCCTATCTTACAAGGATTTCCTGAAACAGAATTACAAGATCGTCGCCGCCTTCGATATCGATCCTCCAAGAGTCGTGGGCAGGGTTTCGGAAAAACTGGGAAAGCCAGTGGAGATCCTCCACCCTGACCGGATGAAAGAGGTCGTCAGAGAGCGGGATGTCGAGGTCGGGATTATCGCGACCCCTGCCGCCGAAGCGCAAACCGTCGCGGACCAAATGGTGGAAGCCGGGATTAGGGGCATACTCAATTTCGCTCCTGCCCAGATCCATGTTCCCGAGGGGTTCATTGTAAAGAACGTTTTTTTCACCACGGTTCTCGACAACTTGGCTTATCTCCTGTCGAGTACCACGGCAATGACCAAAACCGCAAGTGATCAAAGAAATCGCCCCGGGACCGAAACGGACAGAGAGCTGCGCAAGTGACGAGGGTCGGGCCGTCACCTGGTAAGGGAGAATCGAGGGTTTTCCAAGATTCCACGGATTGAAAAGATCAGAGGTTTACCCTGGCCTCGTGTGGAGAGCCCTGCGATGGCGGGATAACGGTCCACGAGTTTTCGTGTGAATGCGAGCTCCAGGCGACCGGCCAGCTTGCTCTTTGTCACGGGATCCTGATAGAAGATGTTTCCCGTCAGCTTACCCTCCAGATCCTCGCCGGCAACCGAGATTTCCCTCAAATCCACCCTCTCCCCCTCCCAAGTAATCTGACCTCTGATTTCTCCCAGATCGAGAGGAGGAAGCGTCACGCCGACGACCCGCATGCCCGTGACACTTCCATCATCCACGCTAAATTCCGCCTCTCCCTCAATCACATTATCCACCTGCGCCCAACCAATCCTCCCCTTCAGGATCCCTCCGAGCAGTCCCCCCTCCGCGGATGAGAGCCGGAAACCGTCAATCCGGATACTATCCCACTCCGCACTGCCGCGTTGGCCCCTTCTCTGAATGACAACGTTTGCGTGAAAAGTCCCCCCCAGGAGGGTGCCATCGGAAATTGCGGATAGGCGAGCGACGAGAAGGGGCAAGGGGCGGATCTTTATGACCCAGTTCTGAATTTCAAACGGGGGAAAAGCCTTTTGGCGAGGATGTGATATCTCAACCCGAGCCCAATGAATACCGAAAAACCTTGCGTTCGTCCTCGAGGGACGGGTGACCAGGTGGGTCCGCTTCTCGAAGGTATAAAGAACTCGCCGGCCAAGGGCTTCGTAAGGGAAGAAGAAATAGAAAAACAGTAAGAAACACAGAGCACCCCAGACAATATAGGTGATCCAACTGACCCATTTTGCCATTTTCCCTACCACTCCCTTGCACGCTTCTGAGAACGAACCTGTCCTCCAATATAACGATTCGGATCTATCGTGACAACTGGCCACCACGAGAAACAGCTGAGGCCATCCCCGAAAGGCCGGTGAGCATACCCATTGGCGTCATAGCGCTCACTCACGGTGAAGTTAAACGCAACTGAGGAGGAACCGATTTGTCTGGCATTGGCAGTGAGAGGCGGGTCTTTGAATGGGATGACCTCTGGAATTGTCAGGAGCGCGCTTGCACGATGGCTCAAAATCTCTCTAAAATCTCGGCTGATCTCAACGCTAAGGGGTTGTCCCTTTGAATATTCGACCTATTCCTCGCTTTCCTTCCCCTTCTTTGGGGTTCGTTTCTTCTGTTTTTTCTCCGGCTTTCCCTCGGCCTTAATCTCTGAGGTCTTCTCTTTCTTCGGGGCTCGTCGACTCTTTTTTTTCTTCTCTGCTTTTTCTGTTGCTCGAATCGGGGCGGTCGATTCGGTGAGCATCACCACAGAGAGCGGGGCAGCGTCCCCCAACCGATGACCGAGTTTCACAACACGAGTGAATCCTCCTTGTCTATCCTGAAAACGCGGGCCAATCTCAGAAAAAAGTTTTCTCACCACCCCCTTGTCGGTGAGAATGGCCAACGCCTGCCGACGAGCGTGGAGGTCTCCTTTTTTCGACAGGACAATGACCTTCTCGGCAAGCCTCCGAACCTCCCTTGCCTTTGCCAGGGTGGTCTGGATTCTCTCGTGTTCCAGGAGAGAGGTGACCATATTCCGCAACATCATGTGGCGGTGACCCGAGAGCCGATTCAGTTTTCTTCCGCTCTTTCTGTGTCTCATATACTCTCAGCCGTCTCTCTGACGAGAGCTGCATCCGAAGTCGATCAATGAACTCATGAATCGGGAACCGTGGCCTCTTCGCCTCCTTCTTCGGGTCCTGGAGGAAAGTTTTCCAGCTTCATACCGAGACTCAAGCCCATCTCGGCGAGAATCTCTTTGATCTCGTTCAGTGACTTCCGACCGAAGTTCTTGGTGGCGAGAATCTCTTGTTCTGTTTTCTGAACGAGTTCGCCAATGTATTTGATGTTCGCATGCTTGAGGCAGTTTGCCGATCGAACCGACAGTTCCAGTTCATCAACACTCTTGAAAAGATTCTCATTGAGCTTTTCGGTTAGTGTATCTTCTTCCTCCTCAAATGCTTCTTCGTCTTCCTCGAACTGAATAAAAATGCTGAGCTGATCCTTGAGGATCTTTGCCGCGATCGAAACTGCATCCTCTGGTGATGTGCTTCCGTTCGTCCATACCTCTAGGGTCAACTTGTCATAATCTGTTATCTGCCCGACCCTGGCATTCGTCACCGTGTAGTTGACCTTCCGGACAGGGGAGAAGATTGCGTCCATGGGGATCATGCCTATCGGCTGATTCTCCTCCTTGTTTCGTTCAGCCGTCACATATCCCTTTCCAGTCTTGATGAGCATTTCCATATCGAGGCTGGCATCAGTAGACATAGTTGCTATGTGGTGGTCCGGGTTGAGTATTTCAACATCGCTATCCGTAGTGATGTCCTTCGCTTTAACTTCACCCTCCCCTTTCGCCCTCAGGTGAACGGTTTTTGGCCCAGATCCGTGCAGCTTGATCATCACCTCTTTTAGATTCAGAATGATCTCGGTTACATCCTCTTTCACACCTGGAATCGTCGAGAATTCATGGAGGACACCTTCTATTTTTACAGAAACGATGGCCGCCCCCTGTAGGGATGAGAGGAGTATTCGGCGCAGTGAATTCCCGATGGTTGTTCCAAACCCCCTCTCAAAGGGCTCTGCAACGAACTTACCGTAGAAGGATGTCAGGCTGTCTTTTTCAGCCTCAAGTCTCTTCGGTCTGATAAGAGCTTTCCAATTCTTCTGCATTCTCTCTCCCCAACAATAAAAGGATTGTGGTTTATTTCGAATACAATTCGACGATCATCTGTTCCTGAATCGGCATGGTCAGTTCTTCTCGCAGGGGCAGCGCTTTGATCTTACCCGTGAAGCGGCTCTTGTCCAATTCGAGCCAAGACGGGACTCCTCGACGAGCAATCGATTCCATCGCTTCCTGAATGCGGACCACCTTCCGGCTTTTTTCTTTGACTTCAATGACATCCCCAGGGTTTGTTAGGTAAGAGGGGATGTTCACCCCTCTCTTGTTAACAAGAAAATGATTCTGTCGGACAAGCATTCGCGCTTCACTTCGGGAACTGGCAAAGCCCAACCGGTAGATCATATTATCAAGCCGCCTTTCTAACAGGATCAGAAGATTCTCGCCGGTGATACCCTTCTGCCGATCGGCTTTCTCAAAATACCCACGGAACTGTCTCTCCAGAAGGCCGTACATCCGCTTCACCTTCTGTTTTTCCCTCAATTGAATCCCGAATGGAGAGAACTTGCCCCTTCTCTGTCCGTGTTGCCCAGGAGGATAGTTTCTCCGCTCCACACTGCATTTGTCGGAGTAGCAACGATCTCCTTTAAAGAACAGTTTCATGCCCTCCCTTCGACAAAGTCGACAAACCGACCCTGTATACCTGGCCAAATTCTCTCCTCCTCTCTACACCCGTCTCCTCTTCGGAGGCCGGCAACCGTTATGGGGAATGGGCGTTACATCCTTGATCAAATTCACCTTGAGCCCGGCTGCTTGGAGGGATCTGAGCGCCGACTCTCGTCCGGCTCCAGGCCCCTTGACGTATACATCAATGTACCTCATCCCGTGTTCCATAGCCTTTTTCGCAGCGTCATCTGCTGCCAGCTGTGCAGCGAAGGGGGTGCTTTTCCTGGACCCTTTGAACCCCCTTGCTCCGGCGCTAGACCAGGAAATCACATCGCCATTCATATCGGTGATGGTCACGATGGTGTTGTTGAACGTCGCCTGAATATGGGCGATTCCGTTCTGAACGCTCTTTTTGACTCTCCGTCTCGTTCCTTTGCCCTTCGGTTTTGGCATGGTGATTCCCTCTATCGCTTTTTCCCCATGACAGCTCTTCTTGGCCCCTTCCTCGTTCGGGCATTCGTATGAGTCCGCTGGCCTCTCGCAGGGAGACCCTTTCGATGACGAAGCCCCCGATAGCTCCCAATGTCCATGAGTCTCTTTATGTTCATAGACACTTCGCGGCGAAGGTCTCCCTCGACCTTGGCTTGCGGTCGATGACATCCCGAATGCTAACCACCTCGGATTCTTTGAGCTGATGGACACGCGTCTCGAGATCGACATTGGCCTCTGTCAGGATCTGCTGCGCTGAACTCCGTCCAATCCCATAGATATAGGTCAGGGCGATATCAATCCGCTTATCCTTTGGTAAATCAACGCCAGCGATTCGTGCCACTCCGACCTCCTTTTTAGACTCCCTCGCCGTGCTCCGGCGATCGGTAAAATGGATACTTGAAGCCTTCCGAGTTGAGGACCCTCACACTTATGTCAAGTTTTCTGGTGAAATCAAGTTCTCCGGGTTTGAAATCCGAAATCCTGAATTCGAAACCACCCAAAGCTGAGTCACCGTGGATAATGACCTCTTCGTTTAGACCTTTGGGGTTTTGGTCATTGGAATTCGTTTCGGTCTCCGACAAGCTTTGGCCAATCTGAATCCAAGGCAGCCGACTCGATTTCCATTTTCGGATTCCGTATTCTCTTACGGACATCGTGCCTCGTCCATTTGAGGCGAAGCTTCCCGAGAATCTGAGCGCCCCATCCTATCCCTGCCTCTGCTTGTGCTTGGGGTTCTCACAGATGACCCGAAGAACGCCTTTCCGCTTGACGATCTTACATTTGTCACAGATTTTCTTGACTGAGCTCTTGACTTTCACGGGTTCCTCCCCGGCGTGTGGAAACCGTGAACCCTCTCCGTCCGCTTAGAGCCCTGATATCGAAACACGGCCGGATCTCACAACGGCCCCTCACTTCGAGCGGTAGGTAATTCGTCCGCGACTCAGGTCGTATGGAGAGAGTTCCACCGTTACCGTGTCACCCGGAAGAATCTTGATGAAATGCATTCGCATCTTACCCGAAATATGGGCCAACACCTTATGGCCATTCTCCAGTTCGACTCTGAACATCGCATTGGGAAGGGTCTCCAGAACCTTTCCCTCCACCTGTATGGCATCTTCCTTCGGCATAGTGCCCTCAATCTGAAACTGAGAGAGGACGATCTCTAGCGTCGACGCCCCCTAATCCTTCCGCCTTTTCTCATCAATCCTTCATAGTGCCGGGATAACATGTGAGATTCGACCTGCTGAATCGTATCGAGTCCCACACCGACGACAATCAGGAGCGCTGTCCCTCCAAAGTAGAAAGGAACCCCGAGACGGTAGATCATAAAGGTTGGAAGAACGCAGACAGCTGACAAATAGAGTGCGCCTCCCAATGTGATCCGCGTGAGGACCCGATCGATGTACTCAGCCGTCTTCTTCCCCGGCCGAATTCCAGGGATATAGCCACCAAATCTCTTCATGTTGTCCGCAACATCCGTGGGATTGAAGGTAACAGCAGTGTAGAAATAGCAAAAAAAGACGATGAAGCCGACATAGAGG
>JABAOH010019677.1_pt1 | contig 17007 bp, 12 predicted proteins | sample 7062181 | NCBI WGS metagenome assembly JABAOH01 (sample SAMN14538630, study PRJNA623070) | marine sediment metagenome | biome: marine biome [ENVO:00000428]; feature: marine pelagic biome [ENVO:01000023]; material: deep marine sediment [ENVO:00002113]; isolation source: pool of 5 deep marine... | reverse complement strand
ATTTTGTGGCCGGCAAGGAACTTTCTCTCTTTTCTGGTGGGGCACCTGGGATCAATGAGGTTTGACTTAGCAAAAAGAGTTCTGGACTTTGCTTTCTCCATGGGTGTTCCCGAGAGAGCCTACCTCATTCTCCGGAACATGTGGGAGCACGATAGACGCCTCTTCAGCTCCATCTATACCCCCAAAGCCCGCAAAATGATCGAGAGGGAGGTGGAGCCCTTTTTTACCCCTCTATTTGAGAGTAGATTCAGCGACACCCGGGAAGAGATCCTCCGGGCTGAGTTCGCCTATAAGATGGTAGACGACTTTCTAGTCAACGAGGACAAGACCTCCATGGCCAATTCCCTGGAGGTGCGGGTCCCCTTCCTTGACAAGGACCTGGTGGAGTTCGCCTTCTCTATTCCTGCCAACGTAAAATTCGTAGGTAACGATCTCAAGGTGGTCCTGAAAGAATCCATGAAGCAAATTCTCCCAGAACATACCTTGAAAAAGCCCAAATGGGGATTTACCTTCGACTCCTTCTACCAGTTCCAGAAAGATTTGAGGGACATTGCGGAGAGAGAACTTACAGAAGAATTCATTAATGAACAGGGCACATTCAATTATCGGTTCATACGAAAAATCCTTGACCACCCTCCCCACCGGTGGATGAGGTGGCACTACTTCCTCCTGTGGCTGATCTTGGGGGTGAAGGTCTGGGAGGACCTTTTCATCAGGAAGAAGCACCCAGATGAGTGCTATGAACGATGAATTCCAACAGAAGGTGCAGCGGGTTTGCGTTCGCGCCCTTGCCTGGGCAAGAGCCCAGAACTACACGGGGTACAACAAGCACGATGGCCTCAACAGCCCCGTGCTCAGGGCTCTGTCTCTGAACAACAGGTGGCTGAGAATTCTTTTCATCCAGGGGGTGATGCGTTTTCCAGTAAATATCCGTCTGCTGTTGGGAGTGAAGAAGGTTCGGAACCCCAAGGGTATCGCGCTGTTCGCACGTTCGTATCTGAACCTGTACAGGGTGAACGGTGACGAGACCTTCCGGCGTGAAGCGGAATCGCTGCTGCACTGGCTTCTGGAGAACCCGTCCCAGGGCTTTTCTGGCCTCTCGTGGGGTTACGGCTACCCCTGGCAGGATCTCGGTTTCTTCGCGCCAGCCGGATTCCCGAACCGGGTGGTAACCTACTTCGTGGGACGAGCATTCATCGACGCCTATGAAATCCTTGGGAACAAAAAATACCTAGATGCTGTAGAAAAAACGGTGGACTTCCTCCTCAACGAACCCAAAGTCCTTTATGAAGACGAAACTATGAAGTGCCTGAGCTACGTCCCGGTGCCGGACATCTCCATGGCGGTCATGGACGTGTCGGCTCTATGCGGCGCCCTGTGCGCCATGGTGGGGAAGCATACCGGGAGGCAGGATCTGATAGAAGAAGCCTCAAAACTAGTCAACTGGGTAGTGGACAAGCAGACGCAATACGGGGCGTGGTATTACACTCACCCACCCGTGGACAGCCACATCACCCACGACAACTACCATACCGGAGAGATTTTGGACGCCATTCTCGACTACATGAACTACGCCGGCGGACACTGCTTCGAAGACGCGTATCGCTCTGGTCTGAAGTACTACAACGAAAACCTTTTCACCCCTGAATGGCGACCCCGCTGGATGAACGACAAAGAGTTCCCCTATGACATCCACGGATACTCCCAGGGGGTCATCACGTTCACGACAGCCGGGGAACTTGACCTGGCAGGCAGAGTAGCAGCAGCAGCATTGGAAGATATGTGGAACGAAAGGGAAGGCCGTTTTTACTACCAGAGGCGGAAGTTCTACACTAAGAAATTGACTCTTATGCGCTGGTGCCAGGGGTGGATGAGCTATGCTTTGAGCCTTCTAGTTTTGAAAATATCAAGCGAAACACAGGAGAATTGATCATGTTGTACAAATCCCCCGAAGGAGGCAAAGGGGAGGTTCGGGATTTCTGGAATCGAAACGTTTGTCAGGCAGACCTTCCTCAAACCGAAAAAGGGACTCGGGAATTTTTTGAGGAAGTGGAAGCTATACGCTACAGATATCATTATCATATCCCTCCCCTTCTCGAAAAAATCAGGTCGGTGTGTAGTGAAAACAGCAGGCTGCTAGAAGTGGGCTGTGGTATGGGTACCGATCTGCTACAGCTGGCTAGGAAGGGAATCAATGTAACAGGGGTGGATCTGACCGAAGCTGGGATAAAGCTGGCGAAAAAACGTTTCGAGATGTACGGGCTGGAGGCTGATCTTAGAACGGCCGATGCGGAGAACCTTCCTTTCAATGACGAGGAGTTCGAGGTCGTTTATTCCTTCGGTGTCCTCCACCACACGCCGGATACTAAGCGAGCCATACTAGAAACCTACAGGGTGCTAAAAAAGAACGGCAGGGCATACGTCATGTTGTACTACCGCCCATCACTGAACTACCTCGTCCATTGGATCACCGGTGTACCCTTTGACGGTTCGAAGAAAGATAGATGCCCGGTGGAAAGGGCTTATACCAAGAGGGAGATCAGAGAGATATTCGACATTTATTACAAAGTCGAAATCAATATCGATTACCTCTTTGGCACCGGGTGGGGGATAATCAATAAGATTACTCCGACTTTTGTCCACAGATCATTAGGGAAGATCATCGGCTGGCACGCAATGATCGAAGCCATAAAGGAATAAACAGTAGGCTTATCTCCCCCGCAAACAATGGCAAATCATGGAAAGCTTGAGATTGATTGGACAGGAGCAGCGCTTCCACCCGGGTTACTCTCTTCTAGAGAGAGCATACATTGCCCTCTTCGGCGTCCCCGTAGTGGGCCTGAGAATCCGGACGAGGAATGTCCTTCGACTGCTGCCCAGGGACGTGCAACCAGGTAACATCCTTGATGCCGGCAGCGGTCAGGGGGTGATCACTTTTCTTCTGGCCGACTTCTACCCAGACGCTGCCGTTACCGGTGTGGACATGGACCAAGTCGAGATCGATGCCAGTAGGGAGATTGCTAGAAGGGCTGGGGTTGGCAACGCGCACTTCGAAGTCGCTGACATCAGGCATCTTCCTTATGAGAACAGGTTCGACCTGATCGTCTGCATCGACATCCTGGAACATATCGAGGATGACAAGAATGCTCTAAGAGTACTCCACCGAGCTCTAGCACCCGAAGGCACTTTGTTGCTTCACGTCCCGGCAAGATACAGGAGATATCCCGCCTTCAAAAAGAGCCTGAACTTCGATGTTCCAACCCATGTCAGGCCCGGCTACCTTCCGGAGGAGATTTCGGATAAGGTCCAGAAAGCCGGATTTACCGTGGTCGATTGCGACCATACTTTCGGGTTCCTCGAAACTTTCGTCAATAACATCGGCTACATGATTTCCAGAGGGAAGAAGAAAAACAAGTGGCTCTACGCCCTCGCCTTCCCTTTCCTCAACCTGATTGGCTGGTTCGCTAGGAACGCAAAACCCAGCGAACTGGGCGCAGGGGTCTATGTCATCGCAACCAAACCAGCCGGCAATGAGAATGAGAGACTGAACAACTCACAGGAGCTAAAAGGATTTACATCATGAAGCAGGTCATCAGACGGGTTATCGACAGAAAAGGCAGGATCAAGGTCGAAGAGGTTCCTGTGCCACAAATGGGAAGCAGAGACGTTCTGATTGACGTCCGCTACTCGGTGATAAGCTCCGGCACGGAGATGTCCACCCTAAACAAGACCTTTCCCGAACTGGTCAAGCAGACCCTGCAGGACCCCTGGATGCGCCAGACGGCAAAGAACATCCTGGCCTCCGGGGGTATCACTGGGACCCTGGACCGGGTCCACGACGAGCTCATCGCCTACCGGCTCATCGGCAACAGCGGAGCCGGCGTGGTCCTGGAGACGGGATCCGAGGTCAAGGATATCTCGGCTGGGGACGAGGTGGCCTACTGCGGCCAGGGCCACGCCGAGATCGTGAAGGCGAGCCGTAACCAGGCGGTGAGGATCGCGTCGGATCTTGACCTGAAAGAGGCGGCCTTCGCCACTGTGGGGGCCATCGCCCTTCAAGGGGTGCGCAGGGCCGGGATCGAACTGGGCCACAGGGTGGCCGTCATCGGCCTTGGTCTTATGGGCCAGCTGGCCTTCCAACTGGCCCAAGCGGCCGGGGCCCACTGCATCGGCATGGAACCCTCGGGTTGGCGAAGAGATCTCGCGCGCGAGCTCGGCATATCCCAGACCGTTGACCCCACGTCCGAGGATCCGGTGTCCAGGGTCCTGGAGCTCACCGGCGGGGCGGGAGTGGACAGGGTGCTCATCTGCGCCTCAGGGAAGGACAAGAGCATTGCCAACAACGCTCTGAAGATGTGCCGCCTGCAGGGCCGGGTTACCGTACTGGGGATCGTCCCCATGGAACTGGAGCGCATTTCCTTCTTCAGACGGGAGCTGGATTTCGTATTTTCCCGCGCCTACGGGCCCGGACCCATGGACCCCGACTGGGAGAGCGGCTACATCGAGTACCCAGCCCAGTACGTCCGGTGGGACGCCAAGCGGAACATGGAGGCGTTCATGGAGCAGGTGGTCGCCACCAGGGTCAAGGTCAAGCCGATGATCTCCGCCGTCTTCCCGGTAGAGAAGGCCCAGGAGGCCTACGACGCAATCTATCAGGGGAAATCTATGGCCTCTCTGCTCTCCTATGAGGCCACCGAGGAGAAAGCGACTCGCGATGTCCGGGTTCCCATCCAGCCCACCTCCATTCAGACCGCCAAGGGGGACACGGTCAGGGTCGGCTTCATCGGCTGCGGGAACTTCACCCGGAGCGTGCTCCTCCCGGAGACGAAGGGGGTAAAGGGGGCGAAGATCCACGCCATCGCTGCCTCCTCCGGCATAAACACCAAACCGATGGCCGAGAAGTACAGGGCGGCCTACATCACCACCAGCATCGAAGAGGTGCTAGGCGACCCCGATGTGGACGCGGTGGTCATCGCCACCCGACATCACCTCCATGCTGCCCTGGCAGCCAGCGCCCTGAAGGCGGGGAAGCACGTAATGGTGGAGAAGCCCATGGCCATGACAGTGGTTGATGCCCTCAGGGTTGCGGAGCTGGCCCGTGAGAAGGGGCTTCACCTCATCGTCGGCCACAACCGCCGCTACGCACCTCTGACCCGGCGTCTTCTCCACTCACGCCCGGCCTCTGGTGGGGTAATGGCGCAGTATACGGTAAGCATAAGGCGCTTGCCCGCCGACCACTGGACCCTGAACGAGACCGAGGGGGGCGGCCGTTTGCTGGGAGAGAGCGATCACTTCTTCGACATTCTTAACCTCTTCTCGGGATCTGAGCCACAAACCGTCATTGCCACTGCACTGCTGACAGGTGAGCAGAAGCTGTTCCAGTGTTGTGACTTCGCTGTCCAGATCCGCTATACCGACGGCTCGATCGGCAATCTTATCTACACTGATCTCGGCCACGTCCGCTTTCCCCGCGAACGGCTTGAGGTCTTCACCGGAGGATCAGTGCTAAGGCTGGAGGATTACTCTAAGGCGGAGGTTCTGTCCGCCAAGAGCTGGAAGTCCAAGGGGAAGGTCCGCATGGGTCACGCCCAGGTGCTGGTGAACTTCATCGGAGTTCTTTTGGGGAAGGAGGAGCCCTTGGGGACTGTTGAGGATGGTCTAGCTGCCACTCTCGTGGCCCAGGCGGCGTGGCGGTCCCTGCAATCCGGTAGGGTCATCGGAATTGATGATCTCGTCTTGGAGTCAGGAGACAAGACCTTCTCTAACTCTAAAACTGAAGATGAGAGTGATCATGCAGGCGGACAAATAGCCGCAGAAATAGATACGATTCTCGAGACGATCGGAGCAAGCAGTGGTTGGGACATGTCAGAGCCTGGTGGCGATAATTTCTGACTTATAATCACAAGAAAGGAGGTGTAGTCATAAAACTCAGGTGGCGCTTACTACTCGCTGGTGGGCTTCTCTTAACCCTCTTTATCGTCGCGGGCCCCCTGGAGATCGTGCGACTTATTGGAGAGATAAAGGCCGGCTGGACTATTACAGTAATCCTCTTATCCTATCTTCTTGTGATTATTGGAGGAATTAACGTATGGCTGCTGCTAAGAGTTTTAAGCCCTATCAAGTTCAAGACCTTCATAAGAATTTTCATCTCTAGCTGGGCGATGGGGCTCATTTTACCGGGACAACTAGGGGACGCAAGCCAAGTTCTATTTCTCAAGCGCACGGGGGTTCAGATTTCTCGGAGTGGCGCGGCATACGCTTTAGACAAAGGTCTCACTTTGATATTCCTCAGTTTCATAGCCTCTATCGGCACTAGCTACTATGTTTTTTCCTTTTCGGGATGGCTCGTTTGGCTTGTCCCGATTGGGCTAGCCTTGTTTACACTCTTGTTCTTCATGACTTTTCGTTTAACGAGACAGCCAAGGGACGGATATTTGCTACGTTTATACAACAGCATCATTGAGTTCCAGAATCACCTACTGTCCTTCGGTAAGAGGTGGCCTCTCATCCTCCTTAACTTTTCTATCACTTTCGGGAAATGGTGTCTCGTCACGGCATGCTATTGGTCAGCGTTTATGGCCTTCAATAACCGGATTCCGCTTAGAGCTGCTGGAACCATACCCATAATGAGCACACTGATCGGATACATTCCAATATCAGTTGGCGGTATCGGAACCGTTGAGTGGAGTGCCGTCTACCTCTTCAGCCAGGAAGGGCTGTCAAAGGCTATCGTTCTAGCTACTTATCTAGTCCTCAGAGCCATTCAATACCTGCTGGCTGGAATATCGGTAATTGTAATCAGATGGGGAGATCAAATAGATGACCATAAAGTAACATAGTAGGAGGAAGCATTTATGATGAGAAGGTATCGATCACCCTCGAAGCAGTATGGATTTTCCCTCGACTGGTTTATCTGCCCGAAGTGTAGCAATAAACTCGTCAAGAGAGCAGAAGGTCTTTACTGCATAAATTGCCTGTCAAATTATCCTGTTGCCAACGGTATTCCCCTATTCGCGCTGGAGAACCTGGCCAACACTGAAGCAGCTGAAAGAAATTTCTGGGAAAAAGAAGACCGGTCCAATTCTGAAGGAGGTTTTCATGCCTTTTCTGATGATTCATACCGCCAAATAGTCAGAGAGTTAAATATTCCAAAAGGGTCATTTGGACTAGATTTTGCGTGTGGCTCAGGGACTTTTGGGAAGTTTTTAGAAAACAGAATCACGGTGGGCCTCGATATTTCTCTGACCTTGTTGAATATTTCCCGCGGGATAATTCCTGTACAGGGAAGCGGAATTAAACTCCCGTTTGCGGACAACCTATTTGATTATGCAGTTTGCGTCGCAGCGTTACATCACATGCCAACCCCCGCGGTTGCCCTGCGGGAGATTGCGCGTGTTCTGTGTCCTGGCGGCATATTGGGAATTGTAGAGCTAAACACACACCATCCGCAGAGAAAACTGGTTGCTTATCGGAAATCGCCGTTGCGGCGCCTGTTCCCCACCACCGGCTTTTCACCGAGCGAAAAATTAATAAACGACAAAGACCTGCAGACCTGGATATCGACATTAGACTTCAGGATTACTAAGAGGGTTTTTCTCACCCTGCGGTTCCGGAATCCGTCTTTATTCGGGAAGCTTCAGCATCTAATGTCTTCCATATTGGGTCATGGAATTCTAAAACCCTTCATCGAGAGTTACGTCCTATTAAGGGGAATAAAGAATATGAATAAAATAGAAAACTAACAAATCAGTTTTTTGACAGAGGACTAGGCACAATTCATTCTGGGGCCTTAGCCGCGTGAGTAAGGATAACTTGCCTTGAAAGTACTTTTCGACATCCTCCATCCGGCGCATGTTCATTTTTTCAGGATTGCCATAGATACCCTTGGAAAAGAGGGTCACACGATTCTCGTGACTGTCCGGGACAAAGACCTGACCTTGAGACTCATGGATCTCTACGAGATTCCCTACCTCTGCATCAGCAAGGAGGCAACATCCAAAGCACGGCTCGTCGGCGAGCTGATCTCGAGGAATGCCAGACTTTTCAGGACCGTCATGCGGGAGAAACCGCACGTCATGGCGAGCATCGGGGGCATTTCCACCGCTCAGNNGGACGCGGAACCTCATTTTTTACGATACCGAGCCCGCCACCATCTCAAACCTCCTGTCGTATCCTTTTGCAACCGAAGTGATAACCCCGGAGTGCTACAAGGGGAAAGTCCTCGGCCGGCACGTCACTTACTCAGGCTACCATGAGCTCGCGTACCTCCACCCCCGCCGGTTTTCCCCCGCCCCCGAGGTTTTGTCCGAAAGCGGTATCAACCCTCATGAGGCCTATACCGTAGTGCGGTTCGTCTCCTGGAAGGCTCTCCACGATGTGAAAGCCAGGGGTCTGTCTTTTGAGGACAAGAGAATGCTGGTCAAAACGCTAGAAAGATACGGGCGGGTTTACATTACGTCCGAGTCTCCACTCCCCGAGGAATTTGAGCGCCTCCGCCTGGCCTTGTCCCCGGAGAAGATCCACCACCTGCTGGCCTTTGCCAGCTTGTTCATTGGTGAGAGCGCCACCATGGCCTCGGAGAGCGCGATCCTGGGAACGCCAGCCATCTACCTGGATGTGGTCGGAAGGGGCTACACAGATGAGCAGGAAGAGCGCTACGGCCTGTGCTTTAACTGCCGTCCCTGGGAGGGGGAAAAGGCCATTGCCAAAGCAGAGGAGATCCTCGCCTCCGACATGAAAAAAACCCCTGGCTTCAGATCAAGAGTCGCGCGGCTGCTCTCAGAGAAGATTGACGTAACGGAGTTTATCGTCGGGAAGTTAACACGGGCCAAAAGATAGGAATCCACTATCCACCTTGAGAAACGGGATCGGCATTGAAGTGATGGTAGGCAGTATGCTGATGACAACCGAAGAGGTGGTAAAGGGGCCGAATGGTTAAATACAAGGCGGCCAGAAAAATGTGAATCGCTCGAGATTCCGTATGATACCGAATGTGAGGAGGGCAAGAAGGGCGTGGCAGGGAAAAAGCGTCTAGAGGGGCTCCCGGGCGGGGTCTTGAGTGAGACGGTAAGGAGGAGATCCATGCGTTGGTTGCTGGAACAAAAAAATTCTTTGCTGGCGGTTCTGGTATTAGCCGTCTTGGCTGCTACAATCCTGGCCTACTTGCCGGCGCTGGAGGCCGGCTTTTACTTCGACGACAAGGGAAACATTCTCGATGCCACTTCGCTTCATTGGACGGAACTGTCCTGGGTCGGCTTGAAGAGAGCGATTGCTCATGGGGCAATGCCCGCAAGACCGGTTGCAAACCTTAGCATCGCCCTCAACCATCTGCTATGGGGAAAGCAGCCGAAAGGGTATCACCTGGTCAACATCTTCATTCACCTGGCCTGCGGCCTCGCCCTCGTCTGGGTTTCCTCTCTACTTGCGCGAGAGGGAAAGGACGAGGCGGAGGAGCCCAATCGAACAAGGGTTGCCGCTCTGTCGGCTGCCGCTCTGTTCCTCCTTCACCCCTTGAACATCCAAGCCGTAACCTATGTCGTCCAGCGCATGACCTCGCTCGCGACCCTCTTTTCGCTGCTTTCCTTCGGTTGCTACCTGGCCGCTCGCAGAGCAACCTTGGCAGGGCGCAGGCGCGGGCTCTTCTTAGCGAGCTTCGTTTGCTGGCTGCTGGCCCTTGGTAGCAAGGAGATCGCTCTTGCGCTGCCGGCAGTCCTCGTCGCCTACGAAGCATGCTTCCGTAGGGAGTACTGGCGTCAGCGCTTCGAAAAGTGGCGCGGCCCATCGCGGGCATTGGTGGGTGGAGCAGGCCTTCTGGGGATCGTGCTTATAGGCTATCTCCTCCTTGAAGTCTACGATGTAGGCGAGAGGCTGCGGTGGAACGGGGTCTTTCCAGGCCGGGAGTTCACCGGATTCCAGCGGGTTTTGACCCAGGCGAGGGTGCAGCTTCTGTACCTCAGCCTTCTGGTGTGGCCGGTTCCCTCTCGCCTGAACCTGGATCACGACTTCATTGTGTCCACATCCCTTTTTACACCGTGGACCACGCCCCTGGCGATTCTCTTCTGGCTTGGCGTCGCGGTCAGTGCCGTCCTGCTTGCGCGGGCACGGCCCCGGTACGGTTTTCCGGTACTGGCGTACTTGGTGCTTCACGCAATCGAGTCGGCGCCCATAGACCTGGAGTTGGTCTTCGAGCACCGGATGTACCTGCCGATGGACGGCCTGGTCTTCCTCTTGACGAATTTCCTCGTCGACATGAAACGGTCGCAACGATATCGGCCCTGGATTGCGATTGGCTTAGTTGCCGTTGCCCTCGGGTGCGCTACTTACATGAGAAACCGGGTCTGGCGCGATCGGGTCACGCTTTGGACCGATGTCGTGAACAAGTCCCCCAAAAAGCCGAGGGGTTACAACAACCTGGGCTCGGCCTACTTCGACAAAGGCCGCTATGAGAAGGCCATCGAGGTGCTTCGGACGGCCGTCGAACTCGACCCCAAGTACCCCGAGGCTCACCATGGTCTCGCCGAGGCATATGCGGCGCTCGGACGCACAGAAGAAGCGACTAAGTACTTCGCAAAGGCACGCGATCTCTCGCCCCATTCGGCGCAGGTGCTGCTTGGGCTTGGCAACTACTATGCCGCTCAGAACCGCTTTGAGGAGGCGATAGAGCACTATCGATTGGTACTGGCCCTGAATCCGAGACAGGCGGGAGTCCACTACAGCCTCGGCCTCATGTACTCCCGCATTCAAGATCTAGCGGCTGCCGAACGCCACCTATTAAAGGAGAAAGCGCTAAACCCAACCTTTGATGAGACGTATCGGCTCCTTGGAACGATCTACGAGATACGCGGCTTAAGGGAGCGGGCTATCCAGGCGTACGACAAAGCAGCGGGCCTCAATCCGGGAAATGCCTTAGCACATTACTACCTCGGCTCATTATTGGGTCCCCTGGGAAGGATTGACGCCGCCATTTCTCATCTCGAAACTGCAGTCAAGCTCACCCCCTTGCACTCCGAAGCTCATAACAACCTTGGAAGCGCCTACCTGGTGAAGGGATGGGTGGAAAAGGCCCTCGACCGATTCCAAACCGCCGTGAAGCTCAATCCGGGAAATGCTAAGGCCCACTACAATCTCGCCGTCGTCTACCGTCGCCTGGGACGACTAGAAAAGGCGAAATACCACCAAGAGCGCGCTCGCAGCCTCTTCCGCGAGCACCTGAAGCCCTCTCCGGAGAAATAGGGGGTCACGTCACCCTTTACTCCCGAAATTAAAGAAGCTTCCCATTGATCAATCACATCTTCAAATCCGGCCTTCTCGATCACGAGCCTCATCCCAAACCCTGTTTTTCTCTTTCGCCTTCTGGCCGTTGCGCCTCTCATCTCATTGTCTTTGGTCCTGAGTCTTGTGTCTTTTGTCTTAAGTCTCTCTCCTTGAGCCCTGCGCCTTGTATCTTGCGTCTTTAGTCTTGGGTCTTTTGTNNCCCTGCGCCTTGTATCTTGCGTCTTTAGTCTTCTGTCTTTGGTCTTGGGTCTTTTGTCTAATGTTTTCTAATTGCGCGATAACGCACACCCCTTGCGCCATTTCCAACACTCTCCCCTTCCCATCAGCCGTCTTAGGCCGTGCGCCTTGTGCCTTGTACCTTGCGCCTTAGATTAAAACCTTCCTGTTTTCAACTACTTATATCAAATCCCTCAATTTGCATCTTTGTAACCTACAAAACTGGGTAGCTGGTACAGATCTTGCTGTTAGAATAAACGAGCGAACGGATCTTTCCTGTAACTGACTGAAAAAGTAGGTAGGGGTCACGAATCGAATAAGAAGGGAGGTGGGAGAAAGTAAAGGCGACAAGGAAATTTCGGACTTAGTCGGATCAGTCAGTTGGAAAGGGAGATCTTATATCAAACGACGCAAGGGAAAGGAGGAACAAAAGAGATGAGAAAAGTGTTGATTTTATTGACGGCCTTGGCACTCGTGGCAGGCTTTTCCACCATCTCATATGCGGGAATCTCAGGTACCCCACATGACTTCAGTAGTGCAACCGGTCCCAATCCCTTATACAGATTTTCTGATCAGATTTGTGTTATCTGCCACGCACCTCACAACGCAACCCCTGGGGATGAGCCGCTCTGGAACCATACCCTGTCAACCGCTACTTACGCGGTATACACCAGTAGTACCATGAGTCAAACACCGGGACAACCTGGTGGCTATTCCAAGCTCTGCCTTTCCTGCCATGACGGAACGGTTGCCCTTGACAGTTTTGGGGGTGCAGCAGGTGGTACCTTTATTTCTGGTACTTATAACCTTGGGAGTGACCTGAGCGACGACCATCCAATTTCTATTACGTATGCTGACGCTTATGCCCAAGGTGGCTTCTTTTCGGACACAAGTCTAGCTCCAGCGGTGCTGTTTGGCGGTCTGGTTGAGTGCGCATCCTGCCATGAGCCCCATGACTACACGTTTAGTGACTTTTTGAGGGAAAGCAATACAGGTTCACAGCTCTGCATAAGATGCCACAACAAATGAGAGGCAGAGGATGTAGGGTAAAAAAAGGGGCTTATTTTTTATGCCCCTTTTTTTTGCAGCATGGCGGGGTAACATCTGGTAAAATTGCAAAGCCAAGACTTTGGAGAGATTTCATCTTGCCCAAAGCATGGAGGCGCGGGTTGCTTTAGGGGTGACAGTGCGAGTTGGGGGACCACTCCGCTAGAGGGCCGGCAAAAAGGCCGCGCGAATCATCATAGAATTATTCAACTGTTTCCTCACCGGACAAACCAGACAAACGAGAAGGACTAAATAGACCAGATAGACCAAACCGACGAAACAGACCAAATAGACGAGATCAACCAGATAGACCGTTGTCTAATTAATTGAAAATGAAAACGCAGATTCTTGGTGCCTTCATCCTGTTTCTTAATTTGTTCTTGGCCACATTTTGTGTGCTCTCTCTATACGCCGAGAAAAGGGGTTTTCCAATCTCATCCGAGGAATCCTGCATCAGCGGCTCCTGCCATGCTGATATGGGAAAGAAGAAATACATCCATGAGGTGGCCTCAGACGGCTCAATGTGCACTGAATGCCATGAGATGCCCAAGGAGGGGGTACACGCCTTCAAGCTCAAGGCGGAGGGAAAGGACCTCTGTGGAGCATGCCACGAGGGTGTGGCCGACAAGAAATACAATCACCCCCCGGCCGAAGAGGGGGAATGCGCGGCGTGCCACGATCCCCATCAATCGGATCACCCGAAGGAACTGGTTGTCCCTCCTACCTCTGAGTTATGCTTTATGTGCCATGAGGAACAGGGGTTCAGAGGAGCGACGCCACATGGGCCTGTTACGGAGGGTGAGTGTCTGGAATGCCATCATGCTCATAGCTCAGAACACCGTGCACTGGTTGAAACACCCCAACCAGACCTCTGTTTTAACTGCCACAGCGGTGAACTAATAGACTCAAAGGGAATTAGCCTTCCCTCAACAAAGGAACTCTTTGATGATAGGGGGGCGAATCTCCATGCCCCCTTTGCGGAAGGCATGTGTACGGAGTGCCACTCTCCTCATGCGACCGATAGCCATAGGCTCCTCAAGGGAATTTATCCCCCTCAATTCTATGCCCGATATACTGAGAAGACGTATGAGTTCTGCCTGGGATGTCATGACGATTTCAGAAAGGCGCTCTCAGAACCAAGGACGCTCACCGCGACCGCATTTCGGAATGGTAATCTGAACCTCCATTACCGGCATACGAGTAGACCCAAGGGCAGAACTTGCCGGGCCTGCCATGGTCACCATGGGTCCGCAAACCCAAAGCTCATAAGGGATGCCTTTCCCTTTGGCAAAAGGAGGCTCACCCTCGAATATAAGAAGACCGAGAATGGCGGTAGATGTGCCACAGCATGCCACCTCCCGGTTATGTACGACAGGTACGAGCCAGTTGAGAATACCATGAGGACAACCCCGAGGGAGGGGAGGGATGCCACCCCTGAAGAACTCAAGGTAAGCCGCTAAAGGGATACGAAGTGAGTAAAGAGAGAGCAATCTAACAAGAGAGAAAAAAAGGAGAAAACAAAGAAATGAGGAGGAAGGCCTTTATATTTCTATTGATGACGGTTCTGTTATTTGGTTGCGCAACGCCCCGCGAGAAGAAGGTGGAGACGGTTTTCTATCCCCCGCTGCCCGAGAGGCCGAGGCTCCAGTTTCTCCACTCCATAACAACTGAAGAGGATATCGGAAAAAAGGGGAGCGCATTTCAGGAATGGCTCACCGGCAAAAGCCCTCGAAAGAAGATAATAGGAAAGCCCTACGATATCGGCGCCTCGAAGGGAAAAATATACGTATTGGATAGGGTATCGAGGAAATTACTGATCTTAGATCTGGCCAACAAGAGATTCGACTACCTCACGGATAGGAGGCTGGGCGCCCTGCGGGACCCTTCTGGTATCTGGGTCGCAGAGGACGATATCAAATATGTAGCGGACATGAAGAGGAGACAGGTAGTGGTCTTTGGCAGGGATAATGAGTACTTAGGGGCCTATGGGAACAAAGACCTGTTCGGAAAGCCTACCGATGTAGCCGTCTATGGGAAAAAGGTATACGTATGCGACATGGGAAAAAACCGGATATTCGTCCTGGACAAAGACACCGGCAAGGTCAAAAGAACCATCGGAAAACCAGGGGCAAAGAAGAGCTCTTTTTACAAGCCAACCCATGTGATCGTTGACCATGAGGGAAATATCTACGTAAATGATTCCTTCAACTTCACGGTCCAGAAGTTCAACCCGGAGGGTAAGTTTCTGAGGTCCTTCGGCTCTCTGGGGGATACCCTCGGTTCCTTTGCGAGGCCGAAGGGGCTTGCCATAGACAGGGAGGGGCACCTCTACGTGGCTGATGCGGCCTTTGAGAACGTCCAGATTTTTGATGATGAGACCGGGCAGCTCCTCCTTTTTATTGGGGGATTTGGGCCTTTCCCTGGCAGTATGTATCTGCCGGCCGGGATATATATCGATTACAATAACCTGGAGTACTTCAGTAAGTATGGAGATAAGGACTTCAGGCTGAAATATCTCGTTTATGTGGCCAATATGTACGGGAATCATAAGTTGAATGTCTATGGATTCGGGGATTGGGTAGGTTCACCCCTTCCCGGTGAGGAAACAGAAAGTGGTAAGGAAACAACTGGAAAAGAAAAGGCGAAATAGCCCTTTCATCAGCATGGTCATTCTGGGCGTTCTGATCGCCTTCCTTTGGGGGTGCGATAGGCACACAAGACACAAGGTGCTCACCTTCTTCTTTACGGGGGTGCCGCCCCTTGAGGAGGAGAAACAGGCCCCAGAAGAAGGAAAGGAGGTAGCAGAAGCGGAAAAGGTGGAGAAGAAAAGGAGGTTGATCTCAAAGACCATTCCCTTCTCCCATGGGCCTTATGGTGCAAGGCTGTGCGACGGGTGTCACGAAACATCGCCCATCGTGGGCTCCAGGAGGTCTACCAGAAGGGGGGCAGGAGGCATTGGCAGGGCAAGGCGAGGGATACTTGTGGCACCGACTAGGGAGCTCTGTCTTGAGTGTCATACCCTCAAATCTGCCCAGAGGGCCTACGAAGAGGGCCTATGGCTCCATGGCCCTGTGGCAGAGGGAAGCTGCACCATGTGCCACAGTCCACACGAGAGTTTAAACCCATATATGCTGCGGGTAAAGCCCGAGGAGATATGCATCGGGTGCCATTCCGAAGGGTATATCTTCAATACAGAGGTCCATAGGGGATCAAGGGATTGCCTCTCCTGTCACAACCCGCACCTTGGAGAGGACATGTTTCTGTTGGAGCAAGACTACAATGAGGTATTCTGAGATGAGGGTCCGAAGGTGCAGACAACTCGGAATGAATTCGGAACGCTCATAGGGAAGGGCATAGTCTTCGGCGTATGCATTGTTTTTTTTTTATATCCCTAGCTACCCCAAAGGTACAGGCGAGAGCGTATTTCCGCATTGAAAGACCCAAGCTGGGGCTCAAACTCTCCTATGAGTTCGAGGAAGAGAGGAGAACTGGTCCAGATATCGATACACAAGATGTGACCCATGCCTTTCGGGAGGGGGTTGAGCTTGAAACAGCGGGGTGGGTTTATGATCCCGGGCTTCTCACATACAGGCTGGGATTCGAGCCGGAGTGGGAACAGAGGATAGAAAAGCGCACCATTCTGGGGAGGGAATCGAAGAATTTTTTCATCCCGAGCTACCTTGGTGAGCTCACCTTTCTCCAGTACAAACCCTACACATTGAATCTCTTTGCACGAAGATATACCTCCCCGTTTAGAAGTGCCTTTGCCGAGAAGACCGAGACGGAGACCGAAACCTATGGGGCCAACCTGATGCTCAAGTACAGGGCACTGCCGACCACGTTGAGCTATGCGCACCTCAACAGCGAGCAGACGGGCTTTTACGAGTCAGAGGAGGACATCGACGATTTCCGCCTCTCCACGAGGCACTTCTGGAGAAACAGTGAAACGCGCCTGAATGCAACCTATAGTGATAGAATCAGAACAACAGATGTGGCTACAACGGCTGAGGAGATCACAACGAGGGTAAAAACTTCGCACAACGACATCCATAATCACTATGACATTGCGGGAGATAGAAGAAAAGTTCTCAACTCGCACTTGTTGTACAGGTGGACAGAGAATGACTCTATAACGACTTCAAACTTCGGGCTTTCTGAAAATTTTCGCTGGAGACACAAAAAGAACCTGAGTTCTGACTACCGGATTGGTTATAACTGGACTGGATCGGAAGGCTTTGAGAGGGGAACAACATCTTTCGGTGCCGGACTGCGGCACCTCCTCTATGAAAACTTGACCACCTCATTGAGCGGGCACGGTTCCCTCAGTGATTTTACGGGGGGCAGCGAGGATATCTATGGGGGAAGCCTCAATTTTGATTACCGCCGCAGAATACCATGGGGAATGTTAAACCTGAATATGGGACATGATTATGAGGTTACTGAGCGGGACCTGGCCGAGCAGTTTGTCCA